>Ga0247814_10001532_pt1 | contig 13490 bp, 12 predicted proteins | sample UWRJL179409R1_FD_179947 | JGI IMG/M metagenome (GOLD analysis project Ga0247814, IMG submission 179947) | Plant litter microbial communities from Arlington Agricultural Research Station in Wisconsin, United States - UWRJ-L179-409R-1 | ecosystem: Environmental > Terrestrial > Plant litter >...
CCATCGCCTTCTTCGCCTTCGTGGTGCTGGGCCTGATCGCCAAGATGTTCGGTTTCTCGGTGTTCAAGCTGATGCGCATCTTCAAGGATGAGCTGGTGCTGGCCTACTCCACCGCTTCTTCGGAAACCGTGCTGCCGCGCGTGATCGAGAAGATGGAAGCCTACGGCGCACCGAAAGCGATCTGCAGCTTCGTGGTGCCGACCGGTTACTCGTTCAACCTCGACGGTTCGACCCTGTATCAGTCGATCGCGGCAATCTTCATTGCCCAGCTGTACGGCATCGATTTGTCGATCAGCCAACAACTGCTGCTGGTGCTGACCCTGATGGTCACCTCCAAAGGCATCGCCGGCGTACCGGGCGTGTCCTTCGTGGTGTTACTGGCCACCTTGGGCAGCGTCGGTATTCCGCTGGAAGGCCTGGCATTCATTGCCGGTGTCGACCGCGTCATGGACATGGCCCGTACCGCACTGAACGTGATCGGTAACGCGCTGGCCGTACTGGTTATCTCGCGTTGGGAAGGCATGTACGACGATGCCAAGGGCGAGCGCTACTGGAACTCCCTGCCGCACTGGCGCAGCAAGGACAAACTGCCAGCCGGCGAAATCTCCAAGCCGTAATGCAAAACCCTGTGCGAGCTTGCTCGCGAAGAGGCCGGCACATTCAACAATTATGTTGATTGACACGCCGCCTTCGCTAGCAAGCTCGCTCCCACAGTGATTGATGCAAGGCTTACCAACGAACCCCGGAGAAATCCGGGGTTTGTCGTTTCTGGCGACCCCGCTATCATTCGCGGCATTCTTCGGGGGATTTGACTGATGCTTAATGGCCTGTGGCTTGGCTTCTTTATCGTCGCAGCCGTGTCGGCGCTGGCGCAGTGGCTGATCGGCGGCAACGCCGGGATCTTCGCGGCGATGGTGGAAAGCATTTTCGCCATGGCCAAGCTTTCGGTCGAAGTCATGGTGCTGCTGTTCGGCACCCTCACCCTGTGGCTCGGTTTTCTGCGCATCGCCGAGAAGGCCGGGATCGTCGAGTGGCTGGCGAAAGTCCTCGGCCCGCTGTTTCTGCGGCTGATGCCGGAAGTCCCGGCCGGTCACCCTGCCCTCGGCCTGATCACGTTGAACTTCGCTGCCAACGGTCTGGGCCTCGACAACGCGGCCACGCCCATCGGCCTGAAAGCCATGAAGGCGCTGCAGGAGCTCAACCCCAGCGCCACCATCGCCAGTAACGCGCAAATCCTCTTCCTGGTGCTCAACGCCTCCTCCCTGACCCTGCTGCCGGTGACGATCTTCATGTACCGCGCCCAGCAAGGCGCGCCGGACCCGACGCTGGTGTTTCTGCCGATCCTGCTGGCGACCAGTTGCTCGACGATTGTCGGCTTCCTCTCGGTGGCGTTCATGCAGCGTCTGCGGATCTGGGATCCGGTGGTGTTGGCGTATCTGATTCCCGGCGCGCTGATTCTCGGCGGCTTCATGGCGCTGCTGGGCACCCTTTCGGCGACGGCTTTGGCGGGACTGTCGTCGATCCTCGGCAATCTCACGCTGTTTGGGTTGATCATGCTGTTCTTGCTGATCGGCGCGTTAAAGAAAGTGAAGGTCTACGAGGCGTTCGTTGAAGGCGCCAAAGAAGGCTTCGATGTCGCAAAGAATCTGCTGCCGTATCTGGTGGCGATGCTCTGCGCGGTGGGCGTGTTGCGCGCCTCCGGTGCGCTGGACTTCGGGCTCGACGGCATTCGTCATTTGGTCGAGTGGGCCGGTTGGGACACACGGTTTGTCGATGCGTTGCCGACGGCGATGGTCAAACCATTCTCCGGCAGTGCGGCGCGAGCGATGTTGATCGAAACGATGCAGACCTCGGGGGTCGACAGCTTCCCGGCGCTGGTCGCGGCGACGGTGCAGGGCAGTACCGAGACGACGTTCTATGTGTTGGCGGTGTATTTCGGCGCGGTGGGGATTCAGCGGGCGCGGCATGCGGTGGGGTGTGCGTTGTTGGCGGAGTTTGCCGGGGTCGTTGGCGCCATTTTCGTCTGCTACTGGTTCTTCGGCTAACCACAAATCCACTGTGGGAGCGAGCTTGCTCGCGAAGGCGTCCGGTCAGTCAACATCATCGCTGAATGACCCGCCGCATTCGCGAGCAAGCTCGCTCCCACAGGGTCTTGTGTGGGGTTCAGGGTTTCGGGGGGGCTAGTTTCTGACCCTGGTCGACGGCCCAGGCGACGACTTTCGCGGTCAGGCGATCACTGGCCTGGCCAAACCCGGCGACCACCGCTGGCACCTGAACATCGCTCAATGGCTGACGCTCTTCAAAGCGCCGACTGGCCAGAATCCGCTGGTCATAACCACGCACCAGCAACGCATCAACCCGCACCACGACGCTGGCCTGCGTGCCCTGATACTCGGTCTGGAACGCCTGCAAACTCCCGCCCAGTTCCAGATCCGCAGCAAAGTTGCTGTCATCGGTACTGAGCAACGTCACCCGACCATCACGCTGAAACCCATCCAGCAGACGATTACGCACCAGCACCGGCGCCGGGTCGCTCCAGCGCGAGCCCTTGTAGCTGCTGATCACGTCACCCTGCGGGATCACCGCAATCGTCGGCCGGTTCAACGCTTCACTGGCCTGCAACTTGTTCAGTCGCAGCGACCAATGCTGCGTTGCTGTCGAACTGGCCGAGGCGGGCGCCTGTGTGGCCGGCAAGCGATACACGTCCGACGGCTCGGCCTGGGGCAGAATCGAACACGCGCTGATCAGCGAAATGCCAGCAGCGAAAAGGGCGAGGCGAGTCAGCTTCATGGCGTGAATTCCTTGTTCTTGTCGCGGCCCAGCAGGTAGCCGCTGGGGTTGGCCTCAAGGCGTTGCGAGATGGCGCGCAGCGAGGTCAGCGTCTCGCGCAATTCGCGGATCGCCGGGGCCAGGCCATTGAGGCCCTGCATGCCATTGTCGAGGGAGTTTTCGTTTTTGTTGAGCAGGGTGCTGATCGTCGTGGTGCTTTGCTCCAGCGACTTCATCGCCTGCTCGGCGCTGCCCAGCGCTTGCTTGCCCTGATCGTTGAGCAAGCCGTTGGCATTGCGCATCAGCAGCGAAGTTTGTTCGAGCATGCTGCCGGCCTGCTTGCCGACCGTCGCCAATTGCTGCATGGCCTGTTTGATGTCGCCGCGTTGATCGTTGATGGTGCCGGTGGTTTGCTCCAGATGCGCGAGGGTTTTGCTCACACGTTCGACGTTTTCCGGGGAGAACATCTGATTGGCGTTATGCAGCAGCGCGCTGATGCCGGTCATCAAATCGTTGCTGTCATTGAGCAGGCGCGAGATAGGCGAGGGCGAGGCGACGATCAGCGGCAGCTTGCCGTCATGACCACTCAGTTTCGGGCTCTGCGGCGTGCCACCGCTGAGCTGGATGATCGACGTGCCAGTGATCCCGGCCAGCGCCAGTTTCGCCTGGGTGTCTTCCTTGACCGGGGTGTCACCGGCCAGACGAATCCGCGCCAGCACCCGCCGTGGGTCTTTCGGATCAAGGCGCAGGCTGATCACATCGCCGACCTTGATCCCGCTGTACTGCACCGAACTGCCCTTGGACAGACCGCTGACGGCCTCGTTGAAGACGACTTCGTAATCCTTGAACTCGGTGTCGACGCTGGACTTGGCGAGGAACAGACCGAAGAGCAGGGCGCCTGCCACCACAATCACGGTGAACAGGCCGATCAATACATGATGCGCTCGGGTTTCCATGTCAGACCTCGTTGAGCAATTTGGCGGCGTCCAGCGCCGAGCGGCCGCGCGGGCCGTGGAAGTATTCGTGAATCCACGCGTCGTCGGTTTCCGAGACGACGTCGATGGGACCAGCCACCAGCACCTTCTTCTGCGCCAGCACCGCCACACGGTCGGTGATGGTGTAGAGCGTGTCGAGGTCGTGGGTCACCAGAAACACACTGAGGCCGAGGGCATCGCGCAGGGTCAGGATCAATTGATCGAACTGCGCCGCGCCAATCGGATCGAGGCCGGCGGTGGGTTCGTCGAGAAACAGAATGTCCGGATCCAGCGCCAGGGCCCGGGCCAGCGCGGCACGCTTGATCATGCCGCCGGACAACGACGCCGGGTATTTGTCCGCCGCTGACAACGGCAGCCCGGCCAGCGCCAGCTTCACCGCGGCCAAGTGTTCGGCGTCGTTGCGGCTGAGGCCGGCGTGTTCGATGAGGGGCAGGGCGACGTTCTCGGTCACCGTCAGCGACGAGAACAGTGCGCCTTTCTGGAACAGCACGCCAAAGCGGCGTTCGACCATCGAGCGCTCATGTTCGGACAGGCTCGGCAGGTTCTTGCCGAACACTTTGACCATACCTTCGCTGGGCCGGCGCAAACCGACAATGCTGCGCAACAGCACCGATTTTCCGCTGCCGGAGCCACCGACCACGGCGAGAATTTCACCTTTGTACAAATCCAGATCGAGGTTCTCGTGCACGCTCTGACTGCCAAAGCGATTGCACAGGCCACGGACTTCGATCACCGCCTCCGAGGGCGCGCGGGGTAGACGACTCACCAGCCCATCTCCATGAAGAACAGCGCGGCCACCGCATCGAGCACGATCACCACGAAAATCGACTGCACCACGGCCGACGTGGTGTGGGCGCCGACCGACTCGGCACTGCCGCTGACCTTGAAGCCTTCCAGGCAACCAATCGCGGCGATGATGAAGGCGAAGATCGGCGCTTTTACCAAGCCGACCAGAAAGTGCTGCACGCCGATGTCCGACTGCAACAGCGTGAGGAACATCGCTGGCGAGATATCCAGCGACACCGCGCAAACCACGCCGCCACCAATGATCCCGCAGAGCATCGCCAGAAAGGTCAGCATCGGCAGCGCCACCAGCATCGCCAGCACACGCGGCACCACCAGCAACTCCATCGGGTCGAGGCCGAGGGTGCGGATCGCGTCGATTTCTTCGTTGGCCTTCATCGAGCCGATCTGCGCCGTGAAGGCACTGGCGGTGCGCCCAGCCATCAGGATCGCCGTGAGCAGCACGCCGAATTCACGCAGGAACGAGAAACCGACCAGGTCCACGGTAAAAATCGTCGCACCGAAACTGGCCAGCACCGTCGCGCCGAGAAACGCCACCACCGCGCCCACCAGAAAGGTCAGTAACGCCACGATGGGGGCGGCGTCGAGGCCGGTCTGTTCGATGTGCGCGATCATCGGCGTGATGCGCCAGCGCTTGGGCCGGAACAGGTTGCGAGCGATGGTTTCCAGAATCAGGCCGACGAAGCCGAGCAACTGCAGGGTGTCTTGCCAGATGGTATCGACGGCGCGACCGATGCGCGTGAGCAACTGCACGCTGACGCTGATTTCCGGCTCCTTGATCGGCACGCAGAAGTCGCTCATCGAGCAGTACACGGTTTGCAGCAGCGCACGGTCGGCGGTGGAAATCGTGCAATCAGGATGCTCGGCAGATTTACCGAGACGCTCGGAGCCGAGCAGTTCGACCAGCAACGACGCGCCAGCAGTGTCGAGGGCGCCGAGGCTGTTGAGGTCAATTTGAGTATGGGTGTCGTACTGGCCGCGAAGCTTCTCGCTCAGGGTCTTGAGCTCGGCGTAATGGGCAAGCGTCCAGTCCCCCGTGACCCGCAAGCGGGCAGGGCTGATCGTCGTGTCCAGTTGGGCATTACCGCTGATCGAGCTGCTGGTCATAAGCTCCGTGCTTTTCGGCTGATTACGCTGGGATAGGTAATAGCACGAACCGGACTACTTTTCTTTGATCGCTGTGCTGTCGGTGATTTCGAAGCGCAGCACGCCGATCACCTGGCCATCCTCGGTCAGCACCCGCACCTGCCATTTACCCGCCGGGTTGCCGGGGAAATTCTGCTTGTGCGTCCACGCGCGGTAGCCTTCCTTGCGCCCGCCGTGGATATCGAGCGGAATGCGGTCGACCTCTTTGCCGTTGAACTGCCAGACGTGATAAATCCGCTCATCGAGGCCGCGTGGCGCGTTGATCGCGGTGTAGGCGTAGAGGCCATCGCCACGAATCTGCTCGGCGCTGACCGTGTCGAGGCTGGCGCCGGGCGTGCGATCCTGCATTTGCGTGCTGATTGCGACGTCGGTCATCCACAACGTCGCCGGTGGCACCCACGAACGCAGCGCCCAGCCGACGCCACCAATACCGACGGTGATGCACAGAATCGCCAGCGCGTTGCGCAGCGTGCGGATCGGGAAGATCGACGCCAGACTCGGGAACGACAACAGCACGGCAATGCCCAGCGCCCACTTGAAGCTCTGCGCGGTGGTCAGGTGCATGATCACCGGCAACGCGGTGAGCAGGGCGGCGAACAGGGTCAGCGTGTGCAACGCGAGAAACGCCCAGCGCCGGGGCGCCAGCCATTTGTAATAGAGCGGATCGACGATGGAAATCAGTGCCGCGACGCTGAGCAGGCCGGTGAAGAACAACTGACCGCTGTTCCAGGTCGTGGTGATGAAGAAGAACGGCAGAACGAAAAACAGGCTTTCCTGATGGATCATCTGCGTCGCGTAACGCAGCAGCGGCTGGGGAATCTCGCGTTTGAACACGCGGGTGAAGAGGCCGGTGAGGGTGTTTTCCAGCATCAGCCAGATCCAGCTGAGCAGCATGATCACGGTGATCCAGCTCGCCAGTCCTTGCTGACGGTCGACCATGATGAAACTGCCGACCCCGGAGATGAAACCGCCGAGCGCAATGACCCCGGGATAGCGCTTCATCAGTTCGAGAATGCGCTGGATCAGGAGCTGTATTTTCGGCATGTGGGCGGTTCACAACTGGATAGGAAAAAACCTCGACAGAGTAGCGCCCGCCGGGCGCTGTGGCGAGGCTGCCGGTCACTTAAAACCAACGCATTCCCTTGTAGGATTGAGCCTGCTCGCGATAGCGGTGTATCAGCCGAAGAAATGGTGACTGAAGGACCGCTATCGCGAGCAGGCTCACTCCTACAAGGTTAGTGTTCGGCCGGCCGGCGGCGGTGGTGCAGGCGCCAGCCGATCAGGATCAGCAACACCAGGCCCAAGCCACCCGCGCTCAACCACAACACCTGATCATCACTGATCAACGGCTTCTCGATCCGCAGATACCCCGGTTGCAACAGCAACTCACGCATAGCCTTGTTCGCCGCTTCCAGCGTCACCCCTTGCAGCTCCCGCGCCGGGTTGGCAAAACGGCCGTCCTGGTAATCGCCCAGCGCACTCCAGTAATAATCCGCCATCGCGCTGTTGCCCTGCACCGCCCAGGCCTGATGGGCGATGGAAGCCTGCTTGATCCGCGCAAAGGTGTCCGGATCGAGGCCATTTTTCAGCAGATCGGCCTTGAGGTCTTCCAGCACCTGAATGGCTTCATCAACGTCATCACGATCCAGATCGGCGTTGAGGCTCATGAAACCGACGCCGCCAAACACTTCGCGCTCGGCCCACGGCCCGTAGGACAAACCGTGATTGAGGCGAATCTGTCGATACAGCGCCCAGTCGAGGTAATCCTTGAGAATGTCGAAGGTCTGGTCGTATTGATCATCGATCACCGGTTCCGGCACCAGCCAGTGCAGCTTGGCGCTTTCGCCGATGAAACCACGGGTGAGGGTGCGTTCATGGGCGGCACTGGTGCGGATGTCCGGCAATGGTCGATGTTCGCTCGGGTCGACCGCTTCGAGGGCGCCCCAGGTGCGTTCCAGATAGGCCGGCAGCAGTTTGTCGAGCTCACCGACGACGATCAGGGTCATGTTGTTCGGCGCGTACCAGGCCTTGCGCACCTTCTCCAGTTGCTCCTGAGTCAGGTGACCGACTTCGGCACGTTGCGGGCATTTCAGGCCCAGTTCGACGGCGAGTTGATTGCTCGCGGTGTGGCCGAGATCCTGACGATCGAGAAAGCGCTGCAGGCGTGTGTAATGGCCGCCGTCCTCGCGCTCCACCACGCGTTTGGCGGCGTTGATCGCATTGTCGTCGATGCGCGTTTGCGTGAGCAGATCGAGCAGCAGGTCGAGCACCTTGCGCTGGTTTTTCGCCGGGGCTTCGATAACGAAGGTGGTGTCGGCGTTGCTGGTGAAGGCATTCCAGTCGCCGCCCAGCGCCTGCATGCGCTCTTCCAGACCGCCCTCGCCAGTGGCGTCGATGCCGCTGAACAGCAGATGTTCGAGCAGGTGCGGCAGCTCTTTGTCATCGCAATCGAAATCGTCGAGGCCGACGCCGACCACCAGCCGGATCGCCACATGCCCGCGTTCGGTGCCGGGTTTGAGCATCAGCTGCAAACCGTTGGGCAGCGCATAGCCTTCGACCTGAAAGCGATCCAGGGCAAAGGCGGGCAGGGAACCGAGCAACAGACAGGCGAACAACAGGCAACGCATAACAGGCTTCCATACGGCTGATTTGGAGATCCGTGTCGTCAGTCAGGGCCCCATCGCGAGCAGGCTCACTCCTACATTTGGAATGCGTCCCCCTGTAGGAGTGAGCCTGCTCGCGATAGCGGCCTGAAGGCTGAATCAATGTAACTGACTAAACCCAGCTCCAGTCGTTCAAGGCGAATGCGTAATGTCGGCAATATCATCCGCCGCCAGTGCCCCGGTATCCGCCGTTTCCAGCACCACATAGGCACTACCGCAAAACAGCGAATTGAGCCGCTTCATGTCGGCAATCAACTCCAGATGCAGCGAACTGGTCTCGATACTCTGCACGATCTTGCGTTGCAAACGGCTGACATGGGCATGGGCCAGACGCCGCTCCTGTGCGCGAAAACGGCGTTTCTCACGCAGCAACTGGCGAGCGCTTTCCCGGTCGCCGCTAAGGAATACGGATAGACCTAAACGCAGATTGGAAATCAATTGCTGCTGCAGTCCGGCCAGATCCTCCAGGCCTTCCTCGGAAAACGAGCGGCGCTGCGAGGTTTTCTGCTGCTGGATCTTGCGCAGCATGCGTTCGATCAGGTCTGCGGCCAATTTGAGGTTGATCGCCAGCTCGATGATCTCGGCCCAGCGCCGACTGTCCTGCTCGCCGAGATCCTCGCGGGGCATCTGCGCCAGGTACAGCTTGATCGCGCTGTACAGCGCTTCGACGTCGTCTGTCAGCCGGCGCATTTCCTGGGTGACGGCGGTCTGCTTGCCGCGCAGCACATCAAGGGTCGCGTCGAGCATGTTGTCGAGCAGATCGCCCATGCGCAGGGTTTCCCGCGCGGCGTTGGCCAACGCCAGACTCGGCGTGACCAGCGCGGTGGCGTCGAGATGCCGTGGCTTGGCGGTGCCATTGACCTCCGGCCGCTCCGGCAGCAACCAGGCGCAGAGTCGCGCCATCGGCCCGACGCTTGGCAGCAGAATCAGGCAACGCGCAGTGTTGTAGAGCAGGTGGAAGCCGATGACCATTTCCTGCGGGCTGAAATCGAGGCTGTCGATCCAGTGCACCAGCGGATCCAGCACCGGAATGATCAGCAGCAGGCCGATCAGTTTGTACAACAGACTGCCCAGCGCCACTTGCCGGCCAGCGGCGTTCTGCATGCTGGTGCTCATGAACGCAAGAATGCCGCTGCCGATGTTGGCGCCAATCACCAGACCGATCGCCACTGGCAGGCTGATCACGCTGGCCCCGGCGAGGGTCGCGGTGAGCAGCACGGCGGCGAGGCTGGAGTAGGAAATCATCGCGAACAACGCGCCGACCAAGGCGTCGAGGAGGATGTCGCCGGTCAGCGAGGCGAAAATCACCTTCACCCCTTGGGCGTGGGTGATCGGCGCGGCGGCCTCGACAATCAATTGCAGCGCCAGAATGATCAGCCCTAGGCCGATCGACACCCGGCCCATCTGCCCGAGCCGCGTCTGTTTGCGCGACAGAAAGAAAATCACCCCAAGGAAAATCAGCAGCGGCGACAGCCACGACAAGTCAAACGTCAGCACCCGCGCCATCAGCGCCGTACCGACATCGGCGCCAAGCATGGTCGCCAGCGCCGGCGTCAGCGCCATCAGCCCCTGGCCGACGAAGGAAGTGACGAGCATGGCCGTGGCGTTGCTGCTCTGCACCATCGCGGTGACGACGATGCCGGCAACGAACGCGAGCCAGCGCTTGGACATGTTCTGGCCGATCACATGGCGCAGATTGGTGCCGTAAACCCGCAGGATGCCGGTTCGAACGATGTGCGTGCCCCATATCAGCAAGGCCACGGCGGAAAGCAGATTGAGCAGGGTGAGCATGCAAACCCCCTGTATTAGCAGCGCCCCAGAGGAGCAAGTTGACGGTACCGCGCGGTTTCTACGTTTTTGATACTTAAGCTGTAGTTGGCTAACGGTCTGGGCGCCAGCATTGCACAGCTAAAGAGTGGATTGAAACAAAAGTGTCATGAAAAGCACTTCATCCACCCCTTCCAAAATCACCACAAATCCCTGTGGGAGCTGGCTTGCCAGCGATGAGGGCGGCACTACCGACAATGTTGCCTGACACGTGGCCATCGCTGGCAAGCCAGCTTCCACAGGGTTTGCGGATTTGCAGCATCAATCGCTGTGGTAGTCATGCCCCACGCTCACGTCGATCAAATACTTCGCAGTGTTCACGTCACGCTCATCACATCGTGCGTAACATTTGACGTTGAGTGCCAAACCATATTTATGAGGCACCAGCAGCATCACGAGGACGACTTGATCGAACAGCAGCTTCTGCAAAGAGCTTCTATTCGCGTCGTTATCGACTGAAAGCCATGCATTGTTTTCGCGATCTCGCGGCTGCCACCCAGCCGCTTTCAGCGTAGCTTGCAAGTGCTCAATCAACGGCACCAACCGTTCGAATGAAACGGTCTCCAACATTGGAGAGGTGGTGATCGTCGAGACTTTTTCTTTCCTGTAACCGATAGCGCCAAACCTCGTAGGCGGCAAGGTGAAGCCATATTGTGGGTCGTCAAACCTCACCACCACAGGGCCGCTAATCCAAGTTGAGTCCACCTCCGGCGGATCACTTGGGTAATTCACCGTTTTCCGTAACACGGGAAACGTCGAATCTTGCACAACGCTTTCGTAAGGCTTGCCGATGTGGACACGCAAGATGTCCATCGGATAATGAAACGATGTGATGCAGAGAAGCAGCGCAAAAAACAGCGGCCTCTTCCAAAAGCTCCGACGAGTCGAATAGCGGATCCTCATTCGCTGTAGTAATCCTTCCCCACGCTGACATCGATCAGATATTTCGCCGTTTTCGGATCACGTTCGTCGCACCGGGCGTAGCATTTGACGTTGAGCGCGAGACTGTACTTATGGGGGATCAATAGCACCGTCACCATGACGTGATCAAACAACTCGGCCTGAAGCGTCTTTCGACTGGCCTCATCAGCCGTGTTCACCCAAGGATTCGTCTCAGTGTTCCACTCTACCCAACCGGCGTTCTTTAATTGGCTCTGTAGTTGATCAAGCACGACAACCAGTTGGTCGAAGGGCAACGTTTCGAGCATTGGAGAGGTGGTCATGTTCGAGACCTTCCCCTCGTCAAATCCGATTGAACCGAACTTGGTAACAGGCAGCGTAAAACCGTGCTCCGGGTCATCGAAATCAATAATGACCGGTGTGGAAATCCAGGCTGAGCTGGGGTGGGGAGGATTTCCGGGGTAAATCACAGTGTGGGCTGGCACGCCAAACGTTGAGTCGGCAACCGTCTCGTCGTAAGTCTTTCCGATATGAACTCGCAAAGTATCCGTACTCCAGTTGGAATACGCGATTGCCGCAGCAGCCAACGCAGCCGCGAGAATTATCCAGACTCGCTTTTTCGACAACTGCATCACTGGAGTCCGTTGATGAACACCGTCGCGGAGAACGCGCCATTGAGGGCTTGGCCGGGAATGGGGCAGGTGGTCGGGTCGGTGACGCGCGCGGCGGGTTTTCCAGACATGAACACTCCTTGTTTGTCGTTTGAGGCGAGCGGGGAAGCTAACGAGCGGAGCGGGGGGCGTCAACCTTTGAATACCGTTTCAAAGGGTTGCGATGTGCCACTGTGGGGGGCTGAAAACCCTGTGGGAGCTGGCTTGTCAGCGATGACGGCGGCACTGCCGACATTGATGCTGCCTGACACGCCGCTATCGCTGGCAAGCCAGCTCCCAAAGGTTTTGTGGTGATGTGGTGGAGGGTGTTAAACGCGGATTTTGCGGGGTGTTTAAGCACACGCGGTGTTACGTCAGAAAGGCTACAAAACCTTGCGCCGTTGCCTACGGCTACGCCAGAATCCGCCGGCTTGTGCGCCTTGGGGCGGGGTTCTATCGTTTGCTCGCCACTGCTTATCAGTGGTCGGGTTTAGTAGCTCGCTGATACCACGTCGCACAAATCTCCATGAGTCAGGCTTTCGCTCCTGCACTTTTATGGTGGCTGTGCGCAGGGCGCCTTCGGGTGCGCCGATTTCGTGGCTCATCGGTCTACTAACCTGCGCATAGCTGCCTCCACTTTGTTTAGTAGCGGATTGGTTGCAGCCTCACTCTTCAAAGAGGTTAGAGCCAATGACAAAGATCACACCAGATCCCCCGGACACCGATCCAGCACCGCACGACCCCATCACCGAAGCACAGCGCATGAAAGAAGCCGCCGACCGCGCCCTCGATTTCTATCTCTGCCCCGGCCTCAAACAAGACCCCGCCGCCGCGCGCAAGCCCAGCACCATTTTCCTCGTTGATCCGGCTGTGGATAACGAAACCCTGTTGGTGCACGCCTGCGAATCGCTAGCGTCGGCGAGCATCATGGCCAGTGATCTGGCGGGGTTTATCGACGGGCCGCAGCGCAATTCGCTGCTGGGGATTGCGCAGGTGATCATGTTGGGGGAGTTGGCGGTGAATCGCGTCCTCGACAATCTCGTGCCTCCAGCCTGAACGCAGAAACAAATGTAGGAGTGAGCCTGCTCGCGATAGGGCCGTCAGCTTCAACATTGATGTTGACTGACAGACCGCTATCGCGAGCAGGCTCACTCCTACAAGGGATGTTGCGTAATTCAGGACTACCGGATTATTGGCCCGGGATGTCCTTGCGCAGTTTCACCGGGTCTTGCTGCTGTTTCTTCTTGGCCATCGCGCCGCGCAGTTTGATGTTGATCGCTTCAACCGCCAGCGAGAACGCCATGGCGAAGTAGACGTAGCCTTTCGGCACATGCACGTCGAACGACTCGGCAATCAGCACGGTACCGACCACCAGCAGGAACGACAGCGCGAGCATTTTCAGCGACGGGTGCTTGTCGATGAATTCGCTGATCTTGCCCGACGCCAGCATCATCACCAGCACGGCCACGACGATCGCCGCGACCATCACTGGCACGTGGGAAACCATGCCGACAGCGGTGATCACCGAATCCAGCGAGAAGACGATGTCGATGATCGCGATCTGAATTATGGTGTAGAGGAAGTTGCCGCCCTTGCCGCCAGGCGTGTCGTCGCTTTCGTCTTCGCCTTCGAGCGCGTGGTACATCTCTTGCGAGCTCTTCCACAGCAGGAACAGACCACCGAAGAACAGGATCAGGTCGCGACCGGAAATGCCTTGGCCGAACACTTCGAACAGG
>Ga0247814_10001533_pt1 | contig 13481 bp, 14 predicted proteins | sample UWRJL179409R1_FD_179947 | JGI IMG/M metagenome (GOLD analysis project Ga0247814, IMG submission 179947) | Plant litter microbial communities from Arlington Agricultural Research Station in Wisconsin, United States - UWRJ-L179-409R-1 | ecosystem: Environmental > Terrestrial > Plant litter >...
TTCTGATCGGGCAGCGACAGAAAATACCTGTAGTTACCTACAGTTTCTTTAATCACATATCCCTGGTCTATAAACACACCTACATAACCAAGATCGGTACTGATGAATTTATTAAACCGTTTTTCTATTTGCGTAAGCGGTACTTCGGGCGGATTGTTTTTAGTTTTGGAACGTTCCAACATCCGTCCGCCCGTACTATAGGTATTAAAAGACGAATAGTTAATTGCCCCCGTTTTCTGGTAAAACTTCCATTTCCCTGATATTTCGGTGATGCCTTCTTTTAACGCGCTGGCGGTTTCACTGGAACCTAAAAACAGGTAACCATCTTTATTTAAAGAAAAGTGGAAAGTAGAAAGGATTTTTTGCTGTAGCAGGCTGTTCATATAGATCAGCATGTTACGGCAGCTCACCAGGTCATTTTTTATAAACGGGGGCGACTTTATCACATCATGCTTTGCAAATACTACCTGCTTGCGGATTTCCGGTATTACGCTGTAATGCTTACCATCCAGTACAAAGTATTTCTTTAAAACTGCAGGTGCTATCTCGTTCGCGATGCTCAGGGGGTACTGGTTGCCGGCAGCAATTTCAATACTCTTCTCGTCAATATCGGTAGCAAAAATCTTTACTTCAACTTTGCGGTTTAACCGTACCAGGCACTCGTTGATGATGATGGCGATAGAATAGGCTTCCTGACCAGTACTGCAGGCGCACACCCATACTTTTATCACCTCCCTGTCTGTCTTGCCCCTAATGATCTCCGGGATGATATCCTTTTCCAGGATTTCAAACCCTTGTTTGTCTCTAAAGAATTTTGTTACACCAATCAGGAAATCCTGCCCAAGGATTTTCACTTCTTTTTCATTTTTATTCAGGAAGCGGACATAATCTTCCAGTTGCTTATACCCGTTTTCGTTCATCCTGCGGCCTATACGGCGGATGATTGTGGGTGTTTTATACAAATTGAAATCGTTGCCGCTTTCAGCATGTACCAGCTGGAAGATCTGATCCAGCAGTTGTTCATCTATATGCCCCTTCTGCAGCACCTTTACAGGCTCTTCGTTCACATAATTAAAAAGTTCTTCGTAAATCTTATCGGGCTCCAGGATATAATCGACATTGCCCGAAGCAATTGCGCTGTTGGGCATCCCGTCAAATTTTGCCGTACCGGGATCCTGTACAATCACCATTCCACCGTACGCCTTGATACTGCCAATCCCTTTGGTTCCGTCGGTACCTGTACCAGATAAAATGATGGCGATTGCTTTATCCTTTTTATCTTCTGCCAGGGTATGTAAAAATGTATCTATAGCCGTATTAGGCGCTTTGATCAGTGATTTATCGGCCAGTTTTAAACGGCCGTTACTCACCGTCATCAGTTTATTGTTTGGAATAATATATACACAGTCTTGCTGGATAGCCATGTTATGTGCAGCTTCGAACACTTTCATGTGTGTATGCTTGCCCACTAATTCTACCAGCAGGCTTTTATAATCAGATGATAAATGCTGTATTACAATGAAAGAGAAACTCGAGCTCTCAGGCATATGATCAAAAAACTCATGTATAGCCTCCAGCCCGCCTGCAGACGCACCAATGGCTACAATGTACTTATCATATCGTTTCGAGGTTTTAGTTCCTCCTGTCGCTTCTTCTTTAGTCATTTGCACTAATTCTGTAATTGTTTGGTCCTAAATTCAAACAGGAAACTCCTTAAAGATTCTGCTACTTCCAGTTCGTAGGCGCTCCATGGCAAAGCCTGTTCGCGTACGGTCTGTTTCCATAACTTAAACGAGTTACGGGGATGATAACTTTTCCCATCCTTATCAAAATTGATTGCATGGTTCGGATCCCCGCCCCAGTTGATATCCTCTATCACCTCCGGGCGGAAGCATACTACAAAGTCGCCTTTACCGCCATCAATCGGGATCACTAACAATCCGCTCACCACAGCGGCAAACTCCGCACCATCATCATATAATTCTGCCACATGGTTTGTAGAGAAAACCTGTGTTATTTTTTTACCTTCCAGCCATAGCATTAAATTATCCAGTGCATCTTTTCCAGGCACATTGCCTTTTGTTTCCATCCTGCCATTTATCCTTACCACCGCTCCGGTAGCTTTAAACAAATCGAGGATATCCTGGTCTTTATTTAACAAACCTGCCGCTATGTTATCTTCTGCATAAACTTTATCGGTTAGCCCCACACGTTTTGCCTGGAGTTCATTATTCAGATCGTACTCCTGTTTATTTAAAATCAACGTGATTTTACTGGATATCACATCAGACAGCCATTCGAAAACCGAGCATATCTCGTAACTGAGATATTTTGTATCCAGGTGATGGCAGGAAATCAGTCCCCAAAGTGTTTCATTATAAATCACCCGGATAGACATCGATGCCATGATATCCATGTTTTTCATATATTCCAAATGCACACCGGCTACTCCTCTCAGGTTACAGTCAGACAGGTCGATAAATGTATTGGTTACAGGATTAATAACCGGATAGAGTTTTATGGGCTGGTATACCCTGTTTGGAATTAACCTGTACGGGTTTTTCAGGTAAAGCTGTCTTGCCTGTTTCGGAACGTCAGACGCGGGGAATGTTTGTCCGATATACCGTTCCAGCCGTTCATCTTTTTCTTCAGCGATCACTGTTCCGTTCCAGTCTGCATCAAACTGGTACATTAAGATCCCATCAAATCCGGAAAGCTTTCTTAACTCGTGGATTGCTACGTTACAAACTTCCTGTACAGTTTCGGCATGGTCTATTGCTGCACTGATATACTTTATCTCCTGAAAAACGTCGGTAAAGTTCCTCACTCCTATTTTGTGTACCTTTTCGAGTTCTATGATGATATAATCGGCCTTAATATGCAGGAGCGCATGGAAGCTATCTGTTATATCAGACACATTAAAAGTTAGCACAGTAGGGATTTTTGTACTTACCCCTTTACCGATCAGTTCTTCCAGCTTACTAATTTCTTCAGCTGGCATAAATGTCCGCAAAGAAGTCCCGATCAGTTCTTGTATGCTTTTAGCAAAAAGACCTGCCACGTTTTCACTGGCCTGAATGATACTTAAACTCCTTCTGTCCAGTACTAAAAGGAAACCGTAATCTTGTATAGAATTGATATGATGTAACGGTAAACTTCCGCAAAATCCAGAATCAAAGTTTTTTTTCTCGGCCATTATTTTTTTCGCTGTTAGCTTTTTAAAGAACATGTTCCGGTATGCCGGGCATTTCTGTAACTAAAAATATTTTTTTGGGATATCAGACACCAAATTGCATACCAATAATTACTGGTAAAATAACACATATAAGTGTACTCGCTTCCCCGTACCGGACAGGGTAATATGATGGGCAGGGATTTTATAGATGCAACCAGCAAAAATGTAAAAGCCAGATTTTTATTATTCTTCTTTATAATAGAATTAAACATAGGTGAGAACCAATTTTTCCATAAATTTTTAAGGTTTTACAGTTATCCATTGTTATAATCATCTGCTTTACTGATTTTTACTGTAAAACCTAACCGGCCAAATTAAAGGCACAACTTACAAAATGATTATGAAATTTAAAATAGTGAAGATAAACCTGAAGCTCTTGATAATATGCTTATTGATCACTGTACTCTCCCAGGCGCAGGTACAAGCGAAAACTGCTGATACTGTACCAACAGATGGAATTGAATTCACAGAGATTAGAGAAGAACCCTGCTGGAACGGTAACCCAAGCTGATTTAAAAAGCATACTAATACAGAACATAAAACTGTTGAGAAAATTAATCACAAGAATGAACAGCAATCACTGTGGAGTATATTTATTGCAGGATTTGTTGGCGGATTTACCGCGTTACTGATGCCATGTATTTTCCCTATGCTTCCGTTAACTGTTAGCTTTTTTACCAAAGGCACAGAAAAAGGAAAAGCCTTTAGCAGGGCTGCCCTTTATGGATTCTTTATTATCCTGATTTATGTTGTGCTGGGCCTGCTCGTTACCATAATCTTTGGGGCAGATGCATTAAACAATCTTGCTAGTGACGGCATTTTCAACCTCCTGTTTTTTCTACTGTTGTGCCTGTTTGCTATTTCTTTTTTAGGCGCATTTGAAATTACACTTCCATCTTCGTGGGTAAATAAGATGGATATCAATGCCGATAAAGGTGGTGTTGCGGGGTTATTCTTTATGGCAGGTACTCTTGCATTGGTATCTTTCTCCTGCACTGGTCCTATAATTGGTACTTTGCTTGTGCAGGCGGCCACCAGTGGTGCCCTACTTGGTCCCGCAGTAGGCATGTTTGCCTTCTCCCTCGCACTCGCTATTCCATTTGCTTTATTTGCACTTTTCCCTTCAGCCTTAAATGCATTACCCAAATCAGGAGGATGGCTAAACAGCGTCAAAATTGTCCTGGGTTTTCTTGAACTCCCCCTTAAACCTTGATGTATTTTTTGACTATCAGGAGGGGCTGGAATACGCTAAGACTGTAAAGAAACCTGTCTTAATTGATTTCACCGGGCATGCATGTGTGAATTGCAGGGAGATGGAAGCAACGGTATGGCCAGATCCGAAAGTTTATAAAATGATCAGCCAGGATTATGTAGTGATCCAGCTGTATGTAGACGATAAAACAGAAGTAAATCCTACAGATATAGTCACCACTGTTCAGGGAAAAGTATTAAATACAATTGGCAAGAAATGGAGTAACCTGCAGGCTTCCAAATTCCAGGCCAATTCGCAGCCGTTCTACGTATTACTGGATCCGGCAACAGAGTTGCCTCTGGCCACCCCCCAGGGTGCAGATCATAGCGTTGCTAACTATCAGCAATTTTTGAAGGATGGGCTGAAAGCTTACCGAAAATAATGCCATAAAAAAAAGATAGCGGGAATAATCTAGCGACTATTCCCGCTAATCTAAATTAACGCTCTCGTATATAAATACGCTTATAAAATTGAATTATTGTGCTGGTGCTAAATTATATTGCAATGCTGTCAATTCCTTTTTCTAAAGCTGTTTCCTGTACACCTGGTATTGCAAAGCCTTCTGCTCTTACAATTGTTACATCAGTGATGCCGATAAAACCTAACATTGTTTTGATATAAGGAGTTACAAAATCTGCAGCTGCAGCTTCACCAGAGCTATAGATACCACCTGTAGTAACAGCGATATAAGCTTTTTTACCAGTTACTAATCCTTCCGGACCGTTAGCAGTATATTTAAAAGTGATACCCGCACGTGCAATATGGTCAAACCATGCTTTTAATACAGATGGGATACCGAAGTTGTACATTGGCGCACCGATTACCAATACATCTGCAGCCATAATTTCTTTAATTGCCTCATCTGAATGACGGATGGCTTCTTTATTTTCTTCAGTATGTTTTTCTACAGGAGTAAAAAAAGCATTTAAATGTGCTTCTTCCAGATGAGGAAAAGGTTTGTTTGTTAAATCTTTAACCTCAACTGCTGCAGCGGGATCTTTTTCTTTCAACCTGTCTACAATTGCGTTAGCCAGTTTAATGCTGTTTGAAGCTTCGCCTCTGGGGCTTGATATAATGCTTAGGATCTTTGACATTTTCTTATTTTTAATTATCGTATATGATGTGGTAAATGTATGGCCTTTTAAAAGCGGGGACGTTGATCTGTGATAAGAAATCGATTATTTTAATTTTTAAAAATAAAGGGGGCTGATTTGCACCAGCCCCCTTTTAACCAACAAAATATAATCTTACAAACCAAATCCACCATCAACCGCAATGGCTTGTCCGGTTACATGAGGGGCTGAAGCTAAGTAAACAACCAGTTGTCCCATATCTTCAGGAGTTTGTGCTTCTCCTTGCGGAAGCAGGCTTTCCTGATTTCTTTCCCATGATTGTTCTTCCGTTTCCCCATCTTTTGCAAAAGCTTGCGCCAATCCTTTATCACCTCTCCACATGCCGGTACCTACAATACCCGGGCAAAGTGCATTAACGGTAATACCATCTTTTGCTACTTCTTTAGCTAACGAATTAGTGAATCCTATAACCGCAAATTTAGACGCACTATATGCCGAAACATCAGACATTCCTGTTTTACCTAAAATAGACGAAACATTAATAATTTTCCCTGATTTATTCGGAAGCATTACTTCCAGTTCTGCTTTACTGCATAAGAATACCCCTTTGGCATTGACATTCATTACCTGATCCCACTGATCTGGCGTCATATCGATTACTTTATGAATCCCTAAAACACCAGCATTATTTACTGCAATGTCTAAAGTTCCAAAGTCAGCAGCCACTGCCTGAACCACTGTTCTTACCGTATCTAACTGGGTAACGTCAACCTTATAGGTTTTTACTTTTACACCTTCTTTTTCAACTAATAATCTTGTCTCTTCCAGCACTTCGGTACTGATATCAGCTAATGCCACGTCTGCGCCAGCTTTCGCTAAGCTTACTGCAATGCCTTGTCCAATACCTCTTGATGCTCCTGTAACTAACGCAATTTTACCTTGTAACGAACTCATAATATAAAAGTTTAATGTGTAACGTAATACCAATTGAACCTAGGAAAGGAAGAGTTTGTTTCATAAAGAAGCATTTGTGACTTTACTATGTTTATAACATTAAAATGAAATTAGAAGATTGTTTTTGCTTTATGGAAAAAGCAAAAATTGTATAAATTGCTCTTTCCATAAAGCAATAATTAGATAAAATTGCTTTATGGAAAGAGCAATTTTAGTATAGTTAATTAGAGCACATTGCAGATGGAAAGTCTGGATCAGTTTTATATAGCTGCAGATGATACAGAAATAGGCCATAACCATAAAATTCCCTTGTGGTTATTCGGGTTTCTATATTAAAGTTGGAGTTCACCTAACTCTCTTCCATCCCTTCCCTACCGTATCTTATCTGGATATTTCGGGTTAAGAATTGTTCGGATATACTAGTGATACGATACAATGGTACCTTTGCTCGGGAAGCGCTCGATATGAAGTGCAGGCTGCGATAGAGTTGGGTTACATTTGGAATACCCTTGGGATACCCTTGGAATACCCCTGGAATAGGGTTGAGATACCCTTTGGGTATTAAATAGGTATCCCCGGGGTATTCCAATGGTATCCCAAGGGTATGGCAACCCTATTCCAGCATGCACCACATATCGAACACAACCCCTTCTCTTCACGTCGCAGATAGTTAAACTCATAAATGATTGATTCTGTGTTTGAACTAAGTTCTCTTGCACCATTAAATTCCGTGCCATAAGATGTCACAGTCATCAGGTGTCCCATAGTGTCTCACCTTTAAAAGCAGTTAGCTCACCCGCACCTTCTGGTAGTTTTGCCCGACCCTTGCTCGAGGTAAGTTCAACCTTAAAGAAAGGTAAGTCCATGTTGAGTCCATGTTTCGCCTTAAGGGAAAATATGGACTCAACATGGACTTACCTTTCATGCATAATGGACTTACCCCGAGCAAGGGTACTACAAGGATACTGCAAGAGTAAGCTAATGGTTAGCCCATGCTTGATTAATTTTAAATTTTGTTTTGATTAATTAATCAGTGATTTGATAGATACAGCATGTAATTTAATAGGAATGTTCATTATTGATAGATAATTAAGGATCAAGTCTGAATACAATTTTATCATGATAGACTAAGTTTTTGCAGTTTATTGACTTCTCCTTACTATTGTACCGTAAATGCATGATCCTTCCTGATTGTTGGGCAGATTTGCCATCAGAAAGATTTTCATATGGAAATTATCAATTAGGTAAGTTTCTCGTTATATGCTCCAGAATGTATCTTTTATTACCCTACAGCAGCACACCCTCCAGGAACATAACCGCTACAGAAAAATAGATAATCAAACCGGTCACATCTACCAGTGTAGCCACAAAAGGAGCAGAAGAGGTTGCCGGATCGGCACCCAGTTTCTTTAATAACAACGGAAGCATAGAACCTGCGAGCGACCCCCATAAAACCACACCAACAAGTGCAACACCAACAGTTACGCCTAGCAAAGCCCAGTGCGGCCCATAAAGATCAGAAAAGAGTGTCCATACAAATATTCTCAGGAAACCTATCAGGCCAAGTACTACACCCAGCATCATTCCCGAGATCAGCTCCCTGCGCATTACGCGCCACCAGTCGCCAATTGTAATCTCCCCCAACGCCATTGCTTGTATAATTAATGTAGAGGCTTGGGAACCGCTGTTACCCCCGCTGGAGATAATTAGCGGAACAAACATCGCAAGCACAACCGCTTTAGCGATGTCAGCTTCGAAATGTGCCATTGCAGTTGCAGTAAGCATTTCTCCAAGAAAGAGAACCACCAGCCAGCCAATACGTCTTTTGAATAAACCAAAAATAGGCATATCGAGGTATGGCTCATCCAATGCCTGGGTACCCCCAATCTTGTGCATATCTTCGGTGTATTCTTCGTTAGCGATCCATAGGATATCATCTACCGTAACAATACCTAATAACACATCATTATCATCGGTAACGGGTAAGGCTACCCTGTTATTCATTCTAAAAACATTAATGGCTTCCTCCTGGGGATCATTTGCATGAAGTGCAATAGACCTGTTGTCTGTCAACTCCAGGATAGGTACTTCAGGATTTGCCAGTAAAATTTCTCTGATTCGGATGTCATCCAGCAAAACGCCATTATCATCAATTACATAGATCACATCTATAGTTTCAGAATCTTTACCGTATTTACGGATATGTTCCAAAACACGTTTCACTGTCCAGTCTTTTTTTACAGCAATGTAATCTGGCGTCATTAAACGCCCTACGCTATCTTCATTATATCCAAGAAGAGAAAGTGCTTCTACCCTATCCTTTGCAGGTAACAGGATGATTAATGCTTTTACTGCGTCGCCCTTTAATTCAGAAAATAAGGATGTCCTGTCATCGGGCGGCAGCAAATTAATAAGCTGGGCGAGTTTGGTACCAGGAAGTTTTTTAATGATCTTTTCCTGTGTAGGAAAATCAAGAATCCTGAAAACATTTACTGCCCGCTTAATTGATAGTGTATCTATAAATTGTACTGCATATTGTGGAAGTTCGTCTATCAAATGTTCTACATCGGATATGTTGAGCGCATCTAAATAATCACCTAATTCCCCTTCAACATTCTTTTCGACCAGTTCAACTACCTCTTCTACAACATTTTCTTCCATAAACAGCGTTTCTTTTTACATCTACCAATTGTTTTTCAAGATTGCAAAAGTGATGTTTTATTTTTAGAAACGTGTCACATAAGAGAACAAATTAATAGAAATTTAACCCCTGTAAAGCTATCGTCCGAACGTCCATTGTACAATTTGTTTGATAGACTGACGTAGTTTTGTTTGAGGTTCTACATCTTCGGCTGGTGCATTGTCCTCTGAATTATCAATTTTTTGCAGATATAACTGATGGGTACCTGCAATTAGCAGTGCCGATACGATGTTGAAATACTTGAAAGGTTCTTTATTTTTATCGTCTTTCCCCTGCAACATTTCCTGGCGACGGGCCCCGGCGTCATTAGAAATATCTTTTAGCAGATCGCGATGATGTATATCATTCATTATCACACTATTATTACGGAGTTCTGTTAATAATGCCGCTTCAATCTCACAATGATTATAAAAGTGTGTAAACTCGTCATTTATAAGCTGACTAATCTGCTCTTCAAGGGGAGCATTCGTGTCAATTTCATCCTGATTTACTGGTGAATAATTAACCCAAAAATCTTTCTCCCTAACATAAGCAAGAACCAGCTTATCAAAAGATCCAAAATACCGGTAAATAAGTACCTTAGATGCATGGGCGCCTCTGGCAACTTTATTTACGCCTAATCCGCCAAAACCATGGTTTTTAATGATATGACCCACTGAGTCAAGTAATCTTCTCTTTGTAGCTTCCCTGTTTTTCATACTATGTGTCTTTTTTTATTTCGTAATACAATTTGTGATTCCTGTGCTTTGATACACCATCCGGCCACTGATACGTATTTACATTTGGTTTAAAAATTTATATTTGGTTTAACCACAAGGTAGAATGACAGCCTACCCTTCAAAAAAAATTTATATAAAAGGGGTAAAATATTATATGAAAAAGCATAATTTCGTTAATAAGAACAGTTTACTCTTTCGAGTTGTATATTTATATGCAATTAGTTAATGTATTCATAACTAAATTTTTCTGTATGACGATGAGTTGTATTGTTATCGACGATGAGCCACACGCAGTTGAAGAGGTGTGTGATCTCATATCCCAGGTACCGCATTTGAACCTGCTCCAGACTTTTCCTGATGCTAAACAGGCTATTGCCTATTTACAGGAAATAGGGCATGTTGATATTATCTTTTCTGATATCAGCATGGCTGTCCTGAATGGTATTGAAGCCGCAGAAATCTTAAATAATTACTGCCATTTCTTGGTATACGTGACGGCGTACAGAGAGTTTGCGCCGGAAGCTTTTGGTGCCAAGGCAGATGGGTATTTGCTTAAGCCGGTGAGTTATATTTCTTTCAGACAGAAAGTGGAAGACCTGACAAGCAAATTCCAGGATATTATCAAACTGCAAAAAGAGGACAATCAGTTCCTGTTTATCAAAGGTGGGCAAAAGAGCAGTTATATAAAGATAAAATACAGCGACATCGTTTATATCGAAGCAATGCTTAATTATATCATGATACATACTACAACAGGTCATGAAATAACCTATATTGGACTTAAAGCGATGGAAGATAAGCTACAGCGAATGGACCTTTTTTTCAGGATCAACAAATCAATAATTATTTCACTCAATTATCTGGATCGCGTAGACGGAAACATAGCCCGATTATCTAAAGGGCAGAGCTATCAGATCGGTGAAAAATATAAGAGTGTATTTCTTGACTTTCTGAAGAAACACACTCTAAAATCATAGGTGGATGAGGTTCAAACCTGTAATCTAACAAATAGAAATGCCCACAGCAAAAGCACTAATAAAGGTCTTGCTAACATCAGGAACAGGATGAACCAGTACTATGGCAACAATTATCACTTTACCCACCAAATGGAAGGTAATTTATTCAAAGTAGAGCTCAGGATTAATTATAAAAATATTTAAAACCACAACCTTAAATAGTATCTTTATTGTCAACCAAATAAGATTAATCATTTAGACCAGTATAAATGAAATTGACGCTCTCATCCGTTAGTATCTGTCGTACTCCAATATTTCCTATCACCGAAAACCTGGAGAACGTATGGAATGAACTGAAAGATTATATCCATGAATCATCACCTTCTTTTTTTGATATCATCAAGGATTACAACTACGCAGCATTCCTGCTGTCAGCACCTAAAACAAAATATACCGTCTGGAAATATTTCAACCGCGCCCGTTTCCGTGCTACCCCGTATGGAAAATTTGCTGCATTTGCTATTGTACCCATCTCAAAAGACAATGAACCAGATTATTTGAGGCTATTAAAGAAACCTCTTATCCATCGCTTTGCCAACTGGCAGGAAAAAGAAAACATCAGCTTTGATGCGAAATGGCTTACATACAATGCTGTTTACCTCCGCACAAATACCACTATCTATGAATGCGATGAAGAGTTACGCTACATTAACATAGACAATGCCGCATTTGAGCTTTCCTCTGTAATAAATGAGAAAACCACAAAAGCTATCATTGATTTTTGCCATACCAAACGGACTTTAACAGAGTTGCAATCTTTTTTAAAAACGTATGGACTAACCAAGGCAATGACTAATTATTTTGTTGAGCAACTCATCAGTTTTCAGTTATTACTGACGGACTTCCAGCCCAACATCATAGGCACTGATTATTTTAAACGTATAGCCTACCCTCAGCAGGAGCAAAAAAACGACTATATCATTGCAGAACGGCAGTTGGTCACCGGGCAGGTTTCAGCAAAAAAACTGGAGGTACTGATAGAAGTAATTCATTTTCTGAACAGAAACTTACCTGTAAACCGAAACCCATCACTTGATAATTTTAAAGCAGGCTTTACAAAACGGTTTGAGCATAACGAAGTGCCTTTGCTAGTGGCTATGGACCCCGAAATAGGTGTTGGCTACCATTCTCTGGCTCAGGACAACCAGGAAGATTTGCTGGTACAGGAATTAAAGGCATACAAAAAAGAAGGGAACACTGCTGACAGATCATTAAGTTATACAGTATTGCACCAGTTTATCCTCAACCAATTTTTGCAGCAAAAAGTAGTGCAGCTACATGAGTTTATCCAGCCCGAACCTTCAAATATTTTACCTGTTGCCAATACCATCAGTATTATGCTGCAGCACGCTGATGAACACCTGATTATTGAGCAAATTGGAGGATGTACTGCCAATTCATTGCTAGGGAGGTTTACTATGGCGAGCGACCAGGTTACTGCTTTAGGGAAAAAATTCGCCTCAATAGAACAAGAGGCAAATCCTGAAATCCTTTTTTTTGATATTGCTTACCAGATCGAAAAAAATGCAGATAATATCAACAGGAGAAAGTCGATCTATGATTATGAATTGCCAATTCTGAGCTGGACAGAAACAGATGGTATACTGGATGCAGATGATATCCTGGTAAGTATCCGTGGCGAAGAAATTATTTTACGCTCTGCAAAACTGGGAAAACGGGTAATACCCAAACTAGCATCAGCTTATAACTATAGCAGATCTGATTTAGCTATCTACCGTTTCCTTTCCGACATGCAGCATCAAAATATTCATTCGCGCCTGGCGCTGGATGTGCTGCAGGCTTTGCCGGGTTTAACGCATTACCAGCGGATACAATATAAAAATGTGATCCTGTCCACAGAGAGATGGCTGGTACCACAAACTATTTGTATAGCAAACAATCAGGATGTAGCTTTGAGCAGTTTGCAGCAATGGTTATTGGAGATCGGTTTACAGAGGGCATTTAAATCTGGAACAGGAGATCAGACGTTATTATTTAATCCGGCATTAGCCGAAGACCTGATAGCTTTTACTCAATTCTGTAAAAACAAAAAAGAGCTGTATATCGAAGAGGCATTTATTCCGGCCTCTCCTGTAGCGGAAGATGAAAATGGTGGGCATTACCTATCTGAGTTCATCGTTAACCTGGAACATCAGGAACAGTTATACCAACCCTTTAAAGTTAACCCTAATAACAGTGGATATCTTTCCTCTCCTAATGTATTTACTCCCGGAGAAGAGTGGCTGTACTTCGAAATTTACTGCCACCCCACCCGCTGTAATGCGATTCTAATGGATATTTATGGTTCGTTAATCCCAGACTTTAAAAAGAAAATAAGAAGCTGGTTTTTTATACGCTATACAGATCCTGCATACCACATCAGGTTACGGCTTCAATTAAAAGATACTGCCGACGCAAGTGCCATTATATCCGGCCTGTCTAAATTATTAAAACGTTATATCCTGACTGGAATAATCTCAGACCTGCAACTTAAAACCTACCGGCAGGAAACCGGGCGTTATGGACCTGGC
>Ga0247814_10001534_pt1 | contig 13476 bp, 10 predicted proteins | sample UWRJL179409R1_FD_179947 | JGI IMG/M metagenome (GOLD analysis project Ga0247814, IMG submission 179947) | Plant litter microbial communities from Arlington Agricultural Research Station in Wisconsin, United States - UWRJ-L179-409R-1 | ecosystem: Environmental > Terrestrial > Plant litter >...
GTACTCCCCGGCACCGGTTTTGAAGTAGCGGGCAACGCCTATCGCCCGCTCGGGATCCGCCCCCGCGCCGAGCGCCGCGACGACGTCGGCGGCCGTGGGACGGGCAGGGTGGCTGGGCATGTCAGCTAGTGTGCTCGCCCTTCGGCGACGAACGCCAGCCGTTTGAGCGTCTCGACATTGCGGTACCAGATCGGCACATCGAGCACGGGCTGCGGCACGATCGCGCCGGGACCCTTGTCGGCGACCTCGGTGATGCGCACGACGCAACCGGTACGCCGGGGCTTCACGTCGATCGTGACGATGGCCTCGCCGATCGGCCAGCCTCGGGCGCGCATGCGCGCATGACGGGGCGGATCCCACTCGAGCATCGTGGTGCGGTCATCGATGAGCGCGGGCCAGACGCCGAAGGAGTGGTGCAGTTGCGAACCGATGAGCGGCCAGGCCTCGTCGACTTCCCGGATGCGGGAGGCACCGACGACCCAGGTCGGGTACACCCAACCGTCGGCGATCACATCGAAGACATCGGCGGGCGAGCAGGCCATGAGGCGGTAGTTGGTTGCCATCTCCTCATCATGGCGCTTCGATGCTGGGCTCGGGACGGCTGCACAGGGAACATGCGCAGGTGCGCGGAAAGCGCGTGCCCGGGTGCCGGTAGCGCAACATTCCCGCGCTCGGGCACAACCATGCGCCGCGATCCCCCGGATAGCCTCGATAGCGAGCAAAGATCTGCCATCGGGCAGGTCTGAACGAGCACCTCGAGGGGAGATCCATGTCGAACAGCACAGTCGTTTCCACCGCCGTTATCGGAGAGCCCGAGGTTCTTGAGGACCTCGCCAACAACCCCGCCTGGCTCCGCCTCAAGGCAGCGGCCGAGCAGGTGCAGCCGCTGCAGGTGAAGGACGGATCGGTCCCCGAGTACAAGGAGGCCGCGATCCCCCTCGTGCAGGAGATCACCGCATCGATCACCGAGCTCGCCCCGCTCTTCCCCCACGACGCGGCGTACCTCGCCGAACTCGTCGACGACTTCGACCGCTGGATCGACGGCGGCCTCGAGGTGCCCGACTTCCTCGACTCCCTCCAGGCGTTCCAGCCGCAGCTCGATCGGGTCGACGGCCTCCGCCACCTCGTCGTGTTCCCGATGTACACGCAGAACGGCAGCACCAACCGACTCGTCGAAGCCGTGCTCGTCGAGGTCATCTGGCCCGAGTTCGTCGACCGCCTCGAGGCCGGCGCCTATTCGAACAAACTCTTCGTGCCGATCCGCTTCATCGACTTCACGGCCGGCTACGCCACCAACTCGGCGGTGCTCTTCCCCGAGACCGTGGCGATGCGGGAGATCCCGACGTTCACGTGGGGCGCGATCTTCGCGGACCGGGAGGCAGCCCGGTTCCGGAAAGTCGTCGCCGCGGCATCCGCTATCACCAAACTCGACGTGCCCGCCGACGCTGCACGCCTGCTCGACGACCAGCGCCTCACGGAAGAGACCTTCGTCATGTGGGACCTCATCCACGACCGCACGCACATGCGCGGTGATCTGCCGTTCGACCCGTTCATGATCAAGCAGCGGATGCCGTTCTTCCTGTATTCGCTCGAGGAACTGCGCTGCGACCTCACGGCCTTCCGCGAAGCGGTGCGTCTCGAGCGCGACGAGACAACGGACGCGACCACCCGGGACCACGCGAAGCTCGTGCAGTACGCCGTGATCTTCGACCGGATCTTCCGGTTCGCGATCACCGGCTCGCGCGTACGCAACTACGACGGACTCGGCGGCCAGCTGCTCTTCGCGTGGATGCACCAGCGCGGAGTGTTGCACTGGACCGACACCTCGCTCGCGTTCGACTGGGATGCCGTGCCGGACGTCGTTATCGCACTCGGACAGAGAATCGAGGACCTGTACTGGCGCTCGATCGACCGCCCGAAGACGGCGCACTGGCTCGCGGCGTACGACATGGTGCGCGAGACGCTCACCCCGAACCCCGCATCGAACTGGGCGCGGGGTCTCCCCATCGAGACTCTCGCCGGTGCGCCGAAGGGCTACACCGACGCGGTGCTCGACGACGAGTTCCCCCTCTCGATGTTCTACGAGGCGCTCTCCAAGAAGATGGCCGACGTCATTGAGAGCACCAAGGGGATCACCGCACTCTGAACCGCGGCGCGGCCTTGCTCTTCGCCTTGTAGTACCCGTTGCCGAGGTACTTCGCCGTCGCCTTCCACGTACCCTTCTTCAGCTTCGGGAGGGTGACGGTCGCCTTGCCCTTCTTGAGCGTGACGGTCACCTTCTTGGTCTTCGTGCCGGACTTCAGGGTGACCGTCACCTTGCCGGTCGCGGCCGCGAGCTTGGCGGATCGCTTGACCGCGATCTTCGCCTTGCCCGTGGCTTTCGATGTCGGCTTCTTGGAGACGGTGATCTTCGGAGTCGGGCCGGTGCGCTTGGCGACCTTGAGCGTCAGCTTCGCCGACGACGCGATGACCGTGGGGTCGCCCGAGTATGCGGCGGTGAGCACGTGCTTGCCCGGCTTCAGGGTGGCGGGAAGGGTGAAGACGGCCTTGCCGCTCTTCACGGTCTTGGTCTGCGCCGCTCCCGCACCGCGGAGGGTCACGGTGCCGGTACCGGTGGGAACAGTCACCGTTGCCTTGCCGGACGTGCCGTACGTCGTCGGCTTCGCGGTGATGCCGACCCCGGCCGCGGCGTTCGGCTTCACGGTGAGCACGAGCGATCCCTCGGACCCGGCGTGCTTCGCGTCGCCGTAGTAGAGCATCTCGACGGTGTACGTACCCGGCGGCGGGAGGATGCCGACGGGGCAGCTCGCTGTTCCGTTGGTCAGCTGTGCCTGGCACAGCACGTCCTCGCCGTTGGAGAACTGCACGATGCCGGAGGCGGCAGAGGGCGAGACGGATGCCACGAGCGTCGCGCCCTTCCCGAAGGTGACCGTGACGTTCGGTCCGGTCACCGTGGTGGAGGCGAGCACGGGAACCGGCGTCGCGACCACCCGGATGGTCCGCGGCGTTTGCGCGGTGTTCCCGCTCGAGTCGGACACGCTGTAGAGCAAGGTCTGGTTGCCGGGGACCGTCGTGTCGACGGTTCCGACGACCTGGATGCGGCTCGTCACGTCTCCGTCGACGTTGTCGGTAGCGGTCACTCCGGCGAGCGCGTCGAACGGCGTGTTCTGCTGCACCGTCGACGCGGTCGGAAGGTGGAGCACGGGCGGCCGGGAATCCGTGGCGGAGGAGTCGTAGACGAAGACGCCGCCGTACTGGTCGACCGAGCCGAGCTCGTCGCCCGCTTCGTTCCGGCTACTCGCCGACCACGCGTACGTCACCCCATCCGTGAGTCCACCCCACGTCACCGATGCGGGCCGTCCGGACTCCGCGGTAGCGGACCCGATGACCGTGCCGTTCGGGGTCACGACGGTGAGCGCACTCGTGCTGAACGACGTGGTGCGCGACACGAGGTCGATGGGAACCGTGAAGTTCTCCTCCGCGCCGTTGTAGCGGCTGAGCGGGTCGTACTTCGTGGGGCCGTACTCGTCGAGGAACGGGGAGTATGAGTCGACCGACACCGTGGCGTTCTTCGTGTCGAACTGGAGCAGGCGCAGGAAGGACGAGCCGACGATGAGCTTGTCCGCTGCCTTGTGGTCCACGACACCATTGCCGTCGACATCGATGCCGCCGTCGGCGCGGAACACGCAGCTCGGGCAGTTCCGGGCGTCGAAGACGTTGCTCGCCGGTACGAGATAGGCCTGGTAGTCGGAGAGCAGCTCGACGACCTTGTGGGTGGAGTCCGTACCGGACAGCGTCTTCAGGTTGATACCGGAACCGTGGCGGTGACCCGCGAGCACGAGCACGATGTTCGGGTTCGCCGAGACCACGCTGTCGTAGAGGAGGTTGCCGTCGTCGGCGAGGGGCGAGCCGCGGCCGTCCGAGTTGAGCGAGTACCCCATGTAGCCGTGGGTCGAGATGATGCCGTTGCGGTCGCGGTAGCGCTGGAATACCGAGTTCGCCCACGCGACCTCCGCCTGGGTGACCCCGTAGGAGAGGGCGACGGAGACGAAGTCGAGGCCACCCGCAGAGAAGAGCACGTAGCTGTTCTGGTTGTCGCTGCCGGCACGCGTGACGGTGCCGTTCGCGCTGACGGCCTCGTCCCACGCGTGATACTCGGCGCCCGCGGGCCAGCTGTCGGCCTGGCTGTACCAGTCGCTCGCGCTGAACGCCTTGCTGTAGCGCGAGTCCGCACCGATCTCGACGCCGAGCTCGTTGTCGTGGTTGCCCGCGAGCACCTGGTTGGGCACGCCGCTCGACGCGACGGGGTCGTATGCGTCGGAGATGAAGGAGAACTCCCGGGCGACCTGTTCGTTGAGGCCGGGATAGAGCGGGCTGCCGTCCGGGTTCGTCAGGTCGGTGCGATAGAAGTTGTTGTTCGTGAGGTCGCCCGTGTTGGAAACGAAGGAGATCTTCTTGCTGTCGGCGTTGTCCGCGATCCAGTCCATCGACTCGTTCACCGTGGCTGCCCAGACCTGCTGCTCCGCGACGGTCTGCACGCCCGACGAGCTGGGGTAGTCGACACTCGCCGGCCACTTCCCCGAACCGCCGGTCGCTCCCTCGGTGAGGTACTGCGGGTCGGACCAGTGAACGAAGGAGAAGTCGTAGTCGGCGGGATTCTCGAAGTGGTCCTTGCTCGCCGGGGTGCCCGCCGAGGAGTCCCGAGGCGCGAGGTCGTCGGCGAAGGGATCCTGGGCAATGACGAGCACGTGGACGACGCTCGAATCGACCACCGCCTCCGTGACGTCGCCGACGAGCACCGTGTCGCCATCGGAGCTGCCCCGGGATGACGCGAGCTCCACCCATGCGGACTTCGACCGGTTCCACGCCAGCACGCTCGCGGTGCGCGCGGGGTCGACGACACCGCTCCACTGCACACGGCGGTCATCGCCCGTGGCCGGCACCCGCACGTCGAAGCGCTGGAACGGCAGCTGGTCGTGGGTCGAGACGCTGTCCGCCTGCTGGCCCGTCACTTGCGAGCTCTGCGTGTACGCGAACTCGAGAGTCGACGGGATCACCGGCACCACGCCCTGGAAGCCGCCGTTCGCCGCGCTCGCCGTCGCCTCCTCGAACGTCGTCGTGACGCGACCGCCGCCGGGATCTGTCGCCGTGGCCGAGAGGGTCACCTTGCCGTTGCCCTGTCCCGTTTCGGTGCCGCCGGCGACGGGGATCGTCGCCGAGGTGAAGTCCACGCGCCAGTCGATCGGATTGCCGAACAGGTCGGTCGCCGTGATGCGGATGGAATGACTCCCGGCTCGCAAACCGCCACCGATCGACTCGCCCGGCGTGATCGGGGTGCCGTCGAGGCTGTACGCCCAGCCGGACGCTCCGCCCTGGTTCTCGATCTCCACTTCGAACCGGGTCGGCTTCGTGAGCCGGGTTCCTGCGGCCGGCACCGTCGAGATGAGTTCGACACCGCTGTCCCCGTCGCCGAGCGCGGCGAGGCTGAGCTCATAGGCCTGGTCGGAGGAGAGCACGGTGTTCCAGATGCGCGAGCTCGCGATGGTCGCCTTGCCGTAGAACTCGAGCCCGCCGGTGCCGTTCGTGTCGGCACCGATGACCCAGAACTTTCCCGTCGGGGCAGCGGTTGTGCCGGTCTTTACTACCGATCCCGCGAGGGTTCCGTTGAGGTAGAGCGTCGCCTTCGCGCCGTCGTACGTGGCGACCGCGTGGTACCAGACGCCCACTTTCACCGGGACCCTGACGACGACGGAGCCACCGATGATGAAGCGGATGTCGCTTCCGCTCACGTCGATCGTGTAGCCACCGGTCTGGCGACCGGAGCACATCGCGTTGTTGGCGGCGGTCGGCACGGCGCCGTCGAAGCGGAAGACGCACTCGATCGAGACGGCGTTGCCGATGTACCGGGGACTCGCGGTGTTCCACGGATCCGTGAAGGGATACCGGACTCCCGACGCTCCGTTGAACGACGCGACCGTACGGTCGAGGGCGGGGTCGGTGCTGTATGCGGGCGCACCGATCACGGAAGCGGGGAGTCCTTGCGCGAGGTCCGTCGGGGTGCCGCTCGAGAAGTCGACGTCGAGCACGTTCGCCTTCGGCACGGTGACCGCGGCGGCCGCGGGGGTCGTTATTGCCGGCTGGGCGACGAGGCTCCCGCTGACGAGCGCGAGCCCGGCGATGACGGCGATCGCGCGAGGAATGGTGACGCGCATGCGATACCCCTTCGATGCTGGACAGTGCATGGCGAGGCTAGAGGCCACGTCTTAACCCGAAGGGCCACCGCGGTGAACGATCGGTACGCCGGGAGGTGGGAGATCGGACTCGCTCCATGTTCCATGAGCGACCGGCGAAAAGGAAGGCGGAAGCGAAGGCTGGCGCTAGCGTCGTCAGAGGGATACCGCGTTGTGCGGCCGACGACCCACCGAGCGGGGAGACCATGGAGACGAGCTGGTCCAGCGTTGTCGCCGAACTCCTGGCGCACACCATCCAGGAGCTCGTGGAGGCCGACGCCCGTGACGAGGCCCTCGCGATCGTCAAGCCGTCGCGCGGTGTCGCGATGTTCAAGACCAGTCCCGTCATGGTGCCGACCGGACGTGCATGGCGCCTCGGCGTGCTCCTGCTCGACCGCGACGGCGGTCTCTTCGCAACGGGCGAGGTCACTCGCGCGATCGTCCCGGGCATCGCCGTGACGAACCGGTCCGCGGCGGCCGAGCGCCGCCGGGACTTCCGCCGCGCGGCCGCGCGAGGCTCCTTCCGCGAGGGCGAGGTCATCAACCACGGCTACGTGCCGATCGCGCTCGACGAGGAGAACCTGCTCGCGGGATCGGGTCCGATCGAAGTGCTCGACGGGCAACTGGTGGTCAGGCTGGAGGCCGGCACGCTCGGTCACGGAACGGTTCCGCTCGACAGATACCTGCGTGATCGGGCCGAGCTGCTGACCTTCGGTTCCTGAGACCTCTCCACCGCCCGGCGGATGCCGCCGCGTCATCCGCTCGATAGGTTGGAATCATGACGGACGACTGGGTGCGCCCGAAACCCGGAGCGCGCGAGTATCGCAACGATGCCATCATCGCCGTGCTGCTCGCGATCGGGGCGGCGACGTCCGCGGCGCTCTACTCGCGCGTCGGCTACTTCGACGATCCGGCCCCGGTCTGGGTGAGCGTCATCGCGATCGCGTTCGAGACCCTGCCGCTCGCGCTGCGCCGCCGGTTCCCTCTTACCGTCGCGATCGTCGTCTCGCTCGCGTTCTTCGCGATCGGGCAGTTCCTGGTTCCGGAACTCCTGTTCAGCAACATCACGCTATTCCTCGCGCTCTACACGCTCGGCGCGTGGGGGCAGGATCGCCGGGTCGCAACCATTGCCCGCATCGCGATCATCATCGGCATGTTCGTCTGGATCGCCGTCAACCTCATTCTCACCGTCGACGATCCCGATCACATGCCCTCCATGTCCCGGGCCGGCATCTTCTCGCAGTTCGCCTCGCTTGCCGTCATCTCGGTCATCACGAACGCGCTGTACTTCGGCGGCGCATACTACTTCGGCAACACCGCGTGGAGGGCTGCCCGCTCGCGCTCCGATCTCGAGGCACGCACCGCGGAACTCTTCGCCGAACGCGAACGGTCCGCCGCCCAGGCCGTCGCCCTCGATCGCGTGCGGATCGCGCGCGAGCTCCACGACGTCGTCGCCCACCACGTGTCCGTCATGGGTGTGCAGGCGGGGGCTGCCCGACGTGTGATCGCGACCGATCCCGAGGCGGCATCCGGAGCCCTCTCGACGATCGAGCAGAGCGCACGCGAAGCGGTCGACGAACTGCACGGCCTGCTCACGACACTGCGCGACAGCGACGCCGGTGACGAGCGAGCGGATGCCACGACAGGCTCGGTCTCGGCGAGCACAGCCTCGGCGAGCACGAGCTCATCGACCCGCGGCCTGGAGCAACTGCCCGAGCTCGTCGCCGAGTCGCAGGCCGCCGGAATCCCCGTGAACCTGCGGTTCTTCGGCGCAGAACGGCCGGTAACCAGCCTGACCGGTTTCACGATCTACCGGGTGGCGCAGGAGGCCTTGACGAACGTCCGGAAGCACGGGGGCTCCCGCGCGACGGTCGAGGTGCGCGTGCGCTATCTCGACGCCGGCGTCGAGCTCGAGGTCGCCGACACCGGCATGGGAGCGATGGCACCCAGCACGGGCGGACTCGGACTGCTCGGCATGCGCGAGCGGGTCTCCGCCGTCGGTGGTTCACTCGAGACCGGCGCGCGATCCCGCGGCGGATTCTTCGTGCGGGCGAGCCTGCCGGATACGAGCGCATGATGACCGGACTGGAACAGCGAATGACCCGCGTCATGATCGTCGACGACCACGAGCTCGTGCGTGCCGGTTTCCGGATCATCCTGCAGAGCGAGCCGGGGATCGACGTGGTGGGCGAGGCGGCGAGCGGAGCGGACGCGGTGCGCCTGGCTGCGGAACTGAACCCCGACGTGATCTGCATGGACGTGCAGATGCCCGGCATGGACGGACTGGCGGCTACCCGGCTCATCACAGCGGATAGCGGCATCCGGAGTGCTGTGCTGATTCTTACGACGTTCGATCGCGACGACTACCTGTTCGAGGCGCTCTCGGCGGGGGCGAGCGGATTCCTGCTCAAGTCGGCATCGCCCGAGAACCTCGTCGAGGCCGTACAGGTGCTCGCTCGCGGGGACGCTCTGCTCTCACCCGGTGTCACCCGTCGGGTGATCGAACAACTGGGTGTCGTGAAGGACCGCGTCGAGCTTCCCGATCTCACCGAGCGCGAGGCGGACGTGCTCGCGCTCCTCGCCCAGGGCCGGTCGAACTCGGAGATCGCGACCGACCTGTTCGTCGGCGAGGCGACCGTCAAGACGCACGTGTCGCACCTGCTCACGAAGCTCGGGGTGCGCGACCGGACGCACGCCGTCGTCTACGCGTACGAGCACGGGTTCGCCGTGCCCGGACAGCGGAAGTCTCCACCGCAAGATGGAGAGCGCTAACAGCCCCGAGAGGGAGGCGCGCTCGCGGCAGGCTTCGTAGATTGAGAGGCATGCTCGAGCTACAGAACATCAATCGCTCCTTCGGCGATCGTCACGTGCTGAAAGACGTGTCCTTCACCGTCGAGGGAGGTCGCATGACCGGCTTCGTCGGCGGCAACGGTGCCGGCAAGACCACGACGATGCGCGTCATCCTCGGCGTCCTCGCCCCGGACACCGGCACGGTGACCCTCGACGGCAGCCCGGTCACCTCCGCGGACCGCACCGCCTTCGGCTACATGCCCGAAGAGCGCGGGCTGTATCCGAAGATGAAGGTCGGCGAGCAGATCGCGTACCTCGGCCGGCTGCACGGCATGCCCGCGGCCGTTGCCACCTCGCGTGCCGACGAACTGCTCGACCGCCTCGGACTCGGCGAGCGCCTCGGTGACACCGTCGAGAGCCTGTCGCTCGGCAACCAGCAGCGCGCGCAGATCGCTGCCGCGCTCGTGCACGACCCGGACGTGCTCGTGCTCGACGAGCCGTTCTCGGGCCTCGACCCGATCGCCGTCGAGACCGTGCTCACCGTGCTCAAGGACTTCGCGGCCAAGGGCGCTCCCGTGCTGTTCTCCTCGCACCAGCTCGACATCGTCGAGCGCCTTTGCGACGACCTCGTCGTCATCGCCGACGGTGCCATCCGGGCCCGCGGGTCCCGCGAGCAGCTTCGTGCCGAGCACACCCTGCCGCGGTACGAGATCCAGCTCGACGGCGATGCCGGCTGGCTGCGGACGGAGGCCGGCGTCACCGTGCTCGAGTTCGATGGCGGATACGCCCTGTTCGACGTCGACGACGCACAGACCGCCCAACGCGTGCTGTCGCGCGCTATCGCCACGTCATCCGTCGAGAAATTCGCACCGCGCGTGCCGTCGCTCGCGCAGATCTTCAGAGAGGTCATCCGATGACCAGGTACCAGACCCCGTCGTTCCTGCCCGCGACGCGACTCGTCGCGGAGCGCGAGATCCGCATGAAGCTGCGGAGCAGGTCGTTCCTCATCTCGACGGGCATCCTCATGCTCCTCGTGCTCGGCTCGGTCATCGTGGCGGGCTTCACGGGCGCGAATCCCTCGCTCACGAAGGTCGCGGCGGTCGGCACCGCCGTCGCGGTCGCCGAGGAGTCCGGCGTTCTCGACGTCACCGAGGTCGGCACGGCCGACGAGGCGAAGGCCCTCGTCGAGGACGAGACAGCGGATGCCGCGATCGTGCCTGACTCGGCATCGGAGACCGGATTCACCGTGATCGGGCTCGATGCCGCTCCCGGCGACGTCATCTCCGCGCTCAGCATCACGCCCGCCGTCGAGTTGCTCGACCCGGCCAGCACGGATGCCTTCCTCGCGTACATCGTCTCGATCGGCTTCGGTCTCGTCTTCTTCATGGCCGCGATCACCTTCGGCCAGACGATAGCCCAGAGTGTCGTCGAGGAGAAGCAGACGCGCGTCGTCGAGATCCTCATGACCGCAGTGCCGGTGCGCGTGCTCCTCGCGGGCAAGATCGCCGGCAACAGCCTGCTCGCCTTCGGGCAGATCCTCGCGATAGCGATCGTGGCGGGAGTGGGCATGCTCGCCACGGGACAGGACCTGTTGCTCGCCGACATCGGTCCGTCCATCATCTGGTTCGTCGTGTTCTTCGCCTTCGGGTTCATCATGCTCGCCGCCCTCTTCTCCGCGACCGCGTCCCTCGTGTCGCGGCAGGAGGACCTGGCATCCGCTATCTCACCGGTCACGACCCTCGTCATGGCGCCGTACATCCTCATCATCCTGTTCAACACCAACGACCTCATCGTCGGGATCATGTCGTACGTGCCGTTCAGCGCTCCGGTCGGAATGCCGATGCGCGTCTTCCTCGGCACGGCCGAGTGGTGGGAGCCGTGGCTGTCGCTCGGTGTGCTGCTCGCGTTCACGGCCGCGATCGTCGCGGTCGGCGCCCGGGTCTACGAGAACGGGCTGCTGCGGATGGGCGCGAAGGTCAAGCTGCTAGATGCGCTCAAGAGAAGCTAAGTCGATGCGTACGAATAGATCGGCGTAAGCTGGAGGTGAGCGCAACGGGGCCCTCCATCCCATTGCGCTAGAGAAAGAACCACCATGAGCACCGTCCGTTACGCCGAGACCGCCCACCCCCTTGTCGACCTGCTCAACGAGCGTTGGAGCCCGCGGTCGTTCGACGCGACCGCCGAGATCTCCGAGGCGCAGCTGACAGCGATCCTCGAGGCCGCCCGTTGGGCGCCGTCGGCAGCGAACTTCCAGCCGCGCCGCTTCATCGTCGCGACCCGCGGCTCACTCGCATTCGACCAGGTCGTCTCGACGCTCGCCGAGGGCAACCAGCCGTGGGCGGTGCGCGCCTCCGCTCTCATCGTCGGCGTCGCCGTCACGACCTCGCCCGAGGGCGCGGCATACCGCTGGGCGGAGTACGACCTCGGCCAGGCCATCGCGCACCTCACCGTCCAGGCGCACGCCGAGGGGCTCCACGTGCACCAGATCGGCGGCTTCGACCCGGCCATGGCATCGGACCTGTTCTCGCTCGACGCCCACCTCGTTCCCGTCAGCGTCTCCGCGATCGGTTTCGTCGCCGACGCCGAGCAGCTCGGCGACCGGTTCGCGGCCCGCGAGCTCGCCGTCCGCTCGCGCCTCACGCTCGACGAGATCGTGCTGCACCGCTCGTAATACCGCGCTGGTTAGGCTGGGGACGTGACCCAACTCCACGATCCCTCCTGGCGCGGTTTCGCCAGCGACAACTACGCCGGCGCCCACCCCGAGGTCCTCGCGGCCATCGCGGAAGCCAACGGCGGCCACCAGGTCTCGTACGGTGAGGACGCGTACACCGCCCGCCTCGCGGAGGTCATGCGCGAGAAGTTCGGCGAGCAGGCCGAGGTCTTCCCGGTGTTCAACGGCACCGGCGCGAACGTCACGGCGCTCACGAGCATGCTTCCCCGCTGGGGAGCGGTCGTTGCCGCATCGACGGCGCACATCAACACCGACGAGGGCGGTGCCCCCGAGCGGATGACGGGACTCAAGCTCCTCACGGTCGATACGCCCGACGGCAAGCTGACCCCCGCGCTGATCGACCAGCAGGCATGGGGCTGGGGTGACGAGCACCGCGCCCAGCCGCTCGCGGTCAGCATCACGAACACCACCGAACTCGGCACGCTGTACTCCGTCGAGGAGATCCGCGCGATCGCCGATCACGCCCACGAGCGCGGCATGAAGCTGCACCTCGACGGCGCGCGCATCTCCAACGCGGCCGCCGCGCTCGGCGTCCCCCTGCGCGACTTCACGACCGACGCGGGTGTTGACATCCTGAGCTTCGGCGGCACCAAGAACGGGCTGCTGTACGGGGAAGCCGTCGTGGTGCTCAATCCCGAGGCATCCGATGGCCTGATCTACCTGCGCAAGCTCACGATGCAGCTCGCGTCGAAGATGCGGTTCGTGTCGGCCCAGCTCATCGCCCTGCTCGAGGACGACCTGTACCTGCGCTCGGCGAGCCACGCGAACGCGATGGCGGCCCGCTTGCGCGGTGCGCTCGAGGCAGCTGCACCCGCCGGACTGTCGTTCAGCCAGGCCACCGACGCCAATGCGGTGTTCGCGGTCATCCCCAACGACGTCTCCGACCGGATCAAGGAAAAATTCCGCTTCTACGACTGGGACCGCGCGACCGGCGAGGTGCGCTGGATGGCGTCCTTCGACACGACCGAGGCCGACATCGACGCGTTCGTCGCGACGATCGTGGAGGAGCTCGGTCGCTGACAGCTGGCTCTGAAGTCGGCGGGAGAACCTGCACCGCGTGGGCGGGCAATCTCGCACGTGGCGGGAGAAACAACTCCGCCCGCGCGGGTGTTTGTCCGCCCGCGCGACGAAGAACCGGTCGCAGAGCGCCCGTAGCCCTGTGATTACGCCCCGATGGTGGGGCGCTGGCGCTGCGCTGCAGCAGACTGGAACACGATGAACGATTTTGCTAGCAGGCCGTGGCTGACGTCGTATGCCGACAAGGTCCCCCACGAGATTCCGGCACCCACGGAGACCCTCGTCGACATGCTCCAGAAGGTCGTCCGGGTGCATCATCGCCGGGTCGCCCTCGAGTTCTTCGGCGCGACCACGACGTACCGCGAGCTCGGCGAGCAGGTCTCCCGCATGGCTCGCGCACTGCGCAAGCTCGGCGTGCGGCACGGTGACCGCGTCGCCCTCGTGATGCCGAACTGTCCCGAGCACGTCGTCGCGTTCTACGCGGTACTGCGCCTCGGCGCGATCGTCGTCGAGCACAACCCGCTCTACACCCCGCGCGAACTGCGCCACCAGTTCGAAGACCACGGCGCCACCGTCGCGATCGTCTGGGACAAGGTCGCCGAGACCGTTCTCGCGTTCCCCTCCGACCTCAAGATCGCCACCGTCATCGCCGTCGACATCACGCGAGCGATGCCGCTCGGCAAGCGCGCCGCCCTGCGCCTGCCGATC
>Ga0247814_10001535_pt1 | contig 13473 bp, 8 predicted proteins | sample UWRJL179409R1_FD_179947 | JGI IMG/M metagenome (GOLD analysis project Ga0247814, IMG submission 179947) | Plant litter microbial communities from Arlington Agricultural Research Station in Wisconsin, United States - UWRJ-L179-409R-1 | ecosystem: Environmental > Terrestrial > Plant litter >...
TCTTGAATTAACCGGTCAAATTCATCCTTTATAATTTGACGATCTTGTTTTAAATCGAATTCAGGATTAATAATTTGTATGGCTTTATTTACTGTACTAAATGTTTTACCGGTTCCCGGAGGCCCGAAAAGTATCTGGTTGAGTGCTTTTTTTTTAGTTCCTTCTATCATTTCCGCACGTTTTGATGTATTATTTCCGAAGAATTCGTTTAAGAATTTAATATAATTATTTTTACCTAGTATCGCTCTTGGACGATGGTTTGACTTGTCGTTACTAAACTTGGCAAACTCCGTGGAATCGCTGTAGATATTTGATTTAATCTTTTCAATCTGAGCTTTAAAGTCATTTGGAGTTATAATAAATAACTCTGCATTAAATTCCTTTTTATAAAGTTGTTCGTAATTATCTATCTCAATTTGCAGCCGGTCCGGATTGGCTCCGAATTGCAAAGTATAATAATTGTTAACCGTTCCGTCTTTGGATTTGAACCAGCTGATGAAATCTTCTTTTACGTTTACTTCTTTCATATTTTTTTTAATTTTTCGCATTGTATCTCCAAGATTTTCTTCGAGGTACAGCAACGCATGTGCTAGCTTTGGCAACAGCTCCACGTCTGATAATTTATAAGTTTCCTTAAATCTAATGCTATGAGCATTTTGCCATCGAAACCATTCTGTTTTATCAGGTAATGCGACTATCGATTGGGAATAAATGTTTTTTTCTGCTTGAGAGCCTTCAAAGTGTATTTCGACAAAAATTCTATTTCGTCTAATGATTATTTCGTAATGTGCCAGCAGATCTTTGAGTACTTTGTCGCTGTCGCCGATCCATACATGTCTCGAATCTTCTTTATGAAGCGGAAATACCGTAAAATCGTTTAGGACATTATCCTCGCTTTTTAAGTAAATTCTAAACTCATTTACCATTTGCTGAAACGATAGATCGTTTGCTTGTTCCGAAGTTAAGTAGCTGTTTAATAAGGCGTCACTTGACGCAATTTTATATAGTTCATTTATATGGTGAATTCTATATTGAGATTTCTCTTGCAACGGAAGGTATTCTAAACAGCTTTTTATCCAAAGAGGTTTGATTAGTAAGATGTTTTCCTGCAAGACATCAAAATCAAAATATACTACCTTAGCTTTTGGAACCTGCTTTTCGAAAGCTTCTTGCCTGAGCGTTGGTATATTGGCAATTATATCTAAATCACTATCATTTAACATCAAACTAAATTCCCGTCCGTCCTTTATAGAAAGCACCAATCGGCCATTCAATATCACTGAAAAGCGTTTCCTATAATCATTCCGAACATTTATAGCGAGGCGCTCGTCATCTTCAGAAATTGACGCGGTCGTTAATAGAGTATTTAGCAACTGAAAAAAGAAGTGTATTGCTTCAGGATGGCCTATTGCGTCTATTCGTCTTTTGATATCTAAATTCATAAACCAATCAATCTTTTGTCAAGTCCTTTATTCTCAATTAACTTAATCATTTTTGCTGCGTCATTCTTTGAAAACTTATCCGCCTTGCACTTATAATCACCTTGATTGATTTTCCAATTTTTCATTCCCTGATAAACAACTTCAATGTCACTAGATTGATAATCCTGAATTACTTTAGAAACTGTATTTAGCAACTCAATTTTGTCTGTTTCTTTATTAATAAAAGGCAGCTCATAAATGTCTAAAATTTCTTTTACGGCATTAACAAAGTTTTTGTTTTCTGGTTTGTAAATACTGTCTAGAACTTCTTTCTGTTTAGATAAATGGATCACAAAAACCTCCTTATTATTCTTCGTGGCTTTTGTGAGGTATGGATTTCTATTAAAATCATCCCTTAATTGCTGAGAGAAGGTTCCGAAATTATGATTGACAAATTGGTAAGGAATCTTTTCGTTTGTAAAAGTGTTGATATGAAAAATTGTCTTTTGATTGGCTACTTCACCGTGATTGATACCCAATTGACTTTCGATCAAAGTTTGTATCATGGCGACATATAAGTCGTAGTTTTTGTGGTGTTCAAAGAGTGAATCAATATCTAATACCACTTCTTCTTTTTGTTGCAATGCTTCTTTTAAAATCTGTTGCAATAACATATCGTTGTACTCTTCGCTTTCTCTTATGCATTTTTCGAGGCTATCGCAAGATTTCATCAGTTCTTCCAACTTGGCCACAATTTGATCTTGCTCGTGGAACGGTGGAAGCGGAAATGGAATAGTTTTTAGAATTACATTACTCAACATTGGTTGCAAACCGCCATTAACAAATTTTGTCATTATCTCATCTCGACTCTTTAAAATGAAATAATGAACATATTTATTATTGATTAATGACTGATTAAAGCCTATTAGTGCGGTGTTTTGAAAGCTGAATTCATCATCAATATCTATAATTGCTGGAGTTCCACACCCAGCACCTCTATTTGTAATTAATATTTCACCTCTTTGTGGCCTCGCTTTTTTATATAATTCTAAATGGTCTTTCTCACCCACATATAAACATTCGTCCCATTTTATACCTGTATCTTTAATGTGCGTTGCCGAAATGTAAATTTTGCCTGTTATCAGTTTTTTAGGCGTATTATGAAAACCATCTGTTACTTTCGTGCAAATCGTTCCCAACTTGCTCCAAGCCCAATTTTTAGGAATCTCAAAAGGAATTTCAACTGCAGTAATCGGTGCTAACTCTTTTTCTTTTTTTAATTTTTTCTCTGAAATGAGTTTTGCTTTCTCTGTTTTAATTCTTTCTAAAAGCTGTTGCCCTGTTTCCTGGCCTTCAATATGTTTTGATTTAATAAGTTTTCCCTGCATCGCTTCCCGAAGAAAGGACTGGCGAAGTTGTTTTATTAAATCAAGTTGACCATTAAGTTCAGTAGTAATTTCTTTTGAATTAATAAATAACTTTTCTATTTCATTTATCCTATCAAATACAAAACTTAGGTTTTTATTATCTTCAAGATTTTTAAAAGAGTTTACAAAATCATTTTGTTCTGTAAAACTAACTTTAGGAATTTTAAGAGTTTTGAGTTTTTCCGCATTGACATTTGGCATCGCAGAACCAGATTTCATTTCAATTATTTGACTCCAAAACACGTAGGAATTTAAAAACAGATTGATAAAATCTAAATTCACTTTCCTTTTAAGTCTCAATCGTATCAAGTAGCTCGCAAATACTGAATTTTTAGGTGCCGATTTGACAATAAAACTTTTACCTGTCGTTCCACCTGTACGCGCTACTAAAATGTCGTCATCTTTTAAAAGATATTTATCTTCCGACTCACATTCGCAGAATGGAACAGTATTCCAATCAACTTTTCCGCTGTTTATGTCAGTTATGCGAACTAATTGATGCGTACCCACATCTGATGCTGAAGCGGTATATCCATATTGAGTGCTTTCTAAATAGTAATTTAAAGAAGTTTCTTCGAATGATTGAAATAGATATGAAAATAAAATAGTGTTCTTAATTTGTTTTAAAATTTCCTCATCAGTATTAATAAAGGAAAGTGGAATGTATTTTATTTCGATACTCATTATTTCACGGCTTCTTTTAACTTTTTCAAAAACACATTGCTTTTGTCAAAAGAAGTATGTAGCATTTCCATTAACTCCATACTATTATACTCATGTACTTCTTGTTGCTTGGATGGGTTTTTTATATCCAAGTCATAATTACGGTCAATAATTGTTTGTATAGACACTTTCCATGATTGTTCACTTTCTTTTCTATCATTCCACCAAGTTTTTATCGGCTCGAATTCTTTTGCCTGAATCGGTTTAGTCTTATTATAGGCTTTTTGACCTTCCGGAAGTCGGTGTTCATAGTACCAAACTTCTTTAGTAGGACTGCCTTTTGTGAAAAATAGTAAATTAGTTGCGACTGTTGCATAGGGTTGAAATACAGAATTTGGAAGCCTTATAATCGTGTGCAGGTTACATTCTTCCAATAATCTTTGACGCACCCGTTGTTTCACTCCGTCACCTGTTAAAGAACCATCAGGCAAAACAATTCCGGCGCGCCCATTTTGCTTTAATAAATGGATCATTAAAATCAGGAACAGGTCAGCGCTTTCTTTGGTGCGGTAATTCAGTGGAAAGTTATTTTCGTTGTTGTTTGCCACAATGCCACCAAACGGAGGATTGGCCAAGATGACATTGACGCGGTTCTTTTCCGTGAAGTTGCTCAAAGGTTGGTCTAATGCATCGCCAAAGCGGATGTTAGGAACTTCAATATCATGGAGAATAAGGTTTGTTGTAGCTAATAGATATGGCAGCGGTTTATATTCCCACCCTACAACATTTTCCGCAATACTTTTTCGGTCTTCAACACTGTTGGCCTGGGTTTTTAAATGCTCGATGGCATTGGTTAAATAGCCTCCTGTGCCGCAGGCTGGATCCAGTATCCTTTCGCCCAGTTGCGGATTAATCATTTCAGTAATGAATGATGTAATCGCTCTTGGTGTGTAGAACTCGCCGCTTTTACCGGCACTTTGCAATCCTTTTAGTATGCTTTCGTAGAGCTCGCCAAATGCGTGGCGGTCTTTGGCCACGTTGAAGTCCATTTCATTGAGCTTGTTCAATACCTTGCGGATATTAATTCCGCTTTTCATGTAGTTATTGTTTCCCTCAAAGACTTCGCGCACAATTAAGGCGCGGCGGTTTCCTTTGCTCACATCGATGTTACGTAACGCGGGAAATAATTGGCGGTCTACAAACTCTACCAATGCGTCACCTGTTATCTCTTCATCGTCACCTGCCCAGTTGCCTTTTTCTTTAACCCAGTGAAACTTATCAGGAATTGGCGATATATAGTTTTCATCGAGCATTTCCAATTCTTTGTCTTTGTCGGAAAAGATTTTTAGAAACAGCATCCAGCCTAACTGTTCGATGCGTTGGGCATCGCCGTTGAGGCCGATGTCCTGCCACATGATGTTTTGAATGGATTTTAATACAGAGGATATGTTGGGCATTATATTATTATCTAATTAATTTTTCAATTTCATTCAGTCGAAATCTGTAATCAAAACGTCGGTTGCCGTCTTGAATATCATTTTTGAATCCATTTACATCAATCCAGTAATCAGCTTTCATCTCCAGAATATTAGCGGTGTCTTTATCGAACGGTCTGATTTTTTCTGCAACCACTTTCCATTTATTGGCAAGTTCAGTGGAATCTTCATCTCCAAATTCGGTTCTAGTCGTTTTGATATGTTTTTTGGTACATCTAAATGCCTGTCGTAACGCCGACTCAGCTTCGCTCTTTCTGACATCGTAATTATCTATATGATCCTTTGCCTGTAACGCCAATCCCACTGCACTCATAAAATACTCAAACATGATGTTAATTATTATACTGTTTATAATTAAGACTATACCTTTCTATATAGTTCATTTTCCAAATCTCTTACTGCCTCTAAATAACCTTGTTTGCTGCCAAACTCGTGGATAATCTCTATTGGGGAACCGAAGTCATCAAATGGCTTAACACGTAATACTTCTATACTCTCAATATTTTCAACGCCTTCATCTGCATACTTATCAAGCAAAGTTTCCAATACCTTCCTAGCCTGTTCGCCGTACTTAGTAAAGTAGTTTCGTTTGCGAACATTATTTGCCCGTTCTTTCCTTGAAAGCGGAGGCATATCATAAGCAATATGACATATAAGATCAAATAAATCTACTTCTTTGTCAACTGCTGCGTTAAGTGCTTCTACCATAACGCCTTGTTCTTGAAGTTCTTTTATGATAGCTTCTTTTTTGTCGGCCTGATTCCACACTTGTAGGAAATCATCCAAAGAAGCATATTTGCCCTTTATGATTTCGCGAGTATGATCTTTCAAGCTTATCGTTATTGGTTTTCCATTATTATCAAAATAAAGTTCACGGCTTACCAAAACAGAGACTTCCACTCCGTTTATATATTGTTTGACTCTTTTTTTGTACTCGGGGTTAGGCTCTTCGCCAGGGTTTCTGATGGTTGGCGGATTTATGACAATTTCTTCTCCTGTCACATCATCAATAATTGGAGTTTCGTCTTTTTCTTCCTCATCAATGATAACCGTTAAGTCTTCCTCTTCATTAATTGGCTTAACTCTTATAGGCTCACCATCAAAGTCCGGATCTGCAAAATTATCAGTAGCGTTGCGAAAGTCAAGAATTGTAAAATACAATTTGTCGAACTCTTCGTTAATGCGCGTCCCGCGTCCAACGATTTGTTTGAACTTAGTCATTGAATTTATATTCGCATCTAGCACAATGACTTTGCATGTTTGCGCATCGACACCAGTGGTCATTAATTCTGACGTTGTTGCTATCACTGGGTAGACCTCCTCAGGATTAATAAAGTTATCTAACTCACGCTTTCCTTCGTCATTGTCACCTGTAATCTGCATTACATATTTGTAATTTCCCGTAACAAGGTCGGCGTTGTGTCTAGCGATCGCATTTCGCATTCGTTCAGCGTGGTCAATATCTACGCAAAATATTATCGTTTTTGCGAAACGATCAAAGCCTTTTAAGTATTCCGTTACTTTCTGTGCGATTATATCCGTGCGCTCATCTATAACAAGTTTTCGGTCGTAGTCTTTTCGATTGTATATTCTGTCTTCAATTGGATTTCCATCCTTATCTGTTTTTCCAGCTTCCGGGCGATATCCTTCTGCATCAATATTTAACGCTACACGTATTACTTTATATGGTGCCAGAAAACCATCATCAATGCCTTGCTTTAGAGAGTAAGTATAAACAGGTTCACCAAAATATTCAGTGTTGCTCGTTTCTTTTGTTTCACGAGGGGTTGCTGTAAGGCCTATTTTGGTTGCTTTATTGAAATAAGTTAGTATTTCACGCCATGCACTATCTTCGTTTGCACTTCCCCGATGGCACTCGTCTATTACAATTAAATCAAAAAATTCAGGTGAGAATTGTTTATATGCATTTGCATTTTCATCTGCCCCAGAAAGTCCCTGATAAAGTGCAAGGTAGATTTCGTAGCTTTTGTCAATCATACGGTTTTTGACAACCGTCATTTTATCTTTAAAGTGTTTGAAGTCTCCTCTTCTTGTTTGATCAATTAGCGCATTTCTATCAGCGAGAAATAATATTCTTTTTTTTGTACCGCTTTTCCATAGTCTATGTATTATTTGAAAAGCTGTATAAGTTTTACCGGTACCTGTTGCCATTACTAACAATATTCTGTTCTGACCTTTTGCAATCGCCTCAACTGTTCGATTAACGGCTATTTGTTGGTAATATCTAGGCTTTCGGCCTGATCCGTCAGAAAAATACTTCTGAAGTACAATTTTTTCGGCTTCCGGTGTAGTGATTCCTTTATAGTTTTTGTACTTACTCCATAAAATTTCAGGTGTAGGAAAATCATCAATAGATAAATCTGTTTCAATCAATTGATTAGTAGCCGTCCTGTCATGAAATAGAAAACCGTCACCGTTGCTACTGAAAACACAAGGAATATCTAATATCCTTGCATAGTCTAAAGCTTGCTGAATTCCTGACCTAATCGAGTGCGTGTTATCTTTTGCTTCGATGACCGCTACCGGATTATCTTCATAGTAAAGAATATAGTCTGCTCGTTTTCGTTCACCTCTCGCTGTTAGTTTGCCCCTTACATAAATTTTTCCATCTGTAAAAAACACTTCTTCAAGAATCTGTTTTTGCAAATCCCAACCTGCATTTATTAAAGCCGGGGTGATAAATTTCGAACATATGTCGCGTTCGGACAGTTTCTTCTTATCAAGCATTTGGATTCATTGGTTTGGTTCAAACATAGTAATAAATACATCATTTACAATATGAGTGTAAATATATTTTAAAAAGTAAAATTGCAGCCGAAGTGGTATTGGCCGCAAATTCCCGACAAGTATATAAAAAATTATTTAACCACTACAGAAAATCTGTAATAACTGTTAAAATAACTTCAAGAGATTACCAGCTGTAAAGCTCCAATTAAGTTTGTTCGCTATTGATGACGATGGTATTTTTTCTTAAGGCCTCGATGGCATCCTTATCTTTGAATCCTAGAATTTCTGCCAGATTTTTAAATTCTATTTTATTTTATAATAGTTTATAAAGAGATTCTCCAACAGATATGCCGATAATCCCATATTAGGTGCGATCGTGCATTTTCGAAATTATTTAGTATTATCAACTCGAAACATGCTATCACGATAAATTTGTTTTATAGATTATCGACTCCGTTAAAATACTTCTCCTCATACAAATCCCACACATTGCCTCCAGTTACGACTTCCTTCATTTGCGCCATAATGATGTTTTCACCATCGCACCTGAGATTGATCATGCCGTACTTTACTTCATCTGTTTTAACGTTACTCGATCTCGCCAATTCTGTAGAGAATACCAAAGGCCGTTCAGACTTTGTATGCCTCCCCGCGCAGCCTATGGCATCAGCCCTTGGGTGGGAGTAGGATTCGTTGTCTCCGGAAGAGATTACCGTGGCATACGGTTTTACCCGTTTCATAAAATCGGTTGTGAACTCTGATGCCCCGTGATGGCAGGATTTGGCCACGTCTACCTCAAATGGATTTTCTTCTTTATAATGCGCTAAAAGATGTTTTTCCGCAGGGATATTAAGGTCTCCGCCAAACAGGAAAGTCCGGCTGCCGTAGGTAATCTTTAGTACGATGCTGTGCCCGTTGATCGTATGCGCTTCATCATCAAAATACTTATAGGCGGTATTTCCGTCTATTTGTGCTGTTACCGGACCTAACACTTCAATCTTTAAACCGATTGCGTCCATTTTTTCGGTTTTTATAGTGCTCTTATAATCTATGCGTATAAAGTTTTTCAGCCTGCCCTGAGTTTTGGCATTGTTTACCGCTGTCAGGAATTTTTGCAGCAGGTCGAGCATGCCGCCTTTGGCTTTCAGGGCATTGAATGATTGGAGTGAATCAAAGCCCGTGAATAAATACGGTTCGCCTGACTTCCTGACTTTCTTCCCTAATTCTGTATTGTATTCTTGTGGAAAATCTACTTTTTCGTTATTGAACTTTGCGATCCCGGCATGAAAAATCGTGTCGAAAGTATAATGCTCGTCATTGATAATGTCGATAAGTCCCTGATAATGGTCTTTATCAAAATGGCTGACAAAGATATAATCGATCTTAACCTGTTTCCCTTTATCAAAATAATATTTGTACTGCCATTTGCTGAGGTACCGGCTTAAGTTGTCACTTGGACCGCCGTCAATGATCATTTTAATGCCATTGGCATCATTTCCGGCTTCGATTAGCGCACAGTCGCCCTGACCTACATCTACGTAAAAGCATTTGAATCCGGCAGATTCTCCCAGATGCCTCTTTTCAATCCATCCTTCTTTCCCAAAGGCTTTGACTTTTTGCCATGCTGCCATTTGTTCGTCTAAAATCTGCACAAAAGAGCCCATAAGTATGGTATTGTTTTTTGATTTCCCTTCTCCATCAGCGTCAAGGCTTTTAAAAGTTTCTGCGTAGACGCTGGTAACGACCTGATATGTTGCCATGATTGTATATTTAATTGTTGATGGTTTGATTAAGATTTTCTAATTGCTATTCTCGGCCCCTTTTTGCTTTTTATTTTTTGAAAAATTATAGGTGAGACCGAAATAATATCCAAAATCAAACCTGTTGGCTGTAGGCACCACGCCGCTTTCTCCCAAATCATACAATTGCAGCCCATCATCTATGTAAGGTTCAGAAATTCTGGTTACCCTTCCCATCGAAACACCTCCGGTAACAATAATGCGCTCTTCTTTCCCTAAAATAGCACCGAGGCCGGACAATAATTGGAATTGCTGGTTGACTGTAAACAATGCCCCAAAATTTAATGTCGGATTGACCCATGAGGCGCTGCGGTGTGAAATATTGATGGCGGAACCGAAGCCAAATTCGAAATTTCCTTTTTCTTTTTTGCGAATGACGCGGCGCTGTACTTCTTCTCCTTCGATGGTTGTGGTTCTGCTTTCGGTAACATATTCGTTATTGACGAGAGAAGTGAGAAAGATTCCGCCGCTCACATCTATTTTTAGTCCGCCTTTTACCCAAAGACTGTATTTATAAGTGTCAGTGGCTATTGGATTATTGTCTTCAAACCTTTCAAGGCTGATTTCAACCACATCGATATTTTTTCCATTGATATCGATGGGCAATGTGAAATTGTCTACTTTGACTTTGTATAAGGAATTAATGATGTCGATAATCTTATTCCAATCTTCTTTAAGTTCTGTAGAAGTCGCTTCAAATTCATTACTGATGCGGTCAAACTTCCTGACATCTTTCATAACGTTCAGGTACTGTCTAACGATTGAATCGAAGTTTTTCCTGTACTTTGCACGGTCTCTTTTAAAACTTTTGATGTATAAAAGTTCGGTAGATTTAATCGCTCTTTCATAAGATGAAATATCAACCAGGCTGCTATTTACACTAGTCCTTATTTCAATAATAGCATTTAAAACAAGTGCTTTGTCTTCTGCTACATTTTTCGGATCACGTACAATCTGATCGATTGATCTTAGATAACGCATGGAATATATCGCACGTGGTTCATATTTTGACTTTTTAATGCTATCAATCTTAGTATTTATATCTGCGATGGCTGCGTTTTTGCTTGCGGTAGAAATTTTATTTTGCTTAATAAATAAATCACTGGAAACTGATTTTACTCCGGAGGTTGTGATCTTATTTTTTAATTGCGTAAGTTCTTTAATTTCCGAATCCTTATCTACTTCGCTAGCTTCGGCGGTTTGAACACCAGCGGTTTGCTGTAATTTCAATGCGTCTTCTATTTTCTTAATTGGTTGCTCTGATTTATCATCAAAGAAGTCAATCAGTTTGTTATTGATCACGTATTTGTATTTAAAGGGATTGCCTCCAACGACTTCAAATTGTATTAAATCCCTGCTGCGGAAACTGAGCCTTTTACTGTTCTTTTCTGAAGATTTTAGGGATGTTCGAGAAGGTTTTGACAAGTTTAATGTGAAGACATTTGTATTGATATTGTCATTATCGGTTTGTTTAACCTCATCTTCTTCGAATTCTTCAATTTTTGGTTTTTTTGTTGTTTCGCTATTTTGGGCATACAAAGTATTGCACATGAAAAGAAACAAAGCGAAAGAAATCATTGTTTTCATACCTGTTGTTTTTGATTGAATTAATTATCTAATACTCGTTTGCATTTCTGAAAGAGAATTGCAATGTAATTGTGTTGATGAATTAAAAAGCAAGCACACGCCAATCTGTGATTAGTGTGGCCAATTATTGGGATTATTTATCTATTAACATGATCGAAAATTACGGTGGGGAATCCGGTATTTCATTTTCAGGTAAAATGCTTACATCCATTTTACCCATGATTGTGGTATCGGTAACGAATGTAATAAATTATTTTAATTAGTCTTAATATTATAGTTATAAATTGTTAATTTTTGTTAATTACAAGTAAATTTATCAGAATAATTTTATATATTAATTCATGAAAACTCTTTTAATAGCATAAAAAAATCCTCTAAAACAATAAACTAATCCAACTCACAAACCGTATTTTTGATACCCTAACCCATTATCATATCATTATGCTACAAATAGGCCAAAAAGTACAACAGGAATTCGGAACCCAAATCATGGAAGTCATCGGGTTTGAACCCGAGTTGGTAGAGAATGTCCTTACCCAATGGGAGGATGAGGAAGGTACGGTGATTACCGGTAAATTTATTGAGTCATTGCTTCACGTAGTTACTGAGTAATATTGATAACTGCCTTTTTATCTCCTTCGGCGGGAGCTGCAATCATAAAAAATACTTAACATATACACATATCGGGAAATTCCGATATACATTTGTGCTATGGAACAAGTCGATCTCTTCAAAGCATTATCCAATTCCACGAGGCTGCAGTTGCTTGCGTGGCTCAAAGACCCTGAGGCTAATTTCCCCGACCAGAGCGAGCATGGCTATGCGCATGGCGTTTGTGTGGGGCAATTACAGACGAAGGCCGGGCTTACGCAATCGACCATCTCTGAGTACCTCTCGATCTTACAGCGCGCTGGCTTTATCCAGTCGACACGCGTGGGACAATGGACGTACTACAAGCGCAACGATGCTGCTATTGACGCTTTGGCGAAGGCTATCGGTTCCGATTTATAAATCTTAAAGTATTATTTTATGAGCACAGCAACTTTGTTCAGGCCTTTCCAATTGAAAACGCTTGACCTTAAAAACCGCATCGTGATGGCACCCATGACGCGTTCTTTTTCCCCTAACGGTGTCCCCACTGATACCGTAGCCGCCTATTACAAAGCCAGGGCCGCGGGCGAGGTCGGACTGATCTTGTCTGAAGGTACGGTCATCAATCGCCCTGCTTCTTCCAATGATGCCAATGTTCCGCATTTCTATGGTGAAGACGCGCTGGCAGGCTGGAAGAAAGTGATTGACGGCGTGCATGCCTCGGGCGGCGCGATGGGTCCTCAACTGTGGCATATGGGAATCATGGACAACCACCGTTCGGGCTGGGTTCCTCCTACTCCATTTGAAGGTCCGTCAGGATTGGGCAGGCCGGGTTTTACAAATGGCAATGCGATGACGCAGAAAGACATTGAAGATACGATCCTTGCTTTTGGGCAGGCGGCATTTGATGCCAAAGCGGCGGGTTTCGATACTATCGAACTGCACGGTGCGCACGGTTACCTCATTGACCAGTTTTTCTGGGAAGGATCTAATGAGCGTACCGATGGTTACGGCGGAAAAACGTTAGCCGAGCGTACGCGCTTTGCCACTGATGTGATTCAGGAAGTCAGACGCCGTGTGGGTGAAGACTTTGCCATCATACTGCGTTTGTCGCAGTTCAAGCCGCAATATTACGATTATAAACTCGCTGCCAATCCGACCGAAATGGAAGCCTGGCTTACCCCTCTTGCTGATGCCGGTGTTGATATCTTCCATTGTTCACAGCGCCGTTTCTGGGAACCTGAGTTTTCAGACTCTGACCTTAACTTTGCGGGCTGGGCGAAAAAGATTACGGGCAAGGCTACGATTACTGTAGGTTCTGTAGGCCTTGACGGGGAATTTATGGCTGCCTTTGCCGGTGAAAGTTCGCAACCGAGTTCGCTTGAAGAACTGACACGCCGACTCGACCGTGGGGATTTTGACCTTGTGGCCGTGGGACGCGCTATCCTCTCTGACCCGAATTGGGTGGCGAAAATCAAAAATGGCGATACACAGTCTTTAAAAGGATTTCAACCGGAAGCATTGGGTTCGCTGGTGCTGGAATAAATACAATATCCTATTATTCTAAAATCCCTTCAGTCCGGAGGGATTTTTTTATTTATATGCCCTGATCATTTTTGAATGCCGCAAACTATTTGAAGTGATAAGAAGTTTGTTAACTTTATGGCTTAAATCAATCGCCATGAAAATTGCCTGCCCTTACTTATACACTTTGATTTTATATTTAACTTTAATATTCAGC
>Ga0247814_10001537_pt1 | contig 13453 bp, 8 predicted proteins | sample UWRJL179409R1_FD_179947 | JGI IMG/M metagenome (GOLD analysis project Ga0247814, IMG submission 179947) | Plant litter microbial communities from Arlington Agricultural Research Station in Wisconsin, United States - UWRJ-L179-409R-1 | ecosystem: Environmental > Terrestrial > Plant litter >...
TATGCTTGTAGATCACGACAACGCCGTGACTGCTTGGAAGTGGCTTGCGAAAAAACGAAAGGCGAAGGAAATTGCTGCCCAACAGCTGAACACAGAGAAAGAGTCGGAGACTGCGCAATGTGTAGAGACAAGAAAACCTTGGGCAATGAAGGACTACCTGGATGCGATGGAGCATATGGATCCCGAGCATTTCTTGACGATGATTCGAAATGTTAATGATCTCGGAATGACGTTACAAAGTGCGGGATTGATTCTTGAGTTGGAAGCAATGGATGATTTGCAATTAGAAAATAGAAATAGCAAAGAGCTGATGTCACAGACCTTGGAGCTGGAAGTGAAAGAGGAAGAAACGCAACTAGTTCGAAAGCCGGCAGTTCATAGCGTTCCTTGTCACAACAAGCTATTCATAGGGGAGAATACTGGCAGGCAGGGGAGGTTAGCAGAGAACTTGGAGACTCGAAACTACCCAAATCCAAGCTTGAAGGTAAGCTTCTTTCAATAACAACGTCCCTCTAAGCTGAGCCGAACTAGCTGGGAGTTGTCCGGATGAGTACTTAGAGCTGGAGATTTCTACGTTCTTCCCTGTCAGCGTGTGCCGCCAGTACATCAAGTCAAAGCTAACCTACTGAACAGAAAGATGCAAGTATGCCAAAAGCCAAGAGGAACAAAAGTGTTAGATTTGCTGAGCATATTTAAATGCTTTATGGTGAGGCAATGTCAGGATTTGAAAGTTAAAGACTGATGTATAGATCTCGTCATAATTGGGAAGGAATTGGAACAGTAGCCATGCATTTAGTGCTACCTATAACTCCGTAATCATCATTAATAGGGGGTTTGCCATACCTTCTATGATACTGAATGGCATGGAAGTTTTGCAAAGACTGTCGCATACTGAATTGAAACGTTGGTGTCGGCTGGTGAATAAGTCCTCATATGCAATGTTCGTGGTTCTCATTTCCTACAAATTTGCCCCATTTCCTATCATTAATGTTCACTGATTCATAGCATCAACCCCTTCACTACCACCCCCAACCCCAGGAACTCGTGTTGTATAGACCATGCTCTAACCTAGTCCTGATGTGCTCTAGTCGTCAACGGAAAGCCCTCATCTCCATAATCTGCCGTGTGCTTCGCCCAAGCTCTTCTCTCCTGCCACCAATCAATGAACCTTCCCCAAAAACCCTCTCTTGTTGGTGTCGTTGCTCGATAGTTTTTCAACCAGTTCTCTTTCGCAGCGCGCTTCCTCCTCTCTTCATCGCGTCGCTTCTGGCGAACTTCCTCCCTCTGTTGAGCACGCAGCTGCCTTTCTCTACGCTCGCGTTCTTTATCGGCATGCGACTTGTAGTTCTGAGAACTCGCACCCGAACCCATCGTTCTTAGCTAGGTGTTCTCGTGTGAAGTAGGTTAACGTCGTAGGAGAGCTTGAGTGGGGTAGCTTGCTGGCTGTTTGCGAGGAACGCAATCCGACTTCCAAATAAAATATGCTGTTGATGGTATTAATTTGCTATAGCATACCACACAAATTGCACTGGCTAGATGCCCTTAATATATAAAGTTGTGCCTATTCACCGACAACAAAACATCTTCTGATCATCTATCACATCAAATCCGCCTCATTTGAAAATACGCCATAAATGCACCATTGCCAAGGAAGTGTATGCCAGCCACCGGGCTTCAGAAGCTCATAAGTGGTGGCACAGCCTGAAACAGCCAGTGATGCTGCAGGTTTTCAAAAACCCATGGGCCTGACCGTGAGGCAGCCATTTACTGTGCATTTTAACTGGCCAAAATTATCATAGGATCGCCAACACATCATGATGGTGATCTGCATCAACCTTAGGAAATGCATATGACTAGCAGCAATATTACCCGCATGCCCTCAATACGGTCAATAATATGCTTAAGCTTTGGGAAACCTAGACTTATAGTCTCTCTCTCTGTCATCTTCTTAACACCCGGGAGGATTCATGCGAGACCGCTCCTTCGTTAATTTGCAATATGTGAACCATATGTTGAGGCAGAGCATCAACACTTGACATTCAAAATCGAAGTTGGATTTCACTACGACAAATTTCCTGGATTTGCCTTTTGCAACAGGTTTTTGCAAAATATCATCAGAAGAAAATTCAAAACCTAGAACGATAAGAATGGAGGTCCTGGTCCTAGGTTTATGTCGCACAGGAACTCTGTGTATGTCCAATGCCATCCAACCATCCACCTTCAGCCACCCCGAAATGAAAGCATAGACAACTACTAACCACCCCCTAAAGCTATGAAACTAGCCCTTGAAGACCTAGGCTACGAAAACGTTTACCATATGTCCAATTGCACTGACACACCCGCCCATCCAGATCTCTGGCTGGAAGCCCTTCACGCAAAATATGACCCCAACCCAACCCCCGAGCTTCTCAACACCTCCTTCTTCGAACAGATCCTCGGAGATTATTGTGTCCGTCCACTCTTCCTTCCTATGTGACATCAGCGCAGAATCCTCCACTGACATCTCTAGTGGTTTAGGCCGTGACAGATATCCCATGTGCTTGTTTTGCGCCCGAACTCCTATCTGCCTACCCTTCCGCAAAGGTGATACTAACAACTCGCTCCCCGAACTCCTGGCATGTTTCTATGCTCAACACTATTCATGCCCTGCATGTTTCGCGATATCATCGATTCCTCTTGCACTTTTCATCTGTCCACCTCAAGAAATTGAACCATCTCATGGATGTCATTATCAAGTATTACTTTGATGGTAGCATCAAAAAATATGGAGAAAGAGGCTTCAAAGAGCATAATGAAATGGTAAAGAGGGTATGTAGAGAGCAAGGTAGGGAGGTCCTGGTTTTTCAGGCTGGTGAGGGGTGGGTAAGGCTTTGCTCATTTTTGGGTAAGGAGATGCCGGATAGGGAATTTCCACATGTTAATGAGAGGGGAAACTGGAGACAGAGTTTTGGATTGGGGTGGTCTTGGGTGAGCCTTTACGGATTTGGGTCTCTGCTAGTTTTCATGCTGGTGGGGTTTTGTATCCACTTGGGGTGGTTCAACGACGAGAGATTTTGATAAAAAACCAATGTGGTGTGGGATAGAACAACTTGCAAATCTTAGACACATTAGCTAATGTTCGATGAAAAAGTAATTGACGGAGAGCCAAGATCCAGGGAGATTTCCATTACTTACCTATAATTAACTCTTTCGGATTTCCCCTATATGCTTTTCTCTGGAAAACTAATAAGTGTTCGGTTGATTAAACAACTAACACATATCTTAATCCAAAACTATGATAGAGAAATGCTTGCCTCCGGTGACATAAAGTCATATGTTATCTTCGCAAACCAAGGCTAAAAAAAGTTGCTTGGAATATTAATGGGGCAAATGAGCTTTCCTAGTTGATTTCACAGTTAGTATTGCTACGAGAATAATCATCATGCTGCGTTGGGAATTGGGCAAATGCTCGCTCTATCTGATTTGTTGATCTCTCGTTTGTAATGGAAGCAAGTATGGCAGACTTGGTATCATCGTAGCTATTGGTCCCCACCTATGACGGTACTGTGTAACTAATAGTTTATAAGATATGGGGTGTTAGTTAACCAGAGGATGCAAAATAGTAGAAGCTTGGTCTGGCCGACGTGTGCAACAGCTTCTTTCCAAACAATCTCACTTCTAGGCTCTGTCGTAGATCTTAGGCCAGATCTCAAAATATGAGATGTTCTCGTCAACTCGTGATGATCTAGGATACAGCAGAGAACAAAAATATATCCTCGTTCGAAATCCCTGTTTAGTTCTATTATTGTGTAATGTTCAATACGACATCGTAATTGTCGGCCTGCCTCAATCAGGCTTCGACAAGTGTTTGGATCAAGAAATGCCCCCTTGAGCAACAAGAACAAAGGCTTGATGAACCTTGTATATCAACGCAAGTTTCATTAGTATCTCTTTCCTATAGTTATCGTGATCATCGGAAAGAGGAACCACTCCATAGCTGCTCAACCGATGGGAGTCTGGAGGGATCGATCTTGGATCTATGGCACCGTTTAAAGCTGCCTAGTGCTGGCGAACTCTAGATCATGATCGATGATGTCTTACACAGCACTAACTATTATAGAAGTTCTCTAAATACTGAGTTGATGAATCGAGAAATCCAAAGTTGAACTCGCTCGAGATGGATTGTTGATTTACCTAACTCTCACCAATGCCACGTGCCAAGCAAGGTACCTCTGAAATCCAGCCAATCAAGGACCGCACCAACATCACACTTGGCGTGCCAAGCCACGATGTTCCTATTATTACCCCTCACCCCACCACCATCACCGAATCCGGCTTAGTCGAGCACGAGATAAGCATCCTATCATGACGTGCGTCCACATGTTTTGTTGCAGGTCTTGTGTTTTGTTGCACGTCGTAACATTTCGTTCGAAAATCGAATCGCTGTCGAATAGCTGTCGCATCGAAATCGACGGCGAGTCATGTTGAGGACGAGATGGCCGATTTCGAGATCGCTATATTTTGATTTTTTGTGATGATGCTTAATCTGGTTGACGGAAGGCTAAGTAAGATGGGATGGGATTCTCGCTTGTTTGCTATCTTACATACAGCCATTCTACCCCGGTTTGAGCGTTTGCTTGTGTTGTTGGAGAAGATTTGAGATCACTCAGTCCTTTCCTTGTATTGATTGATAGGCTAAGAGAAGACAGGGACTTCAAAGTGATGCTGAGGTAGGGTTCCGTCTCTCACGTGACTCAACGAAGCCAAATCTCTTTCTCATACACCATTAGTGTTAGAGTTAGCTTATAAGTAAGAATACTTTGTGTATATGGAACAACCTTCAGATAGTTGCTCCAGTCAGGCTACAATTAAGATCACGGAGAGATTGTCTCCAGGGCATGCCTGAAGCGTACTCCCCAAACCTAATGATATCATCAGATAACCTGAGTTGAAGATAAGGTAGGATACTCACCCACCACTCTAGAAGCAACTCTGGGAGTAACTCATTTGTATAAATATAAGAGCTGCTATTCCGCGGGATGTTCAATCCTAGCCAGGACTATAAGCCTTGATTATCGAGGGGCGAAGGAGCCAATACAGACCAGTGAAAAGTCATGCATGGGCTACTACTCGCACAATCACATTTGCTCAGGGTAACGATCTACTTTTTCATTCTTCAATGTTAAGAAAGCGATTTTTTGACTAGAGGTCTAAGAGAGCTGTTATAGGTGTTGACATTAACGGTTGGGTAAGTCGTCCAATTAAGCTTCTAAGGCGTAGAATAAGCCTTCCGCTCTATACAAGTAACATAAAGTGGAACCACCCAGCTATCGTTCCTGACTCCTCCCAGAAACAGAGTTCTACAGGGTCAATGAGGCTAAGTTCCGTGAGACTAGTCAATCCTTTTTGAAGGACATGGCAAGGATCTCATCTATACGAAAAGGGAAAATTGAGCAGCGAACTCCATCGTGTGAGCCACGGCCAGATACATTACATTGAGCAAATACAAATACAAGAACGACAATATAAGTCAGGTCCGGTTAACGAGCCTATCAAGTTACAACAAGATCTAGCTTATCGTAATGTGCTTCATCAAACAATTCTCCCTGTACTTCTTCGGATTTAGGGTAATCCTGAGCGGACAAAGCGTTCAGCACATGTGTGGCGGTAGGGATGTAAGCGTCGAACAAGGGCTATATTTGATGCCAGTATACATACTTGAGGCAAAAAACCTCTGATTGCGTATGTTCATAATAATACCGTGCTGTTTCTCTATATCCGTCTTGTTCAGGGGCTCTAAGCGAGCCTCGATATTCTGGTGCTTGGCATGCAAAATTTCGATATTCTAGGATGCAAAATATGGAAACAAGAATTCCTAGGACGATAGCTGAATATTAGATTCCCCTTGTAATCCTCGAAGATAAGAACCGACAAGCTGCAATGCTTATCACTCCTCCCAAACTCTAGATTGAACATTACCACCCGTCGCTCTTCTATTTCCGCATTTCTCATCAAGTCTGGGTCAAATTGCCAGCACACCAATCTACTAAGCCTTCTAGTTCTTCCCTACGCCTCCAAGATGTTACCCCAAACTTCCACAAGGAGGAACCCCACGGCTAAAGTCGCTATTCTTCCCAAGGATTGGTTGCCAAAACAGGCAGTTCCCCCGAACAAACCCCTGAAACCACTGCCCCGCTGGCAGCTTCAACCCCACAATCATCAACCAAAACCCTTTTCTGTGCCTTTTGTTGCACGTCGTCAGATCTGAGACTTCGCGCATAGCGTGCATGATGCAGCTATCGTAAGTTGATCTACCGCTGGGATCTGGACTAAAATATCGTTTGATCTAGATCGGATGAAACACCTCAAACAGCATTGGCGTCGTTGGTGGGACGAATACTTCAATCTTGGATAATGCCCGGCTATTTGGAGTAACCGTAGGTTAGTTCCAAAGATATCCCAGGTTGGTTGGGTTTGAGGACTGTTGCTTTCATAGCCTGCGTCAGATTTTGTGTTGGATTACTGGGTATATAGCCAATGGCTGGTTAGTTTGAAGTGATTGGATATAGAGATAAGAAGCATCGAAACAACTTTAAAGTGGTGAAGTGTTTGTGATTTTTCGCTTCGGTGCCAATTTACGAGTGGTGATGAAGATAGAGAAAGAGTATCAATCAAACCAACAGATCCATTAAGCTATGGCCCAACGTCAGGAATATCATAAACTACACTCTGACTTTCGAAGCATCACTTTATGGCTATCAATCAGTTCATAAACCGTGGACGGATAACTTCAAGTACAATCAGTGGCCTTTGGACACTCACGGTTCTTCCGTGTACAGTTACACGGATTTTCGCCTATCTTCATATGGGCCCAGCTCGGAGGACTGGAGAACATAATACGTGTGATCTAGCAAATGCTTGAAGGAAATCTGGGGAGTAGATGGCAATCTTGAAGTGAATAATAATCTAGGGCTGTAAAATCCATATCGTGAGCCGAAGGTTTCACGCTCTGTGAATTTTACGGTTGGCTATCTTTGTTAAGGAACCCCAAAACTACTAGCTTGGTAGAAGACTGCACATTGTTGGCAACAATCAAACACTCCTGGCGATAGAACCACAATCACTAAAATGGTATCTTCTCAATAAAATAGTCATCAACCTGGAACAAGTCATAACTCAAGATGGGAAAACTTCTCGCTGAAGGTAGTGTTATCAAGACTAGCAGATACACTCTAAATGGCAAAAGCTTTACAAAGAAGTTGCGAAACCCCCATCTCAAGCAGTTATCAAGAAGCTAACCATCCCCCTCGCCGGTATATTCCCACTTACAGCACCTCCCGAAACAGTGGCCGTCGTCACACTCGCATCATGCGAATTATCCGTCACGATAGCCTTCACACTCCCGGACTGGAGACCAGCCACATTGATCGTTGCCACCGTCGCTGCTGTGCCCGAATTGATAACTACAACCGCAACACTGCCGTCCGTATTCACATATGCACTCGTCTTGACCCCCGATCCCGAAGCCGACACTCTCACAGCACCGGGTCGGACAAAGCGACTGAATTGGGCAAAGGCCCATAGACGTTTTGACGGGGTGACGGCACCGTTGCGAATTTCGATCAATTTGGAATTGGTGGTCGAGGAACGTTCTTGGGCGCCGATCCAGTAAAGATATCCTGACAGGTTCGCGCCTGTGATACCATCGGATATTTTGTTGGCCCATGTGAAGCCCTCGCCTGCACCACCATTATTGTACCATGCGGTTGTCCATGGGCCGTTGTTGTCAGCTAGTTCGGTCATCCATACTGGGAGTTTGGTGTTCAGTGTGTTAGGACCACCGGTGTAAGCATGGGAGGTAATGAGACCGAGTTGGGAGGTTACGGAGGAAAGCTGAGAGAGCATATTTGAGGCGGTACCATAGCCCATTGCGTCGCAGCAGGTGACTTTAACCGATGATAGATTTGCGTTCTGGAGGGTTGGGTAGAGCACTTTTATGAAGTCTGCTGCTTGAGTGCCGGAAGACTGCATGGACGCATAACTTGTAGCAGCATCTGGCTCATTCAAAAATCCCAGGTGTGTGATCTGTACTCCTTCTTGTTGGTAAAACTGGATGTATTTGACGAGATAGTTTGCAAAGGCTTGTTTCCAGTCCCCGCTTGAGCATGAGGCTCCCGAAACACCGCAAAGCGAGCCACCATTTGCATCGTTCTTGTTTGTCTTCATGAAGCCTGGGGCACTCCATGCATTTGCATAGAAAGTCTTAACTCCATACTTTTGTGCTTCCTTAGTGACAAACAATTGTCCGCTATCTTTCCCATCCCAAACATATTTCGGTGTACCGCTAGGTGAGCCTGGTGATGTTGGCAAAATCGTGTTCATATAATCGCTGTTTGAGTTTGGAGTGGATCCGATTCCGTTCCGGAGAATACTGAAGCCTGTGGGAAGTAAGCTCTTAACGTAGAGAGAAGAGGAGCCATATCTGTACTGACCTGCGCCGTTAGTTGTGTTGAATAATAGGTCTAGCGCATATCTCTGCTGAGTCGCAGCGAGCTTTACGATGCCATTGGCTCGTTGGAAAGCCTCTGAACACCCGAAACCATCAATAGTTTGATATTTTGTAGCGAGATTAACAGAGATAGTTGTTGCACGCTTTTCAAGAGATATAGATGCCGCTGCTGATGCAAAGGCTACCAGAATTGAGAAATACATATTACAGTGTTTGCGACTTCACAAATCATAGTAAAATACACAAATATCATAAGGAAGATTGTTAACGCTTTGTATGTAGAATCAAGAAAGAAAAAGGAAACTTAAATTGGTGGGAAATACTCTTCCGTCTCTTGCCATGCTATAGCACTCATCCGGGGGGAAGTTCTTGGCCAACTAGACAGTTGTAAGATAACAATATCATAGCCAGAGAATCATGGAGAAATAAGGAGCCAAGACCGGAGCTTTTATAGTGGGTGAAAGGAATACAACACTACTGGGTGGTGTGAAGGTATTATGTGTAGCACATGAACATTTGAAGGATTCGAGAGGTCAGCCAATATGCCGTGACAACTTTGCCTTTCCACTATTTATAATTTAGAGCATCCCGGATTAAAGATTGATTGGTTCTTTGCATATTAACACAGACGATATATATAGCCCTGATCCTTCGCGGGGTATTAGCCGGCGTCAATTGAGTGTAGCTCTGGCCGAATGTCACGCGAAGCTGGTGTCACTCGGCAGGCCGGCAGTAATGGTATGGTATACGCAGCAGTCCTAAAGTTTACCGAAATATTACTTATCTAAGAGATGTCATGTAAATCTGGAAGAATCTGGGGGCGTAAGCCATGTACAGAGTAAGGAGGCTCGTTTGGGGCGAAGCACTCCGGAGGACCAATAACAAAGATTTTCACAAGCAAACAAGCCGTCCGTTGCAAGTCGCATTTTGTGATCCGCCAGGCCTGGTAAGGCTTGTTCGTGAAAAGTGTCCGATATAGTGCCCGCCAAGGTCGATGTAAATACCCTTGGATTATCGAGACACCACCATCGTTGACAGTTTCAGCTCACTAAGTTAGCAAAATATTCCACACAGCAGTACTTTCAGGGGCAAATCTGGAGAAACAGTAGGCCGTAGCCCTCTTAAGGAATTTAATTCTATAGTGATTACCTCATTTATATTACATATACCATCAGGTATACCTCTACTTCTCAGCAGGAGACCCTGGTTTGAGCCCTGGGACTCTCTTCGCGTCACTTTCTAATTCATCGTTAGGCTGATCATGTCTCGAGTACATTTTATACTCGACGAGATCCTTGAATGATAGTTTGCCACTTTCGACTTGTTTCCTTGTTGCTGTGAGCTTCGATTTGGGCAGACCCATTGATTCGAGGAATGCAACAGCTGACATCTCATTAGCATCACTCCAAATCAGGTTCTCGGAAATACTTACAATCTTTCCACTCAACCTCTTTCCTCTTGGAATCCCATGACAACTCATTGGCCATAATATCAATAACTTTTGGCAAAGATTCCAAAGCAGCTTGGGCATTCAAGAAAGCTAACCGTGTCCGACGAGCAATCACGTCCACAGCAGTCTGGGCATATTCGTGACGAACTGCGTATCTGACTTCTCCATCGATGAATGGATACAACGAGGAGATTCGTTCGCCTCTGACTGGGAAACGTTTCTCTGTTGGGACACTAAGGGCGGCGACGGTCCACGCACGATCTCCGTAATTCTCGGTCAAGTGCTTCGCGACGTCTGTTTCCAGACCAAAGTGCTGAACCAAGTTGATGAATAAAGTTTTGGAAAACCCATGTGCTCCCACAAGTTTTACTTGATGGGTTTGGCAGCTTCCATCAAGATGAGCCCCATCATCCACCAACTCGCTCCCGGATACAGATGGAGCGTCCGTACAAGGCTTGGTTTTGAGATTGAAAGTAGTGAGGGCTTCGTCGACACATTCTTCAGCCATTTGGCGGTAGGTTGTCCATTTACCACCAGCACAGGTTAGAAGACCCGAAGCCGAGACGTTGATAAGATGGTTGCGGACAAGTGACTCGGTATTCTTGGCTTTAGGATCTTTCACTAGAGGTCTAATTCCAGACCAAGCCGCAAGAACATCACCACGACGAACGTTGATGTCTGGAGATAGATAGTGTCGGATTTCAGACAAGATCCAATCAATTTCGTCTTCGCCAGCAACTGGGTTGTATGAGATCTTGGTAGGCGCATCGGTCGTACCAGCGATTACGTTTCCTTGCCAAGGCAAAAAGAAGATAACACGTCCGTCAGAGGTTTTGGGGTCAATCAGTCCCATTCCTTTAGGGCAATAGTAGCCTGGCAAGACAACGTGAACACCAGAACTGGGTGCAACGATTTCCTTGACATCTTCTTCGTCCATTTTCCGAATGGCGTCCGTGAAAGGACCGGTGGCATTTACTATACCTCTAGCACGGATAAGGAATTCTTCCGACTTCTTGCCGTTCTTTTCTTGTATTATATCGCGGACCCGCGCCCCACAAAGCTGACCGTTTGTATCTTTTACCAGCGATGTAACCTCCATGTGGTTCACAACAGTGCTTCCGTAAAGTGCAGCAGTCATGGCGAGAGACACATTCATTCGCGAATCGTTATGCGCTCCATCGTAGTATACGAGAGCACCTACGAGGTCCGTCTGCTTCAACATGGGGAATGCATCTATTGCCTTTGACTTAGTCAAGAAATATGAGGTCTCAATGCCCTCTGATCCAGCCAAGAAGTCGTACGCCTTCGTTCCTAGCCAAAAATATGGTGCTTTCCACCATTTATCCAATGGCAGCATAATCGGCAACCACATGCTCAAATGGGGAGCGGTTGTCAAAAAGTACTTGCGTTCTCGTAAAGCTTCCTTAACCAATGCATACTGGTTGTAGTCCATTTCCCAGAACGCCTTTTCCAAGTATCGCACACCTCCATGTACCAATTTTGTGCTCTTGGAGCTGGTGCCCGCACTGAAATCGTCCCTCTCAACAACGGCAACTTTCAATCCTCTTGTGGCAGCATCCAACGCAACTCCAGCCCCAGTTGCGCCAGCTCCAATGACCAGCAGATCGTATATATCATCGTCATTTGGCACAGAGTCCTCCCCTTTTGTAAACAGAGTTGTGATGGAACCCTTATTCCCGCCACTTCTCTTCAGATCCGCAATTTGGTCTGCCCTTGTTTTCACTTTGGGGAATCGAGGAGGGTGGAAGTTGCCCTGATCATCGCGAGTGGGAGGCGGCACAACTGCAGAGTTTGCGCCAGGAATTTTGCGAGGTCTGTAGGTGTAGTAGAGAGCGCCCCCTCCTAGAGCAACGGCGCCGGTGGTGTAAAGAAGTGGCCTCGCCAGGCGTTGTCTAAATGCCATGCTGTCTGATTAAAGAGTGAAGTATGAAGAGAAAGAATCCTCAGTAGAAGCTGCTGCTGGGAATTTTGTCGAGATGTGCAAGTAAGCCTTTCCAACTGGCTTGCCAGGGGTACTTGGTTGATCTGCGATCGCAAATTCTAGGGAAATTAATTCCAAAAACAAAAAACTCGTGCTGTGCAATTGCACAGAAGAGTAAAATTGTTCAATTGAGTAGAGATACAAGGAGCGTAGTAAATAAGTAGAACAATAGAAAGGGAGACGAAGCAAACACGAGTCGAGTTTCTCTATCGAACGTCACCAGGTCCGATCGGACAAATGTTGGCGACCTAGCCTTGTTTTCCCACCAATAATGGATCACCAAGAGCCTGAAGAGTAACGAGTCATACCCAGAGCCGCCTTTGCCGCTTCGCTTAATTCTACACCCTTTTACAACGTAAATATGTATATATATAAACATTCCAAACTCCGCGCAATTACTTTACTAGTAATAACTTAGCAAATCAAGTAGTAGAACAGATGGATACATTGATACATATGACCTGGCTAATATGCTACTATTTTTCCTTGCCTTTCGTAGGCTGTCTCATATTTGCTAGCAAGTGTCGGCGGTACTATGGAACGAGCGTAAAGGGCTTTCCAACTGGTGAAATATAATCAATTTATGTAATTTTTTATAAACTGATGTCTACCCGTGTCAGAACTGTTCCATTCACATAGCCGTGCAGACACAATTCCGCCACTGCATGTATACATAGGCTTCATCGATCTGTCAGAGCACGCAAGGGACTTCACTACCCTTCAGCAAACTAGTCGGTAGTCGAGTTCAGCATCTCCTAGAGAGCCAATCGGTCCTCATCATATTTTAATTGCCATGTTTTATTTCCATTTAGCAGCTTTATTCATTTCCTCTCTTGTGCTCCTTCAAATCCCAGCTATTTCTCGCAGACACTTGGTCCACTACTCAAGTTACACACATGGCCAGTTAATTTGGGGTCCCCACAGCTTATTTATCATATATGCTCCACTCTTCGACGTTCCAGTCCAGAGCTCCACACATGATACAGTTGCATAAATCCCAAAGCCTTATACCATATCCATATGGTAGAATGAAAAGAAATATGGAAAACAAAAACAAAAACACATACAAAAAACTGAAAACTGGAGACTTCAAGTGAAACACGAGCCGGTAACTAAGCCATATACCATAACTCTAACTAAAGGAGCCTAATTATTATATCTTCGAGCTGCTACGAGCACGAGCATGAGCACGAGCTATATGCCATAAGAGACAATGGGGCATCCATTGGACTTTATTGACTAACTAGGGCTAAATCGTGGGGAAGAGCTGGAGAATGGCCAGACCTTTGATTAACACTCGAGGTACTCCTTCTTGCATAACCTTGTTAGGATCTGACATCTTCTACAGTCACCTCGTTCTCACTTCACATTTTGCAAATTGAAACTGAAGAGAATCGTCATATAACAGGGCATTGGCATTCAAACTACTTCACCCCTCTCTCTTTTGCTCTTCCCCAGAACAAGTCCCTTCCATGCACTATCTTTGTACACAAAGCGTTGCCGCTCATCGTCT
>Ga0247814_10001541_pt1 | contig 13426 bp, 6 predicted proteins | sample UWRJL179409R1_FD_179947 | JGI IMG/M metagenome (GOLD analysis project Ga0247814, IMG submission 179947) | Plant litter microbial communities from Arlington Agricultural Research Station in Wisconsin, United States - UWRJ-L179-409R-1 | ecosystem: Environmental > Terrestrial > Plant litter >...
CGGCACCATGCTCATGTTGGCGCCGGTGCCGCTGGTGTATTCGTAGAGGGTGATGTTGTCGAGGTACGAGAACACCGAAATCAGGTCCGACCAGACCCAGTACAGCGCGGCGATGAAGCCGCCGAGCAGGGCCAGACGGATCAGGCGCAGGGACTGTTCGTTGACCTTTTCGATGTCCAGCGTCGGCTCTTCGATCACCGCTTCGCCGTCGCCGGCCTCTTTCGCCGCCTGACGCTTGGCCAGCGCACGTTGGTAGGCCAGGCGCCGCGCGGCAACACTCAGGCCGCGCACGAAAGTTGCCTCGATCACCAGCCAGAACATCAGCAGGTACAGGGTGTTGATCAGGCGATCACTGAGTTTCAGCGCGGTGTAGTAGTAGCCGAAGCACACCGCGACAAACAGGGCGATCGGCAGCAAGGTGAACATCACCCCGACGGCTTTGCGGAACAGCGAAGTGTTCTCGTGGGCCGGGCTGCTGATCAGCAAGCGGCTGAGCAGCCATGCCATCAGGGCGTAGCAGGTCAGCACCACCGGCATGCCGAGCACGTCGTCGGCCAATGCCGCCGGTTGCAGTTCGGCCACGGCGACAATGGTCACCAGCGCCATGACCACCAGACCGAGTCGGCGGATCCAGCCCTGGAGGAATTCGACCTGCGGCTTCTCCCAACGGAAATGCAGTTCCGCCACGCCACCCGGCGCGAGAATCCGGTAAGCGGTGTAGAACACCAGCCACGCTTGCCCCATCTGCAGCAGTGCCGCGCCCATGTTGGCGTTCTGTCCACGGGCGTCGATCTGCAATGCCAGTCCGCATAGCGCCAAGGCCAATGCGACCGGCATCGCCAGCAGAATATTGATCAGGATCGCCTGCGGCGTGTGCCACTGGCTGTCGCGTTTAAAGTGGCCGATGTCCTGGTGAACCTTGTTTAGCCGCGCGTACAGATTCTTGCGTCGCCACAGCAGTGCACCGATCAACAGCGCCAACGGCAGGAACAGCAGCGGTCGCTGGATCAGACCATCGGTCAGCTCGCTCAGACTGGAGGCCCACGGCAGCGTATCGATCTGACGCTTGAGGCGCTCCGGCACACTGCGCATCCACTCAAGGTCCAGCGGCTTGTTGCTGGGAATCCAGAACATTTGCTCATCGAGGGTCGCGCGCAGGCTCTGCGCGGTGCTCAGCAACTGTTTCTGATTGAGTTGCAAGGTGATCGATTCGTTGAGCACTGCGCTCAATTCGCGGTTCAAGCGTTCGAGCAGATCGGCGCGGGTGTTGGCCAGATCGAGCAGGCTTTTGCGCAGTTGCGGGGTGACTTGTTCAGGCGGTTGCGTCGCCAACAGGTTGTCGACGTAGGTCGACGGGTTGCTGAGCAACTCACGTTGCTGGCTGACTTCGAACTGGTACAGGCGAATGTCGGCGATCTGATCCGCCAGGTCACGGTCGACCTTCAAGCGCGGCAGTGCCTGCTTCTGCTTATAGAGAATCTTCGACAGCAGCAGGCTGCCCTTGAGCACGTTGATCTGCTCGTCGAGCGCCGAGTCGCTTTGGGTCAGGCTATCGAGTTGCTGCTTGGTCTGCAGGTTCTGCTGGGTGACTTCGTTGAGGCGGTCGGTGCTTTTCAGCAGATAGTCCGAGAGCTTGAGGTTGGCGGTGCTCTCACTGGCGAGCAGGCTGCTGCCACCGGACTTTTGCGCCTCGATCGATTGCTGGGTGACCGTCTCTTGAGACTGCGCCAGACGTTTCTGGTTGATCAGGGTTTGCAGTTCCTGGATCTCGCGGTCGAGGCGCTCGGACTTCTCCGCGAGCAAGTCATGCTGGGCATTGCCCAGATCCTGCAACTGGCTGTTGCCGGCCAGTTCCTGGCGGCGCAGCGGGATCAGCGCGTTCAGCGCCGCCAGCTCGGCGTTGAGCTGGTCACGCTGTTCGGCGCTGACGGTCTTGCCCGCATCCTTGCCGGATTTGAGGATGTTATTGATCTGCTGGATGCGCGTCTGGCTGGCGGAGATTTCTGCCTGGGCACGTTCCGGACGCGTCTGTGCGGTGATGATCAGGCTGTTGGCGTCGGCCAGGGCTTTCTGCAGATCGCTTTGCTGAGTGGAGCGATCAGTGAGGATCTGCTCCAGTTGCTGGATCGATTCCCTGGGGAAGCGTTGCGCCACCGGTATCACTGCAGTGGCCTTGAGGCGCGTCAGCTCGCGGGTATTTTCAATCGTCTGCTTGGGCGCGGTCGCCAGTTGCTGCTTGAGATCGACCAGCTTCTGTTCGTAATCACGCTGATTGTTCAGCTGATTGAGCGTGCTCTGCAGGATCGTTTGCAGGCTCTTTTTATCGGCATCCGGCAGTTTGCTGTCGGCGAGCTTGTCGAGGCTGGCCTGCACGGCGTCGCTGGACGGTGGTTCGGCGGCGTACAGGGGGCCGACAGTAAGACTCAGGCCCAGCAGGGCCGCGACGAAAAAGGAACGCAGGGTAGGCATAGAGACCGGTCGAGCAAGTGAGAGTGGACGCAGTTTAGAGGAAGAGCCCGGGGCCCGGGCGACTTCCTTCGGGGAATCTGACGCCCACTTTGCCGATCTTGTTCCCGTCCATGACCGCAACCGTCCAGTGGGTGTTGTTCCACTCCACCTGGTCGCCGACGATGGGGGCACCACCGACCTTGTGGGCAATGAAGGCGCCCAGGGTCATGTCTGGATCGATGCCTTCGGCCGGCAGCCCATAAAGCGCTGCAACCGCTTTAAGTTGGGCGTCTCCTTCGAGCACGAAGTCGCCGAAGAAACGCAGATCGAGGCCGCGTTGCGGTGCCTGGCTGAACAGTTTGCCGAGGGCGCCGAGGTTGTGTTCATGGCCGATAACGCACAGCAAATCATCGACTTCCAGCACCGTACTACCCGACGGATGGAGCAGTTGCTGGCCACGAAACAGCGCCGCGATACGTGTGCCTTCGGGCATTTTCAGCTCGCGCAAGGGTGAACCGATGCACCATTTTTCCGCGCCGAGCTTGTAAACAAACAGTTCCCACTCGCTGGTGATGTGCACTTCCAGTGCTGATCGGGAGATCGGCGCAGGCTCCGGCGGCACCGTCACTTTCAGCAGCTTGGCGACCCACGGCAGGCTCGTGCCCTGCACCAGCAGCGACACCAGCACGATGAAGAAGGCGAGGTTGAAGTACAGCTGTGCATTCGGCAGCCCGGCCATCAGCGGGAACACCGCGAGAATGATCGGTACCGCACCGCGCAGGCCAACCCAGGAAATAAACGCCTTCTCACGACCATGGAATGCCTTGAACGGCAGCAGGCCGACCATCACCGACAGCGGCCGCGCGAACAGAATCATCCACAGAGCCAGACCGAGTGCGGGCAGGGCGATTGGCAGCAAATCGTGCGGCGTCACCAGCAGCCCCAACACCAGGAACATGCCGATCTGCGCCAGCCACGCCATGCCGTCGAGCATGTGCAGAATGCCGTGACGGCTGCGCACCGGACGGTTGCCGATGACCAGGCCGCACAGGTAAACGGCGAGGAAGCCGCTGCCGTGCAAGGCGTTGGTCAGGGCGAATACCAGCAGACCGCCGGCGATCACCAGAATCGGATACAGGCCGGCCGCCAGATTGATCCGGTTGACCAGTTGCAGCATCAGCCAGCCCCCGCCCAGGCCGATCACGCCACCGATGCCGAACTCGCGGAGCAGGTGGGTCAACAGGCTCCAGTGCAGGCCGGTCTGGCCGCTGGCGAGCATGTCGATCAGAGTGACAGTGAGAAATACCGCCATCGGGTCGTTGCTGCCGGATTCGATTTCCAGGCTGGCGGTAACCCGTTCGTTCAAGCCTTTGCCACCGAGCAGCGAGAACACCGCTGCGGCGTCAGTGGAGCCGACGATGGCGCCGATCAGCAGGCCTTGAATCAGATTGAGGTCGAACAACCAGGCTGCGGCCATGCCGGTAAGCCCGGTGGTAATCAACACCCCGACCGTGGCCAGCGACAGCGCCGGCCATAACGCCACGCGGAAACTCGACACCCGTGTGCGCAATCCACCATCGAGGAGGATCACCGCCAATGCGAGGTTGCCGACCAGATAGGCCGTCGGGTAGTTATCGAAAATGATTCCGCCGCCATCGACCCCGGCGGCCATGCCGACCGCGAGAATAATGACCAGAATCGGAATGCCGAGACGCGAAGACAATGAACTGACAAGAATGCTCGCACCTACCAGCAACGCGCCGATCAAGAACAGGCTGTTGATGGTCGTCGCATTCAAAGGCAGTACTCCAGAAGCGGAAAGACGGGCACAAACTGACCATGCAGTCTGCGTGCCAGCGATTCTAACCTGTTGAAATGTGATGCTGTCAAAAAGGTTTTTACGCTGGCGTGTTCGGGATTTTGGTTCGGCTGAAGATTGCAGCCCTCACCCTAGCCCTCTCCCAGGGGGAGAGGGGACTGATCGCGGTGTTTGTGCGAGGTACATCGACCTGAAAATTCTGAGTCGAACTCAGGTTTTGAAAAACACGAAAATCTGCTCCCTTTCCCCTCTCCCGAGGGTAGAGGGGACTGATCGCGGTGTTTGTGCGAGGTACATCGACCTGAAAATTCTGAGTCGAACTCAGGTTTGAAAAGCACAAAGATCTGCTCCCTTTCCCCTCTCCCGAGGGTAGAGGGGACTGATCGCGGTGTTTGTGCGAGGTACATCGACCTGAAAATTCTGAGTCGAACTCAGGTTTGAAAAGCACAAAGATCTGCTCCCTTTCCCCTCTCCCGAGGGTAGAGGGGACTGATCGAGGTGTTTGTGCGAGGTACATCGACCTGAAAATGCTGAGTCGAACTCAGGTTTGAAAAGCACAAAGATCTGCTCCCTTTCCCCTCTCCCGAGAGTAGAGGGGACTGATCGAGGTGTTTGTGCGAGGTACATCGACCTGAAAATTCTGAGTCGAACTCAGGTTTTGAAAAACACGAAAATCTGCTCCCTTTCCCCCTCTCCCTCTGGGAGAGGGCTGGGGTGAGGGTGCTTTTGATCTTGATTTACTGAATTACAGGCTGAACCGCCCAACCATGTTGTTCAAATCCAGGGCCAGACGCGACAGCTCATTGCTCGCCGCACTGGTCTGATTCGCCCCGGTCGCCGATTGCACCGACAGGTCACGGATGTTCACCAAGTTGCGATCCACTTCCCGCGCCACTTGCGCCTGCTCTTCGGCGGCGCTGGCGATGACCAGGTTGCGCTCGTTGATCTCGACGATGGCGGTGTTGATGGTGTCCAGCGACATGCCGGCACCACGGGCGATGTTCAAGGTCGACTCCGCACGTTCGGTGCTGTTGCGCATCGAATCCACCGCGTGTTCGGTGCCGCTCTGAATGCTGCCGATCATCCGCTCGATTTCGCTGGTCGACTGCTGGGTGCGATGCGCCAAGGCACGCACTTCGTCGGCCACCACGGCAAAACCACGACCCGCTTCACCGGCACGCGCCGCTTCAATCGCCGCGTTCAGGGCCAGCAGGTTGGTTTGATCGGCCAGACCACGGATCACATCCAGCACTTTGCCGATGTCACGGGATTCATTGGCCAGATCACCGATCAGGCTGGCGGTGCTCTGCACATCGGCGCTCATGCGTTCGATGGCGCTGACGGTTTCCTGCACCAGGTCGCGACCGTCGCCCGCCGACGTGGTGGCGTTCTTCGAGGCTTCCGAAGTGCTCACCGCGTTGCGCGCCACTTCTTCCACGGCGCTGGTCATTTCATTGACCGCCGTGGCCGCCTGTTCGATTTCATTGTTCTGCTGAGTCAGGCCACGCGCGCTTTCGTCGGTGACGCTGTTCAGTTCTTCAGCCGCCGAAGCCAACTGAGTGGCCGAGCCGGAAATGCGCTGCAGGGTGTCACGCAGTTTCGATTGCATCTTCGCCATCGCTGCGAGCAGGCGACCGGCCTCGTCCGAACCATCGACATGGATGGGCTGGGTCAGGTTGCCTTCAGCGATGGTTTCCGCAGCGTCCAATGCTTTGGAAATTGGCTTGGTGATGCTCACCGTCAGCAGCCAGGCGAACAGGAATGTCAGGCCAGTGGCGATTACCAGCAGAGTCACCACCAGATCAAACGCCGAAGAGTACTGATCGGCCGCTTTCTGATTGGTCTCGCTGATCTGCTCGCCGTTGATCTGCATCAGACGGTTGAGCACGGTGTTGATCGCTTCGGAATTACTGAGCAATTCGGTGTTGAGCAGGTTACGCAGTTCATCCACCTGATTATTGCGCGACAGGCTCTTCATGCGGTCTTCGATCTGACGGTACTGGCCGAGCAACTGCACGTACTGGTCGTAAGCGGCGCGTTCCTCAGGACTGCCGATCAGTGGCTCGTAGGCCGTTTGAGCTGCGCGGATCTGTTGGTTGCGCATGTCCAGCAACTCAACGGTTTTCTGCTGCACGTCCGCTTCGCGGTTGACCAGCAAGCGGTACGACAGCACACGCAAGCGCAGGGTCAACTGAGTGAATTCGTCGAGGTTCTTGATGCTCGGCACGCTGCTGGACGAAATGTCCTCGGCAGCGCCACGGATCTTACTCATCTGGTTCAAGGCAAACACGCCGAGAATCAGCATCAGGCCGCCGATCAGGGCGAAGCCGGTAAACGCCCGTGGGGCGATATTCATATTGCGGAGGGACATGGGCGGGTACCAAGAGAGGGCCGCATCCATGCGGGTTCAGACTGCTGTATGGATGACTTATCGGTCATGCGACTAAAGTCTTGAGGCAGTGTGCGTATTTGTCGCACAAGGGCTTGGGCGACGAAGTGCAGGAACCAGATCGGCAGATCACAGTCTTTAAAACTCGCAAGAACGTTCGCCCGCCAGGAAAATCAAGGCCTTGCGCCGGTTTAACCCTGGCATCCGTGGTGACTTTTCTTTATCGTACGCGCCCTTTGAAAATGCCTGGAAGATCAAAATGTTGGAAGCATCCCTCAGCCAATTGGAACAGCTCGTCAGCGACCTGGTGCAACAGAACCAGACCCTCTCGGAAACCAACCGGAGCCTGTCCACTGAACTGGCCCAGGCCAAGGATGAAAACGAAAGCCTGCAACTGAGCCTGATGGAACAGGAAGAGAAGCACGGCGCCACCGCAGCGCGCATCCAGGCTCTGGTTGATCGCGTCAACGCAGGTCCGGTCAGCGCATGAACCACGGTACAGCAGGGGTAAAAGTCATCTCCATTCTCGGGGAGGACTATTCGATCAAGGCACCGGCCGGGGAAGAACAGACCCTGCTGGACGCGGCACTGATGCTCAAAGCGGCATTGGCTGACACCAAACGCAAATACCCGACGCTGATCGGTGACCGCTTGCTGGTGCTGGCAGCAATGAATCTGTGCTCGCAACAGATCGAAATGAAGAAGCAGCATCAGGAAGAACTCGACCGTTACCAAGAGCAAGTCAGCGCCACGGTCGAGACCATCGCCAAGACCATCAATCAGGGTTGATGGGGTTGCGCACAACCAAAGAATAGATTGTCGATTGGGTTGTATACAATCGGCACGGCTGTTGCATTGATTCGGCCACTTATTCTTTGGGGGTGCTCCATGCAGTTGTGGCGACGCAGTATTCAATGGCAGCTGATTCTCAGCATGGGCACCGCCCTGCTGGTCAGCATCCTGATCGTGGTTGGCATTTATACCCTGGTGGTCAACCGCCTCGCCCAGAGCTATCTGGTCGAACAAGCACTGCCGTCGAGTATCGAAGCGACGCGCAACGACATCGAACGCATCCTCGTGCAACCGCTGACGGCGGCCAAGGATATTGCCAGTAACACCATGGTTCGCGACTGGCTGGCCTCCGGTGAAGACAGCAGCAAAACGGCGGGCTTCGCGCAGTATCTGGAAGGCATCCGCGCCGAACACAAGGCTTTCACTGCTTTGATCATCGGCACCGAATCCAATCATTACATCACCGAAAAAGGCCTTGATCGCACCCTCAGCCGTGCCAAACCGGCCGATGCCTGGTTCTATTCCTTTCTCGACAGCAATCAGCCGCGCACCCTGAATATCGACAACGACGGAGCGACCGGAGAATTGGCGCTGTTCATTGACTTGAAGGTCGAGCAGGCTGGCAAAGTGGTCGGTGTGGCAGGGCTCGGGCTGAGCATGAAAGAGCTCTCGGAGCTGATCCACAACTTCAGCTTTGGTGAGCGCGGCAAGGTCTATCTCGTGCGTTCCGACGGTTTGATCCAGGTGCATCCGGAGGCGCAGTTCAGTGGCAAGCGCACCTTAAGCGAGCAGATCGGCAGCAATGCTGCACAGGCAGTCCTCGGTCAAAAAACTGCCGTCAGCAGCAACTTCCAGCGAGACGGCGAAGACTTCCTCGCCTTCAGCCTGCCTTTGCGCGATTTAGGCTGGACCCTGGTGGCCGAAGTGCCGCAGTCGCAGATCTACGCCGAAGCCCGCAAAGCGATGTGGATGAGTGGCGGTATTGGTCTGGTGGTGGCGCTGGTGTGCCTCGCTCTGGTGGTGTGGCTGGCACAAGGTCTGGTGCGACCGATTCGCCAAGTAACAGCGGCGCTGGTAGCAATCGGTAGCGGTGGTGGAGATTTGACCCACCGGTTAGATTCCAGCCGCGCCGATGAGCTGGGCGACCTCGCTCGCGGCTTCAATCGTTTCCTCGACAGCCAGCGCGGGATGATCGGCGAAGTGCTGACCACCAGCGAGCGTCTGCGTACTGCCGTGGGGCAAGTGGCGAAAGTGGTGGAGAACACCGCCGAGCGTTCAGGTCGTCAGCAGGAAATGACCGACATGGTCGCCACTGCTGTTCATGAAATGGGCCTGACCGTGCAAGAAATTGCGCAGAACGCCGGCAACGCCGCACTCGCCTCGCAAACCGCGCGGGATGAAGCAATGCAGGCGCGGGAAGTGGTGGGCGGCTCGATCCGCCATATTGAAAGCATGTCCGATGAAATTGGCTTGGCGGCCGGCGCAGTGGGTGAGCTGGCGCATCAAGTGGCATCGATTGATTCGGTATTGGCGGTGATCCGCGGGGTGTCCGAGCAGACCAACCTGTTGGCCCTGAACGCTGCGATTGAAGCGGCGCGGGCCGGTGACATGGGCCGAGGTTTCGCCGTCGTCGCGGATGAAGTGCGCACCCTGGCGCGCCGCACTCAGGCTTCCACCGACGAGATTCAACAGATGATCGGCAGCCTCAAGCAAGGCGCGGAAAACGCGGTATCGTCGATGCGCACCGGTCAGGCCGCGACGGGCACAGGCGTTGAGTCGAGCCAGCGTACCGGGGCGTCGTTGACGGCAATTACCGGTCAGGTCGAGCGCATCAGCGACATGAACCATCAGGTGGCGACGGCGACGGAAGAGCAGTCGGCGGTGACTGAAGAGATCAACCGTAATGTGCAGGGGATTTCCGATCTGGCCCGGGCTACGGCGGGGGAGGTGCGAGCGTGTCGTGAGGATTGCCAGATGTTGCAGAAGTTGGCGGATGATCTGGCGCGGCAGATGGGTGGGTTCAAGTTGAGTTGAGTGTTGAGCCAGAAAAGCCCCTCACCCTAGCCCTCTCCCGGAGGGAGAGGGGACTGACCGTGGAAAATTCAGGAGGTGCGCCGACCTGAAAGTACTGTACTGAATCCATAGTCGATGCGGTTTTTCAGGTCGATGTATAGCGCCAGACACCTTGGTCGGCCCCCTCTCCCTACGGGCGGTCCGACGTTTCGGGAGGGCTGGGGTGAGGGTGGCGTTTCAGAACCACGCATCCTGCATCGCCAGACACGTATCATCCCGCGCCTCCAGCAACGCCAGTTCATGGTGGCAACCCGGCACTTCCCACGTCAGGAAATACCGCGCGGCCTGCAACTTGCCCTTATAGAAGTCGGCATCCGCCGCGTTACCCTTGGCCAGTCCTTCCTCGGCACGAATCGCCTGCTCCAGCCAGCGCCAGCCAATCACCGTGTGCCCGAATACTTTCAGGTACAACGCCGAATTCGCCAGGCTGCTGTTGACCTTGCCCTGCGCCAGATCGGTCAACAAACCGATGGTCACCGTTTGCAGACGTGCAACCAGTTTCTCTAAAGGCTCACGCAATGCGGTCAGTGATTCATACGCCGTCGCGCTTTCAGCGGTGTTGGCGATCAGCCGAATCAGTTGCTTGAGCCCCGCGCCACCGTTCTGCGCCAGTTTGCGCCCGAGCAAGTCCAGCGACTGAATACCATGAGTGCCTTCGTGAATCGGGTTCAAGCGATTGTCGCGGTAGTACTGCTCCACCGGGTATTCACGGGTATAACCGTGACCGCCGAGAATCTGGATCGCCAGTTCGTTGGCCTTCAAACAGAACTCCGATGGCCAGGATTTGACGATCGGGGTCAGCAGATCCAGCAACTCGTGGGCCTGTTTGCGCTCGGCTTCGGTTTCCAGTGTGGTGGTGTCATCGAACAATCGCGCCGCGTACAAGCCGAGATCAAAGGCACCTTCGACGTAGGACTTTTGCGTCAACAGCATGCGTCGTACATCGGCGTGCTGAATGATCGCCACTGGCGCGGTGCTTGGATCCTTGCTGTCTGGCACGCGCCCCTGCGGGCGCTCGCGAGCGTACTCCAGTGAGTACAGGTAACCGGCATAACCGAGCATCACCGCACCCATGCCGACGCCGATCCGCGCCTCATTCATCATCTGGAACATGTAGCTCAAGCCATGATGCGGCTTGCCCACCAGATAGCCGACGCACTCGCCGTTATCGCCGAAGTTCAGCGCTGTCGAGGTGGTGCCGCGCCAGCCCATCTTGTGGAACAGTCCGGCCAGCAGCACGTCATTGCGTGGGCCGAGGCTGCCGTCATCGTTGACCAGAAACTTCGGCACGATGAACAGCGAAATACCTTTAACGCCCGCAGGTGCGTCCGGCAGTTTGGCCAAGACCATGTGCACGATGTTTTCCGAGAGCGGGTGATCGCCGCCGGAGATGAAGATCTTGTTGCCCTTCAGGCGATAAGTGCCGTCGGACGCCGGTTCGGCGCGCGTACGAATATCCGACAGTGACGAACCGGCGTGCGGCTCGGTCAGGGCCATGGTGCCGAAAAAGCGCCCGTCGATCATCGGCTGCAGAAAGCGTTGTTTCTGCTCCTCAGTGCCGAAGCTCTCGATCAGGTTCGCCGCGCCCATGGTCAGGAACGGGTACGAAGTCGACGCAGCGTTGGCTGACTGGAAATGCGCGAAGCAGGCTTGCGATAGCAGCGTAGGAAGTTGCATGCCGCCGGCGTCGAAACTTCTCGCGGCGTTGAGGAATCCGGCTTCAAGAAAGGCATCCACCGCCGGTTTCACTTCAGGAATCAGAATCGCCTTGCCGTCCTCGTAGCGCGGCTCGTTCTCGTCGCCCTTGCGGTTGTGCGGCGCGAAGTATTTCTCGGCAATGTTGCGCGCGGTGCCGATGGCGGCGTCGAAGGTTTCGCGGTTGTGCTCGGCAAAGCGCTCACGCCGGGTCAGGCCCTCGGCATCAAGGACTTCATACAGCTCGAAAGCCAGATTGCGGGAACTGAGCAGCGTCTCGGACATGGCGGCCTACCTGAAATTGGGGTTGGGCCGAGTCTAAGGCGGGGGAATAGAGGCTGGATAGGATGATTGATGAGAGTGATGCAGAGGTGAGGGCGACACTAATCAAATGTAGGAGTGAGCCTGCTCGCGATAGCGGTCTGTCAGACACATTTATTTTAACTGACAGACCGCTATCGCGAGCAGGCTCACTCCTACAGGGGATTTCATTCCAGGCGACCATTGCGGTCGCCTGGAGTTACAGCGGTTTAGCCGATGGTCATCAGGCTGGCATTACCACCCGCCGCAGCGGTGTTAACACTCAACGCCCGCTCGATCACCAGACGCTCAAGTGCAATGTTGCTCTCGCCCTGGGACAAGCCTTGAACGCCAACGATCGCGCCGGCACGCTTGGCAATCTGCTGGCAAACGCCGCGCAACTGGTCGGAATGGCCGTGATGCAAAACCGCATCGAACACCACCTCATCCTTGTTCCAGTCAGCAACCAGCTTGATCCGCGCCTGAATCTCCTTCGGCAGGCGTGCGAACAGTGCCTTGCCGATGTCGGACTCCGGCCACACTGCCGAACCGCCTACGGCCAATACCGCAGCCAGTTGGGTCAACAGATCACCTTCAACCTCGGCCAGGCACAGCACGTGCTCGCGCGGCAGAATGGCATAGCTGTTTTTCTCGCCGGTCGGGCCGGCCAGCACGCGGGTGATGCCGCTCTGCGATTGCGCCGCGTACTGCACGCACAGGGTGCTCAGGTCGGCGTACTTGTTGCTTTCAGCCCAGGCTTTCAGCGCGTTCAGCGGTTTGCTCATGGCATCGCGCAGACGAACGTCCGGGGCGATAACGGCATCACCGCGAGCGAAGGATTGTTCGATGGCGTCGGTAGGACGTGTCGCCAGCAAACGGTACAGGTACAGCGGGCCACCGGCTTTCGGGCCAGTACCCGACAGGCCTTCGCCGCCGAATGGCTGCACGCCGACCACGGCACCGACGATGTTGCGGTTAACGTAGACGTTACCGGCGTTGACGTTGTCGATCACCTTGGCGATGGTCTCGTCGATCCGGGTGTGCACGCCCAGCGTCAGGCCATAACCGGAAGCGTTGATCTGGCCGATCAGTTGATCGATCTCTTTGCGCTTGTAGCGCACCACGTGCAGCACCGGCCCGAAGATCTCGCGCTGCAGCTCGTCGAAGCTTTCCAGTTCGATCAGGGTCGGCATGACGAAGGTGCCGCGTTTGACTTCTTCGGTGTCGGCGATAGCCACCTGGTACACATTGCGACCTTTGTCGCGCATGCCCTGGATGTGCTTGTCGATGCCAGCCTTGGCTTCGGCGTCGATCACCGGGCCGATGTCCACCGATAGGCGCTCAGGGTTGCCGAGACGGCTTTCGGCCATGGCCCCTTTGAGCATTTCGATGACACGATCCGCGGAATCTTCCTGCAGACACAGGACCCGCAGCGCCGAGCAACGCTGACCAGCGCTGTCGAAAGCCGAGGACACCACGTCGATCACGACTTGTTCGGTGAGAGCCGAGGAGTCGACGATCATCGCGTTCTGGCCACCGGTTTCGGCGATCAGCGGAATCGGACGGCCCTGGCTGTCGAGACGGCCAGCAATATTACGTTGCAGCAGACGCGCGACTTCGGTGGAGCCGGTGAACATCACGCCTTTGACGCGCTCATCGCCGACCAGACCGGCGCCGACGGTTTCACCGCGACCCGGCAGCAGTTGCAGCACGCCTTCCGGGATGCCGGCTTCGAGCAGCAAGCGCACGGCTTGAGCGGCAACCAGCGGAGTTTGTTCAGCCGGTTTGGCCAATACCGGGTTACCGGCAGCCAGTGCGGCAGCGACTTGGCCACTGAAGATCGCCAGCGGGAAGTTCCACGGGCTGATGCACACCACCGGACCCAGTGGGCGGTGGGCGTCGTTGCTGAA
>Ga0247814_10001542_pt1 | contig 13425 bp, 9 predicted proteins | sample UWRJL179409R1_FD_179947 | JGI IMG/M metagenome (GOLD analysis project Ga0247814, IMG submission 179947) | Plant litter microbial communities from Arlington Agricultural Research Station in Wisconsin, United States - UWRJ-L179-409R-1 | ecosystem: Environmental > Terrestrial > Plant litter >...
GCTTGAAACCTCTGATGGCAGTGACAGAACTCCATCGTACTGTGTCATGTGGGGTATGGCGGGAGTGGGAAAGACTGCGCTTGTCCATGAATATCTGGATGGAGTGCCCAAGCACATCAGCCAAATATGGCTACAGGCATCTACTGAGGCTGCTCTTGACCAATCTGTCCTGAGTGCTATAGAGAAATGTTATCCTCAGGATAGAGACGGGCATCGGTATTCGGATACAAGACGAGAAAGGTTGAAGTTGAAATGTTGGCTAGAATATGACTCTCGCAAGGAGAATCAAGATTGGATTCTTGTATTGGATGATGTCCATGACAAGACATGTTCAATTTTGCAAGACGAAATTGTTCCTACCAAAGGTTCGACTTGCAAAGTCATTGCTACTACAAGATCTAGGTTGATAGCCGAGGACATTCTTTTTCTTTCTCCGGAGACAATTCGTTGCCGGGAGATAAAGGTTCTGGATAGGGAAAGTGCCACTAAGATGTTTACAAGAATATGGAAGTTCGATCCTAGGGAGCCGGAAAAGAGCCAATTACTTAACGAGATGGAGAAGAGCAGGATTGCAGATATCCTCAACGCTATCGACAACCTACCTCTCGCGGTCGAGATGGCGGCAAAGTACGCCAAACTCAATGACCTGAATTTGGCCTGGAAAACAAGGAGCGAAGTTGGTGAGCCCTTTGATATACATGTCTGCAGCAGCTAACTTCGCTTTCAGGCGCTCACTTGGAAGGTTGACATACCTCATTACAGAGATCACCCACGTTATAGACAGACACCAGTCCTGGAGAATGCATTTGACTTCTTCTTTGAGCTAAAACAGAATCCAAAAGCTGCCGAAGCCGTTCTTCTTGATGATCTATCCTTTTATAACCCAACCAGCATAAGTGTAAGATTATTTGAAAAGCAAGTTGAAGTCTTGCAAAGTCTCAGGCAAACTTCAGTAATCTCGTACCTCTCATCATTTTTGCCATGGTCCAAACCTGAGGTTGACGAGAAGTACATCGACCCTGATACTAGGGTGATTGACCTGATAAGAAGACTTGAGAGGCTGTCATTTCTGACACAGCAATCTAATGGTAGAGAAAAATACTTATCGATTCACAAGCTGGTGCAGGATTTGAACAGAAAGAAACTTCGAGAGGAACTCAATTCAACCAAGTATACTTGGCAGCGTCGCAGCAAACGCATCGGCGCAGAGATAGAAAGACTTCATCATGCAATGGGACATTCAGCCAGGGAATTCGGGATCAGTAAAGACTCCATCCAATACAAAGAGATATTAAGCCATATTGCATCCATTCTCAAATTTATCGAAGATGTCGATGAAGACAGCGATATAGTTGCCGAGAGAATCTTTCAGCCGCTTAACCAAAGGCTTCTGAAGATGCAAGAAACAGTTGCACTTTGGTTGTGGGAATGCGGCCAATACGATGATGCAGCAGCTTCAGCAAGAGAAACCTTGCCGTTATGCCAAAAGGTTTGGGGCCTCGGTCATCCGGTAACTTTGAGGAGCCGTAACATGCGTGACCTTCGCTATCAAGGATATTATGAGATCGCTGAAGCTGAGCTCGGAAATGCTCTGAAACATATGGAGAAGTCTCAAAAACAAGCCAAAACACTCGAAGATAAGTTGGATTTCGTGGCTCGGATTGACAATTATGCGGCTCTTCTTCGGGGCCAAGGGAGATACACGGAAGCTTTCCGCCAGTGTCAAAATGCACGGGACACACGACAACAATTGCTTGGAACAGACGAGACTTTGAGAGATCATGACAATTTTGCCCTTGTTTATCAGTGTCTTGGATTGTACAACGAAGCCAGGAAACATAGCTTTCAAGCGCTCCAAGAAAGAGAACAAAATCTTCCAATCGAGCATATTGATACATTAGCATGCCTTCATCAATATGCGACAATACTCCACTGCCAAGGCCAATATGAAGATGCCAAACGGGAGATTGAACAGGCACTGCAAGGGAGATTGCAACTGCTAGGCGAAAAACACCCAGACACATTGGCTAGCAATCAAGCATACGCGTCCGTGCTCCATGCCGAGGGAAAATATCAAATTGCGGCAGACTGTATGGAGAAGACACTGAACACAAGACGCATAGTATTAAGAGATGACCATCCTGACACTTTATCTGCCATGGATCATCTCGCCGTGATACATTTATGCCAGGGGAAACATGATATTGCCAAGAAAGAGGCTGAAAGTGTATATGAACGACGCCGAAAAGTACTGGGAGAGGACCATCCAGATACACTTATTAGTATGAGAAATTTGGCATCAGTGTATCGATACCAAGGATGCTACGTGGAAGCGGAGAGGCTGTACACGGAAGTATGTAAGAAGAAGCACAAGATGTTAAAAAACACCGAACTGGAACATATCAGATATCCCGAGCCCATCAGTTGTCTAATTGATAAGGCCTGGATCGACTTTATACACGGAAGATATGCACGCGCAGGGCATAAATACGAGGATGCAATGCAGAGGCAGGAAATGACCCTCGGAAGCAAGCATCCAGACACACTAGCAACCCTCAGTAATCTCTCCTTAGCATCTTCGAGACTTGGCAAGTACAAAGAGGCGAAAGCTGCTATTGGCTCAGCTTTGTTGGCGCAAAGAGACGTGCTGGAGGCCAATCATCCCGACATCTTGTCAAATCTTCACAATTATTCTGTAGTGCTACGACTCCAAGGGCTGTACGAAGAAGCCGAATGCTTGGGCAAAAATGCCTTAGTCGCTATGCAACAAATACTGGGAAGTCAGCATCCCGATGTCTTATCCAGTCTTGATAACTACGCATCTACCCTCCGCTGTCTTGGTCACTACCCGGAAGCTGAAAAGCTTTGCAAGCAAGCACTTCATGAGAGGCAGACTATGCTCGGCGATGATCATCCAGATACGCTGTGCAGCATTGACACTTATTCATTAATCCTCCAAAGCCAGCACAAAGATATAGAAGCAGCAGTTCAGACCGAAATCGCGTTGAATTATCGACGAGAGAAACTGGCAGATGATCACCCCGATCGGCTTTTGAGTTGGTATAACTACGTCTGGACCCTTCAATTAAAGGGAAAGCACGCCGACGCTCAAGTCATCAGTAAAGATGTATTGGACAAACGACGAGAAGCAATGATTCTTCCAGATATACTGTCTAGCGCCGAGCAGACAGGACGCATTCTACTTCAAGCACGAGAACTTGAGAAGGCCGAGGAGTTATTAAGAGAAGCTTTTGAAGGCCGGAAAGAATTACTAGGCAAAGAGCACACGGATACCTTAACCAGTCTTGCATACTACTGTCTTGCACTCGTTCAACTCAGAGGCTCGACTGAAGCTCAGAATTTCCTCAACTCGGAACTCGCAACGGAAAAAGTTCCAGATCTGGGACAGACACGAATTGATTCTTTGAGCGATATGAAGCATACAGCTCGAGCGATATCAGCTCATTTAAAAGGAACCCTCAAGCAGATAAAGATACCATGGCAAGAAGCAGGGGAATATTCACATACTGATCAGAGGCATATAATGGCTGTTAAGGAGCTTCTGAGGTTAGGCAAGGCGTTCGAAGCTGAGAGAAAGCTTCAGTTGGTTTGTACACATCCAGATGAGCCTTCTCTTTTGGCTCTCGCTCTGTTGCTACAGGGAAAAGTGTGTAAGGAACATAATCTTCTTAGGTTAGAGGACCTTTCTAGAGTATCCTTGGGTAGAGTTATCGTAGGAGGAAGGGATATCAACGCTAATGTCGGTAGTTAAATTCTACCAAGATTTAAAATAAATTCATAAAGATTTCAATTTTGAATTGCTGTCTATAGTATAGGGAAACCAAATCTTTAATTATGTTTCTACCTGTGGGCTGTAGTTAGGGTGCCTTTTGGGGAATTTCTGGTAGTAATCCCACACTCTTCTAAGGTCCTGACTTAAGGGGTATCTCGCGGCTCTTCTATTCTAGTATAAGTGATTTCGGCCTGGAAGTAACTGCTCTATTGGTTTTGTAACGGTCCAGCAGACCTGATGGATTAGTGTTTTAGATTACGCCTAAACTTATACCGATATAACTATTTAACTCATTTAGGCTTCCGGCGTCGCTTTGTATTCTGTGAGGTCTCTGAATAAGGCTTGAATTTCGTACTATAATGGCCCTGCAATGTTCCCTTGGTCCTGACTGTTATAGAACTCCGGAGCGTTGAAGTTTCACCAGACCAGTAAGGTTTAAAATTAGTCATCATGAACGCACCAAAGCATTCGTTAAAAGTTAACCATCTCTCCGACCACGCATCTGGAGTTCGCAGGCTGCAAATCTAAGGCTCTGTCTTTGACCGATTTGCTGCGTACGTTTGTGCTCGGCCGATTTGGGTAACATGTGCCGGACAAATGTCGAGCACGATGGGATATATTCCTATTCAGGAAGGCTTATCTGTCCATATTCGGACAAAGCGACTTCTGTGTCATTCTAAATGTCCAGTTCATATATTCTCAGGCATATCCTAATGCATTTATCTTCTAGTTGTTTTCCCCAATCACCAACGACCAAAAGTGACGGGCCCGAAGCCCATATTTACTTTTACCCCGATTCTTTAATCTTTCACCATGTTTTCCAACGGCAACTCGTAGTCCATCCTTTCGCTCGCTAAGAACGTCCTAGAAAATGCTAAGCAATTCATTGACTATCTCCAGTCCTCCAATGTAGCACTCCCTACTTTTCCAAAGAATACTCAGGCTCTTCCTACAGCTCCTAAGTTCAAGCAGCTCCAGACACAGCTCAGGACACAGTTAGACGATCTACAGCTCCTCAACAACGGGCCGTCCAGGTCTCACCGTTACTACCTTGTCACCAGGTACGAGCTCGCAGCTTTTGTTATAGGACGTTCACGTGCAACACTAGAATGTTCACATGCCATAAGGTTAATATATAATTTCCTTCCGCGTAAAAAGAGCTTTCTTCCTTTGACTACACCATATGTAAGAACCCTTTTTACATTTTAAGGAACCTCCCCTCTCTTATGTGAAATGGGGTGCTTGACAGATTTCCAGCTCGCTCTGGACTTCGAATTCTTCAGTTTGGTTCCTACTGAAGGGGACATTTCTCTGGAAGACCTGGCAAGCAAGGCCGGTCTAGACCAAGATCGCACAAATCATGACATTCGAATGTTGATCACGCAGCTATCTTTGAGGAAATTAAGCCTGGAATCTTTGGCCTTCTCTATTGCAAAGAATTCTCCTTATCTCAAATATGTCGTTCAAGATACCGATTATTACTCAAGAGAGAAAAATACCACAACAGAGTATATATAGATAGTAGATGTGTGCGCTGAGTAATATAAAGGCTACAGTTGTAGTAATCCAGTCTTTCATCTGACAAAAGGTCAAGCAGGAATTATACCAGCTCGCTTAACTTTCTTGTACCGCGTGAAGCTCTCAGACGTCTCGCTTGAACTGCGGATTATTTACCGTCTCAAAAACCAACACTGAATATATTTATCGAAAGGGCTTGTAGCTATTACACTGTACAATACAGTTCGTGCACTGTAGAAACCCGTCAAGTGGATGGGGTTTTGATGTTCCTCGTAAATGTTACCCAAGGGCTCTCAATTTTAGCGACTTTAACAATTTTGCAGCAGCGACAGTCGATTAATCAAATCAGCTAAGCAGAAATATATAAACGTGAACGTGAATGACTGTTATCTCTATAATTATTTGAAGAACTAGTGCTTCTGATATTTGCATAAATGTAGATACAGCGCTAAGTATGTATGTACCTAGGTAGGTAAAGATGGCTCATTAGAGTTCTCGCTAAACTGACCACTCATGTAACTTTACCTAAGGCTGAATAACAACAATAGACAGAGAGAAGGCAAATATCCAGGGACAGTAGAAGATGAGTAGAAAGTCTGGGATTTTAATAGAAATGTACTATATGCCAGCTGATTCTGTAACGATTGTAATCAAACTTATAGCAGACTCAGGTAAATGGTTGGTCTTGGCTCACATCTGAGTCAATTACCTCCCCGGACAAGTCTCGACCGACAATTGTCGGCCGAGAAGTTGGTAAGAGAACCGCTAGATGGACAGGCGCCCCCCACATTTCCCCACCGTACTGCATTCTGGGGTGAGCAATCGGTGAAGACTAACACACGCAAACAGAGAATTCACGTGGTATTTCTAAGCATGAAGTGAAGAATTACCTCTATTGGCAATCAGACGTCGGCCTTGATGACTGTTAGGTAGGACAAGCAAGAAGGCACGTACTCGATATCAAGAATATTAGCTAGGAATATCACCCTTGAATTCATAATAATATACTTGTCTGCTTCTTTTTTTGAACATTGACAATAGCCTTGCAAATTTCCCTTCCTCTCATCTCCTAGGCTTCGCAAGCTGTAGTCTATACACCCTACTTAGTTCTAGTTAGACTAGCTAGATTACAATCAACTAGCGTCGTTATGAACGAAAAGACCAAGTCGAACGCGCCAGATGGAGGAGCTCCTGCAACCGCGACCACCAATGAATCAACAACTGAACATTCTCCGATGGCAGTTAACTTGAGTAGCGAGAAGGGTGCCATAGCCAGCAACGAAGAGCCCAAATCTTCGCGGACGGCTCACGGCTTCACCTGGGTTTTGATCGTCTCGGGTATTCTCATGGCCAACTTCTTGTTTGCGACAGACAACACTATCTCTGCCAACATCCAGCCAGAAGTCATTAGGAGCTTCAACTCTCTCGATAAGCTTCCTTGGCTTGGGGTTGCGTTTTTGGGCTCGTCCTGGGGAACCAATTTCTTCTGGTAATCCTCCCACCTTTTCAAACTTCTCCCGCTGCTAAAATGCTGTTTTCATGCCAACATTGTTTGCTTTGTACCAATAGCTAACAGACCATTGCCGTTTACAGGGGAGCTCTCTATGCTCGATTTAGTAGCAAATGGACTTTCTGCTCCGGCTTTGTTGTCTTTGCTGTCGGATGTGCCGTCGCTGGAGCTGCGCCCACGATGGATGCTTTGATTGTAGGGCGCGCGATCTGCGGAGTGGGAGGTGCTGGAATGTAAGTGTTCTCCATGGTTCCGGCCGCAACCTCTCAGTATCATAACCTCTCAGCATCATACTAAACATATTGTAGGTACTTTGGGTCCATGGCTATCCTGACACAAATGACATCGGAGAGAGAGAGAGCGCTTTACTTGAATTTTGTTGGCATTACGTTTGGTGCAGGAACAGTGCTTGGTCCAATTTTAGGGGGGGCTTTTGCTGGGAGTAGTGCTACGTGGCGCTGGGCATTCTACTTGTGAGTCGAAATACCCGTTCGCTATAACCGATTTATGAGCTAATTGGAATTTTGTTGTAGTAACCTTTTCGTTGGCGCAGTCTGTGCCCCCATCTATATTTTCTTACTGCCAACCCTTAATCCTCGCCCTAATGAGACGGTGCTATCCCGAGCCAAGGAGATAGATATTATTGGCAACATCCTAATCATCGGTTTCATTGTATCTATTATCATGGGGATCTCCTTCGGTGGCACCGAGTACGCCTGGGATTCGGGACAAATCATTGCCCTATTCGTACTATCTTTTGTCCTGCTGTGTGTATTTTTAGCCCAGCAGCACTGGGCCATCGGGACTACGACACAGGGCCGCATGTTCCCCATGCACTTTCTCAAATCCATCACCATGATCGTGCTCTTTCTCGAAGTGGCTTGTTGCGCCACCTGCGTCTTTGTCCCGGTTTATTTCTTGCCTCTCTTCTTCCAGTTCGTCAAAGCCGACACTCCAATCATGGCAGGTGTCCGCATGTTGCCCTTCGTGGCATTTCAAACGGCCTCGGGCGTCCTCTCGGGCTTCGTCGTTGGCAAAACGGGTTACTTCGTCCCCTGGTACATCCTCGCTGGCGCCACTTGCCTACCGGGTGCGGCGCTGCTCTACACAGTTACCCAGTATACCCCGCTCGCCAACATCTACGGCTACCAGATCCTGATTGGGCTGGGTTCGGGAGCTGCTACGCAGCTCACTTTCGCCGTGGCGTCTATCAAGGTGTCCCCAGCCGACATCGGTCACAGCACAGGTTGGGAATCCTTCGCGCAGCTCGGAGGACCGACCATTGCCCTTGCCATTGCCAACGCTGTTTTTCTCAACAAAGCACAATCGGCGGTAACGGCCCTGCTACCGTCTCTGAGTCCTGTCGACATCAGTATTCTCATCTCGAGCCCTAACAGCCCGTTACTGCGAGAGCTCTCCCAAGATATGCAGGAGCAGGTGATCAATGCCGTCGTGAGCTCCATGAACAATGCATACATTATTTGCATGGTTGCCGCAACTCTGGTCCTGCTCATGATCTTCCGCTTCAAGGTGAACGATAAGTTATGGGGCTGAGCAGCTTGCTGACCTCCTTTGGCTAACTAGCGGATCTGAAACTGTAGATTAAATAAGGAGACATTTTGGACTTTGGACTTTTGAGTACAGAGTAAACTTAAGATATTATAACTCTATTCGTCATATTGGGGTTTTTGATTCTGCTTAACATTAAAAATGGAGAAAGGATTTGGTATACTCAATGTACTTTTAATAGGTAGATACGTTAGGATATGAGTTGGGTTAGAGTAACGGAACGCTGTTAAAATTGTTTCATTCTCGTGAGTTGGTTGAATTGCCTCGAGCTCTATAGAGGTGTATAAGAGGTTTGAGAGCATGTGTATGGCTAATTCCTGCTTGGAACATTGTATAGTGGATGCAGTTGTTAAGAATTGTCATATACATACTTTGTTTCCTCTGCAATCCATAAATGGTGATGTTGGCAGAAGCTATCCAAGGTTATAAACGCTCAACGTTCTCTTTGCTAAGAATTATCGGGTAGCAAGTTCTTCCGAAGTCTCGATATTATAGAAAATACATACGTGATCAACTTTATAGGGAAGAGAAAGTCGAGTTTTATTTCCTCTTTACCTGATATCTATTTCTGGTGTAGCTAAGAGACAGTGCAACAACATATGGAATATATGTCTCGCCAGTAGAAAGTTTGTAATCAAGGAGTCCATTTCTTTTCCTTCTTGAACTATCAAGCTTTCATGACCCCGAAAATTGTTATTATAAAAGATACACTCCTGATTATATGTTTGCCTCATCACAGCTCAGGTATCCTACAGTAAAAATAATTACAGGTCAAGCCTGTGTGCGTGTTTTGCAATAGTTTTTTTGAGCCCGAATTTGTCTCGAGTGAGGTGTTATATCACAAGGGTACTGCCTAGCTGACAATTGTATTGTGAAGCGCTGGAATTTTGTCATGATTCATCTTATTTTGAGGCAAGTATATTCTAGTTAAACAGAAGCCGATGTATAACCAGGATTCAAAGTCAAGATTGGAGTCGTCTCAAGGCCTTGTAGCCCGTGTTCAGGGGTATTATGGGATTATACCATGCGAACCGGTTGTACGGATCGTAGCTACTGTTGAGCTGGCGCAGCTTTTCCAACCGCCATGGCTGCTCGGACCCGCATCGGGACTCAAGAGACTCGTAGCCTGCGGCATAGTTCACGTAGGTTGATGGTAGCCGCTCTGGCTGGCCATTATTCCATAGCGCAATGGTCTGGTCACGCCATTCATTGGTGAACCCGAAGAGTGGATCATCTGTGGAATTGGACCTGGTATCAAAATATCTGTGAGGTTGGTGTCTGATGAGCACGAGTTCGATGCGGGAGTTAGGGAATGGGAGCTTCAGGACAACAAGACTTACGTCAGGAATAGTCATTACGATGAGGGTAGGCAGAGTCGTGGGAAGGAAAGTTTAAAACACCCTGTACCGAATATCCTTCGACGAGAACTCTGGTTGCATTTAATTCAGGTTGCTGTGCGATCTTCTCGATGTATAAATGTAGATGGCTCGTTGGGCTGTCACGTTGTACACCTGCAGGCCTGCAGTTCCTATGATGTGTGTTTTTTTGTTTGCCTCACAAAGCCAGCCGTCTAGAGCTCCACCAGTAAGATCGTTAAGGGTGTTGTATTGTACAGTTGACTCGTCAACAGATATAGGCGCGAGGTTGTCAAACGGCTTCAGGCTTGGCGCAGCCTCTTCTCGAGAACCATCGTAAAGGAAGGTCCAGCTAATGGTGAGCTATGTAATGGTCAGTCTACTGGACCTTGCTATCATATGAAAGGGGCCACCTTACTTCGGTCTGGCTGACAGTTTCGTTCATGGTGTAAAGTCCGAAGGACGCAAGCCAAGAGGATCGAGGGTACCATTTCCCTGAAACTTATTCATCGCTGCAAAGAGCGGCTCAAGAGAAGTTGCTAGTACGCCTTTTGTCTGTTATAGGATTTATACAGCTGTAAAATTGGGCCAAGGGAGTGGTTACGGTTAGATTCAGCAGGAGAGTTACGCAAGTAATACGAGGCACATTTATACAGGCAACAGGCTGTACTAATGGAGAGTCCCAGAATTGACATGGTTCCTGACCATTTGAAATTCATGCATCGACGAAGTTACGCCCGGAAAGGATGGTACAGCTTTTGCCTGCCCTGGATAGTTGGGAAATTTATGCAGAGTAGGGCCGATACTACGACTGATATGATTTATTCAGTGGCGGAGTTGCGGTAAGGGCGGGATTTGCATTAAGGTTTGCTCCTGAATATCAGGGAAATCTAAAACATGATTCGATTCTACTCTGCTTTCTGCAGACCTTGCCGAGAAAACTTCATAGTAAAGCAGCTGGCTCTTGCGAGCCGGTCTGGGCGGGTAGAATGCAAAGATGATTTATTTCAGAAGTCTCACGCTGCAAAGACCTAAACCCTCCAAGTAGTAGCCCGAAAGAACCGAAACGCATTCCAGAAAAAGCCATCCTACACATCCAGCCTCACCTCTACCGTACATCACCATGGCTTAGCATGAATATATTAATTTGGTATGGGTGAGTTGTACCGGTCCGCCATGACAGCCCATCAAAACCCCGAGCATTCGGCATTAAAGCTATTGACTCGTGGGCACGGTAGCTGAAAAGTAACTCAAGAGTCAGGCTATTACAATCTTATAATAAGTATTTCTGCCTTAATCGCAACAACAAACGGCCATAATGCCTTGTGTATTCCCGTCATTGCTCTAAAAACCAATCTCCTTGCCCTATCTCGGGTACTCTTGCTGGACAATGCTTGGAGGTAGGCGTGACGAGATAAAGCAATATATTTTGTATACGACCTTAGACTGCGAATAGGATATAGTCAGGGTGGTATGAATCTTAGATCCAACCAAGTTTAAAAGGATACGGAGCATAGTTTTCTAGGGGATATATATCCACCCTATGGTGTAACACGGCCTTCTTCACAGCTGCTACTGTTGTAAATGGTTCGATCTTGCCTTGTGCCTGTGCATGCGCCAATCGTTCTTCTCCATAATCCTGCGCTGCTTTCTCCCACTTCATAAATGGATGTTCTGCTTCCCTCGATATATGAGGTCCTGCCACAACGGATTCCGGAAATGCGGCTTCTTCACGTAATAGAAGGTTAGCCACAAAATGGACGCCAACTTGCAAAGGGATTCGAATAACATCGATGGTTCCCATGTTTTCACTTCTTGCTAGAGGTAAGGCTTTGTCCTTCAAAGACTCGAAGCTAATAGGTGCGCTAAGTCCATTTTCATGACCAGTTCGGGCCAATATAATGCTCTGGTTCTGGGCAACGTCTTCGTAGTGACGGAAGCCGTCTGCGTGCTTCTCAGCGGCCACGGACTTATACTCGTCGAACACTACTACAAGTGCTTCGCAAATCGAATATAGTTTGAAGTACCTTGGATCCGGCCAAGGCTTACACAATTTAATAAGGCCATTAGCTCTATTGTTTTCTTCCACCGTCTTTCGAACCTGAGCGCAAATGTGCTCGTGCGCTCGTAGTATCCCTGGGACTGTCTTTGCATATTCTTCCTTAACGCTTACAGGAACAGCAAAGAATTCATCAAGTTGTATTTGTGGTTCCCTGCCCAGAGCATCGAACCAAGCATTCCAGATACCACCTAGAATCACTGGCCCACTATGGCCGACCATGTTGGTTGCTGACTGAGTCCAGTAGAATACTGTGGCTTTGTTATAGAATAAGTATTCCTTCCATGTATCAATATACGGTATTTTATGTCCTCGTTTTTGGGGATTTTGAATACTGTCGAGTTCAAGCATTTTATGTTTAGGGTGAAGTGAATTGGGAGGTGACCAGATATACTCAAGCTCAAGTCGATATTCGTCATTTTCTGTTATGAACCAGTCTCGTCTGAGTTCCTCCCTCAACTCTGCGATGACTTCTGGCGAGAGGAGTGGCAATACGTCCATAGTCGACTCGTAGATCGTCTGTCCAATCTTAATGTTCCTCTGGTCTTGATATTTGGGAATATTTCCTAGAGTCTTGTTTCGGCATTTGAATCGTGAAGCTCAATTCCTAGACTGAGTGCCGAGGCGCCACAATGGCTCGAGGACCTGCTGTCCCACTCAAAAGTAATGCACGTTCTTGATTGCAATTTGTCGCAGGTATGCACAAAATTTGACCGGCCTTGGGTTAGAAAGTGTGATGGATGAAGGATGCAGAATGTCCTTTGCCAAAGTCGCGCGAAGTAGATTCTGCTTGCGTGTAGTCCGTAGCACAAGAAGCAGGTGAGATGTTGTATCGTATTCGCTTCATCTGTGGTATTGCGGGCAAACAATGCAATATAAAAAGTAGGGACGATGACTCGAATTGGGATCTGGACTAGCCGGAAAAGCTGTTTTTCCGCAACACCAGATCAGGAAGAATTTCACTTTAATTTGGTAGCAATTTTTTTTTTCAAATATCCAAGCATTGATAGATCGATATAACGAACATAGAGTTTGAGCAACTTCCCATCAAGCTCAGGAAGTCTTTCCACTAGTCTCATCTTCCCCGTCTCTATCTCCATCTCCATCTACCTACGCATCCAGCTCACCAACGACGAACCTTAAAATCTCCGGTAAGAACTTCCCCGTATTACTCTAAAATCAATAGCCTCGCCTAAAAGTTCTACAATTTCAAGCTCCCAGCGCCTCATAGCTGCTCTCATTCCATTCCCCCATCCCCGACTGTGAAGACGAAGTCGCGACCCGTATTGCGTTTGGTGATGGGTAAGATGGCACCATAATCCTCCATGACCAAGTGCGAGCCCAGTTTGGTATCCAGATTCGACCCGGGATGGCAAGCGAACGACACCAGACCGTGATGATTCAATCGCTGCGTAAGGCCGTAAGAGAAGAGAATCTGAGCAGTCTTGGCTTGGCCGTAACCCGTCCAAGGGTTCGTAAGTTGTCCCATTGGAGAAAGCGCTATCATTGAAGCGAATGGGGGAGATCTGGATCTGGTAGCCGGCGCTAGTGACGTTGACAACGCGGCCCCACTTGGTGCTGGCATTGGCATCCTTGGCATTGGCATCCTTGGCATTGGACT
>Ga0247814_10001543_pt1 | contig 13424 bp, 12 predicted proteins | sample UWRJL179409R1_FD_179947 | JGI IMG/M metagenome (GOLD analysis project Ga0247814, IMG submission 179947) | Plant litter microbial communities from Arlington Agricultural Research Station in Wisconsin, United States - UWRJ-L179-409R-1 | ecosystem: Environmental > Terrestrial > Plant litter >...
GTGCAATGGCAATAGCTATAGACTGATTTCCATTGGTATATGAATTACTGGCATAATTTACTGCTCCTAATTCAATTTTAGCAATATCTCCTAATTTTAAGACTTCGCCATTTGGAGTAGAGCGTACAATAATTTCTTCAAATTCTTTGGTGTTTTGTAAACGACCTTTGTATTTTAAAGTGTACTGGAAAGACTGATCGCTGCTTTCTCCTAATTGTCCAGGAGCAGCTTCAATATTTTGTTCAGCTAATAAATCGGTAATATCCGAAGGAACTAAACCATAAGCACCCATTACATCTGGTTTCAACCAAATACGCATGGAGTAATCTCTTTGACCAAATATCATCGCTTCACCAACTCCTGGAACACGCTTAATTTTTGGTAAAATATTAATGTTAGCATAGTTTTGAAGGAAGGTAATATCGTAATCTGGATTTTCACTATACAAAGACAAAATCAAAATATTATCACTTTGTCTTTTGGATGTGGTAACTCCAGCTCTGGTAACTTCTTGTGGTAATAATGAGGTAGCACGAGCAACACGGTTTTGTACATTTACCGCTGCTAAATCAGGATTTGTTCCTAATTTAAAGTAAATATTTACCGATGCCGAACCATCATTGTTTGAGGTAGAAGTCATGTAGGTCATGTCTTCCACACCATTAATTTGTTCTTCCAAAGGAATAACTACTGAGTTCATTACTACTTCAGCACTGGCTCCTTGATAATTAGCCGATACTGATACAGTAGGCGGTGCAATTTCGGGATATTGTGAAACGGGAAGCGAAATCAACCCTAATATTCCCAGTATAACGATGATAATAGAAATCACCGTTGACAATACGGGTCTGTCAATGAATTTTGAAAACATACTGTTATTTATTCGATGTTAGTTAATTGCTTTTTTCTCAGGAGTAATTACGGTAGCATAATCAACCAATTCTGGTTTGATTACAGTTCCTTCAGAAACGATTCCAACTCCTTCAATAAGAATTTTGTCTTTTACATTCAATCCTTTATCGACAACAAAATATTGTCCTCCAGGTACTGCACGTACTTCAACAGGAATCGATTTTACTTTATTGTCTTTGTCAGCAACAAGAACAATACGTTTGTCCTGCATTTCTAAAGTGGCATTTTGAGGAATAATAATAACATCTTCCAAATAAGTTGGAATTTGAATAGTTCCACTTCCTCCAGAACGCAATAATTTGTTCCCATTTGCAAAACTTGCTCTTACGTTAAAAGAACCCGTTTGTGTATTGGCCTGACCACTAAAAGTTTCGATTTTTCCTTTTTGTTCAAATGGTAAACCATTACTTAATATGAAATTAACACGAGGCATTTTAGAAATTTTTTCTTGGAATGTTTTTCCAGGAGCATTCATTGTAATGTCTAATTGTTGTTTTTCATTCATTGAAAAATAAGCATAAATAGTACTTACATCTGAAATTCTGGTTAAAGGTTCTGCAGTTTGACTGCTAACATAACTTCCCAGCCTTAAAGGCAATGTTCCGACAATTCCGTTAACAGGACTTTTAATAGAAGCGTAATTTATTTTTGCTACAATACCTTGGTAGGTACTTTTAGCACTTGCTAAATTTGCTTTAGCAGTTTCTAATTGAACATCACTAATAATGTTACGTTCCACTAATGGTTTTAATCTGTTTACTTCAACCTGAGCGGCAGTTACTTTTGCTTTTGCAGCTGCAGCTTCCTGATTTGCAGTTTGGGTTTCAAGTTTAAAAAGCAATTGTCCTTTTTTAACTTCCTGACCTTCCTGAACGTATATTTTTTCAATATATCCATCCACTTTTGCTCGAATATCAATATCGGTAACTCCTTCCAGAGTAGCAGGATATTCCGCTAATAATGTAGTGTTAGACTTAGTTATTTCAACAACTTTGTAAGGCATTGCGGAAGGAGCTTTTTGCTCTTCTTTTTTTCCACAAGCTACTAAGAATGCTAAACTTAAAGTGGTTAGTATAAGTTTTTTCATTGTGATGGATATTTATTTATTGTTATTATTATTATTGATTTCTATTTGTTTTAACTCGCTGATGGTTTTGATAAAAACCTTTTCTACTTCAATAACGTGGGTTCGATACGCTTTTATGTTTTCTAAATTGCAACGTTCTTCAGAACAGGAGGCAGTGGCTTCTCTATAATCAACCATTCGATTGATAATGGCCATTTCAGAATCTATTAATTTCAGGAAATTGGCTAAACGCTGACTTAAATTAGCTGCTTTAAAATATTTTTTTCGATCTCCTGCTTTAGTGAAATAGGTAATTTTATCCATTTTTAAAAGCAAATTCAAATTGGTAGAAATTGAACTCTTACTAGCGCTTAATTTTTCGACCAAGGATTCAAATGTTACTCCAGTCTTACAGCCATCAATAATTAGTGTGCCTAATATTCTTGCTGCAAGCGGCGGAACGTTGTATAGTTTTTCAAAATAGTTTCCGTACAGTTCGATAATTTCTTCCCTTTCTTTTGCTATATTCATGATGAAATTTTTTTGCAAATTTACAACTGGTTCGGTGATTACCGAACTAACCGAACTTAATTTTGTGTTAATTTTTAGTAAACTTAATTTTTATGAGATTTATAATTAATTGAGAAATCTAATTAAACTCCTTATATTCACTGATTAAACAACTTTATTTCTGTTAAAATGAGTTCTTTAAAAAATGCTTAATATTGAAAACAAATAATTAGTTTTTTTAACCAACCCAAATGAAATCCAACCATGAATAGTAAAACTTTGCAACAATCATTCTTATTAATTGTTTTATTTTCAGCTGTAACTGTGGCACAACATAAATTTGTAAATACTCCGCCAGAAATTTCTCCAATGCCCATGAAACCTGAAATGACTGAAATTTGGGAACCAGAAGTAAAAACAATTACACCCGCTAAAATTCTTGGAAATGCGCCATCGGATGCCATTATTTTATTTGATGGTAAAAATTTAGATCAATGGGTAAGTAAAAAAGATTTCAGTAAACCAGCGGGATGGAAAATAGTTGATAAAGATTACATGGAAATAGTGCCAGGTTCTGGCGATATTCAAACTAAAATGGTGTTTGGTGATTGTCAGTTGCATTTGGAATGGAGTGCTGCTGATGTTGTTTTAGACGGAGGACAGGCGAGAGGGAATAGCGGTGTCTTTTTCCAAAATAGATACGAATTGCAAATTTTAGATTCTTATAATAACCGAACTTATAGCAACGGTCAGGCGGGAAGTATTTATAAAGATCATGCACCATTAGTAAATGCTGTAAAAACACCATTAGAATGGAATATTTATGATGTAATTTATACTGCACCTCGATTTAAAGCAGATGGTAAAATTGATGCGCCTGCCAGAATTACTGTTTTCTTAAATGGAGTTTTGATACAAAATAATGTAACCATAAATGGTTTAACACTTTATACAGGTTTACATAATTATCCGTCGGCTCATGGGGATGATGTTATTTCGCTTCAGGATCATGGTTCTAAAAATCAATTTAGAAATATTTGGATTAGAAAATTGTAAAAAGAATCAAAAAGAGAAATTTAGAAAAGCTCTTTGAAGTTTGATAAAGCCAAATGACAATTAGTAATTTTACTTTTTTTACAATCTAATTTACTTATATTTGTCAACCTAAAATTCAAGTTGTAGTGAGTCAAATCAATAAATTAAAAATATTCAACGACCCCATTTATGGGTTTATTACCATACCTAACGCTTTAATTTACGACTTAATACAGCATCCATATTTTCAGCGTTTGCGTCGCATTACCCAAATGGGTTTGTCTTATTTAGTCTATCCAGGAGCTAATCATACCCGTTTTCATCATGCTTTAGGTTGTATGCATTTAATGCAAAAAGCAGTCGACGTTTTGCGTTTTAAAGAAGTATCTATTTCAGAAGAAGAAGAGAATGCACTTTACATTGCCATTTTGTTACATGATATTGGTCATGGTCCGTTTTCTCATGCAATGGAAAAAAGTATTGTAGAAGATGTGCATCATGAGGAAATTTCGCTGTTGTTTATGAAGCAACTGAATGTGGAATTTGAAGGAAAATTAAGTTTAGCAATTAAAATATTTGAAGGAGATTATCATCGAAAATTTATGCTGCAATTGATTTCAAGTCAATTAGATATGGATCGAATGGATTATTTAAAACGCGATAGTTTTTACTCAGGTGTTGCCGAGGGAAATGTAAATTCTGAGCGTCTAATTCAGATGATGAATGTGGAAGATGACTTTTTAGTTATTGAAGAAAAGGGAATTTATTCGGTTGAGAAATTTTTAATGTCCCGCCGATTGATGTATTGGCAGGCCTATTTGCATAAAACCAGTTTAGTGGGCGAATTAATTTTAACCAGAATCTTAAAACGTGCTAAAGAGTTGACTTTAAAAGGAATTGTTTTACCTTGCAGCGAGCCTTTGCAATTTTTTATGCAAAATAAAATCTCACTGGAAGCGTTTAATACTATTACTTTAGATTTGTTTTCTCAACTGGATGATTTTGATATTATTAGCGCATTGAAAGTCTGGCAAAGAAATGACGATTTTATTTTGTCTTCTTTGAGCAAAATGATTATCAATAGAGATTTATTGAAAATAAAATTGACCAGTGAAAAAGTAGCTATTGAAGATTTGAATCCGTTGAAAGAGCGTTTTGCCTTAGAAAACAACATCAGTATAGCCGATACAAATTATTTTATTTTTAAAGGTAAAATTAAAAATCAGGCTTATGATAAAGAAGCAGAACCTATACGAATTTTGAAAAAAGACCGAACGGTAGAAGATGTAATAGAATCATCCGATCAGTTGAATTTAAAGTCTTTATCAAAATCGGTGACCAAATATTATATTTGTTTCCCAAAACAACTGATATAAATCCACATTTGAAATCTATTTTTTTTATATTTTTGTCGGAATGAAATTTACAGCAGAACAAATAGCGGGTGTTTTAGGAGGAGAAGTCGTAGGGAATCCTCTGGCTGAAGTACACGAGCTTTCTAAAATAGAGGAGGGAAAAGTTGGGTCTTTAACTTTTTTATCCAATCCAAAATACAACAATTATATTTATACTACCGAAGCTACAATAACTATTGTAAACAAAAGCTTCATCCCTGAAACCGATTTAAATACTACATTAATTAAAGTTGATGATGCTTATTTGGCATTTTCAAATTTATTAGAATTCTACGACCAAGCACGAAAAGCAAGCAAACAAGGCATTGATGCGCATACTGTACTTTCTCAGGATGCAAAATATGGTGAGAATTTTTATCTGGGTAGCTTTAGCTATGTAGGTACTAATGTCAAAATTGGTGACAATGTGAAAATTTATCCTAATTGTTTTATTGGAGATAATGTTGTCATTAGTAATAATGTCACTATTTTTGCGGGCGCTAAGATTTATTCAGAATCCATAATTGGTAATAATTGTACCATTCATGCTGGAACAGTAATCGGTTCGGATGGTTTTGGATTTGCTCCAAATCCTGATGGTAGTTATAAAAAAATCCCTCAAATTGGGAATGTTATTCTTGAAGACAATGTAGAAATTGGGTCTTGTACTACAATTGACAGAGCTACATTAGGATCTACAATTATAAGAAAAGGGGTTAAATTAGATAATCAAATCCAGATTGCTCACAATGTAGAAATAGGTGAGAATACCGTAATTGCTGCTCAAACCGGAGTTGCTGGTTCAACTAAAATTGGCAAAAACGGAATGATTGGCGGGCAAGTAGGGATTTCTGGGCATTTAACAATTGGAAACAATGTTAGAATCCAGGCCCAGTCTGGAGTTGCCAGGAATATAAAAGACGACGAAGTTTTGCAAGGGAGCCCAACATTTGGCTATAATGATTTTAGTAAATCGTATGTTCATTTTAAAAATTTACCTAAGATTATCGCAGAAATTGACGAATTAAAAAAACAAATATTAAACCAAAAAAATGGAAACAATGGTTAAACAGAAGACCATCAAAACAGAAATATCGTTAACAGGAGTTGGGTTACACACCGGTAAAGAAGTTAAAATGACTTTTAAACCTGCTCCAGTAAATAATGGTTTTACTTTTGTTAGGGTAGATCTAGAAGGACATCCAATTATTGAAGCCGATGCAAATTATGTTGTAAACACACAACGCGGAACTAATTTAGAAAAATTAGGAGTTAAAATTCAAACACCAGAGCATGTTCTTGCTGCTTTAGTAGGTTGTGATTTAGATAATGTAATTATCGAATTGAATGCTTCAGAACTTCCAATTATGGATGGTTCTTCAAAATATTTTGTTGAAGCTTTAGAAAAGGCAGATGTTGAAGAACAAAATGCTAACCGTAATGTATATGTGGTAAAAGAAGTAATTTCATTTACTGATGAAGCAAGCGGTAGCGAAATTCTGGTAATGCCTAGTGATCATTATACTGTAACTACAATGGTTGATTTTGGTACTAAAATTTTAGGTACTCAAAACGCAACACTTAAAAATATTAGCGATTTTAAAACAGAAATTGCTTCTTCAAGAACTTTTAGTTTCTTACACGAATTAGAATCTCTTTTAAACAATGGTTTGATTAAAGGAGGCGATTTAAATAATGCTATCGTTTATGTAGATAAAGAAATATCTGAAACTACGATGGAGAATTTAAAAGTAGCTTTTGGTAAAGAAACGATTAATGTAAAACCAAACGGAATTCTTGATAATTTAACTTTACACTATCCTAATGAGGCTGCAAGGCATAAATTACTTGATGTAATTGGTGATTTGGCTTTAATTGGAACAAAAATTCAGGGTAAAATTATTGCCAATAAACCTGGGCATTTTGTAAATACTCAATTTGCTAAAAAAATGGCAAAAATGATTAAAATCGAACAACGTAATTACGTTCCTGTTTACGATTTAAATCAAGAGCCTTTGATGGATATTCATAAAATTATGGCTGTGTTGCCTCACAGACCTCCATTTTTATTGATTGACAGAATTATTGAAATGTCGGATAATCACGTAGTGGGAATGAAAAATGTAACAATGAATGAAAATTTCTTTGTTGGACATTTTCCAGACGCGCCAGTTATGCCAGGTGTTTTAATTGTTGAAGCTATGGCTCAAACAGGAGGAATCTTAGTTTTAAGTACTGTTCCTGATCCAGAGAATTATTTGACTTATTTCATGAAAATTGATAATGTTAAATTCAAATACAAAGTATTGCCTGGAGATACTTTAATTTTTAAATGTGATTTAATTACTCCTATTAGAAGAGGAATTTGTCACATGCAAGCGAATGCTTATGCTAATGGAAGATTAGTTGCTGAAGCTGAATTGATGGCACAAATTGCAAAAAAACAATAAATAGAAACAGTTCCTCCCTGTTACTATAAAAGGCTTTTTAATAGTAATTAAGGTAATTAATTATAAAAACAAATTAGATGAATCAACCGTTAGCATATGTTCATCCTGGCGCAAAAATCGCCAAAAATGTGGTTATTGAACCTTTTACAACCATTCATAATAATGTGGTAATAGGTGATGGTACCTGGATAGGTTCTAATGTAACCATCATGGAAGGTGCAAGAATTGGGAAAAATTGTAATATTTTTCCAGGAGCAGTTATCTCAGCAGTTCCACAAGATTTAAAATTTGGTGGTGAAGATTCATTAGCAATTATTGGTGACAATTGTACTATTAGAGAGTGTGTAACCATCAATAGAGGTACAAATGCTTCAGGGCAAACTGTTATAGGGAATAATTGTTTGATTATGGCTGCAGCTCATATTGCGCACGACTGTGTAGTAGGAGATAATGCTATTATTGTAAATGGAGTACTTTTAGGTGGTCATGTAATTGTGGGTAAATACGCTGTATTAGGTGGTTTGGCTGCAGTTCACCAGTTCATTAATATTGGAGATCATGCTATGGTTTCTGGTGGTTCATTAATTCGTAAAGATGTTCCTCCATATACTAAAGCGGCAAAGGAACCTTTGTCTTACGTAGGGATTAATTCTGTTGGATTAAGAAGAAGGGGTTTTGCAACCGAAAAAATAAGAGAAATTCAGGATATTTACAGAATTTTATATCAAAAGAATTACAATACCACTCAGGCTTTAGGAATTATTGAAGCCGAAATGGAAGCTACTCCGGAAAGAGATGAAATCATCGATTTTATTAGAAATTCTTCTCGTGGTATTATGAAAGGTTACAGCGGTAACTATTAATTAGAAATAGAAAATAGAAAGCAGATATTAGATATTTTGAACTATCTGTTTTTTCAAATATACAAATCAACGAATTAACAACTTACACATAATGGCATCTACATCAGATATTAGAAACGGACTTTGTATTAAATACAATCACGATATTTATAAAATTATCGAATTTTTACATGTTAAACCAGGAAAAGGACCTGCTTTTGTAAGAACAAAATTGAAAAGTTTAACAACTGGAAAAGTATTGGATAATACATTCTCAGCAGGACATAAAATTGATGATGTACGTGTAGAAACACATACTTACCAATATTTATATGCTGAAGGAGATCAGTTTCATTTTATGAATAACGAATCTTTTGAGCAAATTACTTTGAACAAAAGTATTCTTGATAACCCGGATTTATTGAAAGAAGGTACTAATGTAATGGTTCAGGTTAATACTGAAACTGATTTACCTTTATCAGTAGATATGCCAGCTTCAATTATTCTTGAAGTAACGTATGCTGAGCCAGGAGTAAAAGGAAATACAGCAACAAACGCTACTAAATCAGCAACTGTTGAAACAGGAGCTACAGTTAACGTACCTTTATTTATTAATGAAGGAGATAAAATTAAAATTGATACTGCTTCAGGTTCTTACATGGAGCGTGTAAAAGAGTAGTTTAATTGAAAAATTTAAAGATTAAAAAATCAAATAATTTTAAGCTTTAAGTTGACAATAGAATTTTTAATCTTTAAATTTTTCAATCTTTAAATTAATTTATGAAATTTACAAGAGCACATTCTTTAAAAGAAATAGCAGCTTTACTTAATTGTGAATTTGTAGGGAATGAAGATTTTGAAGTTTTGGGCATGAATGAAATTCATGTGGTAGAAAAAGGAGATATCGTTTTTGTTGATCATCCTAAATATTACGACAAAGCTTTAAATTCGGCAGCTACAATTGTTTTAATCAACAAACAGGTAGACTGCCCTGAAGGAAAGGCACTTTTGGTTTCTGATGATCCTTTTCGTGATTTCAATAAACTAACTCATCATTTTAGACCTTTTCAGTTTTCAGGAGCTTCAATTTCTCCAACAGCTGTTATTGGCGAAGGAACTGTAATTCAGCCAAATTCTTTTGTTGGAAACGGTGTTGTTATTGGCAAGAATTGTTTAATTCATTCCAATGTTTCTTTATACGATCATACAGTTCTAGGGGATAATGTAATTATTCACGCAGGAACCGTTCTTGGAGCAGATGCTTTTTATTATAAAAAACGTCCTGATGGTTTTGATCAATTGCTTTCGGGTGGACGAGTAGTTATTGAGGATAATGTTGGAATTGGTGCTTTGTGTACCATTGACAAAGGAGTTACAGGCGACACAACCATTGGTGAAGGAACAAAAATTGACAATCAGGTTCATGTAGGTCATGATACTGTAATTGGAAAAAAATGTCTGATTGCTTCACAAACGGGAATTGCAGGCTGTGTTATTATTGAAGATGAAGTTACTATTTGGGGACAGGTAGGAATGACAAGTGGAATTACTATTGGATCAAAAGCAGTAATATTGGCTCAGGCTGGAGTAACAAAATCATTATCCGGAAGTAAGGTTTATAATGGTAATCCTGCTCAGGAATCAAGAGAGTTTTTGAAGCAAATGGCCAATATTAAAAAGATTCCTGGGATTTTAGATAAATTGAAACAATAAAAAAAGCGACTATAAATTATTGTATTTTGTTAAAAAGTCAATAATTTGTGTTGAAGCTAACAAATGAGTAAAATAATAGACTTTTTTTTGATCAGAAAAGAGCTCAAATAATTTCGAAAACCTTATTTTTGCATCACAAATTTAAAAATCACATAAAATATATATCATGAGTGTTTTAGTTAACAAAGATTCCAAAATAATTGTTCAAGGTTTTACAGGTAGCGAAGGTACTTTCCACGCTTCTCAAATGATTGAATACGGTACTAATGTTGTAGGTGGTGTTACTCCAGGAAAAGGAGGATCAACTCACTTAGATCTTCCTGTTTTTAATACAGTAAAAGATGCAGTAGAACAAGCAGGTGCCGATACTACTATCATTTTTGTACCGCCAGCTTTTGCTGCTGATGCTATTATGGAAGCTGCTGATGCTGGAATTAAAGTAATTATTGCAATTACTGAAGGTATTCCTGTTGCTGATATGATCTATGCTAATAACTACGTTAAAGAAAGAAATGCTAGATTAATTGGACCTAACTGTCCAGGTATTATCACTCCGGGTGAAGCTAAAGTAGGTATCATGCCAGGTTTTGTTTTCAAAAAAGGAACTATCGGTATTGTTTCTAAATCAGGAACTTTAACTTACGAAGCTGCTGACCAGGTTGTAAAACAAGGATTAGGAATCACTACTGCTATCGGTATTGGTGGGGATCCAATCATTGGAACAACTACTAAAGAAGCGGTTGAATTATTAATGAATGATCCAGAAACTGAAGCAATTATCATGATTGGTGAAATTGGTGGACAATTAGAAGCTGATGCTGCTAAATGGATTAAAGCTGATGGCAACCGTAAGCCAGTAATTGGTTTCATCGCTGGAGAAACTGCTCCTGCTGGTAGAACTATGGGACATGCTGGTGCAATTGTTGGAGGTTCTGATGATACTGCTGCTGCTAAAAAACAAATTATGAGAGACAACGGAATTCACGTTGTTGATTCACCAGCTGAAATTGGTAAAAAAGTAAAAGAAGTTTTAGGATAATCTCTAAAACCGAATTTAAATAAATTAAGCCTCACATTTGTGGGGCTTTTTTAGTATAAAACAGAATTAAAGAAATACATTTGCACTCGATAAAAATTAGCAACGCTAATTTTGTTTGAAATAAATAAAAAATTAATAATTGGTTTCAAAAAAGCAGGCTTTTATTGGCGCTTTTTTGAAAATTCAATTCAAAAGAGAATACTATGTATAAGGAATTAGAAGGATTCAAAGTAAAAAATCAGTTTTCATTAACACTAGAAGATAGCTTAGAAGAAGTTTGTAATGCTACTGAAGGTTCGGGCGTATTTTTAGTTTATGATGTTGCTGAAGCAAAAGAATTAATCATGGTGGGTTCAACAGGGACTGTACAAAATGATGGTACTTTGAAAACTAAAAATGGTGGATTGTACGATAAAATTGTAAACGGTCACCAATTTGCAAAAACAGGAAGAAAATATTCCTGGCCTGCACAAATGAAAAAAGAAGAGATTAGCCGTTTAGAAGTAGTTTGGTACGAAACATTCAATGACGATACTAAAGTAATTCCAACTTTTGTAGAAGGACAAGTTTTGCAAAACTTTTTGAGTGAAAATGCTAAATTGCCAAGATGGAATGTAGCTTTCTAGTTCATTTTCAGTGCAATAAAATAATATTAGGAATAGCCTTGCTTCGGTAAGGCTTTTTTTATACCATAAATTTTATAAAACAGCTAAATCGTTTATATTTGTATCTCAATTTAGTAAATAAACTTATATCATAATATGAAATTACTTGAAGGAAAAGTAGCCATCATTACAGGCGCAAGTCGCGGAATTGGAAGAGGAATTGCAGAAGTTTTTGCAAAAAGCGGTGCCAATGTAGCTTTTACTTACAGCTCATCTGCTGAATCAGCTTTGGCTTTAGAAAATGAATTAAACGCTTTAGGTATTAAAGCAAAAGGATATAAATCCAATGCAGCTGATTTTAATGAAGCACAAACTTTAGTAGATACTGTTTTGGCTGATTTTGGTACAGTTGATATTTTAATCAACAATGCTGGAATTACAAAAGACAATTTATTAATGCGTATGTCTGAGGCTGATTTTGATCAGGTAATCGATGTGAATTTGAAATCGGTTTTCAATATGACTAAAGCTATTCAAAAAACATTTTTGAAAAAACGTGCGGGTTCAATCATCAATATTAGTTCAGTTGTAGGAGTTTCTGGAAATGCAGGACAAACCAATTATGCTGCTTCTAAGGCCGGTGCTATTGGATTTACAAAATCAGTAGCTTTAGAATTAGGTTCGCGTAACATTCGTTGTAATGCAATTGCTCCAGGATTTATTGAAACTGAAATGACTGCTAAATTAAGCGAAGATGTTGTAAAAGGATGGACAGAAGGAATTCCATTGAAACGTGGTGGAACTACTGAAGATGTTGCAAATGCTTGTTTATTCTTAGCTTCAGAATTGAGTGCTTATGTAACAGGGCAAGTATTAAATGTTTGCGGAGGAATGCTTACTTAATCAGTTTGTTGTTAATAGTTTGTTGTTTTTTGAAACTACAAACTATAAACCATAAGCTATAAACTAAAAATATGACAACAAACACCATTCTATTACTTGTACTTTCTTTAATAGTAGCAGTTGGGTTGTCTTACTTTCAATATTATTACAAAGCCAAGAGTAAATTAAAAATTAATTTGCTGTTGGCTTTTTTACGTTTTTTAGGAATTTTCGGTTTGTTATTGTTGCTGATTAATCCATTGATTACAACCAATACTACTGTTGTTGAAAAACCAATTCTAGCCATTGTTGCTGATAATTCGACTTCTATTGTTAATTTGGAAGCAGATCAAACAGCTACAGAATTATATTCAAAACTAACATCAAATAAAGATTTAAAAGAAAAATACAATATTCAATCTTATCAATTTGATTCGGAATTTTTACCTTTTCAAAAATTAGATTTTAAAGGAACACAAACCATTTTAGACGGAATTGCAAAAGGATTAAAAGCCGTTAACAGAAATAATTCTTTTCCAACAGTACTTATTAGTGATGGAAATCAAACCTCAGGGAATGATTATGTTTATAGTTTTGATGCTTCGAATAAAGTATTTCCTGTGGTTTTAGGGGATACAACGAAGGTTTTAGATTTAAAAATAAACCAACTGAATGTTAATAAATATGCTTTTCTGAAAAATCAGTTTCCAGTTGAAGTTTTTCTACAGTATTCGGGAACAAAAAATATAACTGCTGATTTTCAGATTTCACAGGGAAATTCAATTTTAAACAAACAGCGTGTTTCTTTTACGCCAACTAAAAATACAGCAGTTGTAAATGTACTTTTAAGTGCAAATAAAATAGGAACGCAGTTGTATAAGGCAATTTTGATTTCGGCAGAAAAAGAAATAAACAGCTATAACAATCATAAAAATTTTGCTGTCGAAATCATTGATCAAAAAACAAATGTTGCTAT
>Ga0247814_10001546_pt1 | contig 13407 bp, 7 predicted proteins | sample UWRJL179409R1_FD_179947 | JGI IMG/M metagenome (GOLD analysis project Ga0247814, IMG submission 179947) | Plant litter microbial communities from Arlington Agricultural Research Station in Wisconsin, United States - UWRJ-L179-409R-1 | ecosystem: Environmental > Terrestrial > Plant litter >...
AGCCGTTTCCAGGGACATTAAAAGCGATAATTGTAAACAAATTGGTATCTATGGCTTTGTCTTCTCCGACAATTTCTTTCCACCAACCTTTTTCACCTCCTACAGAAGAATTACTGGTAAGAGAATGATTGACAACTATTACAGGTGCCGTTCCAAGTGGTAAACCAAATGTTTCGTAATATAAATGTAGATAGGGTTTTTGTTTCCCGTTTTCTAAATCAAAATCGAATATAGCGATCCTTTTAATATTTCTCATTGTGTACAATTTTATTAGATTATTTTTTTGAAAAGAAGATTTGGGGCAAAATGTTAGCTTTTCAAAATTGAATTATATTTTTATGCTTCCTGAAGTACTTTGATTGATTCGAAAACACCTTTTAAATCGGCTTTTAAATCTTCAATATCTTCTAAACCTACTGACAATCGGATTAAATCATCCGTAACTCCTGTAGCCAGTTGCTCATCGTAAGTTAATTGCTGATGCGTAGTACTTGCCGGGTGAATGATTAGAGATTTTGTGTCTCCAATGTTTGCCAAAAGAGAAAACAATTTGGTTTCGTCAGCTACTTTTTTAGCTACTTCATAACCACCTTTTAGACCGAAGGTGATTACACCGCTTTGTCCCTTTGGTAAATATTTTTGAGCTAAAAGATAATGTTTACTGATTTTTAAACCTGGGTAGTTTACCCATGCCACTTCTTCCTGAAATTCTAACCATTGGGCTAATGCCAATGCATTTTCGCTGTGTCTTTGTACACGAACGGCTAAGGTTTCTAATCCCTGAATAATCTGGAAAGCATTAAACGGACTCAAAGCGGCACCAATATCACGTAAACCTTCAATTCTTACTTTGGCAATAAAAGAAGCATTGCCTAGTACTTCGTGGTACACTAAACCGTGATAAGCTGGATTTGGGCTGGTGAATTCAGGGAATTTTCCGTTGCTCCAGTCAAATTTTCCAGCATCAATAATAGCTCCTCCTAATGAAGTTCCGTTTCCAGAAATGTATTTGGTTAACGAATGGATTACAATATCAGCTCCATGTTCAATTGGATTTAATAAATAAGGAGTGGCTACTGTGTTGTCTACGATGAAAGGGACTTTTGCAATTTTAGCTTCATCAGAAATGGCTTTTAAGTTTAATACATCCAGTTTTGGATTTCCTAAAGACTCAACAAAAAAAGCTCTGGTGTTTTCCTGAACGGCATCAGTAAAGCTGGATGGTTCAGTAGGATCTACAAATGTAGTAGTGATTCCTAATCTTGGTAAGGTAACTTTTAACAAATTATAAGTTCCTCCGTATAAACTATTCGATGCTACAATGTGATCTCCTGCTTTTAACAACACTAAAAAAGTAGTTGCTATGGCAGCAGCTCCAGATGCTGTTACTACAGCGCCAATACCACCTTCTAATTCGGCTAATCTTTGTTCTAAGATATCATTTGTTGGATTATTCAAACGGGTGTAGATAAATCCTGATTCGGCAAGTTTGAATAAGTTTGCTGCGTGTTCTGAGTTATTGAAAACATAAGAACTGCTTTGGTAAATCGGCACAGCTCTTGTTCCTTTATTGTTTGTTACGTCGTGTCCTGCGTGTAAAGCTTTGGTTTCAAATTTTTGTGTACTCATAATGATATGTTTTTAAAATGAATAATCTATTTGTTGTTTTTTTAAAAGGCAATTTTGAATTGATTTGAGGCTATAAAAAAACCTCTGATGTTACAGAGGCTATTTTAATTTTTTATAAAATTAGTACAGTTACTCTGCCGAGGAATCCGATATTTTTGACATGTATTTGGCATCATCTTTTTCATTATATATGGGATTAGTTTGTTTTTGTTGAGGCAAATGTGCGAACATTTTTTGAGTAAAACAAGTAAAACATATAAATTCCATCAAAATAGTCGAGTATTGATTTTAAAAATAAGTAAAAACTTATATTTTGTCTTTGTTTTATGATATGTTAACTGTTTGTAATTCGAATTTTCTCTTTCTCTAGAAGAGATTCCAAAAGTTGACACTACCTTGTTATGACGCCAGCGTTATAGTAGTAAATTGCGAATTCTTCGAAACTTATTAAAAAGAAAAAACCGACTGATATTATCAGTCGGTTTTAAGAAATAAGGATGTGTTTTTTAATTCGAATGTATGAGAATATGCTTGATTAAACAACTTTGTTAAATCGCTTATTTTTTTACAATTCTACTTGTTTTGATTTACAAATGGAAATAACGTAGACTCTACATGTGATGAATTCATCAATCCTTCTAATTCCTTAGCTTTTTCAGGAAATTGTTTAGCGATATTTTTACTTTCAGCTGGGTCTTTCACTAAATCATATAATTCTACTTCATTTTTAGGATTAACAGCAGCGTTCAGTTTTACTGCTTTCCAATTTCCCTGTCTTACCGCTTGTTTACCTCCATTTTCATGAAATTCCCAATAAAGATAGGCGTGTTTTGCTTGCGTTTTGTTGCCTTTTAAAGTAGGTACAAAAGATAATCCATCAATATTTTGAGGTGATTTTACACCAGCTAATTCGGCGAAAGTGGGTAAAATGTCCCAAAAAGCGCCAATGTGATTATTCTGTGAATTGGGCTTGATGACGTCAGTCCAGCGGGCAATGAATGGTTCACGGATTCCACCTTCATACAAATCTCGTTTTACTCCTCTAAAACCACCACTACTGTTAAAGAAAACAGGGTCAGCTCCTCCTTCTGTATGTGGGCCGTTGTCACTTGTGAAAATCACCAAAGTATTTTTATCTAAACCTTCTTGTTTTAGTTTTTCAAGAATCTGCCCTACATATAAATCTAAGCGGCTAACCATTGCAGCAAATGTAGCATGTGGATAGTCTTGTGACGTATAGCCATTTTTTGTGGCGTTCACACCATAATCATTTCCTTTATATGGCTTTTCATTGAACTGTTTTTTATAATATGCCAAGATGCTATCGTTAGGAACAAGTAATTCAGCATGTGGAAGAATATAAGGTAAGAATAAGAAAAAGGGTTTGTCTTTTGCTCTTTTGTCAACAAAATCCAATGCCTTTTTTTGAATAATATCTGGCGCATATTCTTTATTTTCCATCAAATTCTTATTGGCTTCCAACACAATTTTTTGTCCATTCTCCCATAGATGATTGGGATAATAGCGGTGCGCTAAGGTTTGGCAATTATAACCGAAAAATTGATCAAAACCTTGTTTGTTCGGATCGCCCTCTGAACCAACTGGACCTAATCCCCATTTGCCAAAAGCAGCAGTTTGATAACCCGCTTTTTGAAGTATTTCAGCTACTGTAAGCACAGAGTCAGCGATAGGTTCTTGTCCTTCAGGATCAACTCCTTTGTTGCCGCGAATATAAGTGTGTCCCGTATGTTGCCCAGTTAAAAGTGAAGAACGGGAAGGAGCACAAACGCTTGTGCCAGCATAAAATTGCGTAAAACGAACACCCTGCCTGGCTAATTTATCAATATTGGGTGTTTTGATCAATTTTTGTCCATTGATTGCGATGTCGCCATAGCCTAAATCATCTGCTAAAATGAAGATAATATTTGGACGGGTTTCATTTGGATTTTGTTTGTTTTTTTGTGCTAATAAAGTAACTGTTTGTGTCAACACTAAGGTGGCAACGAATATGATTTTTTGCATGATACTACTATTTTAAATGAGCTATAAAACAAAAACATACGCAGCAAACTGAATTACTACGTATGCTCTTAAAAGATAATAAGTGTTTAATTATACCCAGGATTTTGTTTGTATAATCCTATTTTCGTTCCTATTTCAGTGGCTGGCACTGGATAAATTAAAAAGTCAGGTATTACTGTATTGATTGTTAGAATTCCATCATTTTTTATCCAGGAATTCATTTTAGTAACAGCATTTCCTGAACGTACTAAATCGTTCCAACGGGTACCTTCGCCTAAAAATTCTTTTCGTCTTTCTTCTAGTAAATCATCAAGAGTAACGTTTGAAATGGGACTTGTTAATCCTGCACGTTTTCTTACTAGATTTACTAAGTCATCTACTTCTGTTTGTGTGCCTTGTGCTCCTTTTAAAATGGCTTCGGCCTTCAATAAAAGAATATCCGCATAACGTAAAACGATAAAATTGATAGACCAGTCTCTACCGTTTGTACCTCTTTTTGCTACATTAATATATTTTTTTATAAAAGGTTGAGAGTAGGATAATTGTATGTTGAACGCATTTCTTACATCTAACGCATTCGTTAAGTACGAAGCTTTAAGTTCTTTAGAAACATTAAAGTTACTTGAACCATAACCGTTACCATAAGAGTTGGAGATTCCTTGTCCTGTCCAAAATGCTACAGGCGCAAGATGACTTGGGAAACCTGCACCATTTGAAGAACTCATAAATTGTACATCAAAAATTACTTCTTTATTATTTTCGTTATCATAAGCAAAAACCGAAGCATAACTAGGTAATAATTCATATTGATTACTCGTAATTACTTCATTGAAAAGTGTAAGTGCTTTATCGTATTCATTGCTATTTAATCCAGGACCTTCAATATCATAGGTTGTTCCAGAACGAGTTAAATAGACTAAACCTAACAACCCTTTTGCTGCATTGTTTGTAGCACGACCAATATTTGCTCCTGTGTAGGATACAGGAAGGTTTTGTATTGCAAATTCTAAATCTGCAATAATCAATTTATAAATATCTGCTGCAGCACTTCTAGGTACAGATTCTACTTCTGCTGCTGTTAAAGGCTTTTCTATCAAGGGTACTTTACCAAAAGTACGCACTAATTGAAAGTAATAGAAAGCTCTCAGGAAACGAGTTTCGGCTGTAAATCTAGAACGTAGAGCAGCATCTGTAATAATACTTCCTTTGGTTTCTAATGCCTCTAAAACAGAATTAGCATTGAAAATTCCATTGAAATTATCATTCCAGGCATTCGCAATAAAACCTGTTGTAGTGATATTAGGAGAGAAATCGTTGATTCCTTGCCAGTCACGGTTACCATCGTGTAATACATTCAGGTTGTCGCTACGCATTTCGCCTAACCAAAGTGCCTGACTTGGGTAAGACGTTAATTTGCTGTAAACACCATTTACAGCTTGTGTAAAATCGTTAGTATTGGAATAAAAACTTTCTGCTGTAGTACTGGAAACAGGTTTTTGATCGAGTTGGTCTTCACAGGAAGTAAGTCCTAGTAAGACGGTACTAAATGCTATATATATAAATTTTTTCATGACTTTAGAATATAATTATGTGAATTAAAAAGTAAGATTAACACCTAGAGAGGCTGTTTTGCTCAATGGCATTGAACCATAATCGCCCGGAATTGGATAACTTCCATTTCCACTCACATTGGTGTTTTGGGCTTCCGGGTTTACGCCACCTTTGTATTTATCGTGGTTGAACCAGTTTTGTAAAGCGACATAAACACGAGCAGATGAGAGTACGCTGTTTTTTGCTAAATCCTTAAGGTTGTAACCTAAAGTAATGTTTTGAACACGGATAAAATCAGTTGAATAAACCCAGTCAGATGTTACTTGCGGAACAGTATAAGTACTTGCTAGTTTTCCTCGAGGAGCATTATAATTTTGGTTTTCAGGAGTCCATCTATCTCTCCATACTCCAGCAATATTGGCAGTTGTGCTTCCGCTGAAATCTATGGCACGACCAAAATAGGAAAGTATAGAACCACCAACTTGTCCATAAACTTGTACGCTTAAATCAAAGTTTTTGTATTTGAAATTGTTGGTAATTCCCCAGGTATATTTTGGATTGGGTTGTCCATGAACCACTCGGTCATTAGCATCGATTACACCATCGTTATTAGCGTCATAGTATTTTGTGTCCCCAACAGTTTGATTTCTGATTTTAGCCACTTTTGGATCATCTAAATCAGCTTGTGTTAATATTCCGATTGATTTTGTTACATAATAACTAAACATTGGTAAACCAGGCTGTAAAATATAGGGAGCATTACTACCGCTATATGCCGAAGGAATATAAATAGGCGAGCCATCAGCATTTAATGAAAGTACTTCATTTCGATTAAATGCAATATTTGCATTTGTACTCCATTGGAAATCTGGAACTACTATGTTTTTTGAAGTTATGGCTAATTCAATACCTTGATTTTGTACTGAACCCGTATTTTGTAAGCTAGTTGAGAAACCACTTGCGCCTAAAACAGGTAGATTTAGCAATAAATCGGTACTTTTCTTAGTATAGGCATCAAAAGAAACATTAATGCGATTATTAAAGAAAGCTGCATCAAAACCTAAATTGTACGTATTAGAAGTTTCCCATTTCAGGTTTGGATTAGCTAAGCCTGCTGACACTTGTCCATTTGCTACTATTGGAGTGTTTCCACCAAAATTATATGAAGTTCCTGACAGAGTAGGAATTGAATTATAGTTTCCAATGTTGTTATTACCTGATTTTCCCCAGCTAAAACGCAATTTTAAATCATTAATTTCTTTAACATCTTTCAAGAATGATTCTTGTGAGATTCTCCAACCGATTGATGCCGAAGGGAAAGTTCCCCATTGGTTATTGATACCAAATTTAGAAGAAGCATCTCGACGAATACTTCCTGTAATTAAATATTTTCCATTATAATCATATTGGACCCTTCCATAATAGGAGAAAAGTGTATTGTTATTCTCGGTAGTTGTACCTGTAACCGTTACTCCGGCAGCGTTTGGAATAGCATTGCTAATTGTGTTTACAGTATTGTTAGCAAAGCCACCAGCAGTACGAATGTTGAAAGCTTCATTATGAACTGAATTGTATGAAACTCCAGCTACAGCCGAAACATTATGTACATCATTAAAAGTCTTGATATAGTTTAAAGTGTTTTCGTTTACAAAATTTTGCTTTCTGTAACCTCCATAAGATCCACTTGCATTTTTTCCAGGATTGGTAATTCGCTCTGCAGCGCCTCCAACTGCTACATAGTCGGACACATACGTTTTTGTTTGTTGATTTACATCATCATAATTGATAGTTGTTTTAGCAAACAAACTTGGTAAAATGTAATATTCAGCATAAATAGAAGCCAGGAGACGGGTGTTTTTTGTCAATCCGATTGAATTGTTCAAAATGGCATAAGGGCTTACCAATCTTGGGCTACTCCAGGTATAAGTAGGGAACTCGCCAGCACCGGTATTCAATCCTGCATTTGCTTCTACTACTGGAGACATTCCAGCAATATTCATAATTGGACTATCTTTTCCGTCACCTTGTGGAGTATTATTTTCAGAATAAGTAGGTGCCAAATTAATACCCAATTTCAATTTTTTATTGGCTCTTGCCTCAATATTTGCACGCAGACCATAGCTTTTAAAATCAGTATTTATCAGAGTAGCTTGTTGATTTAAGTAGTTTCCTGAAAAGAAATAACTCACATCTTCAGTACCACCTGTAGCCGATAATTGATAGTTTTGAAAAATCGCTTTTCTATAAATAGCATCTTGCCAGTCCACATAAGTTAAACCAGGATGCCCTGGTTGTGACCAACGTTCGTCAGGCATGAATGAAACGTTGTATTCACCAGCTTTTAAACCCAGAATAGCTCTACGCTGGTCATTAGTTTGATCAGCTGTACGTCCAGCTGCTGAACGTACCCAGTTTGTATTTGCAACTTCGGTTGCTACACCTACCCATTCATCAGCACTTAAAATATCCAGTTTTCTAGCAATACTGCTAATACCAGTATTAGTATTTAGGTTAATTTTTAGCTTACCTGATTTTCCTCTTTTGGTTGTAATAAGCACAACACCATTGGCCGCACGAGAACCATAAATTGCTCCGGCAGCAGCATCTTTTAATACCTGGATGCTCTCAATATCATTAGCACTTAAATTTGCTAATGGACTCGTTCCGATACTTCCATCTGAGTTTTGTCCTGCGATATCTAAGGGAAAACCATCAATTACGTAAAGCGGTTCAGAGCCAGCATTGATCGAACCCGTTCCACGAACCACAATACTTAAACCTGCTCCAGGCAAACCTGTTTGCTGTTTTACTTGCACACCGGCCATTTGTCCTATAAGGGCTTGTTCAATTCTAGCAATTGGTTTTTCTTCCAGATGTTTTGCATCAAAAGAGGTTACAGCACCTGTAATGTCACGGTTTTTTTGTGTACCATAACCAATTACAACAACTTCATTCAATGAATTAGATTGAGGTTGTAATGCTACATTTATTGTCGATTGGTTATTGATTTTTACTTCTTTTGTTGAGTAACCAATGAAAGAAAAAATCAAAGAAGCATCTTTTGTATTAGCAGCAATCGAATATTTTCCATCTGCATCAGAATTGACACCTATTTGTGTTCCTTTAAGGATTACGTTTACTCCAGGTAGAATATCGCCTTTTTCATCTTTGGTAGTACCAGATGTAATTTGTTCTATAGATTTTGTAGAATTTGTAGAATTTTGGGAAAAAATTTGTGAGTTTGTACACATTGAAACTAAAAAGATGAAAAATAACATTTGAAGTTTCCGTGAATTTTGTTTCCATTGTTTTTGTTGAGTCATAATTTTGTATCTTAAAATTTGGCAAATACTTTTACTTCCATCATGTTTATGATGTTGTTTTATTTATCAAAATTTTTAAGGTATTTAGCATTGAAAATGCTAGGTTTACTCAAGGATTATATATTAAATATGTCATAAAACCATTGGTGAAATTTATCGCCAAAAGAAAATTATCGATGTATTTTTTACTTTATTTCTAAGCAAAAAAACATTCGAACTGACATATTTTTAATAGTATAACTTAACTGGTTGGGAAAATAGAAGTCTTTTAGTGTAAAAAAATTGACTGTCGAGAATAGAATATGTAGTTAAATCGAACAGTTTATTTTTTCAGGTTCTTTATTATGGTATGAAAAACTTACTATATGTGGTTATATGTATTCGTAAGTATTCTAAAGAACATTGGGAGAAGGGTTGTTTTGTTGTAGTAAAATGTTTAATTTTTTTAAATTTAAAGAAAGAAACAAGTCTTTAAATGAGGTTTTATTTAATGTGAATTTGGGTAATTTAGGAAAAATAAAGCCTATAATTTTTAACTATAGGCTTTATTAAGTATTTATTATAATGTATATTTCAAAGTAATTCCATAAGTTCTTTGGTCTCCCAATACTCCAGCATAGTGTCCGGCATTTCCACCAGCAGGCAATAATTGCTCGTAATAATTTTTGTCAAGAATGTTGCGTGCCCAGAAGTTTACAGATAATCCTTCAGTTGCTCTAAATCCTAAACGACCATTAAAGATTGCATAACCTGGAACAACTAGGTATTTTGAAGCTGATGGACTAGAAGAGAATTCAGAACGAGCGTAAGAATCAATTCCTACGAAGAATTTACCTAAGTTTCCGAAGAATTTTGCTGATTTAGTATATTCTCCACCTAAGCTTCCTGCCCATTTAGATACACCAGGTAATTCAGTTCCTGAAACATCTTTAAATGCAACCTGAACGCCATTATTAGTAGCTCCAGTTTCTTCTAATGGAAGAGGGGCATTTGTAAATTTAACATATTTACCATCAGTATAACTTACTGCTCCATTGAATGCAAAGTGTTCGTTAACTACAAAACTAGCATCAAGTTCAGCACCTCTTACACGTACTTTGTCAGCATTAGCAAGGTATCCACGATTAACACCTAATTCAGCAGCCTGAACGTTAGTTTGGAAATCTTTGATATCAGTGTTATAGAAAGTAACGTTTAATATTGCATTTCTAAATGGTGATGTTTTTACACCTACTTCATAATGATTTACATCTTCTGGTTTAATTACTGCAAGATCAGCTAAAGTTTGACCAGCTGCAGGAGTTGGAAGTCCAGCAACGTTTACACCAACTGGTTTGTAACTTTTAGCATAAGTAGCGTAAGCATTAACTTTATCAGTAGCTTTAAAATTCACTGTAATGTTTCCAGAGAAATCAAATTTTTCTTTTTCTGCAGCAAACGTTTGATTGGTATAAACTGCTCTTTTGATAGCTAATAATTGTGGATCAGTAGTTTCAAGACCTCCATAAGTTTGACGATCGTAATCTGAATCTTTCTTATCATAATTGTATCTTAAACCAGGCAATACGTGTAATTTTTCAGTAACTTCCCAGTCTAATTGTCCAAATATTGCAGCACTTACAGAGTGGATACTAGCATTAGTTCTGATTCCGTATCCTTCAAGAAATCCTGGTTCAGCCCATCTTGCTAATGGAACTGGTGTAGTAACACCATTATTACTATAGTTTACAGGTGATTGAGAAAATCTCCATTGTGCATTTCCGGACTCTTCTGTTCCTTTAATTTTAACTGTTTGGTCAATAAAAAAGGCACCTACAACACCACTTAATTTAGATGTAACTTGTCCAGCATAACGAATTTCCTGAGTTAACTGTGTATGTCTTGCAGGGTTTTGTGATTTTGCCAATACTTGTAATCCTGTAAAATCTCTATCATTAGATGGATCCCATGTCCAAAAACGCCATGCAGTTGTTGAAGTAAGTGTACCTCCACCAATTTTTGTATCGATATTAAGAGAGGCTCCACCTAAATCCTGTCCTGAACGCCATGGTGTATCCTGATCAATCTTACGGTCAAATGCATTTCTACTTGGAAGTTGGTAACCTAAATCAGCAATAATAGCATCAAATTGTCTGTAAGCAGCTCTTTGAGTTGGTGCAACTCCAGCAATAACTTGTGCATATCCATCAGGACGTTGGGTAGTAATATCTGCTGCTAATAAAATATTAGTATTTTCAGATGCGTTGTATAATAATTGTCCTCTAATACCTTGATTGTTCAAAGTATTTGTTGGTCTACCAGTAGCCACATTGTCAATTAAACCGTCACGTTGTGTACCAGAAAATGAAATACGACCCGCAAGTTTTTCACTGAATCCTCCTGTAACAGAAGCTTTAGCTTGTAAGAAACCATAATTTCCATAACTTACTTCAAAATCAGCTCCAGAAGTAAAACTTGGTCTTCTTGTTGTAATGTTGAAAGCTCCAGAAGTAGTGTTTTTTCCAAACAAAGATCCTTGTGGTCCACGTAAAACTTCAATTCGCTCAATGTCAATAAAGTCTAAAGTTGTTGCTGCAGGACGTGCAAAATAAACACCATCTACATAGAAACCTACACCTGGATCAATACCGTCATTTGTAAGTCCGTAAGGAGAACCTAGACCACGAATGTTAATCCCTGTATTTCTTGGGTTTGATGAATATAGTTGTACTGATGGTACAAGCTCTTTAATTCTGTTTACGTTAAAAGCACCTGCTTGTTCTGCTTGTTTTCCACTTACAATCGAAATTGGAATTGGAACGTTTTGTGCTCTTTCGTTTCTTCTTCTAGAAGAGATAACTACTTCAACCAATTCGTTTTCTTCTTTAAGTTGGATGTTTAATGTAGACGTTTGTCCATTAACCGCAACTTCTTCCGTTCTGAATCCAACGTACTGTACTAAAAGTGTAAATGAAGTTTTTTCTTTTGCATCAATAGAAAATTCTCCGTTACTATCTGCGCTTGTGCTGTATTTAGTTCCTTTAATTAAAACATTGGCACCAGGTAAAGCTTGATTTTGACTGTTTTTTACGGTTCCTTTTATTATGTTTTGTGCTTGTGTAGCCGTGAATACTAATAAGAAGGTTAATATAGTAAGTGATTTTGTATAAAGTGTTTTCATGTTTATTTTATATGTATATTATATGTAACTAATAGAATTTAAGATTAAATTTTTTTTATTAGCACATACACATTACCATACTATTCTTGATTTGAATTTGGTTTTCTTTTGAATGATCATTCGAAAAAATAAATTTTGTTCGATACGTTTTCATACGTTTGATTTTTTGATTATTAAATAAGTGTTAAATTCTGATGCAAATATATAATTAATTCTATGAAAGTAGTAGAATTTAAAAAATATTTTTTTATTTTTTTATGAGTGAGGCTATTGTAATCCCCTGCATAGCATTTAAAGTTTCTTCGCGAATGGCTACTAAACCGTGTCGTAGCGCGCATTCAGCTTCGCTAACACAGTCGGCACAAGGCTCATAAAAATTTAAAGAAGCACAAGGAAGTAGCGCAATAGCACCATCAAAAAGACGATGAATATCGGCTAAAGTGATCTCATTTTTGGACTTTATAAGGTAATAGCCTCCAAATTTACCTTGCTTACTGCCCACAAAATGAGCGCGTTTTAAGTCTAATAGAATTTGTTCAAGGAATTTTTTAGGTATTGAAGCACCATCGGCAATTTCCATTGTACGGGCAATATAGCCTGTATCTTTTTCTGCAAGAAATAATAATGCTTTTAAGGCATATTTAGTTTTGTGTGAAAGCATGTTGTGTTAGTTGGTCAATGTTTCAGGTAAAATTGGTATAAAGATAAATAATTTTATAGATGAGTCAAGTAATTTTGATGGACTTTTCTAATCATCTTCTTAAAGTGTTAAAATAATTAACGCATCTGAATTTAAAATTACCTTAATCCATCTCGGTTTTTTATTTATTAGGAAAATTAATATGTTAAAATTTAAGTAGGAAATAACTTTAGATGATTTAAATAACTTAGATTCGTTTCGGCTTTTTAAACTTAACATAGTAAATTCATTTATGGTAAAAATTTTACTTTCTGCTTTTTTAATGTTTTTCAGTTATTCGTTATTCGCTCAAAACAATATTGTTGTTAGAGGAAAATTATTAGATAAAAAGACCCAACTTCCCATTGAATCGGCTACTGTTTATCTTTCGACCATCAAAGATTCGACAGTAATTGATTATACTATTTCAGATAAAAATGGAATTTTTAAATTAGAATCCAAAAAAATCACCAAACCTTTCTTCCTGAAAATTTCTTATATGGGGTACCAAACTATCAATAAGGAAATGCAGGAACTAACTGAAAACAAAGATTTCGGTACTTTACATTTAGTAGAAAACGAAAATGTGTTGAATGAAGTTGTGATAAAATCAGAAGCGCCTCCCATTCGAATTAAAAAAGATACTTTAGAATTTAATGCTTCGTCATTTAAAGTAAGACCTGATGCCAATGTAGAGACTTTATTAAAGCAATTGCCCGGAGTTGCAATTGACGAAGAAGGAAAAATTACTGTAAATGGAAAGGAAGTAAACCAGATTTTAGTAAACGGAAAACCGTTTTTTGATAAAGATGGAAAAATTGCTTTACAAAGTTTACCTGCTGATATTATCAATAAAATTCAGGTGAGCGATACTAAAACCAGACAGCAGGAATTGAACAAACAAGCTGCCACTTCTAACAATGCCAGTATTAATTTGACTATTGACAAAGATAAAAATAAAGGACTCTTTGGGAAAATGATGGGTGGAATGGGAACAGATAATCGTTATGAAAGTAATGGTTTGCTTAATTATTTTAAAGATA
>Ga0247814_10001547_pt1 | contig 13402 bp, 11 predicted proteins | sample UWRJL179409R1_FD_179947 | JGI IMG/M metagenome (GOLD analysis project Ga0247814, IMG submission 179947) | Plant litter microbial communities from Arlington Agricultural Research Station in Wisconsin, United States - UWRJ-L179-409R-1 | ecosystem: Environmental > Terrestrial > Plant litter >...
TTTTGTTGTAAGAATGAATAATTTAAGCCCTCGGGATGTACAATTACAATATGATAATTTTTTAAAATCTTACAACACTGTAAAAATGATTGTTCTTCAAGTTCTCCAAAAAATTCCTTATAAACAGGAATCACTACTTTCACCAGATTTTTAGACATATATATTATAAATTTAATCTAAATTTTAAGTTCAATTAGTTTTTTGACAAATTATTGTTTGTCAAAAGCTTTTTAGAAATTAAAACCAACACAACAAAAATAATCTTATAATTAATAAAACTTCGATTATTCTAAATTAAATTTTATATTTAATAATAACTGATTAATTCAATTTAAATTTTCTAAACCGTAAGAAAATAAGTATTTTTGCGAAAAATTATTTTTCCTTAAACCTACTAAGGAGTTATTTATATGTAATAGAATAACTTAAGAAAAAATGCACAATACTTAAAAAGGAGCTTTATCGTTTAAATAATAGAGTGAAAAATTTAACCTTTTATTAATTATTTCATTTTATTAAAATTAACAAGCAACCTTTTTAGAATTAAAACATCTTTATTAAAAATAATAAAGAATAATATCTAATAATTATTTTCATTAGAGATTAATAATCAATGATTACAGAAAAAACATGAAAATAATAAAGTCTATAAAATTACATTTTAAGAAAAAAACAGCCTTAAAAAGACAAAATATTACTTGTTTTCCTGAACTCGGTCAATTCGATATAAATCAAAAAACAATTGTATTTATCAGCAATGCCCTGCCTAAATACGATGAAGATTCAGGTTCAAATAGACTTAAAGAAATTATTATTTCTTATAAAGAGCTAGGTTATAATTGTATTATTTGCGCTGAAAATATTTTTGAAATTGACAAGTATGTAACGTTTTATAATAATATAGGAATCATTGTCTTTTTAGAAACTAACTTATACAAAAACTATATTGCCTTTTTAAAATCGATACCTCACATCGATTACATCTGGTACAATGGTCCAAAAAACCTAAACAAATATCTTTCTAAACTTTCTCAATGTTTTCCAGAATCCAAATCAATATTTGACATGGTGGACATTCATTTTTTAAGATATAAAAGAGCTATTGAAATCGAACCTTATCGAATTTCGTTAAGAAAAAAGTATTATCAATATTTTAAAATAGAAACGAAATTAGCAAAACAGACAGATGTTGTAATCGCAATATCAGACGTAGAAAAAAAAATCATGTCTCAATATTTAAAGGAAAGTCAGATTCTATTAATTTCAAATATTCACTATTGTAAAATAGACGAAAATAAAATTGCTCCTTTTGAAAAAAGAAATGACATTTTATTTATTGGTTCTTCCCACGAACCAAATATTGATGCTATTCATTATTTATATGATGAAATCATGCCAAAGGTTTGGCTAAAATTACCTAACATTAAGGTTAATGTAATAGGAAATGTAAAAAATAAAATTCATTCTATCTCACATCCTAATTTCAATTTATTAGGATTTGTTGAAAACATTGAATCCTATTTTATCACTTCTAAACTGATGGTAGCGCCTTTACGTTACGGCGCAGGAGTAAAAGGAAAAATAGGTCAGTCTTTTGAATATTTTTTACCTGTTGTAACAACATCTATAGGAGCTGAAGGAATGTTTTTAGAAAACAAAAGAAACGCTTACATCTCTGAAACAGCAGATGAATTTTCTAAACAAATTATTACACTTTATAACGATAAAGAAATTTGGTCAAAATTATCAGACAACTCAACTGAAAGTCTTTATCCATTTTCTAAAGAAAAATTAAAATCTGTATTAAAAGAAATTTAAAACATGGAAAATACCATTGTTAATTACCATGCTACCTTTTCAAAAACTTCTGGAATTTCTGAAGCTGCAAGAGCAAATTTTGCAGCACTAAAAGACAGTTATTTTCCAGTTAATCAAATTAATTATATTGAGAATAAACTTCAACTAATTAAAGAAAATAATGATTTAAGAATTAGTACTGATGATAATATTATCAACATCTATCATATTAACATTAATGATATCTCTTATTTTCTCTTAAACAACCACATCCCTACCTCAAAAAACACTTATAATATAGCTTATTGGGCTTGGGAATTCAATAAACTTCCAGAAGAGTTTATTGAATTACTTCCTCTTTTTGATGAAATATGGGTTCCAAGTAGTTTTTGCCAAAATGTATTTGCTTCATATTCTTTTAAACCAGTTATAAAAATCCCTCATTTAATTGAAGCGATTGTCCTTGAAGAAAGCAAGCCTAAAGTAGAATTACAAAATAAATTTGTTTTTTTATCTATCTTCGATTCACTTAGTACACCCGAAAGAAAAAACACAGATGGACTCATAAACTGTTTTTTAGATACTTTTTCTAATAACCCAAATATTGTATTGGTATTAAAAACAGTTAATTTAGAAAAAAACAAACGACTTCATAAGGAACTTTTAGAAAAGACAAAGAATCAAAATTCAATTATTCTTATTAACGAAAACTATACTAAAAAGGAACTCATAGAACTAATTGACTCTTGCCATTCTTATGTTTCATTACATCGCGCCGAAGGTTTTGGATTGACTCTTGCTGAGGCTATGTTGAGAAAAAAAATAGTAATAGGAACCGGTTATTCGGGAAATTTAGAATTCATGAATAACCAAAATAGTTTTTTGGTCAACTATCAATTAATGACAAAAGATAAAGATTCTGGTTTTATAAAAAAGGGATATGAATATGCGGAACCTGATATTGAAAATTCAAAAAAAGTTTTAAAATTTGTATACGATAATTACAAAAATATCGAAGACATAAGACTAAATGCTAAACTAACTATAGAAAACTCATTTAGTAAAAAAGCTATTGGTAATTTGATGTGTTCTAGATTATCTAAAATAAGTTCTTTCATGAACCAAAGAGACAATATAGTTTTAGCTAAAAGAAATGACTTAATTACTGAAAATATAAGATTAAAAAACAATATTAAGAAATACGAAAAAAATATAATTATAAAATTAAAAACTATTTTAAAATCTAAAACGAAAAAACAATATTAGTTTTATCGTAACTATTTTTTATATTTTGCTTTTATTGTTCTTAGTGCTTGCTTACAACTTAAAACACAACTAATCAACTTACTTTTTTTGATTTTTCTTAATTCAGCTTCTAACTCTTCCACCCTACTCTTATAAGTGAATAAAAGCATCATGTTTTCATTTGCATTTTTAAAATTTCTTTTAATAGATTCTGCTCTATTAAAAATTTTAGAACCAATGTTTTTATATGATAATTTATTTTGGGTATCAATTTGAGCTTTTTTAGCCTTATCATTTGCGAGGTTTCTATCAGTATAAACTAATCTCATTTTTTCAACACTATCCCCTAACAAAGGATCGGCCCAAATGGTATTGTCACAAAAATTAACATCAGGATTTTCTATAGAATTAATCACATAGTTTACAAGAAAACTATTATCATTATTCATGAATTCTAAATTTCCTGAATAATTTGTTGCAATTGTTGGTTTCCCCAAACACATTGCTTCAGCAAGAGTTAATCCAAAACCTTCAGAATGATGTAACGAAACATAACAATCACACTCATTTATTAAATGATTTAAACTGTTCTTTTCTAAATCCACATCAACTATTTTAATATTAGATCTACCTCCAATTTCGTTCAATACTAAAGCATAATCTTTAGGATTATTTTTTGCATTCGAACATTTAATAACTAACTCAACATCTGTTTCATTGGGAAAAGCTTCAATAAAAGAATGAATTAAAAACAAGGTGTTTTTTCTTTTTATTGAACTTCCAAAATTAAAGATAAACAAGAAGCTATACTTTTCACTATCATAAATATTAAGAAATTCTTTTTTTACTAAAGAAGTTAAATTAACCTCTACAGGATGTGGAACTGTCATGATTGGTCCCAAGAAATGTTGCCTAAAAATATCCCTACAATACCTTGATGGAGTCCACACTTCATGAAATAGATGGAGTGTCTTTTGAATTTCCTCGGGCACATATTCTGATTCCCAAACAAGAAATAAAATATTATACCGGTTCAAAAAAGAAGTAGTTTTAAATCCTGCAAAAAAATCAGAAATATCGTTTAGGGATAATTGAATTAAATTGATACTATATTTAAAACTATCTTCATTAATAGTTCCTTTTTTCAATTTCAAATAATCAATCTTAGCATAAGGCAAACCTACTGATTCCATTGCTTTTAGGTTCAAACGCACAGCTTCACCTAAACCAAATTCTCCATCAATATAACCTACAACATTAATCCCTAAATCTAACTTACTCATTCTTTTTTTCAAATATTTAAAACTTTAGTTCACTTCTAAAGACTGTAAACTAACCAAATTAGCATAATTCCCTTTCATATTTAATAATTCCTCATGAGTCCCTTGTTCCACAATTCTTCCTTTACTCATTACTACAATTAAATCAGCATTTTGAATCGTTGACAAACGGTGAGCAATAACAATAGAAGTTCTGTTTTCCATCATATTTTCTAATCCCACCTGTACTAATTTTTCCGATTCGGTATCCAATGCCGATGTGGCTTCATCCAAAATCATAATTGGAGGATTTTTCATTACAGCTCTTGCAATAGCCACACGCTGACGTTGTCCTCCTGACAACATTCCGCCTCCATCACCTACAGGACTATTGTATTGTTCTGGAAACTCTGAAATAAAATTATGAGCATTCGCCACTTTAGCTGCACTTACAATAGCTTCCATATCAGGATTATCAATACTCAATGAGATATTATTAGCAATTGTATCATTAAATAAAATAGAATCCTGGGCAACAATTCCCATTTGTTTTCTTAAGGAATCTGTAGTAACATCCTTGATATTTACACCATCAAAAGTGATACTTCCTTCGGTAACATCATAAAGCCTAGTTACTAAATTTGCCAAAGTCGATTTACCACTACCCGATTCTCCTACTAATGCCACTCTTTTCCCTTTTGGAACGGTTAGATTGAAATCTCTTAAAACATATTCCGAATCGTATTTAAACGAAACATTAGTAAATTTAATTTCATTTTTAAATTCGGTAATCGCTATAGCATCAAGATTGTCTTTTAACGGATTGGTTGCGTCTAGAATGAAAGCAACTCTTTCATAAGCTGCATTTCCTCCCATTAAAGCCTGGTTTGCCTTTGTAATTGCCTTAGCTGGGGTCAAAATCTGATAAGCTAATCCCATGTATGCAATAAAAGCACTACCACTCATTGAGCCATCAATTAGTACTAAAGATCCTCCATAAACTAATAGTATAGAAATTACAAAAATCCCTAAAAATTCACTCATAGGACCTGCTAAACTCATACGAGCTCCCATTTTATTATTTAGATTATTAATATATTCAGTAGAATTATAATAACGACGTATGAAAAAATTCTCCGAAGTAAAGTTCTTAATCACTTTAATTCCTCCCAAAGTTTCTTCAATATCAGATAATAGATGTCCTTCTAATGAAAAGATATCTCCTGATTGACTCTTAATGGACTTACTTATTCGGGAAATTAAAAATCCTGAAATTGGCAGAAAAAGAAACACAAAAATGGTTAGTTTCCAACTGATAAAAAACATAGATGCCAAAGTAAATACAATAGTCAATGGCTCACTAACCATCATTAAAATACTCAAAAAGGCACTTTTAATGGTATTTATATCTGAAGTCATTCTCGAAATCAAATCTCCTTTTCTCTCATTCGAGAAAAAAGAAACAGGTAAACCAATTACTTTTTGATAAACATCATTTCTTAAATCTTTTAAAATTCCATTATTCAAATACGTCATGTAAACTATTGAAATAAAATTGAAAAGATTTTTCAATAAAAAAGTAGTCAAAACAAATACCACCATCCATATTAAAGTGCTTAAAGCCCCTTTAGTTTCAGTATTGTGTGTAATAAAATAATTTAATGAATTTTCTAAATAGCTTTTATCTAAACTTTTAAAACCTTCATAAACGGGTTTAACATGTACTTTTTCACCATCAGAAAACAACACCTTCATTAATGGAAAAAGAGAAAGCATCGAAATAGCCGAAAAAAAGGCATATAAAACATTGAAGATGATACTGATTATTAAATTTCTCTTATGAGGTATTAAATACTTAAAAAAGCGTTTGAAATTTTTCATTGAATGATTTTAGATTAAAGACTAACCTAATTATTTTTGAGGTCAATAATTTTTGTGCAAAGATAAAATTAAAATAGTTTTAAAACCAGAAAAAGCAAACCTGAATCAACTTATAAAAGGCATAATTAAATATTAAAAAAACAATAATTACAGAATTTCAAATTTGTCTATTTAAAAGATGATTTTTTTATATCAAAATTTTGATTTTATTAAACAAATCAACCCTTTTCCAATAATCACAAGCTTTAAAAAGACTGAGATTTCTAGATTTTTTTTTCGTTCCTTTGCAAGTATAAATTTGTCACTTGAATTTTAAATAGAAAATGGAAAATCTTAACGAAGAAGTCCACAAAGCTTACGAAATAATCAAAGAAGGCGGAATCATCCTTTATCCTACTGATACCGTTTGGGGAATTGGTTGCGATGCCACTAATCCTGAAGCAGTAGCCAAAATTTATACTTTAAAACAGAGAGAAGAAACTAAAAGCATGATTGTTTTAATGAATGGCGAAAAAATGATGTACAACATTTTTAAAGAAATCCCTGAAGTAGCCTGGCAAATCATAGATTTATCTGAAAAACCAACAACCCTAATTCTGGACAACCCTAGAAATGTAGCTCCTAATTTAGTCGCACAAGATCAAACTTTAGGGATTCGATTGATTAAAGAACCTTTTTGTTTTAAATTATTGGAACGAATGAAAAAACCTTTAGTATCAACTTCCGCTAATATTTCAGGTCAATCGACTCCAAAAAGTTTCAAAGAAATTAGTCCCGAAATTATAAAAGGCGTGGACTATGTTGTAAATTTGCATCACGAAAAAATTTGTCAGAATCCGTCAACAATTATAAAATTGACTAACGATTCTCAGGTAAAAGTGATTCGGAAGTAAATTCCAAAAATAAATCTCAAATCCCAAAAACATTTTGGAATTTGGAATTTTTCAATTGAAAATTTTCATGAACTACAAATCAGCCTTACATAATCCCATTTTTGAAGTTATTTCTCAAGCATCCAAAGCACTCAACGTTGAAAGTTATGTTATTGGAGGTTTTGTTAGAGATTTAATTTTAAAAAGAGACTTTAAAAAAGACATCGATATTGTTGCTGTTGGCAGCGGAATTGAATTGGCTTTAAAAGTCTCTGAATTACTTCCAAAAAAACCTAAAGTTCAGGTTTTTAAAACTTACGGAACTGCTATGTTGCGTTTTGAAGATACCGAAATCGAATTTGTAGGAGCCAGAAAAGAATCTTATACGCACGACAGTAGAAATCCTATTGTAGAGAACGGGACATTAGAAGACGACCAGAATCGTCGTGATTTTACCATCAATGCATTGGCATTATCATTAAGCGAAAACAACTTTGGTGAATTATTAGATCCTTTTGGAGGTTTAATTGACATCGAGAATAAGGTTTTAAAAACACCTTTAGATCCAGATATTACTTTTTCTGACGATCCTTTGCGAATGTTAAGAGCCATTCGTTTTGCTACGCAACTGAATTTCGAAATTGAAGAAAATTCTTTTCAATCCATTCGAAAAAACGCCGAGAGAATAAAAATTATTTCTGGCGAACGCATTGTAGACGAATTGAACAAAATCCTTTCGACAGCAAAGCCATCTATTGGATTCTTATTACTTTACAAAACTGGTCTTTTAGATATCATTTTACCTGAATTAACCGCTTTGAATCAGGTAGAAGAAATTGAAGGACACACCCATAAAAACAATTTTTACCACACTTTAGAAGTCGTTGATAATATTTGCCCTAACACCGATGATGTTTGGTTGCGATGGGCGGCATTATTGCACGATATTGGAAAAGCACCAACGAAGAAATTCAACAAAAAACAAGGCTGGACTTTTCACGGACATGAGTTTTTAGGTGGAAAAATGGTCAAAAAACTTTTCGAACGCTTGCACATGCCATTGAACCAAAAAATGAAATTCGTGCAAAAAATGGTTATAATGAGCTCCCGCCCTATTGTTTTATCACAAGATATTGTGACTGATTCGGCTGTGCGCAGATTGGTTTTTGATGCTGGTGAAGATGTAGAAGATTTAATGACCCTTTGTGAAGCTGACATTACGACTAAAAACCCAAATAAGTTCAAAAAATACCACAATAATTTTGTTATTGTACGTAAAAAAATAGTTGAAGTTGAAGAGAAAGATTCTATCCGTAATTTTCAACCTCCTATTTCTGGTGAAGAAATTATGGAAATTTTCAATCTAAAACCTTCCAGAGAAATTGGAGTTCTTAAAGAAGCGGTAAAAGAAGCTATTCTGGAAGGAGAAATCCCGAATGAATATGAAGCAGCCTATAATTTTGTATTAAAACGAGCCGAAAAATTAGGATTGAAAAAAGTTTAAATTCCGTTTATTTAATTTCAATTCTCAAAAAGATAATTTTACAAAAACTACGATTCCCTTGAAAAAACATTTTTTAAAATCAGCCAAAATAGCTTTAATTCTTGTATATCTTGTCATTTTTGCGGGCGCATTTGTTCGATTAACTGGCTCTGGAATGGGTTGCCCTGACTGGCCGAAATGTTTTGGATACTACATTCCGCCAACAGAGGAAAAAGAATTACTTTTTACCGCTGGAAAAGAATACAACAAAGGACAAGTGATTATAAAAGACCAATCTTTATTGGTTGCTAAAAGTAGTTTTACTTCAAAAGATATTTTTGACGCATCAAACTGGGAAAAATACACCAAACACGATTATGCTGTTTTCAATCCGTTACACACCTGGGTAGAATACATTAACCGATTGTGCGGCGCATTAGCAGGAATTGCTTGTTTTGTAACGTTTATACTTTCTTTTGGTTTTTGGAAAGACAATAAAAAACTCATTTTGCTTACGTTCTTAGTTTGTATTTTAATGGGATTTCAGGCATGGCTAGGAAAAACCGTTGTAGATTCGGTATTGAATCCGGTAAAAATTACGACGCACATGTTGGCTGCTTTATTGATTGTTGCTTTTCAATTAATCACTATTTATACGGTTCAAAACAACCGAAAATCATTGCTTTTTGATACAAAATTTCACTGGTTTTTAATTATTTCATTGGTTTTAACGTTAATTCAGGTTGTTTTAGGAACAAGCGTTCGAGAAGAAATAGATACCGTCATTAAAACTGGCGCTCCTGAAATTTTATGGCTTCAAAATCCGAGTGTGTCTTTTTACATTCACCGCACTTTTTCAATTGTGGTTTTGTTAGCTAATTTGTATTTGTTTTCCAGAAACAGAAAACTCCGTTTAGGTTTTTCAAAAATGAATTGGGTAATGATTTTACTTTCAATCGAAATCATTTCTGGAATTTCGATGTATTATTTTCATTTCCCGTTTGGAACACAAACCATTCATATTGTATTGGCAACTTTGCTATTTGGAGTTCAGTTTTATATGATTTTAGAATCAAATCGCAAGAAAACAATTTTATAAACTATCTTTGTATCTGACTATATTGTCGCAATATGTTGTTTTGATACATTAGAATGTCTAAACTTGCTGCCGAAGATAAATTTCTGGATTTATCCGATTACGGAAGACCTTTTGGTAAATTACTTGCTAATTCATTAAAAAATACCCGATTTACTCCAATTCACGTTACGTTACTTTTTGGTTTTTCTGGTATTGTGGGCATTTATTGTATTTTGACCAATCACTACGTTTGGGCTGGATTTTTCATCCTTTTAAAATCAATTATAGATGCCGCCGATGGAGAATTGGCCCGAATAAAAAACACACCATCTTACACCGGAAGATATCTGGACAGTATTTTTGATATTATCCTCAACTTTTTGTTTTTTATAACCATTTGTTACGTTTCCACAACGTCGCTTTGGTTAACATTATTAGCTTTTTGTTGTATTCAATTGCAAGGTACTTTATACAATTATTACTATGTTATCCTAAGAACAAAGTCTGTTGGTGGCGATGCTACAAGTAAGATTTTTGAATACAAATCTCCAAAAGCGCTTCCTGGAGAAAGTCAGAAATCAGTTGATTTTTTATTCCAAATCTACACTATTGTTTATGGGATTTTCGACAAGATCATTCACACTTTAGATCCTGAAGCTTATAAGGTAAAAACGTTTCCCAATTGGTTTATGACGTTTGTTTCTTTATACGGATTGGGTTTTCAATTGTTATTAATTGCAGTTTTACTGCCGCTGGGCTGGATTGAAATGATCGTTCCTTTTTTTATTGGTTATTCGCTTTTGATTTTTGTGCTAATAGCTATCCGAAGAGTTTATATCAAATAAAAAAAGAGCAAAAACGAATGTCTTTACTCTTTTTTACGAATGCTTTATGTAAATGTTATTTTTTAGCTTTAATCGAACAACCAATAGCTTTTGTAGTTTCTGGCGAAGGTGTTTTTCCACTTTCTAAAGCTGCAATAGCGTTTTCAAGGTATTTTTCTTTTACGTCTTTTACGCTATCCACATTATCATCAATGGCTCCAATGTATTTTACCACACGATTTTTATCCAATAAAAAGACATGAGGTGTTTTTGTAGCACCATATTGCGGATAAATCTTTTGCCCTTCGTCAAATAAATAAGGAAATGCAAATCCTTTTTCTTTGGCTCTTACTTTCATTAATTCAAAGCTATCTTCGGCTTGAACCGCTGGATCATTTGGGTTAATTGCCAATAAAACATATCCTTTTGATTTGTATTTCTTAGCCAAATCATTGATTCTGTCTTCATACTTTACCGCAAAAGGGCAATGATTACACGTAAAAACAACTATAAAGCCTTTTGCGCTCTTATAATCGGACATTCCATACATTTTCCCATCAACCGATTTTAATTTAAAATCAGTAGCTGTATCACCTATTTTGTAAGGTGTTGGCATATTTGAAGTAAAAGCTGTTCCTAAAAAGACAGAAACAAATAATAAAAAAGCTGGTAAAATTTTCATGGTATAAAATTGTTAGTTAATATTTGAATTCACGTATTGATTTAATTCTTCATAGCTGGCAAACATCTTTTCTACAAAAACTTTTTTCCCATTTTTAATGATCAAAGTTGCCGGAATTGAGCCCGACCAATCTTTATCTACAGCAGGGAGCCATGTATTATAATCCTTATCTGTTAGTAAAACTACTTCTGATTTGATGGCTTTCTTTTTCAAAAAAGGCAACAATTTCGCTTCATATTGGTTCTTAAAATCCAGACTTACAAGCACCACTTTTACATTTTTATTTTCGGAATTGAGTTGTTCAAAATGGGGTAATTCTTTCACACATGGAGCACACCAGGTAGCCCAAAAGTTCACAACATAAGTGGTATTATTATCGCTTAAAACTGCTTTTTCGAGAGCAGCATAATTATCATAAACGGCAATTTTCTGGGCTTGAATTTGAACCGAAAAAAGAAACATCACGGCAAATAAAATATAATATTTCATATCTATTTTTTAAAAAAATTAATCGAACGAATTTACAATCTTTAAGTTGTTTTTGATGCTGCCTTAACAAAAAATTATTAGTGCCAATTTCTCAAAACTAAGACCTCAACTATACATTTCCAAACTACTTTTTGAATATAAAAAGACAGCTTTTACAACTAAAAAACAAGCCTCAATTTGGTAATAATTCAACACTAAAAACCACAACTTTTCAGAGTGCTTTTTAAGCTCATTTTGAAGCCGTTTTCGACACCTATTTATAAACTTAAAAACAGCTAAAAAAATCAATATTATTTTTCCGTTTTTATTCTCAAAAAAGTAACTATAAAAAAAGAAAAAAGTAAAACTCAAAAAAACAATTCAAAATTACACCGAAAAAATCAGCTCTGAAAAAAGACTCTTAATCAAAAGAAAAAAAAACAATAAAAAAGAGTATTTAAAAATCACTTTTCATTAATAGAAAAACGTGTGAAAAAAATTATCTAAAATGCTTTTTTTACCAAATTAAAAATATACTTTTACAAAACCATAACTTCAAAAAAAATGAATTTATATTTTTCCAATAACGGAGTGTAAATTTTAAAAAATCACCTTCTAAAATTCAGTAAAACCAGTGAAAAACCAATAAATAACGACTATAGAAATAATCTATAGTATGATTTAAAAAATTAAATTCCAGTATTTTAAATAAAATTATTTAAACTTTTAAATTAAATGAAAAATTTAAAACAAAATCAGTCATTAATACCCATCGCAAAATCAATCTAGAACTAAAACAGCACATATAAATTAAACAAAAACACTTTTACTTAAACAAAAACTTTAAATAAAAAACATTTAAAAAAAAGCGCTAGAAACAGCAAAAAAACCACCAATAATCTGCTATTAAAAAACATCCTTTAACCAATCATTTTATTAAGCCATAACAAGATTACAAAACACAACTACCTACTCTTTCCTCCTTACAACTTTCTAAAAGTTCAAACTTAAAACAGGCTTTTTTGTATTTTTAAACTATATTTACAAGAAGTAAAAACCAACTAAAAAAGGACTGTTTTCAAAGCAGAAATCAAGTTCCTTTTTCAGATCAAAAACACCTCCATTTTAGAGCTTAAAAACAATAAAAAAAACACCACATAAAAACTTTAAAAAAGATGAAGTCAGAAAAAGAAAAAATGATTGAAGGAGAGTACTATTTAGCAGGCGATCCTAGTCTAGTAAAAGACCGAAGAAAAGCTAAAAATTTATTACATCGATTGAACGTAACCGAATACCGATTAACTAAAAAAGCAAAAGAAATTTTAAAAGAATTAATTCCAAATGCCGGACTAAATTTATACATAGAACCACCTTTTCATTGTGACTATGGATACAACATTATTTGCGGAGAAAACGTCTACTTCAATGTAAATTGTGTAGTGCTAGATTGCAGCACAGTGACTATTGGTTCCAATGTGTTTTTTGCTCCAGCCGTACAACTTTACACCGCCACTCACCCACTTGATGCCGAGCTTAGAAAAACACTTGAAAATGCTTTACCAATAACTATTGGAAACGACTGCTGGATAGGTGGTAATTCGGTAATTTGTCCTGGAGTAACTATTGGCAATGGATGTGTAATTGGAGCTGGTTCAGTCGTAACTAAAAACATTCCCGACAATTCTCTTGCAGTAGGCAATCCTGCCAAAGTAATTCGAAAACTAAATCAAGATTAATCTCGACATTTCAAAAAATGATTCAACTAAAACACATTCATCATATCGCCATTATTTGTTCGGACTACGAAAAATCG
>Ga0247814_10001548_pt1 | contig 13390 bp, 9 predicted proteins | sample UWRJL179409R1_FD_179947 | JGI IMG/M metagenome (GOLD analysis project Ga0247814, IMG submission 179947) | Plant litter microbial communities from Arlington Agricultural Research Station in Wisconsin, United States - UWRJ-L179-409R-1 | ecosystem: Environmental > Terrestrial > Plant litter >...
ATTAAAATGGGTTCTACATTTTCAAGGCCCGCAGCTTTCAATTGGCTAACTGCCTCTTCACCTTTTCCAATATCCCGGCAGCCCAGATAAACATAAAACCCCTGCTTTAAAAGCTGTTTGGTAGTCTCAAATCCAATACTTTTGTTTGCTCCTGTTATTAATACTGTTTTCATAAGTTAAAATTGTTTAATGTTATGAGACTATCCTTAGCTTTATAATTGTCTGTAATTGTTAAGCTGATGAATAGGCTCATATAATTTATCTTTCTTTTTATAGGACAAATATAACCAGGTCATCAGGCCTACTATAACACATCCATCTGCATTACTGGTACATTTCACGGATTCTGGTCCTATACTCTGCTGGGGTTACTCCTGTCTCCCTTTTAAAGAACCGGTTAAAATATGAAGCGTCGGAAAATCCGAGGTCAAATGAAATTTCTTTTAATGAATTACTGGTATGGAAAAGCAGGCGTTTTGCCTCCAGCACTAAACGTTCGTGAATGTGTTTGATGGCCGGCTTACCGCTTTGTATTTTTATCACCTCGCTGAGATGGCCTGCCGAAATATTTAATTGTGATGCGTAATCACCCACCTCCTTCAGTTCTCGAAACGATTTATTAATTTTTGCCTGGTAGCTATGCAGCAGAGTTTTTTCTGCTGAGTTCCCCTGTAGTGTGTATTGCTCTTCATATAATTTGCTTAAATAGGTAAGCAATAATATGAGGTATGCTGAGAGCATCCGTTGTTGCCAGTGGTTCGGATTGATATACACTACATTTAATTTGACTAATAAATCCTCCACGAATACCAGATCTGCATCTGTTAGCAGTAGTTCATGGCCGCCTTGCGGACTTTCTATAATAGGGAGTTTGCTTAGTGCGGCATTTTCCTGAAGGGATAAAAACTCCTTTGTGAATGCTATGCCAGTTGCCCACAGTTCATCTGTACTCTCCTTTACAATAATCCGGTTAGGTACATAAAAGTATATGGTATTGTTTTTCACGGTGAAAGGAGTCATATCAATCCACTGCCGCGTTCCGCCTTTTCTGATTAAGGCTATCAGGTAGTGATTCTTCCTATGGGGTATTAGTAAGTCCTCCACACCTGGCAGGTTACCTTCAAAATTGTAGATCCGAAAGTTTTTATTACCAGTGAGTTCATCTGGACCCAGGGAATAAATAGGGAGCTGCTGGTTATAGTTCATTTATCTACGAAGTAGCTTTTTAAAATTGCTTTAAATTCGAATAATTTGAAAAGGGTAGATGTATTGCTGCTGCCTTACAACGGCATAAAACTATCTTTAAAGCTTTCCTCATTCATGCCTACAAAGGAATAGTGACGGGGTAAAAACCAGCCCAGGGTTTGCATTACATTTCTGAAAGCTTCCTCAGTTTCGAAATCAGCAGGTGTTAAATTAAATACCAATTCTTGCGAAGTATCGCCATTTCGAGAGTTTCTTACCATCAGTAAAATCTTCGGGTTACTAATTCCGGTACTGATAAGAAATTCACGTAATATTGCACGATTTATTTCAGGAAATATCAGTTCAGATGGTTGAGCAACCAATACCTGCTCTTCTCCTTCAATCGTCTCATCTTCTTGCAAAGTGGAAAAAGGTGTCGGTCCGGTAGTGTAAAATTCGCCATTAAGATCCAGGTTCATAACGTCACCGTACGTTAATACCCAGTCCGGTTGCCCGCCTTCAGGATTAATTACAACTCCATAGCCTGATTTCAGCAAAAAATCATCTTTCATACGTTCAATTACGTAACACTGAAAACTTTCATTGGGCCTTGGCATTAACAATTGAACATAGGGGAAACCATCAGGACCTGTAATCACCTGCGGATTACCGCATCGAAAACTGGCCTGCACGATGTTTTCCAGAAATGATTTTTGCCATTGTTCGTCCCTCTTTTCATGTGGTACTGCTATCAAAGTAAAAATTACGTTGGTTTTTTCCAGATCCCCAAAGTATTTCTCTATAGCAGGCTGAGGTTTCGAAGTTTCAGGTTCAGGTTGTTTTTTTCGAAAAAGATCAAGTAATCCCATCTGGTTGTTTAGAATATATTTATTCAAAACTAACAAGTTTCATCGAAAATCCAGCTAATTTCTAAAGAGTAATTCGTGATGTCATTTCAGTCAACATTATGGTTGAACGTTCAAGATCCATAAAGTTAATGGTTTGGGTTAGCCATTAGCTTGTGCACGTTAGTTATCTGATCCGCTTCCACGATTTTGATGTCTTAGGCGTTCAGGAAGCCCTAAAAAACCAGCTGGCAGATATATCAAATGCCTTACCAGAGTATGCCCGTTACGGTAAAGGACGTGATGATGGAAAAGATGGTGGTGAACACTCTGCTATATTTTATAAAAAAAACCGATTCAATTTGGTAAAAAGTGGTGATTTCTGGCTGTCAGAAACTCCCGATAAACCAGGTAAGGGCTGGGACGTAACCTGCTGCAACCGGATATGTTCATGGGTATACCTCGAAGATGTACAGTCAAAGAAAAAATTCTATCCGTTTAACGTGCACTATGATCACCAGGCTGTTATTGCGCGCCGTGAAAGCAGCAAGCTGATTTTGCAAAAGATCAAAGAAATCGCTGGTGATGCTCCGGTTATACTAACGGGAGACTTAAACGGTGGCCGCGAAAGCGAATGGTATAAAACGCTTGCAACTTCAGGTGTAATCAGTGATGTTTACGGCCAGGTGAAGTATCCATATGCAAATAATTCTTCAGCAAATGGATTTAGGACACCGCGGGGCAATGGGGTAATTGACCATATTTTTTCTACAAAACAGTTCACCGCTACAAAGTGGGGTATACTGACGGATACCTATTACGGAAAGTTCCCTTCAGACCACTTTCCAGTTTTGGCAGTAGTAGAGTTGAAATAGAAAGCCGCATCGATGTACAGTAATTTTATAATGGCAACGGTTTGCGAAATGTACAAACCATTTACCTTTTGCTCTCAACGGTATATATAAAGCTATCTGCCTTATAGTATCCTACATTATACTCAATCGGCCGCTCTAATTGGTCATATACAAATCGCTTTCGGAACAGAATCGGGCTTCCGGCCGGAACCAGTAGTTTTTCTGCAATTTGATCATCTGCACCCATCGCCCTGATCTCTTCCTTGGACAATGTAGCTACAATGGAATGTTCCTGTTCAAGCAGTTCGTATAACGGACGTTTAAAGTCATCATCAGGTGTAACGCCCACGCTGGGGTGAAAATACGAGACAAAAAACACAAATGGTTCATCTGGCCGGCCTCGTAAACGTTGCATTTTTAATACTGGAGTGTCTGTTGTGATATCAAAAAAATTGGCGAGGTTCTTATCCGGCAATTCCCATGTCACATGGAGTTCAAAATTCGTAATGGGGATTCCCCGTAATTTCATCTCCTGAGAAAAACTAAGCCAATTATTTGACTTTGAACTTACAGCACCAGGCGCAACCTTTGTGCCAGCCTTTTTTTTACGGATGAGCAGGCCCTCAAATACTAATTTATTGATCGCAATCCTGAGCGTAGTCCGTGATATACCCAGCATCTCGGCAAGGTTCACCTCGTTAGGGATATTCTTTCCATTCTGATACTGTTCTTCTGTAATCAATTGCCTTAACAAGGCCTCTGCCTGCAGATGTAAGGGAATGGAAGATTTTTGGTCAATACTATAGTGCATGATAATGTTTATTAACAAAAATAAGTATTTTTATTTAAGACATATATGTGTATACATAATGATTGCTCAAAATAGTAATAACAGCTTATTAATGGAGCTTTTAGGTTACAATAATAATATTATATTCTTTTTGTTTGTTTAGATTTTTTTATATGTTTGTACATAATACATGTGCACCGGCTGGTTTTTGTGTAGCTGCAATCACTTATATGCTCTGCTACTTTTTAAGCTAATAATATGTACATGCATTAACATCAAATATGGATTTGAATCTAAACTATCACACATTGGAACTAAATAGTGGATTGCGTAAAACTGCACAGTACCTTATGCCTCCCACTTTACCCGAAATACCAGACGTTACCGAAGGCTATAATATCTACCCGGTCGCTGGATTAGGGAGCAATAAAATATTCAGCGGCTATTACTCACTTACCCAATGGATTATCAGCCAGAAGAATGTGGTAATCGATGGATATGGCGGAGTATTCTGGGACAAGATACAGCAGGAAATTACTGATTGGCTTGCCAAAGAAGGTCTAAGCGCCAATTGGATAAATACGAGCGACTATTTAAAAACAGCACAGGAGATTGACCAACTTGTGGCGCCCTTTCTGGGACTGCACAGTTCTGTTTGGGGTACCAAGTGTACACTAGTCATTGCAGACTGGTACCGGGTAAACGAATTGAGGGCAATTTTACCTGATCAAAATGCTGCAGTTAATATTATGATTGGCCCCGCTGCTGCACTGGCGAACTGGGGGACAGCTATCCTCTATATCGACCTGCCCAAGAACGAACTGCAATTCAGGATGCGCGCCGGGACGATCAATAATTTAGGAGCGAGTAGTCTCGATGCTCATTCCAGGATGTATAAGCGGTTTTACTTTGTAGATTGGGTAGTATTCAACAAACATAAAAAAACAATACTCAGCAGGATAAATGTTATGGCAGACGGACAGTGGCCGGACCACATTAACTGGATGTACAAAAAAGATCTTGATGCCGGACTCCAAAAAATCAGTAGATCACTAATTCGGGTGAGGCCCTGGTTTGAACCCGGAGCATGGGGCGGACAATGGATCAGGGAAAATATTAAAAATCTTAATAAAGATGTAGTTAATTATGCCTGGTCGTTTGAACTGATTGTTCCTGAAAATGGCCTGGTATTCGAAAGCGATGGCAATCTGCTGGAGGTTTCTTTTGATATGCTCATGTATCAGAACCAGCAACAGGTGCTGGGAAAACATGCTGCAAAGTTTGGCGATGATTTTCCTATTCGTTTTGATTTTCTGGATACCTGCAAAGGCGGAAACCTCTCCATACAGTGTCATCCCCAGTTAACGTATATCCAGGAGAATTTTGGTGAAAATATTACACAGGATGAAACCTATTACATCCTCGATTGTGAAAAAGACGCTGCCGTATACCTTGGATTTCAGGAAAATATAGAGCCAAACACTTTTAAAGAAGTACTGCAAAATAGTGAAGCAACCGGTAATGAAGTAGATATCAGCAAGTATGTGCAGTTACACACTGCAGCAAAACATGATTTGTTCCTCATCCCAAATGGAACAGTACACAGCGCCGGTAAAGGTAACCTCGTACTGGAAATCAGTGCAACACCATATATTTTTACCTTTAAAATGTACGACTGGGTACGTCTGGATCTGGATGGTAAACCACGGCCAATCAATATTGGTCATGCTTTTAATAACCTGGATTTCAGTCGTAAAGGGGAAAAGGTTAAAGAAGAACTGATTGCCAAACCTGTATTGTTGGAAAGAGGCGACGGCTGGCAGGTGATCCATCTGCCTACACATGCCGAACATTTCTATGATGTTTACCGCCTGGAGTTTGACGATAAAATCAGCAGGTCTACAGACAATAGCTGCCATGTGCTAATGCTGGTGGAAGGTCTTGCGCTGAGCATTGAAACAGCTGATGGAACACAGCATCAATATGCATATGCGGAGACGTTTGTTGTTCCCGCCGCCGCAGTATCCTATACATTGACCAACCTTGGCTCAGAACGGGCAAAGGTGATCGTCGCATTTTTAAAATAATAAACAGGTATATGGCAATAGAAAATAAAAAGGTAATAAGAAAACACAGTTTGTACCTATACCTGGTTTGCCTGGTTGCAGCACTGGGCGGGTTTTTATTTGGTTTTGATACCGCGGTAATATCCGGTACAATCAGCCTGGTAAAAACTGATTTTAACCTCAGTCCGGTAAGCGAAGGATGGTTTGTAAGCTGTGCATTGCTGGGCTGTATTATGGGGGTAAGTTTTTCAGGTAAATTGAGTGATAATTACGGACGTAAAATTGTTTTAATTATTTCAGCAGTGCTGTTTCTAGCTTCTGCTATCGGTTGTATGACTTCGGGATCATTTGCATTCCTGATAATTTTCCGTCTGATTGGTGGCCTGGGCATTGGTGTAGCCTCTATGGTGTCGCCCTTATATATATCTGAATTTGCACCATCCCGACTGCGTGGGATGATGGTATCTCTTTATCAGCTGGCGTTAACTATCGGTATCGTTCTGGCTTATTTTTCGAACGCTTATCTGGCCGCGCATACCCATGTTGTGTATGGTAGTGAGGAGATGAGCAGGATTTTTTCTACTGAAGTCTGGCGTGCGATGTTAGGCCTTGGTGCGGTACCTGCTGCCGTATTCTTATGCTGCCTGTTTTTAGTTCCTGAGTCGCCCAGATGGCTATTGTTAAACGGTCATGAAAATCGTGCACAGGAAATTCTGGTTAAAATTGACGGTGCAGCAGCGGCTGAACATGAAATCAATTCTTTTAAAGAGCAGCGTGACGATAAGCAGACTTCCCTTAAAGAGCTATTTACGCCATTGTACCGTAAGGCACTATGGATCGGTCTGTTGCTGCCCTTCCTCTCACAAGTTTGCGGCATTAATGCCGTAATTTATTATGGTCCGCGCATACTGGAACAGGCTGGTTTTACACTTAACAACGCTTTGGGCGGTCAGGTTACCATAGGCCTGGTGAACGTTATATTCACATTTGTAGCCATCTTTACGGTCGACAAGTGGGGGAGGAGACCTTTGTTATTTGCTGGAATTTTCGGTGCGGTAATTTCATTGGTGATAATCGGTTCCTTATTTGCGCTTAACATTACTTCCGGACCATGGATTTTGATTTTTATCCTTTCATTTATAGCTTGTTTTGCTTTTTCTTTTGGCCCGGTTTGCTGGGTGGTTGTAGGTGAGATATTTCCTACTGCAATTCGGGGCAAAGCCATGGCACTGGCTACCTTATCCTTATGGATAGGAAACTTTTTGGTAGGCCAGTTAACACCTGTTATGCTGGAAGGACTTGGTTCATCCTGGACGTTCTGGCTTTTTGCACTATGCTGTTCGCCGGCATTAGTGCTCACCTGGAAATTGATTCCTGAAACTAAAGGCCGCTCGCTTGAAGATATTGAACGTCACTGGAAGAACGATTATAAACGTTATAATAAGGTCACTGAAATACAACAATAAAACTATCATCAAACATTATAAAGCCATGAAACCACCCTCTCCAAACTTCAATCCTGCCTAACCGCAGCACAAAAAAATAAGAATACTAACCAAATAAATTTACTGTATGAAACTATTGAACAGGTTAAAGAAACTAAAGTGGCTTTACAGGGAGCCGCTGGTTATTCTGGTTTATGCGTCAGTTATCCATAGTGGTGCTGCGTATGCAATAAAACCACAGGTAGCTAAAACCATTAAGCTTATAGATGTTACTATAACTGGTCGCGTACTGGATGATCAGAAACAGCCGGTTCCAGGGGTAAGTGTACGGATTAACGGCACAACTATAGGAACGGTTACTGATGTGAACGGTAACTATAAATTAAGCGTCCCGGAACAATATACGGGCAGGAGCCTCACATTCTCTTACGTTGGTTACCTTACACAGGAAGTACCTATTGCCGGTAAAACGGTTGTAAGTATTAATTTCGCAGCTGATAATAAAGCACTCTCCGAAGTAGTGGTGGTAGGTTACGGCACACAGACCCGCAGCAACTTAACTGGTGCAGTAAACCAGGTCAGTGCTAAAAACATAGAAAATAAACCAGTATTAAATTTATTGCAGGCACTACAAGGTGAGGCACCAAATTTAATCATACAACAAAGCCAGCTCAATCCGGGAAGTAATGTTAGTATTAACATCCGTGGGGTAGGAACCTTGGGTAATAACGACCCGCTTGTAGTGATCGATGGGATCGTTGGGGGAAATATCAACACATTGAATCCAAATGATATTGCCAGTGTAACTGTATTAAAAGATGCAGGCTCTGCTGCAATATATGGGTCCAGAGCAGCAAATGGTGTGTTGTTAATTACTACAAAAAGCGGGAAGGTAAACCAGAAAGCTTCACTAACTTATAATGCGAGCTATGGTTTGCAAAACCCGGACGTACTGGTGCATAAAGTTGATGGCTGGGACAATGCCTACTATAAAAACCTGTCGCTCATTAATTCCGGCCTGCCGCCGGTTTATACTCCGGATCAGATCCTCGATCTGAAGAACCAGGGTAATGGCACATGGGACATAGAGCACCTGCTTAAGAATGCCCCGCAGCAGTCACATAACGTAAGTATTAGTGGTGGCGGGCCAACCAGCTCTTATTATCTTTCCGCGGGATACCAGGATCAGAAAAGTAACCTGATTGGCAACGGGGGCTCTGGTGCCGATTTTGGTTATACAAAATATAATCTTCGTTTTAATCAGACTGCACAGATAGGCATACTGCGTGTAAATATGATCTTAAATTACACCAAAACAAGGAATAAAACTAACAGTGTAGGAGATAACAACATTTTTGCAGATGCTAACAGGGTGCCACTAAACTATAGCTGGAAAGACGAAGATGGACATTACCTGACCAACCCGGTAGCTTCCCAGTACAATGAATATGGTGTGCTGGAACAGGGAGGCTTTAATCAGGCGGATAATGACGAAATCTTTGGTAATTTCAACGGTCAGGTAAATATTACTAGAGACTTGAAATTCACAGGTATTTTTGGGGGCACTATTGCTAATAATGGTAATTTTTTCCGCCGTACCAAGGTGAATTATCTTCCTTCGGGTGTATATGGTGATGACCTTACAGTTTTTGATAATAATAGCAAATCCCTCTTACTCAATACGCAGCTATTGCTGGAATACAATAAATCGATCAAAGATCATTCGTTTAAAGTTTTACTTGGGGCTTCTAACGAGAACTTTAGTTCAAGGGGATTTCAGTTACAGAAAACACTTACCGACCCTTTCCTGGGTACAGCCACAACAGGTACACTGGTAGATGCAATTAATTCGTATAACAGTATCGGGCTCGACCAGTGGAGCCTCAATTCTTTGTTCTCCAGGATAAATTACGCGTATAAAGGCAAATATCTTTTGGAAGCTACAGTGCGTGATGATATGTCTTCGAGATTTGCAAAAGGTAACCGGGCGGGAATTTTTCCCTCCGTAAATCTGGGCTGGCTGATTGCTGATGAGGCATTTATGGAACCGCTAAAAAATACTGTAAGCAGTTTTAAACTGCGCGCCTCCTACGGAATGTTAGGTAATCAGAATGTAGGTGCTTATCAATATCAGACTACGTATTTTAACTACCCAAGTGCTTACGGATTTAATAATCAGACGGTAGGCGGAGCAGGATTTAACCTGAGCAATCGTGACCTGACCTGGGAAAAAGCTACCACCCTGAACTTTGGTATTGACGTGGGTTTGCTGGATAATAAGTTTACGGCATCTTTCGATTACTTTAACAAGGTAACAAGTGATATCCTGCAGCCCCGCTATGATGTGCCGCGTTTATTTGGTGCCGGCCTGCCGGATTATAATGTGGCCAAAGTACGTAATAAAGGATGGGAAGCAGTATTGACCTATAATCTGACTACCGGTGCAGCCGCACATAGCTTTAGTCTCAATGTGGCTGACAGTAAAAATAAATTGCTCACCCTCACAGGAGGTACTACCCAACAAATCCTTAACCAGGATGTATTCCAGCTGATCAGAAAGGTTGGTGAGCCCATTACACAGTACTATGGTTATGAAACAAATGGTTTCTTTCAAAATGCTGCAGAAGTAGCAAGTTATCCTAAACCTGCTGGTGCAAATGTAGGCCCGGGTGATTTGAAATTCCGGGATCTCAATAATGATGGTCTGATCGACGATAAGGATAAAACTGTATTAGGTAACCCTTTCCCGCGTCTCACCTTTGGATTTACGTACAGGGTGAACTATAAAAATTTTGATTTACAGGTCTTTATCCAGGGAGTTGGAAAAAGGGATGCCTTCCTGCGAGGCGAACTTGTAGAGCCGTTCCATTACAATTATGGTGCCACCTTGTATGATCACATGACCGATTACTGGACACCTGAGAATCCAGATGCGAGATTTCCAAGACTGGCCGCTATAGGTTCGGCATCAAACACGAACAACTGGCGTACAGGATCTGATGTTTACCGTTTTAATGCGGCTTACGTGAGGTTAAAAAATGTCAATATCGGCTATACGCTGCCAAAAGCTATGAGTAAAAAAGCAGGTATGGAAAGGCTGCGCATCTCACTCATAGGCCAGAACCTTTTTACACTTAGTAAACTGAAGTTTATAGATCCTGAAACAACAGAGTTTGGTAATAATGTAAGTGTGGCATCTGGTTCCAACAGTGCAAGAAGTTATCCGCTGCCTGTATTTTACGGGGCTGGTTTAGACATCACTTTTTAACGGACAACAATTAATATTACAGACATGAAATTTCTAAATAAAGTATTTATCATTTTGCTGATAGCAGCTGTAGCAACGGGATGCAAAAAACTGGACCTGGCCCCAACTGACCGGTTTTCCGACCTTACTTTCTGGACAGTTGATGCCAACGTCTATAACGCACTTAATAATAACTACAGTTTAATGTATAATAGCAGCATCTTTTTTTACAATGAGGCTACGTCAGACAATGCATATAGTTCTACTGGAGATTACGCGCTGATCGCCAGTGGGAATGCCAATTCCTCGCAGGGCAAATTCCTGAACGACTGGTCATATTATTACAGTACGATAAAATCCTGTAACATCTTTCTGGAAAATGTAGATCAGAATAAATCGCTCGCCCCCGCGGTAATTGAACGTTTAAAAGCAGAAACACGATTTATCAGGGCCTTTGCACACTTTAACCTCGCAAAATGGTACGGAGATGTTCCTTTGATCAATAAAGACCTTTCGCCCGACGAAGCCAAGGTAATTGCACGTAGCCCTAAAGCAGCAGTAATTCAATTTGTTATCGATGAAATGGAAGCAATTTCTGCTATTCTTCCCAGCAAGGATGGCATGGCAGCCAGCGAAAATGGACGCATCAGCAAAGGAGCCGCACTGGCCCTGGAAGCACGCGTTTTGTTATACGAAGGTACACGTATGGCAGAGGCGGCAGCAATCTGCGAAAGATTAATGAATAATCAGAGTACTAACGGACAATATTCGTTAGTAAGCAATTATAGCGACCTATTCAGTAACCCCACAGTTAACAAAAATAATAATGAGGTGCTTTTATCCTTGCAATATGTTCCTAACATCAGGACCTGGAATGAGTTTTTCGATTTTGCACCAAGATCTGTTGGTGGCCGTGTAAGCGGCATGTCGCCCACGCAGGAGCTGGTTGATGATTACATTACTTTGAACGGCAGGGGCATCCGGGAAGCCGGATCAGGATATGCTGAAGCGAATCCATATGTAAACCGCGACCCACGGCTTACCGCTACCGTCGTATATGACAGGTACAACTGGACAAATCCAAATGGCACTACCAAAGTAATTTACATTAAACCCGGGTCGGATCCCGATGCGTCTAGACTGGACGAATACAGTCCGGCTTCACAGGCATCCTCGCCAACGGGTTATTACTGGAGGAAATATTTTGATCCAATCGCGCTCACCTCATTTACTTCGGGGATGAATATACACCTGTTCAGATATGCCGAAGTACTGCTCACTTATGCAGAGGCAAAACAGGCAATGGGGCAGCTGAATGAAACGGTTTGGAATAACACCATAAGGCTTGTTCGCCAAAGGGCCGGTTTCAGCGATGCAGGAGCTTTAACATTTCCCGGTGGTGCAGACCTTACTACCATCATACGCCGGGAACGCCGCGCAGAAATGGCAATGGAAGGTCTGCGTACAGATGATATCCGCAGGTGGAAAATTGGCGAAACGACCATGAACGGCTTTGCCCACGGTGCGAGGTTTGGAGATGCAGCTGTAGATAATGGATACATACGCGCACAAAGAAGGACGTTTACAGCGAAGGATTATTTGTGGCCAATCCCTTCGTCAGAAATCGGCCTGAACGGAAACCTTAGTCAGAATCCGGGCTATTAATTCTTAATGAACACAACCATAATCAGCTATAGAAATGAAAAATATAAAAAAATGGAGTGTTGTGCTATTGCTGGCCACACTGGCAGTTGGATCGTGTAAAAAAGATACACGGGAATTAAATCAAAACTTAACACCGGTTGGAGCTTTGGGTATGCCTGCAGATCAGTATGCCCTAACGTTAGCGCCCGCCAGTAATTCATCGGTAGATTTCAGGTGGGATACCGGCAGGTCAGAAGATGGCGACAATCTCTTATACGAACTTGCTTTTGATAAGGAAGGAGGTGATTTCAGCAAGCCGGTATTTAAGGTGCTGTCGGACGGTGGTGGTGTACAAAACAGTATCACCGTCACCCACAAAGATCTCAACAAAATTGCAAATATGGCCGGAATAGCAGCTTCCTCCTCAGGCAACCTGATATGGACGGTGCTTGCATCTAAAGGAACCAACAGACTACCTGGCTCCATTGTCAGAACCCTCAAAATTAGCAGGCCTGCAGGTTTTGCTGAAGTACCGGCAGAACTCTACCTATCTGGTTCGGCAACCGAAGGCGGAACTGATGCGGCAAAAGCTGTAAAGCTGAAAAAAAATGAAGAGGGCATTTTTGAGGTATATACCTCACTTAAAACAGGTGATTATATCTTAACTGATAAACCGGGCCCTGATGGGAAGAAATACTATGTAGAAAATGGGCTGATCAAAGAGGGCAGCAATCCCCTAAAGGTAGACGGGCAAAAAACTTACCGGTTAACGTTTGACTTTAATGTGGCTACGGCAACGGCAGTAGAGATCGAGTCGGTAGGACTTTGGATGTCGGCTTATAATACAGAAATCGGACAGCTTTCTTATCAGGGAAACAGTACCTGGGCAGCTGCTGCTATTCCTGTTGAGTTTTTCCAGTTTTCATGGGGACGCGATGAGCGGTATAAATTTGTGCTCCATACTTCGAACGGGCTCCAGTTTATGGGTAGCTCCCGTACAGATAATGGTTCGCCAGTAGGGCAGGCAGCATCCTATTTTTACCTGCTGCCGGTAAGTAACGATCAGTGGGCTAACACCTATAAATTTGATCCTGCTGCTGACCGTAAAACTGTGCAGGTTAATCTTTATTTTAAAGCTGACGTACCTTACACACACCTGATAACTGTAAAATAACCATCTGTACCTATTTTTTAATATAAAAAGACAAGTGATGAAGAATTACATATATGGATGGCTTACCGCAGCACTGATATTAACCGCATCCTGTGGCAAAGAAACGGTGGTACCGGAAGCCAGTCCTGCTGATCCGTCTC
>Ga0247814_10001549_pt1 | contig 13379 bp, 12 predicted proteins | sample UWRJL179409R1_FD_179947 | JGI IMG/M metagenome (GOLD analysis project Ga0247814, IMG submission 179947) | Plant litter microbial communities from Arlington Agricultural Research Station in Wisconsin, United States - UWRJ-L179-409R-1 | ecosystem: Environmental > Terrestrial > Plant litter >...
GGGGACCACGGTGACCGCGAACACCGGTACGTGGAACGTGCCGGCCCGTCGACTCGGCTTCGGCTACCAGTGGACGTCGAACGGTACGCCGATCGCGGGTGCCACGAGCGGGAGCTACACGATCCCGTCGAGCATGCTCGGTTCCGCACTCGGACTGACCGTGACCGCGAACATCGCGGGCAGCACGCCAGTGACGCTCGCCGCACGGTCGAAGACCGTCAAGGGCACTGACGGAGGAACCACCTTCGCCAGCACCGCCGCTCCGGTCATCACCGGAACGGTGCAGTCCGGCCAGACGATCACCGCATCCGCCGGTGGGTTCAACATCCCGACCAAGGACGTTGCACTCGCGTACCAGTGGAAGCTCGCCGGAACGGACATCGCCGGGGCAACCGCCGCGACGTACACCGTGCCGAGCAGCGCCATCGGCAAGGGCATCTCCGTCACCGTGTCGGGCACCTTCGCCGGCACGACCGTCTCCGCGACGTCGCTGCCAGCGACCGTCGCCGGCACCGATGGTGTTCCGAGCCTGAAGAACACCGTTGCACCGAAGCTCGGTGGAGAACCCGTCACCGGAAAGACCCTCACGACGACGACCGGCAGCTGGAACCTCCCCGCGACCGACCTGTCGTACACGTACCAGTGGTACGCGAACGAGGTTCCGATCGCGGGTGCGACCAGCGCGAGCTACAAGCTCGGTGCGAGCAAGTACCGCGACTCGATCAAGGTGCTGGTGACCGCGAGCCTCGGCTCGACGATCACGTCGAGCGCGTTCTCGGACGCGGTGGTTGTCAAGGCGAAGGCTGTGACGACGATCAAGATCGCCGACTCGACGATCACGACCAAGCAGAAGGCAAAGGTCACGGTCACGGTCGCCGCGGGTAGCAAGGCGACGGAGACCGGCCTCGTAGTGCTTCACTACGGCTCGAAGATCAAGAAGTACACCCTGAAGAAGAGCGACAAGGGCAAGGCGGTATTCACGCTGCCGAAGCTCAAGAAGGGCACGTACAAGATCTACGCGAACTACCGGGGCAACTCGACGATCGACGATGACAAGTCGATCACGAAGAACCTCAAGGTGCGCACGGCCCCGAAGAAGAAGTAACCAGCACCGCGAAGTAATCAGCACTGAACGAAGGGCCGGGGCGCTACGCCCCGGCCCTTCGTGTTCCCACACCTCAGTTGCCGAGACCCGCTATGAGGTTGATCGTCGTCGCGAGGATGAACGAGCCGAAGAGGAACGACAGCAGCGAGTGGCGCAGCACCGCGGCGCGGATCGTGTGGTCGGTGATGTTCGTATCGGACACCTGGTACGTCATCCCGAGCGTGAACGAGACGTACGCGAAGTCGGTGTAGCGCGGCTTCGCGTTCTCGTTGAACTCGATCCCGCCGGGCGTGCCGCCGTAGTACAGCCGGGCATAGCGCAGCGCGAAGAGGGTGTGCAGCAGCACCCAGGACAGCGCGACGCTGCCGAGAGCGAGGGCGGCAAGCCAGAAGCGATCGATTCCGGATGACGCGGCCGCATGCACGAGCACGAAACCGACCGACACCAGGCTGGCCACGCTCAGGACGAGCACGAGTGCATCCATGACGCCCCGCGCCGGCTCCTCCTGGAGGGAGTGCCGCTCCGTCGTCTCCCCGTCGAACCGGGATACAGCGACCCATACCCACGCGGAGTAGATCGCCGCCGCGACCGCCCAGCCGATCGTGGGCGCGTACTGCCAGGCGCCGAGGGCGACGGCGAGGAGTCCGGTTGCTACCCCCGCGGTGGTCATGACGATGAAACGCAGGGTGGTGTGGCGATGCATGTGCTGATTAGATCACAGACCGGCAGCACGGAAACGAGCGGATGACGCGGCGAACCGCCGCGTCATCCGCTCGTCGTTCGGTACTACTGGTCTACAGAAACCGGAGCGGCCGTGACCTCGATCTTGCGGGGCTTGGCCTTCTCGGAGACCGGGACCACGACGCTCAGCACGCCGTTGTCGTAGCTCGCGCTGATGCGCGAGCTGTCGACGCCGTCACCGAGGGTGAACTGGCGGTGGAAGGAGCCGCTCGGGCGCTCCTTGGCGAGCCACTTGACGCCGTCGGTGCCGCGCGGGGTGCGCTCGGCGCGGATGGTCAGCAGCTGGCCGTCGACGTCCACATCGACCGAGCCGGGGTCGATGCCGGGCATGTCGGCGCTCAGCACGTACGTGTCGCCGTCGCGGTAGAGGTCGATGGGCATGAGGCGCGGTCCCTGGCGTGAGTCGAGCAGGGTGCCGGCAACACGGTCAAGGTCACGGAACGGATCAAAAAATACAGCCATGGGAACTATCCTTTCGAACCTGAGTCACTGTGACTCAACTTCTCTGAAATTAGCACTGGCGCTGGTCGAGTGCCGGGTAGTTCTCCAGAGGCGAACGAGGCCTAGTAGCCGCTGAAGTAGTCGCTCGTGACCCGCTTGGCGCCGAGCGATTTCAGCATGACCCGCACGTCGTTGACGAGCGCGGGCGGGCCCGAGACGAAGGCGCGTCGCGAGGACGCATCGGGCACGGCTGACGCGATGAGTTCCCGCGAGATCCGCCCGGGTCCGGCCCAGCTCCAGGTCGCGGGCATGCCCTCGGGCGCTTCCGGAGAGACCAGGACGACGCGCACGCCGCTCTGTTCCAGGACGTCGGCGTATGCGAGATCCGAGGTGCGGCTCACGGCGTACACCACGACGACATCCCGCGCCGCAGGGGTTGCAGCGGCGAGCTGGCTCGAGAACGGCGTGATGCCGATGCCTCCCGCGACGAGGAGCACGGGCGTCGTGGCATCCGCCGGCAGGGCGAAGTCGCCGCCGACACTCGTGCCGCGCAAGCGGGCGCCCGGTTCCAGCGCCAAGAGCGCGCGCTTGAACGAGCTCGGCTTGTCGGTGATCGTCATCGCGAACGTGACGGGACCGTCGGCGACGGGCGCCGACGAGATACTGAAGATGCGACGCGTGCCGCGGAAGTCGGCGCCGGAGTGCGGGACAGTGAGCTCCATGTACTGGCCGGGCGTGAAGCGCACCGGGCGAGCGGGCTGGAACGCGAACTCCCACGTCGACGGCGTGAGCTGCTTCTTTCCGACGAAGTCGAGCGCGATGCCGCGACGCTGTCCGAAGAAGAAGGCGACGAGGTTGCCGACCACAAGGGCGAGCTGCGGGCTCGAGTAGACCGGGCCGATGTTGAACGGGATCGCGAACAGCGCAGCGACGAGCACCGCGAGGCCGAGCTGCTGCCAGCGGCGCGGCGGGAGGGTGAGCGGCTCGCTGAGCATGAAGCCAGCGAGGAAGACGATCGCCGTCGAGACGAACGCGATCTGGGCGGACTGGCCGAAGTCCGTGCCGGCCGTGGTGAAACGGACGATCTGGATCGCGGCGGCAACGACGACGAACACGATGCCCATCGTCAGGCGACGGGTGCGGTACAGCACGAGGAATGACGCAACGGCGACGACCGGCAGGAGGTTGGCGGTCGCGACCCACCAGCCGCTGAAGGTCAGTCCCGTCGCGGTGACGATGAGGGCGGCGATCGCGGCGGGGTTGAAGATGTGGCGGCCGCGCCACGCGAGAACGAACTTCGACGCGCTCGCGATGACCGCGGCGAGGGCGAGGACGAGCAGCTCCGACGGTTCGGAGGTTGGGATGAGCACGAAGAAGAGCAGGAGCCCCGTGATGAGCGCGGAGTCGAGGTGGAACCTCGCACGGAACAGGCGTGCGACCGCCCAGCTCGACGCGACGGTGATCGCGACGGAGATGAGCAGGCTCGCGAGCAGCTCGAGCGGCTCGTACGTGAGCTGGCCGAGTGCCGAGAGCACGAGCGAGTACGCGGCGATGATGACGAGCAGGATGACGACGAGGCGGTACATGGGCACGCGCCCGGTCAGTCGATCCAGAAGATTCTTGATGGCGGTCATACGAACAACTCCCCGGTGAAGTTCGCCGAGTGGTCTACCCGGCCGGTGGAAAACATGCGGACGAACGCGAAGTCGGCGACGGCTGCCAGCCGCTCCGGGTCGGTGAAGAAAAGTGCCGTCGCGAGACCGTCGGCCTCGAGAGCGGTCGGCGCGATCGCCCAGGTCGCGATGACATCGCTCGTGGGGATTCCGGATGCCGCATCGATGATGTGATGCAGGCCCGGCCCCCAGATGCGACGGTTCGATGCGGAGGCGCACAGCGACGCGTTCTGCAGCGACGCGACGCCGATCGCCATGGACGGATCGCGCGGGTGCTCGAGTGCGACGTGCGCGGCTGTCGGTCCCGCGTGCAGCATGTCGCCGCTCGCGTCGACGATGTATTCAGAGATACCGGCGTCGGCGAGCAGCTCCGCGACGATGTCGACGAGGTAGCCCTTGCCCGCGGCGCCGACATCGACGACAACGGGACGGATGGTCGAGAGAGCCTCGCCGTCCCAGGCGAACGAGTCGTCCCACGACGGGACACGGGCGACGGATGACGCCGGCGTGAGGCTGTACGCGCGGTCGTAGCCGAGCGACTCGAGGGCGCGCCCGACCAGTGGGCTCACCCTGCCATCGGTCGCCTCGTACAGTGCGCGATAGAGGGCGAAGAGTGCAGCGGCATCCGCCGGGAATTCGTATCGGCCGGGCGTACTCGCGATCCGCGTGACGAGGGAGTCGTCACGGAATCGCGAGTACGTGCGGTCGAAGGTCTCGATGCGCGCCGCGATCGCGGCCTCGAGGTCGCTGCCGAGAGGCTCGGCAGTGTCGATCTGCCACGGCGCCCCAATGGCGTCGAAGCGGAGAGTCGCGTCGAGCTTAAGCGAGGGCCTCAGCCTTGATCTGCTCGACGGCGTCGTTGAAGCCGCCGCTCGTGAGGGATGACCCGCCGACCTTGTCGACGTCGAGGGAATCGATGGACTTGCCGACGACCTCGTCCGAGATGCCGTCGGCGAATTCGCCCTGGTAGCGCTTGGAGTCGGGGCTCGTGCCGTTGCCGGTGACGGTCACCGCGGTGACGGCGCCGTCCGCGAGCGTGAGCTCGACGTCGATCGACTCGGTGCCGTTGGGGGACTGGTACTCGGCCGTGGCGTCGTAGGTTCCGTCGGTGTACGTCGCGTCGGTCGTCGTGCCGGAGTCGGTGGTCGAACCCGAGTCGGAACCCGAGTCCGTGGTGTCTGCAGTCGTCGCGTCGCTCGCGCAACCCGCAAGGGTCGCCATGAGGGAGAGGGCGGCGATGGTGGTAGCGGCTGTTCTCTTCTGGAGCGGGGTCATGTGATCTGCTTCCTGTTGGGGAGTGTGTCGCCGGATTAGTTGTAACTACAAGTGTGGCGCAAAAGGTCATTGAATCCTTTGGTTCCGCTGGGAGTCACCCGTGAGCACCCTCGTGTAACAGATTTGTTAACTGTCCTAACGAACCTTGCCACCGGGTTTGTTCGTACGCTTTACTAACTCTCATGACCGCACAGTCGTTCACCGCCGCTCGAGGACGAGCGCTGCGCCCGAGCACGAAAGTGCTGCCCGAGCACGCCCGCGGCCACAACCGCTCCCTCGTCATGCAGACCCTCTATCGGTCGGGAACCCAGAGCCGCGCGGACATCGCCCGCGAGACGGGGCTCACCCGCGTTACCGTCTCCGACCTCGTCGCCGAACTCATGGCCGATGGCCTCGTCATCGAGACCGGCCAGCGCGAGATCGCCCGTCCCGGCAAGCCCGCGACGATGCTCGACCTCAACCGCGAGGCGTTCCAGATCATCGGCATCGACCTCAGCGGCTACACGACGTTCCGCGGGGCCGTGCTCGACCTCGACGGTCGCATACTCGAGCGGGCAGAACTGCCCCTGTCGTCGAGTACGGGGGCGGATGCCACGGCTCTCGTCGTCGCGCTGACCGAGCAGCTCGTCGAGAAGGCCTCGCTGCCCGTGCTCGGGATCGGTGTGGGTTCCCCCGGAATCGTCGATCTCGCCGGCGTCGTGTTGACCGCCCCGAACCTCGGCTGGGCGGGTGAGCCGTTGCAGGCCATGCTTGCCGAACGGTTCGGCCTGCCGGTTCTCGTGTCGAACGACGCGAACGCGGCCGCGCTCGCCGAGCACAGCTTCGGCGACGCCGACACCGACATGATGCTCGTCAAGGTCGGCCACGGTGTCGGCGCTGGTCTCCTCCTCGACGGCACCCCGCTCTTCGGCAGCCGCTTCGCCGCGGGCGAGATCGGGCACGTCGTCGTCGGTACCGACGGCGGAGCCGAGTGCGCGTGCGGCAAGCACGGGTGCCTCGAGACCTGGCTCGCCGTTCCCCGCCTCGAGGCCGCGATCGCCGCGTCCCCGGAATCGGCGGACAGCATTCTTGCGGAAGCGGGGCAGCGCCTCGGCATCGCCCTCGCTCCCGTCGTCGGAGCACTCAACCTCGCCGAGGTCGTACTGAGTGGCCCGACCCACCTGCTTGATGGAGCGCTCGCAACAGCGACCATCGAGACCCTCCGCGCGCGAACGATGGCCGAGTTCCACGGCGACCTGACCCTGCGGATGACAACACTCGGCGAGGACATCGTCATGCGCGGCGCAGCCGTCATGGTCCTATCCGGACAACTGGGGGTCTCCTGACCCCGTTTCCCAGCACCACGTGGACGTCGGCCCGACGCTCGCGACAGTGAATATGCGACACAGATAACGCAGAGGAAAAGACAATGAAGAGAAAGTTTGGAGTGGTCGCCGTAGCGTCGGCGACCGCAGCAGCCCTTCTTCTCGCCGGGTGCTCGAGTTCCGAGCCCGCGGCCGAGGCAGGTGGCACGGACATCACCCTGTGGCTGAACGGCGGTGACACCCCGGATGCGCTGCGCGACTACCTTAAGACAGAGTTCGCAGACGCAACCGGGGGCACCCTCACTATCGAGGAGCAGTCATGGACGGATGCTCTCGCAAAACTGACCACGGCACTGCCTGACGCCGAGAATACCCCGGACGTCGTCGAGATCGGCAACACCTGGTCACCGACGTTCACGAACGCCGGAGCTTTCACAGACCTGACGGACATGTACGACGACCTGGGCGGCGAGAACCTGCTCGCCTCGTTCGTCGAGGCCGGTGAAGTGGACGGCGCGAACTACGCGCTGCCCTACTACTTCGGCTCGCGCTACATGTTCTACCGCAAGGACATGTGGGAGAAGGCCGGACTCGAGGTGCCGACGACGCTCGCCGAGTTCAACGAGTCGGCAGCAGCACTCACGACCGACGACCAGTCGGGCTTCTACATCGGTGGCGAGGACTGGCGCAACGGCGTCTCGTGGATCTTCGCCAACGGCGGGGACCTCGCGGCCAAGGACGGCGACGAGTGGAAGTCCACCCTCTCCGACCCGAAGACGATCGAGGGGCTCGAGCAACTGCAGGCCCTCTACGAGAGCTCCTCGAAGGCTCCCGTCACCGAGTCCGACTCGACCCCGTGGGTCAACATCAACGACAACGAGTCGACGGGCGAGCCCGAGGCCGCGACGATCATCGCACCCGGCTGGGCCCACTGGTCGATCGGCGATCTCGCTGAAGATCCGGATGACCCGACCGCTACGGTCGCGACCTGGAACGACGACACCTTCGGGGTGTTCACGCTTCCCGGCGTCGACGGTGGCGTAGCCCCGGTCTTCGCGGGCGGATCGAACATCGCGATCTCCGCCGCAAGCAAGAACCAGGACGCGTCGAAGGAACTCATGACGATCATCTTCAGTCCTGAGTACCAGCAGCTGCTCGGCGAGAACGGACTGGGTCCGGCCAACCTCGAGTACGCGTCGAGCCTCGGTGACGACCAGTTCGCGACCGCCCTCACCGAGTCCGCCGAGGGCTCGAAGCTCACGCCCGCCGCTCCCGGCTGGGCCGCGGTGGAAGGCTCCGGACTGCTCGAGGAGTTCTTCGGCAAGGTCAACGGTGGCGGAGACGTCGCCGACCTCGCGGCGGAATACGACGGCAAGATCGACGAGCTGATCAACGGTTGACGCATTCGGGTGGGCGGCGCTCGTCGCCCACCCGAATTCGTTCCTCTTCGCCTGATCTCGACAGGCTCGATCACCAATTAGGAAAGGAGGTACCGCTATGTCCGCTCCACAGTTGCGCATCAGGCGCCGCATCCCTCGAACCCCGTACCTCCTGCTCATCCCCGCTGTCGCGATCCTGCTCATCGGCCTCGGGTACCCGATCGTCTGGCAGGTCATCACCTCGCTGCAGGAGTACGGCCTCCAGCAGCAGTTCGGCAAACCGGCACCCTTCGTCGGCCTCCAGAACTACATCGACCTCGCCTCGACCTCCCAGCTGTGGATCGTCGTCGGTCGCTCGATCCTGTTCTGCCTCGTCACCGCCGTCGCGACGCTCGCGGTCGGCACCCTTCTCGCGCTCCTCATGAACGCGGTGACCAAGGGGCCGCGCATCGTGCTGCAGATCGCCCTGCTCCTGGCCTGGTCGATGCCTGTCGTCGCCGCCATGACCGTGTGGATCTGGCTGTTCGACCGCCGCCGCGGAGCGATCAACTTCCTGCTCGACATGATCCCGGGCGTCGACATGAACAGGTTCGACTGGCTGGAGTCGCCCGCGACCTTCTTCGTCGTGGCATCCGTCATCGTCATCTGGATGTCGGTTCCGTTCGTCGCCTTCTCGACCTACGCCGGGCTCACCCAGATCTCGGATGAGGTCATGGAGGCCGCACAGCTCGACGGCGCGAACGGCTGGCAGCGGTTCTGGGGCATCATCCTGCCGATGATCCGCCCGGTGATCGGCATCGTGCTCCTGCTGCAGGTGATCTGGGACCTACGGGTGTTCACGCAGATCACGATGCTGCAGGACGCCGGCTCGAAATCCAGCGAGTTCGATCTGCTCGGTACCTATATCTACAAGCTCGGTACCAAGTCGCAGGACTTCGGGATGGCGTCATCCGTCTCGATCCTTGTGCTCGCGATCACGATCGCGCTCAGCTGGTTCTATATCCGCTCACTCCTGAAGGAGGACGAATCGTGACTCTCGCGCTGAAGCTAAAAGGATCGCGCCAGCGATCCCGCGACGCCAGCGCCGGAGGAGCCTTGCGACGACGGTCAAAGAAGGGACTGCTCGGCCTCCTCGCGATCGTCATCGCGCTGCTGTGGGTGTTCCCCGTCTACTGGATGGTGAACTCCGCCCTGCTGCCGAACGTCGTGCTGCAGTCGTTCGTGCCGACGTTCCTGCCGCTCGGTGGATCGATCGACAACTTCGTCGGCGCGCTGTCCGACGGCTCCTTCTACTCGGCGCTCGGCATGAGCACGGCGATCACGCTCAGCGTCGTCGTCTTGTGCATCCTGTTCGCGTTCGTCGCGGCGGTCGCGATCAGTCGCTTCCGGTTCCGCGGACGGAAGGCGTTCATCATCGCGGTGCTCATCGTGCAGATGCTTCCCGCCGAGGGACTCTTCATCGCCCAGTACAAGCTCGTCTCGAGCGTCGGCCTGCTCGATTCCGTGATCGGGCCGACGGTCATCTACACGGCGTCCGTCGTGCCGTTCACGATCTGGATGCTGCGCGGTTTTGTCGCCGGGGTCCCCGCGGACCTCGAGGAGGCGGCGATGGTCGACGGACTCTCGCGGTTCGGGGCGTTCATGCGGATCACGTTCCCGTTGCTCGCACCCGGGCTCGTGGCATCCGGTGTCTATGCGTTCCTCCAGGCGTGGAACGAGTTCACCGTCGCGCTCGTGCTGCTGCCGAGCGAGGCGAACCAGACGCTGCCGCTGTGGTTGCGCGGATTCGTGCAGGCGAGCGCGACCCGCGAGACCGACTGGGGCCAGGTCATGGCCGCGTCGACGCTCGTCGCCGTGCCCGTCATCGTCTTCTTCCTCATCGTGCAGGGCCGGCTGACGTCGGGACTCGTGAGCGGGGCGGTGAAGGGATGAGCGCCGCGCTCCAACTCCTCATGCCCGGCTTCGTCGGCACGACGCTGCCCGAGTGGCTCGCCGCCCGCCTCCGCGACGGCCTCGGCGGCGTGTGCATCTTCGGCGAGAACGTCGTGTCGCTGTCGCAGCTGCGTGCGCTGACCGACTCCATCCGTGAGGCCAACCCCGACGTTCTCATCGCGATCGACGAGGAGGGCGGCGACGTCACGCGCCTGTACTTCGGCGAGGGATCGCCGTACCCCGGCAATGCGCTTCTCGGTCGAATCGACGATCTCCCGCTGACGACAGCGGTGGCATCGTCTGTCGGGCAACAGTTGCGCGGAGTCGGCGTCAATCTCGATTTCGCTCCGGATGTCGACATCAATTCGAATCCCGACAATCCGGTCATCGGCGTGCGCAGTTTCGGGGCTACCCCCGAGCTGGTCGCCAGGCACTCCGGTGCGTGGGTCCGCGGCCTCCAGTCGACCGGCGTGGCTGCGAGCGCGAAGCACTTCCCGGGGCACGGGGACACCGCGACGGACTCGCACCTCTCGCTCCCGGTCGTGGACCTGCCGCTCTCCTCCCTCCGGGACCGTGAGCTCGTGCCGTTCGTCGCCGCGATAGAGGCGGGAACGCAGACGATCATGTCGTCGCACATCCTGCTTCCGCAGCTCGACCCGGACAATCCGGCGACGTTCTCCCGTCGCATCCTGCAGGAGCTCCTCCGTGACGACCTCGGCTTCGACGGGGTGATCGTGAGTGACGCGCTCGACATGGTCGGGGCGTCCGGCGAGATCGGGATTCCCGCGGCTGCCGTTCGCGCGGTCGCGGCGGGTTGCGACCTGCTCTGCATCGGGACGAAGAACACGGACTCGCAGATCGGCGAGATCGAGGCCGCGCTCGTCGCGGGTGTGCCGGCTGACCGCCTGGCCGAGGCGGCAGCGCGCAATGTGGCGCTGGCGCGATCGCTCCCTCCGGTGGTCGAGCCTGTCGAGACCCCACCGTCGTTCGACCTCGAGCCCTCGATCGCGGCCTTCGACATCCAGCCCTCCGTCGCTGTCGAACCCGGCCACACCCTCATCGCTATCGAGACCGCTGCGAATATCGCGATCGGTTCGGCGCCGTGGGGGCCTCCCATGTCCGCTCGCGTGAGCGAGGGGGAGTCGTTACCCGCTGTGCACGGGCAGTTGGTACTGGTCGGGAAGAATAACCACCGGCACCGCTGGGTGCGCGAGCTGGTCTCGGCGACGCGAGCACGGCATCCGAATGTCATCGTCGTCGACATGGGCTGGCCGGGCGATGATCGGGAGTTCGCGGATGTCGCGACGTTCGGAGCATCGCGGCACGTGAGTCTTGCGCTCAGCGCATGGTTGGACAGGACAGCAAGGGAAGTGACCGCATGAGGGTCGGTGTGGACATCGGTGGAACCAAGACCGAGGCCGTCACGCTCGCGTCCGACGGGAGTGTTGTCGGCCGGATCCGGCTTGCCACGGGCACAGGGGACGTCGCCGTCGTCGAGACCGCGGTCGCCGCGGTGACCGCGCTCGCCGCGCAGTCCGACCTGCGCATCCAGGACTTCTCGACCATCGGCATCGGTGTTCCGGGCGCGGTCGAACCGGTATCCGGTGTGGTGTCGCACGCGATCAACCTCGGCGTCGAGCGACTCGAGCTCGGCGCGGAGCTCGCGTCGCGATTCGGTACCGACGTCCGCGTCGAGAACGACGTCAACGCCGCGGCCCTCGGGGCGTTCTTCCTCCTCGACCGCCCGGCGACCTCGTCGATGGCCTACCTCAACCTCGGCACCGGCCTCGCTGCCGGGCTCGTTCTCGGCGGCCAGCTCTGGCGCGGGGCGCGCGGCGCCGCGGGCGAGATCGGCCACATCCTCGTCGACCCCGCCGGTCCGATCGACCTCGACGGCCAGCACGGCGGACTCGAGGTCGTCGCCTCCGGTTCCGGTATCGCGCGCCAGTGGGGCTCCGATGTCTCCTCGCTACTGGAGGCAGCTGCCGCGGGCGACGCGACGGCTATCGGCATCCGTCAACGCCTCTACGACGGGGTCGCGAGCGCCGTCCGCATCCTCGTGCTCACCGTCGACGTGGACATCGTGGTCATCGGCGGCGGGCTCAGCGGGCTCGGTGACAGTCTCATGACCGGAGTCGCCGACGTGCTCGATGGCTGGGCGGCCACGTCGCCGTTCATCAGGTCGCTCGACCTTGCGCCGCGACTGCAACTGCTGCCGGCGAACAGTCCGGTCGCCGCTGTCGGCGCCGCCCACCTCGGGAGCATGTCATGGCCGAAGTAGTCATCGTCCCGAGCTCGGTCGAAGCGGGAGCGGTCGCCGCCGACGCGATCACCGCGCTCGTCACCGAGAGAGCGGATGCCGTGCTCGGCCTCGCGACCGGCTCGACTCCGCTCACGACCTGGGCCGCGCTCGCTGGGCGTGGACTCGATCTCACCCGGGTACGCGGCTTCGCTCTCGACGAATACATCGGGCTCGCCCCTGGTCACCCCGAGAGCTATCGTGCGGTCATCACACGGGAGGTCGTGGAACCGCTTGGCCTGACACCGTCGCTCGTGCGCGTTCCCGGCGACGACGGCCCGGTGCAGGGTGCGGGGGAGCGCTACGAGCAGGCCATCCGCGATGCCGGCGGGGTCGACCTGCAGATCCTCGGCATCGGACGCACCGGCCACATCGGCTTCAACGAGCCGGGATCATCGCTTGCGTCGCTCACGCGCGTGAAGACGCTCACCGAGAAGACCCGCGCCGACAACGCCCGCTACTTCGACTCGATCGACGACGTGCCGACCCACTGCCTCACTCAGGGACTCGGAACGATCATGCGCGCGAAGCACCTCGTGCTGCTCGCGTTCGGTTCCGCCAAGGCACCGGCGGTGGCCGCCGCGATCGAGGGGCCGGTCTCAGCGAGTGTGCCGGGCTCCGTGATCCAGCTGCACCCGCACGTTACCGTCGTGCTCGATGAGGAGGCGGCATCCGCTCTATCCAACGCCGACTACTACCGGCACGCGTGGGCGAACCGCTTCGGGTGGGAGACGTTCTAGCGAGGCCGTTCTCGCGGAGCTTCAGGCTCAGCTGACCCTTCGTCGGAATGGCGGCTTGGACCCCCTCCTGGTCCTGAATCAGTCGCGCGTCTTCCATTTGCAGAATAGATAGTGCTACTCTCCGATAGTGCGAATATCTGAGTTGGCGAAGCGAGCCGCGGTACCCCTGTCCGCGGTCAAGTACTATCAGCGCGAGGGACTGCTGCCCGACGGCGTGCGGTCGTCGCCGAATCAGGCCGAGTACGGCGAGCTGCACGTCAAGCGGGTGCGACTGATCCGCGCCCTGCTCGAGACCGGCGGGCTGTCGATCGCCGTGGCCAAAGACGTCATCCGCGCCCTCGACACGGACGGACTGCCGCTCGCCGAGACGTTCGCCGTGGCATCGCACGCGATCAGCACGCCACGCACGACGGAATCAGTGCCGAGCGACGAAGCGCGGCAGCGGGTGAAGGACCTCGCCCACTCGCAGGGCTGGGCCTTCTACGACGAC
>Ga0247814_10001550_pt1 | contig 13376 bp, 9 predicted proteins | sample UWRJL179409R1_FD_179947 | JGI IMG/M metagenome (GOLD analysis project Ga0247814, IMG submission 179947) | Plant litter microbial communities from Arlington Agricultural Research Station in Wisconsin, United States - UWRJ-L179-409R-1 | ecosystem: Environmental > Terrestrial > Plant litter >...
AGTAAAAGTAACCAGGTTATATCCTGATACAAATACAGTTAATTTATCCATTTTCAATCTGCCTAAAGCAGTTTTACCGAAGTTGTAAGAAAGCGTAGTAGTTTTCATACGCAGGTAAGAAGCATTTTCTACAAATCTGCTCGATGTAAGTGAATTATCAGTTACTGCCTGTCCTGCTCTTGGGATATTGGTGATTTGTCCCGGAGTAGTCCATCTGTCAAGCACCGCGGTCGACTGATTTCTTGCGTCTATCATGCCTTCCAGTTCAATTCTTGAAGCGTTGAACAGCTGACTGCCCTGTACACCCTGGAAAAATACCGTGAGACCAAGATTTCCATAGTTGAACGTATTGGTAATACCATAGTTGAACTTAGGCTGCGCAGAACCAATGAAAGTACGGTCGCCATCATCTCTTACATTGTTGTTATTTAAATCTGCATAGATAGCATTTCCGGTTTGCGGATCTACACCATTGTAGATATAACCATAGAAACTGCCTAATGGTCTGCCAACTTCTACTCTTACTGCTGCATCACGGTTAGATAAACCTCCATAATCAAGTGATTTCTGTGTAGTACCTAAACCTGTCACTTTGTTCCTGTTCAGGGAGAAATTCAGGTCTGTTGACCAGGTGAATTTTTTGCCCTCGAAGTTCTTTGTAGATAAAGCGAACTCAAGACCTTTGTTTTCCATTGATCCAACGTTCTGTGCAGAATTATCAATTCCTACAGACAATGGCAATTGTACTTTAACTAACAGGTCGTTTGTCTTTTTCAAGTAAGCATCTGCTGTAAAAGTTACCCTGCTGTTGAACATCGTCAGGTCTAAACCAATATTCGTCTGTGTTGTTTTTTCCCATGAAAGGTTATCATTAGCAATTTGTGACAGGTCATATGCGCCCTGTGCATTTACCTGGTAAAACTTCAGATAAGAATAGTCTCCAATTCCCTCATCATTACCCACTTTACCCCAGCTACCGCGAATTTTTAAATCGTTGACTGTTTTGCTGTCTTTCATAAAGTTTTCACCCGAGATTCTCCATCCTGCAGATACAGAAGGGAAGTAGCCATATTTGTTGCCATCTTTAAAACGTGATGATCCATCAGCCCTGAAGTTAGAACTCAACAGATATTTTCCATCATAAGCATAACTGATTCTGGCCAGGTATGATCTTTTGGACCATTGTGCACGCTGAGGTACTGTCGGCGCAATAGATGGTTCAATAGGTAATTTTGTAGTTTGGTCAATATAACGTGTTGCAGAATAATTGTTGTATTTATATTCTGATGCTTGTATAGTATAACCTGCAATGGCGCCGAAAACATTCTTTCCTGCTGTTTTATTATAGTTCAGGATATTCTCGTTCAACCATATATTATCATTTGTACGGTTGTTGTTATAAATACCACGTTCAGTACGTCCGTATACGGTCTTGTATGGATCAAGGAAATAGTTGTAAAACTCTGTTCTTCTGTTTGCACTGATGCTGGATTTGAAAGTCAGATCTTTACTGAACCTGATCTCCCCTGCAAAAGCTCCTACAAAACGCAATGATCTTTTTCTGTTGGTTGAACCAAATGCATTACCAATAGGGTTTTCATACCCACCGGGTACCGGTGTGAATGCCCCGTTCGGGTCATAAATGGTCAGTGTAGGTGGAGTGGTCAGGGCAGATAAAATTACACCGCCTTTAGCCAGACCTGCATTATCAGATACGTCGATACTTTTGTCATACGTTAATGAGGCATTAGCAGTAAGCTTTAACCAGCTCGTTATGCTTTGTGAACCATTAAAGTTTGTTGTATACCTGTCCAGTTTAGCCGGTGCAACTACACCTTTATCCTGCTGATAGCCTGAAGAGAAATAGTATTGACCACCTTTAACGCCACCAGATAGTGATAACTGGTAGTTATTCTGTGTACCAGTACCAAAGGCTTCATCTTGCCAGTCGGTATTTTGTGTACCGCCAAAGCTGGTATACTTCAGGTCTTTCATTAAAGCAATGTATTGGTCACTGTTCAGTACATCCTGTTTTTTCCAGAAATTTGAAATTCCGGTGTAAGCATTGAAACCCACTTTTAATTTCCCTGCCGTACCTTTTTTGGTGGTGATTAAGATGACTCCGTTTGCACCGCTTGATCCGTAGATTGCTGCAGAAGATGCATCTTTCAATATTGTCATCGACTCAATATCGTTCGGATTGATAAAACTTGCATCTCTGGAAGTCACTCCGTCAATTACATATAAAGGACTGTTGGATGCTGTTAAGGAAGTGTTACCACGAACACTAACTGTAATTCCTGCACCGGGCTTTCCAGATTGTGAAGTTACCTGAACTCCCGCAGCCTTACCTTGTATCGCTTGTAACGGATTCGTAATTGGCTGGTTCTGGATATCTTTTGAGGAGATGGTCGTTACCGCTGTCGTCAGATCCTTTTTTGTCTGTGTACCATAACCCACAACGATCACCTCATTGAGCTGCTCATTGTTATCTGAAAGGGTTGTTTTTACAGTTGTTCTGTTGTTTACCTGTTCTTCAATAGTTTTAAATCCTATATAAGAGAAAGTCAGTGTGGCATCTGATGGTGCGGATAAAGTATATACACCATTTTCATTGGTTACTGCACCCTGACTGGTGCCTTTAACTTTTACTGAAACTCCAGGCAAGGGGAGGCCTTGCTGATCTTTTACTTCTCCTTTAATGGTAACGTTCTGTGCCATGGCTACAGTTATTCCACATAATAGGCAAAGCATAAAAAGAGTAAATTTTTTCTTCATGATTGTGCTTTAGTTAATTTTTATTGGTGGGTAAAGTTAACGTGTATTTAGTGTTAAAAACAAGTTATTGAGCAGATTTATTTTGTGTAACTGACTGATAGTTAGTATGTTGATTGCTTTTTAATACGCTTCAATACCGCAACTGGAACTTGTATTTAGTGCTGATATACAGCAGTTAAGCTAATGATAGAGATCAGTGCAACAGCATAAACGATACGCTCCGATACCAGAGGGATATTCCCAAAATAAATTTTGAAATCAGCTGTGAAATGACATATTTTTTGGCTGATAAAGGAAGATTAGTCTAATACCAGCTGGCTCCAGCCATTTTTATTGGCTTTTTTAAGGATGGTTTTTCGTTCTTCCATGATGAGTTTGATCTTGGATCCATACGTCCAGCACGTACTCTGACGGATGTTCAGAATCTCCGCAAGCCGGTGAGACGAAATTTTCCCTTTGGTAGAGTAAATCAGAAAGATCATATAAAAAGCCTTATTGATCGGGATGCGCGTATTCTGGAAGATCGTATAAGTAGTAACTGATTCTTCGTATCCACATTTACTACATCTTCGGCTGTAAGGGATATGACCCATATAATAATGGGTGTTCTTACACTTCCGGCAGGTATAACCATCTTTCCATTTCAGATCAGAAAGGAACAGGTTGCAACTCTCTTTGTCAGGGTAAATCTTACTGAATTCTTCAAAATCCAGGTCGGCCGACATCACTCTGTCCCTGGTTACTTTTTCTACACTGGTCTGCAGTTCCTGATTATCCTGTTCCAGTAAGGTATTCATCCTGGAAATCTCTTCGGCCTGTTGCAGCAGCCTGTCATTCGCCGCTACCAGCTCTGCATTTTTTGCTTCAATGATGAGCGATTTATGGAATACTTCTTTGGTTCTTTCTTCAACCTTCGTCTCCAGCTGGTGATTAAGGTGATCTTTAAGCTTCACATTTTCCGCCATCTGCCGGATCATTTGTCCTTGTGCCTTTTCTTTGTTATGTTTCAGGATCCGTACTTTATCGCCAATAGCAAAAGAGAGGAAAACCATTTCCAGTACAAAACAGAAACTAAGACTGTAATAGCCAATTACCCCAATACTCAACCACGAAAATCCGATCATGATCAGCAGTTTCAGCGTGAAGCCAATGAACAGGAAACTATAGCCAAGCACGAAAAACCTTGCTGGTTGGTATCCTTTTGCATACACATATATACCTGCACCAAAGGCAACGGTAAGTGGAATAAACTCCAGGAATTTATAAGTTAAGAGCGAATGGTCAAATACGAGGCTGTAGACAAATAATGCAGTTCTGATTCCTATAATATATAATATCAGCTGATTCAGTTTAGGCGCCCTAACTTTAATGTGTAAAAGCTCCCTTGTAAATAACAGGGCAAAAATACTGGTAGAATACAAAGCAAATGCATAAGCGTGCTGATTCCATTCACTTGCGGATGACCATAAATACTGGTAGGCAATGCCATCTGTGCTCATCTCAAAAAAGCCCACGCTCAGATTATACAATACATAATACAGGTATTGCTTTTGCCTGATAGCAATAAACATAATGAGGTTATAGAAACTGAATACCAGGATCATCCCGTAAAAAATGCCGAAGTAAAAATACTCGTCGAGCGCATAGGAAATAAACCAGTCTACACTTCTTAAAACAATGATGGCATCAGAAATCTGAGAAGATTTGAATCTGAAATAATATAATTGCGCTTCATCATTATCATTTTGCACATAGACTTCAAAATTTTTATGATGGACTTCCCTGTGAGCAAAATCATAACTGTCTCCAAAGTGTTTTACTTTATAGGTGCCATCTTTTTGTGGCAGATAGGCAGTTACATCATCTATCGTCTGGTCAAAAAATTCAAGTAGATATCTTTTTTCTGCTTTGCTGTGATGTCTGATCTTTATTTTAAACCAGTAGGCGGCATTCAGGTCTTTCGTTTGGGGAGTGCTGACTGTGCTGGGCCTGAACTGATCCACAAAAGGCTGACTGGTGATTTGCTTAAAGCTGAGTTTACTGGTCGTATCCCGCAACACCTCCACTTCATCATAGATGAAAATATGCTGATCTACGTTATCATCTACAGGTACAACTTTTTGCGCAAAAGCGGAGAAGCTTGCTAAGCTGATAATGGTTATGCCAATGGCCGCAAGAAATAATGTGTAAAACCGGTTAAACATAAATGAACAGGAGGCCTGCGAATATTGATATTACTGCAAAGATAGGATTAATTTTAATCACGGTCACCTTGCTGCAACGTCATTGCATATATCGTTATATGGTCTATATTTGCAAAGTTGAAATTAAACTACGGCAATTTGATATGATGATAAATACAATAATATGGGATCCTAATGATGCATTGATTGATTTGGGATTTTTTGCACTCAGATATTACTCCCTGTTTTTCCTGCTGGCCTTTGTGTTCAGTTATATCGTTGTCAAAAAGCAGTTTATCAAACATGAGATCAATGTAGAACTAATGGACTCCCTGACCGTATATGTGGTATTAGGTACATTAATCGGTGCACGTCTGGGTCATTGTCTGTTCTACGATTTTGCTTATTATTCAAAGCATCCATTAGAGATTATACTTCCCTTTACTTTCACACCCGAATTTAGAATTACTGGTTTCCAGGGATTGGCAAGTCATGGCGGTGGTATAGGAATCATGGTCAGCCTCATCCTTTTCAGCAGAAAATTTAAAATCAAGCTGTGGTTCCTTCTGGATCAGATAGCCTTAGTAGTACCTTTGGCTGGTGCCTGTATCCGTATGGGAAACCTGATGAATTCAGAGATTATTGGAAAACCTACAGATGTGAGCTGGGCTTTTGTATTTCTTAAGGATGATAATATTCCCCGTCATCCCGCACAGCTGTATGAGGCAATTGCTTACCTGCTGATTTTTAGTTTTGTGTACCTTATGGTAAAGAAATATCCGAAACCGTCGGGCTTTTATTTCGGCCTGGTGATCTTCCTGATCTTTTGTTTCCGTATAGCGATAGAGTTTATCAAAGAAGATCAGTCTGCTTTTGAGGCAGGTATGTTATTGAATATGGGACAGATCTTAAGTATTCCTTTCATTTTAACAGGCTTGTTCATTATGTACATGAAAAATAAAGAACAAGCAGTTGTCCTGGGAATAACTAAGCTATAGCGGTTTTTGAGACCTGACTCCGGCTGTTAAATAACCAGGTAAGGAGCAGGCACAATAAGAATCCTGTCAAGGCTAATGCGGCACCCACATATTCGGGTGAAGTATAACCGTAAACTGCGATAGGTAATCCCCCAAGGAAGGCACCTAATGCATTCCCTGTATTTGCACTGGCCTGCATCGATGACGAAGCCAGCATTTCTGCACCTTTTGCTGCCCTGATCATCAGCATCTGCATTGGCGCGATAACGGCGAAAGCAAGTCCTCCGGTAATAAATGTTAATATGAGGGCTGCTGCTTTAAACTGACTCGTCAGTGCCACCAGCACCAGCATAATTACCATCAGCAGCAATAAGTAACTTGTCGTTTTCAGCGGTGAAAAACGATCCGCCAGTCGCCCGCCCACAAAATTACCTACAGCCATCCCCAAACCTGCAATAACCATAATTGGAGTAATCATATTGCTGTCAAAGTGTGCCACCTCTGTCATTAAAGGAGCGATATAGCTAATCCATGCGAACAAACCGCCTGTGCCGATTGCAGAAATACCGATAATAATCCATAACTCTGGTTTTTTGAATACCTTAAGGCTGTCAGCAAAGTTGGAGTCAGATTGTGAAGGCAGGGCAGGAAGCCATTTTTTGATACTTGCTGCGGTAATTAATGCGATAAAGGAGATCAGTACGAAAGATATCCTCCAGTTAAAATTATGTCCGATAAAAGTACCCAGGGGAACTCCTATAATATTAGCGATCGTTAAACCCGCGAACATGACAGAGACTGATTTGGCCTCACTGCCAGGATCTGCTAATTTGCTGGCGACCACAGCACCTATACCAAAAAATGCACCATGCGGCAAGCCTACGAGAAATCTTGCGAAGAGCAATAACTCATAAGTTGGCGCGAGACTGAATAATATATTGCCGCTGGCAACGGTAATCATCAAACCTATAAGTACTTTTTTTGGTGGATATTTTCCTAATACTCCTACCATTACAGGTGCTCCGATAATTACCCCCAACGCATAGATGGCAATCAGATGGCCAGCTGCCGGGATTGATACTGAAAGTGACTTGGCAACATCAGGCAAAACACCCATCATCATAAATTCTGTCATTCCCAGACTTATTCCGCCAAGGCAGAGCGTGATCAGACTTGTTTTGGTGTTGGAGATCAATTTCAGTAATTTCATTTGCGTCAATTTTTGCAAATATAAGATTGTTATGTCATCTAAATTGATTTACTCGATTATATGATACGGGTATGAAATTTCTATCAGGTCTTCTTTTAACTGATCCGCATCTTCCAGCACCTCAATAATTGAAAAAATCATGTCTGCAGTCAATGTTTCTCCATTAAAAATCCTGCTTACTGTTTCGCCTGGAATTCCATTTTCTTTATAGCTGCCTTTGAAATAATCCGTTGCCCAGTTAATATAGGTCTTCGGCTTACCATCCAGTAAACTTAACAGTTCTTCAGATTTATCCTCGCCTGCTGGTATATGACCGGTCGTCCAATTCCCATCAGTCGTTGTCCAGATGCAAAAAGTAGTTCCGGTAGAATTTACGGGTTCACCGAATATAAATTCATGATAAGCTTCGGGTAAACCTGCCGTTAGTTTGTCTTTTTCCTCCTGATTGGCTTCACTCAGATAGCCATTAATCACTGCGCCTGCTGTCGTAAACAAAATTAGTAGCTGATCACCTTCGCCATTGCGCATTTCAAAAAACTCTTCATCTTCGCTCCAGTCGCTGTTATAAGAAGAATACCTGTAAATCCAATCCTGTGATAAAATGGCATCCAGAACAGACATTGCTTTGCAGCTCTTCTGTAGCACCCTCCATTCAGGTAAGCCCTGAAGATTATTTATCGAAATCATTATATTTTATGTTTTTAATCCTCGTTGTAAATTACACTTTTACCTTCCACTGAAATATCAGATCCTTCCGCCAGCATGACAGATACAGGCTGTTCGTTATTCAGAAACCTGAAATTTTCACCATAAGTCAGCCCGAAATCTACGGCAATGTGATAACTGTTTACTTTATATTGTGCCCATTTGGGATGCCTTACCTCATATTCATTCGTTTTCTTGTCGCTGTAACGTGCATAGCCCCAGTAATGTTCCGTTATAAATTCGGTTTCACTACCAGCTACAATTTCAGAAAGACCTTTATTTGCCTTTACACTAAAACTTTGCCATTCGTTTTTGCAGCGCCAGCGGTATTCAACTGTACGGTCATCTTCCGCCTCTGTCCAGCTATGGGTCATGGGCATCGTTTCATAATTCTCGTTATAAATCGTATTTGCCACCACAGACAACGCGAATTTAGGAACGATTTCTTTGATAAATACCACCCCTCTTTTCCAGGTATTGCCCTCTTTACGCTTTACATAAAATCGTAGGTTGACTTCTTCAAAATTTGCATGGAATGGTACACTAAATCCTAAGAGTTTCGTGTTTTTAAACAAAAAACCAATCAGACTTACATAACAGGTATCATTCCAGAGGTCAAGTTCAGTGCCTACAGGCAGGTAAGCACTTAACATACTTTTGTCAATGGCATAATTAGCTATAGCCAGTTTACGCCACTCCGCGGTTAAAAAACTCATTCCACAAAGTACTAAGATTCCCTGTTATTAGATAAACATTCGCTTTTATTTTTTAAGACTAATGCTGGTTTTCGGGATTTCTCGCGGATGTAGATTTATCCGCGTCTATTTTCGCATTCTCCTGATCAACGCTGCTGAGGAATAATGGTTGAGTAGTCCATCTTAGCTATACGGTAATCTTCCTCACTTAGTTTCAGGTAGCCATATTCATAACAGCAAATACAGGGTTCAGCGCTATCCGCATTCGCCTGATGAGTAGCATATCTAAAGTCAAAACCCAATTCAAGCAATAATTGTCCGGATACCCTGAATTTACTCTCTGTATGGAGATTTTTGAGAATCCTTTGATTCTTCTTCAGTATTTTATTGACTAATCTTAAAAATGAATTGTCATCTCTGTGCAGTTGATTATAGTGATGGTTTCGGCAATAATCATCACAGAAGCGTTTATCACTTCGCCCTCTGAGTATTTTTCCGCAATCTGTACAGTGTTCATTCATATAGTGTAAAATTAAATTAATCTAAAGTAGATATAAAATCTTTTTTGTTTTAAGTTATTCGGTTTTAAATGTTTGGTATACGGGTAGAGACAACGTGGTTTTCATATTTGTGATATAAGCCGGTGAAAAGAAACTTAAAGTTAATTTTAGTATTTAAATGATGGAGAAAATAAAAAACAGCGTGCGCCTGACGGGTTATGCGGGCACAGATCCGGTATTGGTTAATTTTGCCAACGATAAAAGAATGGCCAGGGTAAGTATTGGTGTACATGAGTTTTACAAAAACAGTTTAGGAGAGGCAGTAGATCAGACGCAGTGGTTTAACCTGATCTTCTGGAACCATAAAGTAGAACTGGTAGAAAACATTGTTAAAAAGGGAACTGCCCTGCGGGTTGAAGGCAAATTGAGTTCCCAGACTTACACAGATAAAAATGGTGAGCAGCGGTATTCAACAGAAATTGTGATTAACGAACTTGAAGTGGTTGATCGTTATGATTTGTGATGATTTGATCATCAGGATGGGTATACCATGCTTGCCCATCCTGATTTACCTACTTTAGAAAGGAAATGGCTAAACCTCCGTAGAAATTTCTACCTGCTGCGGGGTTAAAATATCGTCCGTTCGCGGCATTCAGGTCATTGCCCAGACTGTACTTTTTGTTTAGGAGATTATCTGCGCCGGCGAAAATTTCAACAGGGAATTTTCCAATGCGCAGGTTTTTCCACCCTACTTTACTTTGTATAAGATGGTATTGGTCTGCATAAACGGTATTGGCATCTGTTAAGGGGATACGTGAAGTGTAATTATGCTGTACGAAGACATAAAATGCCTTTGGTAAATTGAACTCCAGACTACTAATGAGCACGTTTTTAGGAACTCCTGTCAAAGAATTACCGGAAAAGTCAGTATTGCGGTCTATATAGCCGTCAAATCTGAAATGGCTGAGGGTATAAGCGTTTTTTAATTGAAGCCCTCTGATAAACATACTGCTGTTTCTGGGGATGATCCATGCCGATAAGCTGGTTTCTAAACCCCACTGTTTTGTGCCGCCGGCGTTGATGAAATAGTCCGTATCATCATCATTTGTCCGGCGTACAATCGCATTTTTCAAATTGTAGTAAAAGCCGGTAACATCGATAAAAAATCTGTTGTCTGAAGTGTTATATTTCAGGCCTGTCTCATAATTCCATCCCTGTTCGGGTTGCAAATCTACATTAATCGCCTTGTCAGACGCCCTTACTTCAGATGAAGTAGGAGGTGAGTAACCTCTGCTGACAGATGCGCGTATGGAAAATGTTCTATCAAATAAATAAGACAATGCCGCACGCGGCATAAACTGGGTATTGAACTTATTGACCTTTTCAGCTATGGCAACAGGAAAAATACTTTCATAATGGTATTTGTACAAATTAGCACTGGCAGATAACTCCAGAAGGAGCTTTTCATTTAAATCCATGTTAATATTGGCGAAAATGAAATTTGAGGCCGACTTTATCCTATCTGCCGCCTGCAAAGCAGCGGCCGTGCCATAGTTATTGTCCGAATTATCAAAATCTGTTTTGGTCTGTGAGCCTTCTGCACCGAGATTAAAGATCCAGTTGATCGCATGGGATGTTTTTTTATCATAAGATACATAAGTCCTGATACCTAGAGTCGCTTCTTTTCTATGCTCATAATTTGTAATAAATGGATTTTTGAAATCTGTATAAGACCCGAAAACAGAAATCACATGTTTAAAATTCGGATTGATGCTCCAGCTGTTGGTTAAACCTCCAAAGGTGGTCTTACTATAAATACCCGCCTGCTGATCGATAGCACTCCGTATTGCGCCCGCGGCAGGTCTTGATAAATGAGGATCCAATTCATATTGAACTGCAGTTAGTCCGCCAGGCGTTTCATAATGCAAATTAGAGTAAAAGAACAGCGCTTTCAAATCAGCATTATTTGTATAATCCAGTTGTTGGTTTACCTGAAAATATTTCCGCTCCATGCCACTGTGGTCACGGTAACCATCGCTTCGCTGGTAAGCCTGACTTATGCTGAGTTGATATTTTTTCCATTTTTTACCTACTGAAATATTCTCCCTGAAAAGACCATAAGAACCACCTGTTAAATTTAAGGCAGCCACAGTGCTGTCTGTAGTCAATACCGGAGAATTGATCAGTACCACTCCACCGGAATTTGCACCATAGATACTGCTTTGCGGACCTTTCAGGATTTGAATATTGCCTGCAGCGGATAAGTCAAGTGCATTTAAATAACTGTTACCTCCGGCATCAGTCAGGGGAAATTCATCGAAGTATATTTTTACATTTCTGATGCCAAAGGGCGACCGTAAAAGACTTCCCCTGATAGATAAACGATAACTTCCAGGCGATCTTTCCTCCATTCTTACGCCGGAAATGGTATTTACAGCAGCAACGAGTGAAGAAGGCACCTGCTGTTGGATAGCACCAGCATCTAAAACCCCTACAGCCCCTGTTCCACGTAACAAGGGCTGTGTTGAAAAGTATGGCCTGATAATGACCTCATCTAATTTTTCTGTAGTATCTTGTTTAGTCTGACCAAAGCCGGAAATTCCCGAGCCAAGTAGAAGAAGCGTTAAGATTTTTTTCATTTATTTAGCTGCAACCCTCCATACGGTGCTGCTTACATCGTCAGCAACCAATAATGCGCCGTCTTTTGCTACAGCTACACCTACCGGGCGGCCATATACTTCGCCTTTACCCTCATCAGCAATAAAACCTGTCAGGAAATCTTCTAGCTTTCCTGCGATCTTGCCGTTTTTGAAAGGAACAAATGCTACCTTATAACCAGCAAGTGCAGAACGGTTCCATGATCCATGCTGACCAATAAAAGCCCCACCCTGGTATCTCTCCGGGAATTTTGTGTCTTTATAAAATGCTAATCCCAGTGAAGCTGTATGTGAACCTACTGCCAGGTCAGGGGCGATGGCAGATTTTACCAGTTCAGGTTTCTGACCTTTTAATCTTGGATCTTCATTTTGTCCGTAATAAGAGTACGGCCAGCCATAAAATGCACCTTGCTTAACACTGGTAATATAATCAGGCACCAGATCGTCACCCAATCCATCCCTTTCATTTACTGCGGTCCAGAGTACATTTGTACCCGGTGCCCATGCCACGCCTACAGGATTTCTCAAGCCTGCAGCATATATCTTTTCGCCGGTACCATCAGGATTTACTTCCAGGATATTTGCTCTGCGCAATTCATTTTCCATTCCATTTTCACCTGCGTTACTACCTGATCCTACAGTGATGTAGATTTTCGAGTTATCTGCATTCGCGATCAGATTTCTTGTCCAGTGGTTATTATATCCGCCGGCAGGCAGATCCAGAATCTTTTTTCCTTTACCGGAAATTTTAGTGTCCCCGGTTTGATAAGGATATTGATATAAACCGTCAGTATTCGCTACATAGAAAGAGTTGCCGATAATCAACACACCATAAGGTTGATCCAATCCAGACACGAAGGTAGTACGCAAATCAAATTTCCCGTCGTTGTTCGTGTCTCTGAATAACAGGACTGCGTTTGCACTGGATCCGCTCACCTCGGCCTTGTCTTTTCCGGATAAGGCATTGGCTATTTTCTCTTTAGTATTACGCTCAGAATTGGAGAGTACTACCAGGATATCACCATTAGGTGCAATATATATATTCCTCGGACTTTTGATGTCACCCGCAAATTTACTCACCGTGAAACCGGCTGGTGCAACAGGAGTTTTCCCTTCCGGCCATCCAATTACCTTGCTGAACTTATTTTTAGAAGCATCGGTATCTGGTGCGGGTAAATTGAGGGTCTGGCCTTCAGTTTCAACTACAGTACTATCCTTTCCTGCAGTGCTTTTAGGTTGTGAATGACAAGCAACCACGAAAGGTGCAGCGGCCAAAAGGGCGATCAGTTTGTTCATTTGATATGATTTTATTTGCAATGATAATATAGCTTCATGTCTGTCTCTCTATTGATGAGTGTTATACATGATAGTCCTCTCTTAAACAACATGTCGGTAAAGATGTTTGGAACTGTCCCTTCTATCCTATGATGTCACAAAAAAGTAACACAATGGCGTATCAGGTCAAAAAAAAAGCAGGTTTCTTATGAAACCTGCTTTTTAAAAAATTAAAAAGGAAATTATCCTAATTTCGATTGTAAGTTCTCATCAATAGCAGCTAAAAACTCCTCAGTATATAAATAGTGTTTACCATGTTCAACTTTGTTACCATGGATACAAACAGCTAAATCTTTAGTCATTTTACCACTTTCTACAGTTTCAATACAAACCTGC
>Ga0247814_10001552_pt1 | contig 13372 bp, 10 predicted proteins | sample UWRJL179409R1_FD_179947 | JGI IMG/M metagenome (GOLD analysis project Ga0247814, IMG submission 179947) | Plant litter microbial communities from Arlington Agricultural Research Station in Wisconsin, United States - UWRJ-L179-409R-1 | ecosystem: Environmental > Terrestrial > Plant litter >...
AAGCTATTCAAAAATGCTACAGAATTTTCTATATCGTAATGCAGAATTCGGTCTTCACTTACAAAAGGGACTTCCTGGCGGTAGGATTTCAGGAACATTTCAATAAAATCGCCTGATGGCAGCTTTCTGAAAACAATTGCCTGGGAGGCATTCATCAATTCAATAGCGAGTATGCGCTCGAGGTTATCCATCACACGAAGTGCTTTCGTCGCTGCGTTGGCACCCATACTCACGTGGTCTTCCTGCCCGTTGCTCGATACAATACTGTCAACACTCGCCGGTGTAGCCAATTGCTTGTTCTGGCTTGCAATACTGGCAGCGGTATATTGCGGAATCATAAACCCTGAATTTAATCCGGGATTATCGACCAAAAAGGCGGGCAATCCCCTTAAACCTGAAATAAGCTGATAGGTTCTCCTTTCTGAAATGCTTCCCAATTCAGCTAAAGCAATCGCTAAGAAGTCTAAAGCCAAAGCCAAAGGCTGACCGTGAAAATTGCCGCCCGATATGATCTGGTCGCTTTCGATAAAAATATTAGGATTGTCAGTAACCGAATTGACTTCGGTACGGAATACTTTTTTCGCATAATCAATCGCGTCTTTAGAAGCACCATGAACCTGAGGAATGCACCTGAAAGAATATGGATCCTGTACATGCGCTTTTTTCTGCTCAATAATCCGGCTTCCTTCCAGAAACTCCAGCACGCGGTTTGCGGTTACAATTTGCCCTTTGTGCGGCCGTATAAAATGAATAAGTTCATTGAATGGCTCCTTGCGCCCATCAAAAGCTTCGAGAGAAATCGTACCAATTAAATCGGCCAACCATGAAAATTTGCACGCTTTGATCAGGATATGCGCACCATAGGCACTCATGAATTGTGTGCCATTTAACAACGCAAGCCCTTCTTTTGATTGCAGCACGATCGGTTCCCAGCCAAAACGTTTCATAATCTCTGAAGCATGGACTTTTCTTCCTTCAAAAAACACTTCGCCTTCTCCCAAAAGCGGCAACGACAGGTGTGCCAATGGTGCCAGATCTCCCGAAGCGCCTAAAGATCCCTGCGTATAAATTATGGGTAATATATCGTTATTATAAAACGCGATCAGCCGCTCTACAGTTACTAACTGCACGCCCGAATAGCCGTAACTCAGCGATTGTATTTTGAGCAGCAGCATCATTTTAACGATTGCGTGCGGTACTTCTTCACCAGTTCCACAAGCATGGGATTTCACGAGATTTTCCTGCAGCTTTGAAAGATTATCATTGGAAATAGTGACGTTATACAAAGAGCCAAAACCCGTATTGATTCCGTAAATGGGTTCGCTTTGCGATTGCATCTTACCGTCTAAGTATTCCCTGCATTTGGCAATATTGACTTTGGCTTCTTCTGAAAGCGAAAGCGCCATATTGTGTGTAATGATTGTCTGTAAATTCTCCAGAGAAAGCACGTCAGAACTGATATAGTGCGTATTGTCCATTTCGATGTTGATTAGGTTTCAAAATTCCGCAAACCGTTACTAAAAAGCAAGTTTTGTTAATAGTATTTAAAATAATAATTCGTGTCTTGATTTATGGTTACATTTGGAAATCTAAAAAATAAACCATGAAAAACACAGTGTCTTTTTTATTCGTTTTGTTATTGTCGGCATTTTCAGTTGCTGCCGAAACAATTAGTATTAAAGGTAAGATTACCAATACTTCAGATGGTAAAATTACTGTCAGAGGCGAATCTTTTTTTAAAGAAATTACTCTTCAACCGGACGGCAGTTTTTCGGAAATGCTTACCATCAACTACAATGGCAGTTATACGCTGATCACCGCCGAAAACAAATTATCTATTTATCTTACGAAAGGCACTGCGCTTACCATTACGGCCGATAATGCCAATTTTTATAATTCCGTTCTATTTGCAGGAAAAGGCAGTGCTGAGAATCAGTATCTGGCTAAGAAAAACCTTGTGTTTGCTGCCATAAACCAGGAAGAATTATACCGTGCGGATGAAACGGAATTTCTCGGCAAATTAAAAGAAATAAAGAATTCATTGATGGCGACTTACAATGCTGCTAAATTTAGCGATCTCTCTTTTAAAGAAAAGGAAGCCAAAAGCATCAATTATTTTGAACAATTGAGTATCGTTAATTATCCTTCATACCATGCCTATTACGCCAAAATTGATGGTTATAAACCAACAGCGGCATTTCCAAAGTTTGATGCTTCGATTGATCTTGATAATGAAAACGAATTTTTATTTTCGAATGCCTACAAACAATTGGTCAATGCCAAATTTAATGAGGCTATTGATTCAAAAATGACTCCAGAGGATCAATATACCTATAAATATGCTTTGCCCGAAATTAAAAAATTGAAGAGCCAGAGTTTTAAAAATGCTTTGGTAAAAGTACTTTCGTTTGAAATTGGGCCAGGAAATCCTGATACTACCGAATTGTACAACCAACTGATAGCATTAACTCCCAACGAGTTTTTGAAAAACGAGATCACTGAAAAATTCAATAAGATTAAAGGAATGTCTGAAGGAAAGCCCTCTCCGACATTTAATTATGAAAATTATAGTGGCGGACAAACTTCTTTAGAAAGCCTGAAAGGTTCTTACGTTTACATTGACGTTTGGGCGACATGGTGCGGGCCGTGTTTGCAGGAGATTCCGTCTTTGCAGAAAGTAGAAGAACAATACCATGGTAAAAATATCCGATTTGTCAGTATTTCCATCGATGCGGTAAAAGACAATGCCAAATGGAGAAAAATGGTGAACGATAAAAAACTGGGAGGCATACAATTGTTTGCCGGAAACAATAGAAAATCTGAATTCATTTCAGGATATGCGATAGATACTATCCCGAGATTTATCCTGATCGATCCTAACGGGAACATTGTCTATGCCGATGCGCCGCGTCCTTCTGATCCAAAACTCATCGAGTTATTCAGTAATTTAAAAATTTAAAACAGTCAGTGCCTTTCTTATGAAAGGCATTTTTTTTGAACAATTTCTATTTGAAACGGGTAATGGTTTAAGAATATTTTAATTTAATGCAATAAGCGAATCAATATTAAACTATTCGTAAAAATACTGCAATGGCTTTTATCTTTGTTAAAATTGGGTACATTTGGAAACATGATGTCAGCAATTAACCCAAAATATGCAAGTGCAGCAACAACCTCAGGTATGGTTGTTTTTTCTAATGGCACAACATCAGTTTCTACAACCCCATTGGGGTAAATTATAACATAACAATCAGCGTTTGTTTTTTCGGAAGAAAAAAATAAAAACATGCAATACAAATACCCAGTAAAACAGAATTAAGAATGAACATATTAAAATTTGGAGGTACTTCAGTAGCCAATGCCCAAAACATCAACCTTGCTCTAACTATTATAAGCGAGGCTTCAAAAAAAGACCGTCTTGCGGTAGTTGTTTCGGCTTTTAGCGGCGTGACCGATCTGCTCGTTAGCGCAGCTGCCAATGCTTCGGCGAAAGATAAAAGTTATACAAAAATTGTAAGTGAGATTGAAGCAAAACACAAAGAAGCGATGGAAGCTTTAATTCCTCAATCCGAGCGAAATGAACTTTCCCAAAACATCGACAATGATATCAATCATTTAAAAACATTACTGGATGGTTGTTATCTTTTGGGAGAATTATCCAGCAGAACTTCTGATACGATCTTAAGTTTCGGAGAATTGCTTTCGTCGCAAATCATCGCTAAAGCATTACAGCAAAAAATAAAAAGTGCCGGTTATAAAGACAGCCGGGAAATCATTAAAACAAACAACCATTTTGGCAAAGCGGTCGTAAATTTTGAGATCACTAACCAATTGATAGCCGATTTTTTTAGTGCCAATACCACTCAGGTAACTATAATTCCAGGTTTTATCGCTTCCTCAACAGATGGCAACCAGACAACCTTAGGCCGTGGCGGTTCTGATTATACCGCGGCAATTGTGGCCGGAGCATTGGATGCTTCCCAGTTGGAAATATGGACTGATGTCAACGGAATGTTCACAGCAAACCCTAAAATCGTAAAACAAGCGCTACCGATAGCAAACATATCGTATCAGGAAGCAATGGAATTGTCGCATTTCGGAGCCAAAGTGTTGTATCCGCCAACCATTCAGCCTGTCCTTAAAAAAGGAATTCCGATTTTGATTAAAAATACTTTCGAACCTGGTGCGGACGGAACACTTATTTCGGCTTCTTCAACAGGCAATGAAAATCCGATAAAGGGAATTTCACATATCGACAAAATTGCACTGTTGACACTTGAAGGTTCGGGAATGATTGGTGTTTCCGGTTCATCCAAGCGCTTATTTGAGGTGTTGTCTAATGAAAATATTAATGTCATTTTTATCACACAGGCTTCATCTGAGCATTCAATATGCATTGGTATTTTAAACACCGATGCAGACAAAGCACAGGCTGCAATCGACAAGGCATTCGAACTCGAAATCACTCAAAACAAAATCGATGCGTGCGTTGTAGAAAAAAACCTTTGTATCGTCGCATTAGTTGGTGAAAACATGAAAAACCACCAAGGTTTGAGTGGCAGAATGTTCAGTACTTTGGGTAAGAATAATGTTAATATACGAGCCATAGCACAGGGCGCGTCTGAAAGGAATATTTCTGTAGTTATCAATGAGCGTGATGTAAAAAAAGCACTCAATACTTTGCACGAACGCTTTTTTGAAGACAATACAAAACAGCTGAATTTATTTGTAATGGGCGTTGGAAATGTGGGTGAGAAATTTATTGACCAGATTCACCAGCAGAAGAAATTCCTCAAAGACAATTTAAAAATCAATCTGCGCGTCATAGCAATTTCAAACTCAAGAAAAATGCATTTTGATGAGGACGGCATGGCTTTAAAAGATTGGAAAGTATTATTGGAAAATGGAGAAAAAGCTGATAAAGAATTTTTCATTCAGAAAGTCAAAAACCTTAACTTACGCAATAGCATTTTTGTGGATATCACCGCCAATGAAACTGTTTCGCAAACCTATGACCAATACCTTGAAGAGAATATCGCCGTAGTCACCTGTAATAAAATTGCCTGCTCATCTGCTTATGAAAATTACAGTCATTTAAAACAGTTGTCCAGAAAATTCAACGCTCCATTTTTATTTGAAACGAATGTGGGTGCAGGTTTGCCCATTATTGATACATTAAAACATCTCATTGCTTCAGGCGATAAAGTGAATAAGATTCAAGCAGTTTTATCCGGTAGTTTGAATTTTATTTTTAATAATTTTAATGAAAACAGATCCTTTTATGATGTAGTAAAAGAAGCTGGTGTACAAGGATTTACAGAACCTGATCCGAAAATTGATTTAAGCGGAATTGATGTCGCCCGAAAAATATTGATCCTCATTCGCGAAAGCGGTTATCAGATGGAAATTGAAGATATTGACAATGAATCATTTCTTCCGAAAGAATGCCTCGATACTACAAGTGTAGCGGACTTTTTCACTTCGTTGACCAACCATGCAGCTCATTTCGATACAATCTACAAAGAATCAATGGCTAAAGATTGCCGCTTAAAATATGTTGCTCAATTTGAAGATGGCAAAGCAAGTGTCGGACTGCAGTTTATTCCTAAAGACCATCCGTTTTATAACCTTGAAGGAAAGGACAATATCGTACTGTTTTATACTGACCGATATATAGATCAGCCTTTACTCATCAAAGGTGCCGGTGCCGGTGCTGCCGTCACTGCTTCAGGTATTTTTGCCGATGTCATCCGCATCGGAAATGTTTAAAACCGAATAAATGCAAGAAATAAGACTCTTCTGCCCTGCCACTATCGCCAATCTGTCGTGCGGATTCGATGTTATGGGTTTGTGCATGGATACGATTGGTGACGAAATGATCATCCGAAAATCGGAAGAAAAAGGAATTCGCATCGCTAAAATCACCGGCGCCGATTTGCCAATGGAACCCGAAAAAAATGTCGCCGGTGTCGCAGCATTGGCTTTGCTTGAAAAATTAAATGTTGATTACGGATTTGAGATTGAAATCTATAAAAAAATCAAAGCCGGAAGCGGAATTGGCAGTTCTTCAGCAAGTGCCGCGGGAGCCGTTTTCGGAATGAATGCTTTAGCTGGTAGTCCGTTTTCAAGACAAGAATTAATACAATTTGCTATGCAGGGTGAAATATTAGCCAGCGGCAGTGCCCATGCTGATAATGTTGCTCCTGCACTTCTTGGCGGATTTACATTGGTCAGAGCCTGCGATCCTTTGTTGGATATTGTGCGAATTGAAAGTCCGACTGAATTGTATGTGACCGTACTTCATCCTCAAATCGAATTAAAGACTTCCGAAATGCGTGCGGTTTTACAGGATATGATTCCTCTGAAAAATGCGATTAGGCAATGGGGAAATGTTGGAGCATTGGTTTCCGGCTTGCATACCAGCGATTATGATTTGATTGGCCGTTCACTTCACGATGAAATTGTTGAGCCGTTGAGAGGAAAGTTTATTCCCAACTTTCCAGCAATAAAAAAAGCTGCAATTGATAATGGCGCGCTTGGTTCCGGAATTTCAGGTTCTGGCCCATCTATTTTCGCATTATGTAAAGGATTTGAAACAGCTCAAAAAGTGGCGATTAGCATGAGTAAAATATTTGACGGTAGCGATGTCAAATATGAAGTGCATATGTCAAAGATAAATCCTGAAGGCGTACGAATTATTTCCCAGTCCTAACAATTAAAGCATTTGAAAATGAAATATTATAGCTTGAATCATAATGCACCAGGTGTTTCTTTTAAAGAAGCAGTCATCCAGGGATTGGCTCCGGATAAAGGATTATATTTTCCTGAAAACATCACTCCTATTCCACCTGCTTTTTTTGTAAATATAACTGAATTATCCAATGAGGAAATTGCTTTTACAGTTATCCGTCAATTTATTGGTGATGAAATTCCGGAAACTGAACTAAAAAAAATCATTTCAGAAACTTTATGTTTTGATTTTCCTGTCGTAAAAGTGAAAGATGGTATTTATGCTTTGGAATTGTACCACGGGCCAACTATGGCCTTCAAGGATGTTGGCGCCCGATTCATGTCGAGATGCCTCGCCTATTTCAACAAAGAAAATAAGAACAGTAAAAATACGGTTTTAGTCGCTACTTCAGGAGATACTGGCGGTGCTGTGGCAAGCGGATTTCTGGGCGTTGATGGTGTTGATGTAGTCATTTTATATCCTTCGGGAAAAGTGAGTGACATTCAGGAAAGACAGCTGACTACTTTAGGCAAAAATATCACTTCATTAGAAGTCAATGGTGTTTTCGATGATTGCCAGGACATGGTTAAAAAAGCTTTTCTGGATACTGATCTGTCACATAAGAATCTTACGTCTGCTAATTCTATTAATATTGCGCGTTGGCTTCCGCAGATGTTTTATTTTTTCTTTGCTTACAAACAATTGAAATCACAAAATAAACCATTGGTATTTTCATGCCCAAGTGGAAATTTCGGGAACATCTGCGCCGGAATTTTAGCTAAAAAACTTGGATTGCCAGTTACTCATTTTGTAGCTTCAACGAATGTAAATGATACTGTTCCTCGATTTTTAAAAAGTGGCAATTATGATCCTAAACCATCGAAAGCGACTATTTCTAATGCAATGGACGTTGGAAACCCAAGTAATTTTATCCGGATTCAGGAATTGTATCAAAATGATTTAAAGCAGTTCGAAAAAGATTTTTCTTCTTATTCTTTCACCGATGAAGAAACTAAAAAAGCATTGCAGTCCATATATAAAAACTCCGGATATATTGCTGAACCTCACGGTGCTGTTGGCTATTTGGGTTTGAAAAAAGAAATGCCTTTGCATGATGATTCTATTGGCGTTTTTCTTGAAACTGCCCATCCCATTAAATTTTTGGATGTTGTTGAACCGGCGCTGCAGATTAAACTTCCTATTCCAAAACAGATTGAAAGCGTTCTTAATCACGAGAAAAAAAGCATAAAAATCAGTACATACGAAGAATTGAAATCCTTTTTGTCATAAAACCAATTCTTCAAATAACCGGCTGAAAGCTGCATCCAGATCTGTAGTCAATCCCGGATGTGGCCTTGAGGTCTGGATCACTGAACTTCTGACTGCTGTAAGCCAACGGAAACGCGAAGGAACATCAAATGTTGCAATTGGTCCGCCGATTTTGAGTCCGTTGCCAATTTTCACAAAAGAATCAAGGTTTAAACGAATTTGATCAATATCTAAATCGGGCGCAATCGCATGCAATCTTGTTTCATCCGCATGAAAGCGGACTTTAATCAACTTGGCTCTTTTACAAAAAAGAATAAGTCCGACATTTAGGAATTCTTCACGCTCAACCCTTGGCACCACGCGAATCACGGCATATTCATATAGCAGCTGTTCTTGCATCTTGGGCTTGTTTTAGAAAAATATCAGAATGGGCTAATCGTGTTGAAAGGAATTTAAAATAAATTTCCCGTATTTGTTCCGGCGTTTCATCGGTTTCTTCCCAATGCAACCAATCGTCGGGAATGAGATCAACTATTGATTTTAATACTGTGTCAGAAAGTAAATTCTTTGATTCGGCATTTACTTCGTTTAAACGCGTCGCCTGAGGCAAAAGCACATGGTCTTTGATCAATGCAAACGGACTTTTTGCATGTCCTTCCCAATCTGACCATGAATGGTGAAAATACAGACATGCTCCATGATCGATCAGCCATAATTCTTTATGCCAGATCAACATGTTTGTGTTTTTAAAAGTCCGGTCAACGTTAGTAATGAAAGCATCGAGCCACACGATCTTTGATGCCAGTTCTTCTTCGACATCGGTTACCACAGGATCGAAATTAATTGAGCCGGAGAGGAAATGCAGTGCCAGATTTAAACCCTGACTTCCTTGTAGTAAATCCTGGATTTCTTCATCGCCTTCAGTCCTGCCGAAAGCTTCATCCAGATTTGCATAGACCAATTCGGGAATCGGTAAACCCAAAGCACGGGCAATTTCACCACCAATCAATTCTGCTATCAGCGCTTTTACGCCGTGGCCTGCACCTCTGAATTTGAGTACATATTTAAAGTCATCATCTGCTTCAGCCAGAGCCGGTAATGAACCACCTTCCCGGAGTGGCGTGATATAACGGGTGACATTTACGGTTCTTAAACGGATTTTATTTTCCATTGCGGATTGATTTGAAATAACTATTCTAAAAATCTTTTGAACATTTCGACTTCTTTTTTAGTAAGATATTCGAATAACGGATACTCATTTTGAAGTTTATCGATGCCGGTTTTTGACCATGAATAAGCAGATTTATTTTTCAGATTTTTCTCCGCTACATAATCTTCGGTTAATATTATTGAGATATAAATGCTCTGTTCATTTTTTTTAGGAATAGTGGCTAACATTGCCGGACCGTTATTACCGGGAATTTTTATAATATCTTCTTTTTTTATGAATTCATGAATTTCTTTGGTAAAGGATTTCATATTTACTTTTTCAAGGAAATTCTGATTCTTAATGATTACGTTACCAAGCGAATCAATTTTTATATAGCGTTTGATATTATTGCCATTGTCTTCCTTGCACCATTTGAATATGAGCATATTGTGAATTGTGCTTTGAATTGAATCATTAGCAGCTGCTGTATCATCCTGCTGAGAATAACTAGGCATACTTACCGATAAAAGCAATAAAAGAACTATTTTGCTAAAATTCATAAACAATATTTTTCGCTAATTTACTATTATTTCCCGTGATTTTCCAGTGTAAGAAATGCTTTTCCCAATGTTGCAATGATATCTGATGCGATAAACGATTGCCATCCGGTTTCAGGTAATGCGATATCAGCAGTTAATCCGTGGAGGTAAACGCCAATAATTGCAGCATCGATAGGCTGATAAGACTGAGCCAACAAACTGGTTATGATTCCGGTTAATACATCGCCGGAACCAGCAGTTGCTAATGCTGCATTTCCGGTTGTATTTTCATAAATTGCTGTGTGGTGAACAATTCGTGTCGGTGCGCCTTTTACCACCACAATAAGATCATGCTGAATTGAAAAATTGATTGTCAATTGCATTTTTTCAGTTTCGGAATCCCATTTTCCAATAAGTCTTTCCAGCTCTTTTTGATGCGGAGTGATAATCGTTCCTGAAGGCAAGGAAGAAAGCCATGATTTGTTTTGGGAAAGGATATTCAAAGCGTCGGCATCAACTACTAGCGGAATCGTATTTGTTTTTAAAAATTCGTACAGTGCTTTTTGCGTTTCCTGTTCTTGCCCTAAACCCGGACCAATTCCGATTGCCTGTGGTTGGATTGTAAAATTAATTTGAGAAATATATTTGTCGGCCATATCGGTTTCTGTCATTACTTCAGGAATGGCAATCTGGAGAATTTCGTAACCACACTTTGGAACAAAAGCAGTTACGAGTCCGCACCCACTTTTTAGCGCTGCTTTCGAAGAAAGGCAAATGGCGCCCATTTTACCATAACTTCCACCTATTAATAAAGCGTGACCCTGAGTACCTTTATGCGCAACCGGTGAAATGGATTTGTAGCTGCTGAGGATTTGGCTTTTATCGATTGTAACTGATTTATTCATGGCATTTGTTTGTTGAAATTTACAAAAAATCAATCGGAATCTGCTCTTAATTATTAGCTAATTGGCCTAGCCCTGATGGCAGCGGAAATCCTTTTTTGTTCTACGCAATGCCGAAAAGAACCGCGATACATCCTAAACAAAAAAGATTGCAGTGTACAGCGGGAAATTGCTCCTGAAAAATAAGGATTTTACAATTTTATGCCACTAAATCTGATAATTTTTGAATAAATTAGCGGCTTCAAATTTTATTTTAAAAACCATGAAAGATACTGCGCTGAAGCACATACACGAAAGTCTGGGAGCAAAAATGCTTCCTTTTGCCGGATACAATATGCCAATTTTATACGAAGGCGTGAATGCCGAACATGAAACGGTGCGGAATGCTGTGGGTGTTTTTGATGTATCGCATATGGGAGAATTTTTATTAAGTGGTCCGAATGCATTGGCATTAATCCAGAAAGTGACTTCGAATGACGCTTCAGTTTTGACTATCGGAAGGGCGCAATATTCATGTCTGCCTAACAATGACGGCGGAATTGTCGATGATTTGATCGTATATAAAATAAAAGAAGAGCAATATCTTTTAGTTGTAAATGCTTCCAATATTGAAAAGGATTGGGATTGGATTTCGGGACATAATGATCTGGGCGTAGAAATGAAAAACCTTTCAGATGACTATTCCTTATTGGCGATTCAGGGTCCGAAAGCGGTTGAAGCAATGCAGTCATTGACTTCGATTGATTTGGCGGCAATTCCGTATTATCACTTTGAAGTGGCGGATTTTGCAGGATTTGAACACGTTATCATTTCGGCAACAGGTTATACCGGTTCTGGCGGATTTGAGATTTACTGTAAAAATGCTGAAGTAGAAACGATCTGGAATAAGGTATTTGAAGCAGGTAAAGCATTTGGAATTAAGCCGATTGGTTTGGCCGCGCGTGATACTTTGCGTTTGGAAATGGGATTTTGCCTGTATGGTAATGATATCAACGATACCACTTCACCTCTGGAAGCCGGATTGGGCTGGATTACAAAATTTACCAAAGAATTTGTAAACTCAGACAACCTGAAAAAACAAAAAGAAGCTGGCGTTTCTAAAAAACTGATCGCTTTTGAAATGCAGGAACGTTCTGTACCAAGGCATGATTATGAGATTGTTGATAGAGATGGGAATGTGATTGGAGTTGTGACTTCCGGAACGATGTCGCCTTCAATGAATGTCGGGATTGGATTGGGTTATGTGACTACAGAAAACAGTACTGTTGATAGTGATATTTTTATCAGGATCCGTAAAAATGATGTGCCTGCAAAAGTGGTAAAATTACCGTTTTATAAAAAATAGGCATTTACCAATCAGAGATTACTTTATACCAAATAAATTAATGGGTTTTAAACAAAAATTCATTTTAAAAAATGTGGAAAAATTTTATTTTTGCACCATCAAATAAAATAAGAAATGGGAAGAGCATTTGAGTTTAGAAAAGGAAGAAAAATGAAGCGTTGGTCGGCTATGGCCAAAGCGTTTACAAGAATCGGAAAAGATATCGTAATGGCGGTTAAGGAAGGCGGACCGAATCCTGAAGCCAATTCCAGATTGAGAGCTGTGATCCAGAATGCCAAGGCAGCCAATATGCCTAAAGACAATGTAGAGCGCGCGATTAAGAAAGCAACCGATAAAGACACTGCCAATTACAAAGAAGTACTGTTTGAAGGCTACGCACCGCACGGTATTGCATTGCTGATTGAAACCGCAACGGACAATAACAACCGTACTGTGGCCAACGTGAGAAGCTATTTCAACAAATGCAACGGTACAATGGGAACGCAGGGTTCGGTTGAATTTATGTTTGACCACACTTGCAATTTCCGGATTCCGGCTAACGGAATTGATCCTGAAGAACTCGAATTGGAATTGATCGATTTTGGAGCTGAAGAAGTTTTTGAAGATGAAGATGGTATTTTGATTTATGCGCCATTCGGAAGTTTTGGTGCGATCCAAAAAGAATTGGAAAACAGGAATCTTGAAATTTTATCTTCGGGATTTGAACGCATTCCGCAAATCACTAAAAAATTAACTGAAGTAGAAATGGCAGATGTGGAAAAACTGATTGAGAAGATGGAGGAAGACGATGACGTGATGAATGTTTATCATACGATGGAGGAAAATTAGGGATTTAAGATTTTAGGATTCTAAGAATGTAGGATTGTAGGATAAAATAATAAACAAAAAACTCCAAATCATAAATTTGGAGTTTTTTTATAATCTTAAGCGTCGTTTCTTAAAATCTTACAGTCTTAGAATCCTAAAGTCTTACAATCCAATTTACTTAATAAATTCAATCTTCTGAACTTCTTCCGCATTAACACTGTCAAAGAAACCTTGTTCGTTCATCCAGTCATCGCTGAATACTTTGCTCATGTATCTCGAACCGTGATCGGGAAAAATGGCAATTACGTTACTGTTTGCATCAAATTCTCCTTCTTCGGCGTATTGTTTAATTGCTTGTAAAACGGCTCCGGAAGTATAACCAACGAATAAACCTTCTTTTTTGGCTATTTCGCGTGTGGCATGCGCACTTCCTTCATCGGTTACTTTGATGAATTTATCGATAATGTCGAAATCAGTAGCGGTTGGAATCAGGTTTTTACCTAATCCTTCAATGCGGTACGGATAAATCTCATCAGTATCAAACTCTTTTGTTTCATGGTATTTTTTCAATACAGAACCAAAAGCATCAACTCCTAAAATTCGGATATTCGGGTTTTTTTCTTTTAAATA
>Ga0247814_10001554_pt1 | contig 13341 bp, 7 predicted proteins | sample UWRJL179409R1_FD_179947 | JGI IMG/M metagenome (GOLD analysis project Ga0247814, IMG submission 179947) | Plant litter microbial communities from Arlington Agricultural Research Station in Wisconsin, United States - UWRJ-L179-409R-1 | ecosystem: Environmental > Terrestrial > Plant litter >...
AACATTTCTTCGCCTTTCACTCCACAAAAAAAGTGAATCATGAATTGTACCTCTTGCTAACCTGTCAAAGTTGTCGTGTTCATAGCTGTAACGGCACAGCTCATCTCCTTCAAAAGTCCTTACCCATAAATTTTTATTTTTGTCAAGCTTAACTGTATGAATCCTGTTATTATTAATGCTTTTTTTATCCTTAGGATCATACATATAAGTTTTAAACGAATATCCGTCGTAACGGCAAAGGCCATTCCAGGTACCAAACCACATAAAGCCATACTTATCCTTAACAATACCAAGCACCGTATTTTGAGACAGCCCAATATCTGAAGTTATATATTCAAATCTTTCTATAGGAGCCTGCGCAAAAGAGGTGCAAGCATTTAGGGCCAAGACTAAAAATACTAATATCCTGAAATAGTACTTAATATTCATAATAAATTACTAAAAAAACTAAAGTAAGACATTTAAACAGCATTTGTATCATGCACTGTACTGTTATATATTTTCAGCATTTCATAAAGACTTAAAAACCTTATAATTAACTTAAATATCGGAAAATAGGGAGTGCGAAATATTGAAGAAAATATTTAACGACCATTATTCCAGTTTATCTCGTCCCTGTAACTAAAGTTATCATTCTTACCAACAGCTTTTATAACTGCCCCGTTAGCAATGTTTAAGCCTTTCCAGGTAAAAACTTTTTCAGGGCTTGAAAGTATGCCCATTGATTGCCCGTTAATAAACAATTCAACTTCTTTACAATTGGAATATATTTTAATTTCGGCTCCTTTATTAGGCCTGTTGTTTGCCCTCCTGCCGGTTATATACACAAAGGGAGCTTGCGTCCACTGGGCTTTATAATAGTAAAAAGCATCTTTTTTGTATTCCCTGCCAAAGCTTACCATGCCTTTGTCGTTCCTGCCAGGTGTCTCGCCCTCATTACGCCCATCCGACCCAAAATCGAACATGCACCAAATAAAAGTACCCCACAAAAAATCAAATTTACTGGCCTGTGCCCAATACCGCTCATGAACATAAGACTGGTATTCTTCAGGATGCCACGGCCCGGATGGCTTTGACGGTGCCGGGTTTTCCTGGTGCTGAAGCACACTTGCACCTGCCCCATATTCACTAATTCCTATGGCTTTGTCCGGATAAACTTTATGAAAATTAGAAATGATATTTTCTAAATTATTTACATCTCCATATTTTTCATACATGTCTATATACCAACCACAATACCAGTTATAGGCTGAAACATCGGTATATCCTGCCATTGTTTGCGGGGTACGGGGGCGGTTATTGGCGTAGGTAGTAGGCCTTCCGGGATCTTCTTCTTTAACCAAATAGTCAAGTTCGGCAAAAAGCTTATGCATCTGTTCATTATCGCCACATTCGTTGCCAATGCTCCAGACAATAATAGCAGGGTTATTGTAATTTTGCCGTATGAGCTCTTTTAGTTGTTCTTTTATGTTAGCACTCCACTCATCTGTATATTCATAATACTGGTATATGGGTATCTCGCCCCATACTAAAACACCTTTTTTTCGGCAAAGCTCATACCAGTAAGGAGACATCTGGTAGTGGCTCCTTATGGCATTGCTTCCCATTTCCTGAATAATATCCATCGTCTCATCCTGGTCGGCTGCAGTAAGGGCCCATCCTTTATTAAATTTATCCTGGTGAAGGCTCACCCCTTTAACCAGGTATTTGCTACCATTTAAAAGAAAACCCTTAGATGGTGAAAAAGATAAAGAACGTAACCCCACCTCCTGTGTTACACTATCGGTTATCTTTTTATCTACCGATATATTCACCGTAACTTTATAAAGATAAGGGTCGTTAACAGCATCCCATAAATGGGGGTTTAGCAGTTTAAAATCCTGTTTAAAAATATGCTGCCCGTTTTGTGCAACAAGTTCCTGAGAAGAAATGCTTTTAATAACATTACCTAGACCATCTGTAAATGTCGCTGTTACTGTAACCTTTTGTGCTTTTTGCAGCTGGTTATCAACTATTGTTTTAATACTTATATCGGCCGATTGTGCCGATACACCTGTTGCAGTAACATAAACACCCGGCCCTCCATAATCGGCCGTTGTAATATGAACTTTATGGGTTGTTAGTAAACTTACGTCCCGGTAAAGCCCCCCGCAAATAGTGAAATCTCCTTTTTCGGGAGCAACGCTTTTGTTAGGTTCATTATTTACCATTACCGCAACAATGTTGTCTCCGCCTAATATTATGTGTGAAGTAACATCTATTATAAACCTCCCGAAAGCACCCTTATGGACACCTGCCGGCCTGCCGTTTACATATACTGTTGCTACAAGGCTGGCACCATCAAACTGAAGGTAGTAAGAACGCTCCAGCTTAGTAGCATCTACAAAAAAATGTTTCCTGTACCAACCTGTTCCCCGGTAATAATTTGCTCCGCCATCCTGCCCGTCATGGGTATTCCAGGTATGGGGCAGGTCTATATTATCCCATTGGCTGTCATCATAAGCTATAAGGCCGGCTGCTTTCTGGTCATTTTTAATAAACCTCCATCCTTTATTTAAATTCTTTTCAGTACGCACTTCATTAATGTTTTGCGCGCTGCATACCGGTATACTGAAAAAAACAGACACAAATAATATGACCAGAACTTTAAGAGTATTCATTTTAATAAATTTTACATTTTTAAAATATTGCATTATGACCATTGCGATGCTATAACTATAGGGTACCAAAAGCGTACGTTATACTGTGTTCATAAGTTTGTCCCGGCTGCACTATCGTTTCAGGAAAATCAGCATGGTTTGGGCTGTCAGGGTAGTACTGGCATTCCAGGCAAACCCCGTTAAACGCCTTATACGTACTGCTACCGTGGCCTTTATGAACGCTGTTTAAAAAATCGCCTGTGTAGAGCTGCACCCCGGGATATGTAGTGTATACCTGCATTAATATACCCGAATTTTCTTCAAGCAATATGCAAACCGGAGCCTTTACAGAAATTTCCTTATCAAAAATATAGAAATCATTCAAGCCTCCCCCTTTCATAACCTCTCCTAAATTTTGCCCATAAAAAACTTTATCGCCGGCAGCAAGCACCTTTCCTGTAGGTATATAATCAGGCGTAGTATCTAAAATAAAATTTGAAGCAATACTAAGCTTATGATCGTGTATGGTTATCTCCTTACCACTAAGGTTAAAATAAACATGGTTTGTAAAATTAACCGGGGTGGGTTTATCCGTCTCTGCAACATAACTGATCAGAAGCTCATTGGCATCGGTCCATTTATAGGTTATTGTTGCTTTAAGATTTCCAGGGAAACCACCTTCTCCGTCCGGGCTATCTGTTAAAAATGTTACGCTGCCGCTTCCTGTTTTAAAATCAAATACCTTGCTGTTAAAACCTCTAAAACCGCTATGGTTGTTATTTGCTCCGTCGTTCTTATCTAAGCTATACTTCTCTCCCTTAATAGAAAATGAAGCATTGCCTATCCTGTTAGCAAACCGGCCTATTGTTGCACCTATATAAGCCTTATCTTCTACATAGCCTTCCAGGTTAGGGAAACCCAATACCACATTTACCGGTTTTCTATTCCTGCCCGGCACCACGATAGATGTTATTGCAGCGCCATAATTTATAAGCTCCACATAATTACCGGAAGCATTTGTGAGCCGGAAAAGCACAACTTCCCTGCCCTTATGGTAACCAAAGTGTTGTTGGGTAATTGTGGTATTCCGGCTCATAACTTTTATTTTTTATAAAGTGCTGTTATATTGTCTATAGTCACAGGCTGCGATGGTTTAAAAGTATCCTGCGCCATATATTTTTTTAAACTGTACAATAACTGCCTTGCTTCGGGGCGGTTCTGAGTATCCGAAAGTAAGTCAATACCCGATACAATGAGTTTTCCTTTACCCACGCTACATTCAAAAACCAACCCTAAAGATCGCGCGGTAACCCAGTCGTCTATTACCCTTACAACAGGCTGCAGCCCTTTAGATACTTTGTCAAGCTCTATTGCCCCGGAATGCGACATAGCATCCCACCACTGGTAGTTGCTAAATTCCTGCGTAGGGAATTGCGAAAGTGCCGGGTTAAGAGGGTCGCATAATATACCCATTGTTACCGGTGGCTGCCCGCCTGTCCAGGCCGTGTTCCAGAATATGGTAGAGAACCCAATGGCAATATCGCCTCCCTTATCTTTTGCTAAAGTTCCATGTTTTAGGGTAAGTAAAACTTTGCCTCCTTTTTTAAGCAGTTGCTTTGCTTTATCATCAAGGGTTTGGGTTACATATACATCTTTACCGGCATCGGGCAGTTGCGCAGGGTATACAAAGAACTCCCAACTGTTAGTGTAGTTTTTTACCGATACAGATAAGGTTAGCATTACCGGTTCTTTTATGCTGCTTAAGTCCTGTTCTATAGACCCTAATGTAATACAATTTCCCAAAGGGATATTCTTTTTACCAAGTTGGCCTTTAAATAATACAGTGCCTTATCATTTTTAATTTCCCATTGGGGAGTAGCATCTGCTATAATGCCTGCGCTAAATTGTGCTATTTCAACATCTGCCTTAAGGCTTTCGTTATTTAAATACACCAGCTTTTTAAAACGCACTAACGGAACCACCTCGCTGCTAAAACGGCTGTACTCTTTCGCATTAATATACCCTTTGTCTTTCCAGAACGGATTAAGCACTCCTACAAGGGCTGTACCCTGCCCCGGAAAATCATACAACCCTAATAGCTGGAAACCCGCAAAGCCTTTGGTTCGCAATGCCGCCTCTGTATCGGCTTTATAGCATAAGGCCTGCAATTTACCCGAAGCGTATAAAAATTTAGCACCAAAGCTACCCAAACCGTTCTCTTCTAATTTGTCTTTAAATATTTCAAAATTTTTAGCTTTTAATATACCAGTGTAATGGCTTATTTCATTAAAATCAGGGTACACACACCACTGCCCAATTTCGTGGCTTACGGTTGGTATTTTATAGTCTTTGATAATATCTGCCCAGTCATAATCGGCAGATGGCGCTTTGCTGTTAATAATACTTTTAAGCCCGGCACCCCACAGCTGTATCCTGGGGTCTGATGTTGAGTTGTAATCGCTTTCGGGAATAATCGTCCAGCCGGCACCTGTGGTATATAACCTGCGGGAATCTTTTGCCTGCCAGTACTGTACGAATTTTTTAAGGTACTCTACATGATTTTTACCGGCAGGCTCATTGCCATACGTCATCATACAAAACGATGGGTGGTTACCATAATCCCTTACAATGTCCTCACTTTCCTGGTAAATATATTTGTCTAACGGTGTACCATCGCCAATAACCGCTCCCTGGTTTGCCCACGAAGAGCATTCTATCTGTAAATAAAATCCAAGCCTGTCGGCAGCAGTGAAAGCTGCTTCGGGAGGGCACCACGAATGGAACCGTACATGGTTTAAGCCATAAGAACGTATCTTGGTAAATATCTCGGTCCAGGATGCTACATCGGTCGGCGGAAACCCGGTTTTAGGGAACTCGGCACACTCCAGCGTACCGCGCAAAAAAGTAAGGTTGCCGTTTATGGTAAATTGCGTTCCCTCCGATTTGAATTCGCGCATACCAAAACTAACCTCTTTTTCATCCTGTTTGTTTTTACCCTGGTTTACCAGCACCTTCATTGTGTAAAGGTTGGGCGCAAATTCGCTCCACAGCAAAGGATTTGAACCCATAGGATACACAATTTTAAAACTGTTAGTACCCGGATTTAATGTAACGTTTTGGTTTATTGGTGTTAGGGCTGCCGATTTATCTCCTGATGCCTGCACTACCAGCTGCACCTCTTTACCCAACGGTAAAGCATTGTAAACCGTTACGTTTACAGTGGCTTGTTTTTTGTGTATATCGGTATAGATCTGTACATTGTTTATATAAAAATCCGGCTTTGCGGTAAGTTCCATTTTACCAACAATACCGTTCCAGTTGCCCTGCGTGTGGTCTGATATACTGTGCGAATTCTCTCCCGGTATAATATCTTTTACGCTGTTATCTATCCTTATTGTTATGGTATGCTCTCCGGGAGTAATTAGTTTGCCCAGGCCGGCTACATGTGCTGTACCTAAACTATTTCGCATGCCTGCAAATTTACCGTCAACCCAAATTTGTGTTTCCCAGTGGCATCGCTCTAAATAAAGTTCTACCGGTTTGTTTTTCCAGTTGGCAGGTATTGTTACCTTTTTTTGGTACCATGCCGCACCTTTATAATACTTTACAGGCTGTAGCCAAAACGGCACTTTAATGTTGCCTTTTTCCCTGTATTTGGCATACTCCGGTTTTTTAAAGTAGCCCGAATCTACAATGCTGCCTGTCCACGGAGTTTTTAAATCTATGTCATTACCCTTGTTGTTAGTGGTCATAGAGCCCGGCAGGGTAATCTGTTCTTTTAGATTCTTTAAAAACCATTTTTCACTAATTCCCTTGTCCAGCGAATCTGTTTGAAACTGCCATGTACCTGCAAGGTCTATGCTCAAATTCTGTGTTCTTTTTTGTTGTGCCGTAATGGTATTGCAGGTAAGCAGGGATAGTATCCAAAAGAAGAAAAATGTTTGTATATGTTTCATAATGTATTTAGATATAGTAATGTAAAAATGATAATGCAGATATTGAAAAGTAATTTTCCTGCCCGCCTAACCAAGTCCGGGCAGGATAAATTACAGGTAAAAACACTATTTGGTTTAAGCATCTGCGAATTACTGCCCAAACTTCATAGTGGTTTTATATTCAGGAATTAAGGAAACTTTATTTACAGAAAGTAATTCTTTCTTATCGCCAAAGTCAGGCACGTCTTCCGGGCGAAGGTCATTAAGGTAAGTAGCATCCTTTTGTATCGGCCTGAAGTATAACACTATGTCTTTACTGGCTGCCGTGGGTAAAAATTTGCGTAACCCTATTTGCCACGGTATACCTTTATAAAATTCGTCGGTAACCAGCTCACCGTCTATAAAGCCCATGGCTGTATCTCCTGTGTACTGCACCTGCAATATAATATCGTTAAGGTTACCTATAGTTTCGGGTAAGTGCACCACATATTTCTTTTCCCCTATCTTCTTCATATCTACGGTAAAATCTTTTTTAGGTAAGGTTACGGTGAGGTTGGTAAAGATCGCTTCGCCGGTAACTGCTGCCACAGAGCCAATACTTAGTATAATGTTTTTATTTGTTTTTGGATAGACCGAAACAGCAAAACTATCTTTTTCATAGCTTAAAAATGTAATGGCGTTATCTTCCTGCAATGCCACGGCATCGGAGAACAGAAGGTGCTTACGGCCGCCAATGGTAACGGTATATGATTTTAACGCAAGCGATTTTTCAATTACTAAAACTTTTGTATGCTTACCCTTAGCTGTAACCGTAAATTCAGATGTACCGTCAGCACATTTTACTAAATATTCTTTGTTGTTTTGTGTTACTGTCGTCCCATTGCCCTGTTGTATTGAGATGCCTTTACCGGCAAAAAGAAATTCTGCCTTTACCCCTTCCGGCTTAAAGAAAACATAGTAGGGTGCAGCCGCATCATTGCTCTTTGTGAGCAATTGTGCCGTGGCATAGCTCAGGTTAGCACCACCCACATTCAGGTTGTACGGAAATATGGCATTCTCCTCTCCTTTAATAGAAAAACCACCAGCCTGTGGTATGCTTATAGTTCCTTTAGAGGTTTTGATTTTTATGCTGATATTGTTTTTATCGGCAGTAACGGCATCATCCTGAAAATTATTTACAAACAAAAAGCCGGAATCTCCCCTGGCCCTTACTGCATACCTTAAGTCGGTAAGGTTTTCCGCAGTGACAGATGCATTATTGGATGGCAAAATTGTGGCCATTGGAGCGAATAGGTCACCAAATTCTTTTACGAAAAAATGCAGCAGCTTTAACCTGTGGAAGCCTTCGCGCACCTGCCCGAACTCGCCAATAGGTGCCTGAAAATCATACGATATTTTAGGGAGCCCGTAAGCTTCATCGCTAAAAAAGGTACGCCCCCGTGGGGTAGACCCACCGTGGTACATATAGTAACCAATACCGTTGCAGCCACCGCCAAGACAACGGTTTATAAGGGCATCAAAGCTTTTATGCTCTGCAATGGGCCTCCTGCTGTAAATGCTCATAATACCCGACCCAAGTTCTGCAGCAAATGCAGGATAATCCTGCGGCTTGTAGCGCACCGGCTCATAATCAGGGTGTGCCGTCATATCTTTATACAGGAAGAAAGGCGAAAGGTCTTTTTTTTCTGTCCAGAACGGATAGGCATAGGCCGCTGTTACCGGAATCGATTCATTGGGTATTATGGCAGCATTACCCCAGCCCGTTGCTGTATACAAAGGGGTGTCCATGCCGGCTTTTTTAGACAGCGATTTTAAAACCTTCATGTGGTCGTTGCCAGCTTCCTCAAATGCATTATTGCTGTCAGAAACGCTAACGCCCTCGTGCGTAACGCTAAGGTCGCGCTCAGAGGCGGTAAAATCATGCGGCTGACCAGGGTAGGTTAAACCCCATGGGGCGGCAGAGTGCTGGTATTCGTTCTCTATCTGTATCCCTATTATTGGGCCATTGTCTTTAAAATAATACCCATTAAGCTGTTTGCCTATTTCATTATACAGCTTTTCTACGTATGATAGGTATAGTGGGTCGTTAGAGCGTATCATAAGCGGTTTGCCCATAAGCCAGTCCGGTAATCCACCGCTTCGTATCTCGCCGTGGTCAAATGGGCCTATCCTTACAATAACAAAGATGTCGTTTTTAGCACACAGGTCTACAAACTTCTTAAGGTTGTTATCGCCCTCCCAGTTAAAATGGCCTTCCTTCTCTTCTACCATATTCCAGAAAACGTAAGTAGCAATTACATTTATGCCACCCGCTTTCATTTTTTTTATGGATTCGTCCCAGTACTGGTTCGCATACCTGGAGTAATGAAATTCGCCTGCTACGGGTATAAAAGGCTTTTTATTATACGATACATAGTAGTTGTTAACCGCTATATTATCGCCTTTTGCATTAGAGCCGCCAAGCTTTAATTTCCCTTCGTATATTTTTTTTGCAGGCATTACAGTATTGATCTCATACTGCTTAACCGCTTGTGCTGAAACAAAATTAGCAGTAGCAAAAAGCCCTAAAGCAATTGCATATGTTTTTATATTCATATTGTTATAAATTCAGGAGGCACTAATAAATGCCTCCTATCATAATTTCATCTTACCCTATAACGATATAGTGATTTAAATCCAGTATCGCCATATACAAAGTACGTTTTTAAAAATAAATTTTAGATAGATAATAATCTAATTAAAATGGACAATATTCCAGTAAGGTTACACTGTATCGCCTTGTTTTTCCAACATGCGGTAATGTAGTGTTACTCCATTATGGCTCATTTCCTGTCCTAAAACCTGCCCGAAACTTTCCTCTGCTTCCCTGTTTTTGGCAAGGCCAAAATAACCAAGGCCCTTCATGTAAAGGCAATGTATACGGTTACGCTTGTCAAGGTCGTCTTCCCAAATCATCAGATCGGGTAGCGATACTGCAAAATAATCAATGGTTACATGGTCGTTAGCATGCTTTTCGCCATAAGCAGCAAGTTTTTCAAAACGGCTGTTGGCCTCATCCTGTCGGTTAAGCTTAAGCAGTGCAAGTCCCTGATAGAAAATTTTGTCGGGTTGCTGGTCGTTATAAAATATTGCAGCGGCAGGTTCACTAAGGCCTTCGCTGGCTTTTTGCCACCAGCCATTAGCCTCCGAAGTGGCGTCTTTCTTTTCATAAGCCACTCCCAGCCAGTAATGTATATCATTTTCCTGGGTACCGTGCAATTTGCCTTCTCCCAAATTTTCAGGATACAGCTGTGCCTGTTGCAGGTATGATATGGCTTTATCCGGTTCGTTATTTGCAATAGCTTTTTTAGCCAGTTCGGTTAATGCTGTAAGATATTGCCCAATAACTTTGCCTTCACCGCCTTCCCATGGGTGAAAAATGCGGTTTTGCAATAGCATAAAGGCTTTTTCATGATCGCCCAGCAAATTGTAAAGTGTAGCACGCTCCAGGTACACATCGTCACGCAGAAGGGTAAGTCCTAAATATTTCTCTAAAAAGTCGAGGCGGTATTCTGGGCTCTTGTTTAGTCGCTTGTACAACTGGTCGAGCTCCATTAAAATACGGGCATCTTTAGTATCAAGGGCAAATGCTTTTTCAAGGCTTGCCAATGCTTTTTCAGGATCATTCAGTTTGTTGTAATACGCCAGCGACAGGTTGCGGTGCGCCGTAGGGAACGTATCATCTATAGCAATAGACTGTTCCCATGCGGCAATAGCCTCGCTGTACTGGCGGGTAGCATACCAAAAGTTACCCAAATAATAATGGGCCTTAGCATCTGCAGTATTATTGGCTGTAGCCAAAGTAAGTGCCTGTACAGCTTCTATCTGGTTAGGGAAACAGTAATCCGGATTAGTAACAGCCGCTTTTTGCCAGGCTTCATTGGCTTTGTCGCTGTCACCTTTTTTGTGGCAGAACGATGCAAGGTAATAATACGCCAACGGATATTCGGCACCCGTGCCAATGCCAAGCTCTACTAAGTTAATGGCATCATTATAAAAACCGGCAGCGGCATAATCAAGCGCGTACTCTATATAATTATGAATGTTGTTGCGAAGCAGCTCCTGCAAGGATTGAAGTACCTCTTTATTTTCGGTAAGCAGGTATTTTTCATACAGCACACCATAGTTAAAGTGGTCTTCGGCAAGGTAAGCATCAGCCAGCTGGGCTGCTTTTTCTTTGTTGTCAAGTTTGCGCAGCAGTATTACCTGCAAATGCAGAGCTTTATGGTCCTGTGTGTTTTTAGATATGGCTTTTTCTGTATGATTAAGTGCCAACGTAAAATCACTTTTTATAGCATCAAGCTGCGCCACGTTAAAATAGGCTTGGTTTTGCCACGCGGCATTCCATGCCGATTTATAAAACGCATCGTACGCCTCGCTATTCCTGCCCTGGTATTTAAGACTAAGGCCAAGGTTATATAAAGGCTCACCGTCATACGGGTTGGGGTTGCGCTGCGTACTTGTTTTTACTGCTGCCTTAAAGAATTTTTCAGCTTCGGCAAATTTGGCACGACGTAGTAGCCATAACCCCATGGCGTTATTAGCGCGTATATCTCCGGCATCGCGCCTTAAGGCTTCTTCATAATACGGTATTGGGCTGTAGGTAGCATGGCGGTACTGCTCTAAATGCTGTGCGGTAAGGAACAGTTGCTCATTATTTTCAACATCTTCAGGGGCAAGCGCAGGTTTAGCCGGCTCAGGTATTTCGCTGGTGTTCTCACCCTCCCACTGCCAGTCGACTAATATAATCCCTTTTTCATCGGTAACGGATATCGACAATCCTTCAAGCGTTTCAACTCTCTCAAAATCAATAGCTTTTTCGAATGATGTTTTTGGTGAAGCGTTGTATTGCTCTTCTAAAAGTACACGATCACCATTTTTCACAGTAACTGTAGCATTAGGGTACACACCTGTGGTATACGCTTTTACAATTAGCTTATCGCCTTCTTTTTCAAGGTTAACCATAGCGTTTTGTGTTGCATTTTTCACAATACCCAGGTCGCGGTACGGCATAAAGTACTGTACAAAATCCTTTTGTTCGCCGGGCATAAGCCATGAAAAATCAGGTTGATTATCGGTGTATACGCCGCACATCAGTTCTATATACGGCCCGTCTTCATCGGTAAGGTTACGGTCCCAGGCACGGCCAAAATCACCATGGCCCCATGTCCATTGCTTTTTACCGGGCGATACATGGTGGTTGGCCACATGCAGCAATCCGCCTTTAGAATCATTTTCATAGCCACCTACAAAATTATATTTTGAAGTGATAGCCATATAGGATGTCGGCACAGGAATATTTTTATACCTCGAAATATCGGTACCCGGCGAATAATCTACCTTGTAATAAGTGCCTTTGGCAATGGGGAACGACGACACATCGCGCTTACCATGGTCGAACACCGCATTAACATCCGGAGGGAAGACCGACTGGTAATCATCATTTACCTTAACGGCGGGGTTAGCCCACCAAAGAAATGTTTGCGGGAATGGCGTACGGTTGTACAGCTTTGCACGAATTTCTAAATAGGATTTATCCGGGTGCAGCATAAAGCCCGCCATACCCTTGGTACGGAACATGCGCTCCAGCTCACTGCACCATATTGTCGCGCTGCCATCGGCATGTTCTTCAATTTTAAAGTCTACAGGGTCAAACGTGCTTGGGCGGTGGTGCTGCGGCCAGTTAAACTCTATACCCCCGCTTATCCACGGGCCGGTAAGGCCTACCAATGCAGGCTTAACCACCTGGTTGTAGTATACAAAATGGCGTTCTTTGGTTTTATCATACGCCATGTGTACACGACCGCCAAGCTCGGGCAGTATCATTATTTTAACAAAGTCGTTCTCAATAAAAACGGCATTATATGCTTTATCGGTTTTTTCGTCGGCTATTTTTTCTATTACGGGGTAAGGATATACCGATCCGCTGCTGCCCTGATATACTCGTTTTTCTATAAATACCGGATTTTTCTCAGGTATACCTACCTCATAAGTGGGCAGGATAATGGTTTCCTGCCAAACGTTAACTTTTTTCATAGTTGGGAATTATTTAGTATCAGGAATATTCTTGCTGTCAAGCAGCTCTTCAATTTCTTCGAGTGTTTTGTTCTTTGTTTCAGGAAGTTTCTTCCATACAAAGACAAAGCCTAAAGCGCAGATAATACCGTATACCCAAAACGTCCCGGATGTACCCAGGCCCTCGTTCAGGAAAGGGAAAGTTTGCACTAAAATGGCTGAAGCTATCCACAAGGCAAAGGTAGAAATGGACATTGCTACACCACGGATGCGGTTAGGAAATATCTCTGATAGGATAACCCATACTATAGGTGCGAGCGACATGGCATAGATAGCAATGGCCGCAAGCACAAGTATTAGCAACGGAAGCCCCGTTATGTGAGCATAATAAAAGTAGCCCATTACAGCATAAATTACAGCAAGCCCGCCCGAGCCTAAAAGCATAAGCTTTTTACGCCCAAACCTGTCTACCGTGCCCATAGCTACTATGGTAAACACAAGGTTAATGCTGCCTGTAATAACAATATTCATGAATAGCTCGTTAATACCGTAACCGGCCGAAATAAATATTTCCTGTGCATAGTTAAAAATGATGTTGATGCCGCACCACTGCTGGAAAGCCGCCAGTACAATACCTATAAGCAGTATGCCCATGGTACGTTTTTCAAACAGCGATTTAATATCGGCCTTGCGGGTTTCACTTTCATACGAAT
>Ga0247814_10001555_pt1 | contig 13340 bp, 10 predicted proteins | sample UWRJL179409R1_FD_179947 | JGI IMG/M metagenome (GOLD analysis project Ga0247814, IMG submission 179947) | Plant litter microbial communities from Arlington Agricultural Research Station in Wisconsin, United States - UWRJ-L179-409R-1 | ecosystem: Environmental > Terrestrial > Plant litter >...
TCGTTCGTTGAGAGATGGCTACGGCAGGGCTGCTTTTAAAACAGCAGTAAATGATTTTAGATCGTACAAGCGTCTGGAGATGTATATTCACCTGGAGGCGTTGGGCAATTCGCCAATTAATGACAATGATGTAAGTGCTTTTTTAAGAATTGGTACGGATAATCAGGACAACTATTATGAGTATACTTTGCCTTTGAAGGTTACCAATCCTGGCACAAGTGATCCCTACGCAATCTGGCCTGATCAGAATAAGATGGACATCAGGCTGGAATTGTTTCAGAACGCCAAACTTGCCCGTAATAAGGCAATGTTGAACGGACAACCGTGGCCAGTAAATATTCCTTTTACTTACATTGAGAATGGAAGCTTTATTACGATAAAAGGTCAGCCGGATATGAGTAAAGTCCGTGTTTATATGCTGGGTATTAAAAACCCTTTAAGGAATCCCGCGGTATCTGGTCGCGATGACGGTGCCGACAAAAATGCTCAGGTATGGTTTAATGAATTGAGGCTTACAGAATTTGATGAACGTGGGGGCTGGGCAGCAACTGCGAGGATGAATGCACAGCTTGCTGATTTTGCAGATGTCAATATCTCCGCCAGTAAATCTACCATCGGTTTTGGCTCTTTGGAGAAACGTGTGAGTGAAAGAAACCGTGCCGATAATATGTTTTTTGATGCTTCATCAAGTATGGAATTGGGTAAGTTTCTTCCGAAGAAATCAGGGGTAAGGGTACCGATGTTTGTCAGTTATTCCAGCCAGATCAGTACGCCGCAATATGATCCGCGGACACCGGATATTGAACTGAAGAATGCATTGGATGCAGCTAGCAAATCAGAAAGAAAAGAGATTTTAAACTACGCTCAAGACTATACGACAAGGAATAGTATCAGTTTTACCAATGTTCGAAAAGAAAGGGTAGACCCCGAAAAGCCGGTAAGGCTTTGGGATATAGAGAATCTTAATGCGAGTTATGCCTACACTAAGTTTGCCCACAGAGATTTTATTAATCAGAATAATATTCAGCAGACTTATAGGGCATCATTGGCATATAATTACGCCGGGCAAAGTAAAAACTACCAGCCATTTAACAAGCTGATTAAATCTAATAAGCTTGCATTATTGAAGGAGTTTAACTTCAGTTTATTACCAAGTGCTATTAATTTTAGGATAGATCTGGATCGCTATTATTCTGAAAACAGCCTTCGAAACAACGACCCTAATAATTATATACCTGTCAACACTACATACAACAAAAACTTCCTGGTGACGAGAGTTTACGGGATCACATGGAATTTGAGTCGCTCGATGACCCTTGATTTCGATGCGACCAACTATTCTATTATTGATGAGCCGGAGGGTAGAATTGAGGGGATGAAGCGGGATACGCTTTGGCAAAATCTAAAACGCTTGGGTAGAAATACGGATTATACTCATAATATAAACCTGACTTATAACCTGCCTTTAAACAAGATCCCAGGCTTTGATTGGGTAAATGTAACCACTCGTTACGGAACGAACTTTAACTGGCAGACAGAGCCTTTGTCCACCTTGAGAGACCCTTTGATTGATCTTGGAAATACGATTCAAAACTCCAGGGTTATCCAGGTTAATCCCAATTTGAACCTTACCGGATTGTACAATAAATTCGGGTTTGTAAGAAAAGCAACTGGTCCGGCTGCAGAGAAGCAAACTGGTAGCGGGTTTCTGATTGGCTTGCTAACTGGCGTAAAGAACATTGCTGGTGCCTATACGGAAACTAAAGGAATCTTTTTACCGGGATATTTACCAAAGACAAATTATCTGGGTCTGGATGATATTACAGGTGCGCCCGGATTAGGATTTGTGTTGGGAAGTCAGCGGGACATCAGGAACATGGCCTTGAACAATGGTTGGATCACCAATGATACGTTGCAATCTCAATTGTACATTAATACCCTTCGAGAGGATTTGAGTTTAACAAGTTTGATTGAGCCCATAAGGGATCTAAGTATTACGTTGACGGCTAACAAGAACCGCACACTAAACTATTCTACAAACTTTAGATACGATGCTTTTTCCCGTGACTTCCAGAATTTAAGTCCTTATACAACTGGTGATTATAGCGTTTCTTTTATCAGTTTAAGAACTTCGTTTTCTGATAATAATGGAACAACATTGTCGAAAGTTTACGATCAGTTTATGGCCAATAGGCAAGTTATTTCGAGGCGTTTAGGTGCTTTAAACCCGAACTCCGCTGGAATTGTTGGAGGCTTTGCGGATGGTTACGATAAGGATGCTCAGGATGTTTTGGTATCAGCATTTCTTGCTGCCTATACTGGTAAAGATGCTGGAACGTCCAGTCTAAGTACATTCCCTAAGATCCCATTGCCTAACTGGAGACTAAACTATAGGGGCTTGACGAGATTTCCGTTCTTAGCGGAGCGGTTCAGTTCCATAGATATCAAGCATTCTTACCGGTCGGTCTATAGCGTTAATGGTTTCAATTCCTTAATCAGGTATCAGGAAACCAATGGCGCATCGAGTGTTAGAGATCCAAGCAATAACTTTTTGCCAAGTTATCAATATAGCCAGGTTACTATTGCAGAGCAGTTTTCTCCTCTGATTGGAATAGATACGCGTTTGAAAAACAACCTGACTGCTAATTTCGAAGTTGGCAGGTCTAGGTTGCTTGGATTGAGTCTTGCCAACAGCCAGCTGGCACAGTTGTCTGAGAACAATATGGTGTTTGGAATAGGTTACCGGACGACTAAATTCAGGTTTCCATTTGGCTGGTTTAGTCAGCTGAAGATGAACAATAACATGGACTTTAAGCTGGATGTAGCAGTGAGGGATAATAAAACTGTGATCTACCGAGCTGATATAACAGAGGCAGAGGTGTCATCAGGTGCTAAAAACATCACAATGAGGCCAAGTATTGATTATATATTGAACCAACGCTTTAACGTGAGGTTATTTTACGATTCAAACATTACTAAGCCCTATACTTCCCAAACTTTCAATACTTCGTTTAGCAATTTTGGATTCAGTTTAAGGATTACCCTCAATTAGGATTGCCAGAGAACTTCAGAATAATTATCTTTGGCTAAACAAAAGCTAGAAAATGAATTTTCCATCAGAATTGAAATACACTAAGGACCACGAATGGTTAAAAGTTGAAGGTAATGAAGCCATTATTGGTATTACAGATTTTGCACAACGTGAATTAGGAGATATTGTTTATATCGATATCAACACTATTGGAGAAGAAGTTTCTAAAGACGATGTATTTGGTACTGTTGAAGCTGTAAAAACTGTTTCTGATCTTTTTATGCCGGTTACCGGAACTGTTTTATCTGTTAATGAAGCTTTAAACAATGCCCCTGAGCTTGTAAATTCCGACCCATATGGCGAAGGATGGATGGTTAAGGTTACGATTGCAGATCTTTCTTCTGTTGATGAACTTTTAGATGCTGATGCTTATAAAGCACTTGTTGGCGCTTAGGTAGATGAAATTATTAAGAAAACTGAAGTATCAAGGCTGGGCTATTGCCTGGAGTGCTGTCATTTTGATACTTTGTTGCATGAAAATGCCTGCTTCTTCCGGAACAGGCTTTTTTTTTGAAGGATTTGATAAGCTGGTTCATTTAGGCTTCTTTTTTGTGTTAACAGTACTGTTGTTTTTTGGAAGAATTCTAGAAAAGAAGAAGTATGATTTTCGCTTTCTTAGCATTTTTAACATACTTTTAATTACCAGTGCAATTGGGATAGGAATCGAGTTGATCCAATGGAAATTCTTCCCTTATCGCTCTGCCGAAGTCTGGGATTTTGTGTGTGACATGTTAGGTGTTTTGATGGCTGTTTGTAGCTATGTACTGCTACATAAATCTGATTATCATGAAAAGAAAGCTTAGTTTAGTTTTGCTGTTAGTGTCTGTTTCTTACCTCAGCGGATGTGGTATTTTCAACTCGGGCTGCAAGTGTCCGAAGGTGATGTACGAAGCTTATCCAACGAAGAAATAATCTCTTTCTCCTGCTCTCCCTATTTGGATTTATTATAAATTAAGGGTAAATTGCGCGCTCATTAACACGCAGATAAGCATGAAACTTTCTCAATTAAATCCTGGAGAATCGGGAACCATTGTAGCTTTTACAGATTTAGAAATGTCTGTAAAGTTAATGGAAATGGGTTGCCTTCCGGGAGAGATCGTTGAGGTAGAGCGCTTTGCTCCATTAGGAGATCCGATTGCTATACGCGTTGCTGGTTATCAACTTTGCTTGCGTAAAAGCGAAGCTTCTATCATTATAATTCAATAATAATTTGGCTAAGGATATAAAAATTGCACTTGTAGGGAATCCTAACACAGGTAAGTCCACTCTTTTTAACCTCCTCACTGGCTTAAATCAAAAAATAGGTAATTTCCCTGGTATTACAGTCGATAAAAAAGTCGGCTATTGTAAGATTGCGGGAGACCGACAAGCGGAGATCATTGACCTTCCTGGAACGTACAGTCTGTATCCAAAGAGTAAAGATGAAAGTATTGTATTTCAGGTGTTGGCTGATAATTCCAATTCTAGTCACCCGGATTTAATTGTTTTAGTAGTCGATGCAACCAATCTAAGGCGGAACCTGTTATTGTATACACAGGTTGCAGATTTAGGCATTCCCTTGGTATTGGCTTTGAACATGACCGACATGGCTAAGAAAGAAGGTATCGACATCGATATTGACAAGCTTGCATTGAGGTTGGGTGTTCAGGTGGTAGCAATATCCGCAAGAAAAAACTTAGGCGTTAAAGAACTAAAGGAAGCGCTAAGTAATACAGGGAAGATCCCAACTCAGGTGGAAGGTGCAGATATGCATGTATTGGCTGGAGAGGCGATTGAGCTCACAAAGGCTAAGCTGAATACTACCAACAATTATCTTGCTTTGCAAGTGCTGCACCAGCATGAGCACCTTAACATTTATTCTGAAGCACAGCATACTGCATTTGAGAAAATCAAAGCGGATTGCGAGTTCGAATCTTCAAAGCAACAGGCAGCCGAAACCATTTCAAGATACCGATACCTAAGTACGGTCTTAACAGGAGTAGTGACTGATACGGGTGCAAAGAAGAAGTTTGCATTTAGTGATAAACTAGATTCTATTCTAACAAATAAGTTCTGGGGCTTCATCATTTTTATCGCGCTACTGTTCTTCATTTTCAATTCCATATTCTCCTGGTCATCGTATCCGATGGATATGATCGAATACGCCTTCGTATGGCTTGCAGAAACCGGTCACCAGCACTTGCCTGAAGGACTTTTAACTGATTTGCTGCTTGATGGGATAGTTGCGGGTCTAGGGGGAATTATTATTTTCATTCCTCAGATTGCTATTCTATTTGCCTTCATCTCGGTGTTGGAAGATACTGGTTATATGGCCAGGGTAACCTTCATGATGGATAAGGTAATGCGGAAGTTTGGCTTAAGCGGTAAGTCTGTAGTGCCAATGATTGGAAGTCTTGCATGTGCAGTGCCTTCGATCATGAGTGCAAGAAACATAGAAAGCTGGAAGGATAGAATTATTACGATCATGGTTGCGCCATTGGTAAGCTGTTCGGCTCGTTTACCTGTTTACACTTTGCTAATCTCGCTGGTTGTGCCTGAAAAAATGATTTGGGGCTTTATCAATTTGCAAGGACTAACCTTGATGGGGATGTATTTAATTAGTATCGTGGCTGCTGTTGTTGTTGCGTTTGTAATGAAATTCCTTATTAAAGCGAAAGAGCGGTCTTACTTCATTATGGAGCTGCCGGTCTACAGAATGCCGCGCTGGAGCAATGTATTATATACAGTTTATGAGAAAGCTAAAACCTTTGTTTTTGAAGCTGGTAAAGTGATTATCGCCATTTCCATTATCTTATGGGTATTGGCTACTTTCGGACCATCTGATAAATTTGACGCTATAGATAAGAAATATGCTGCGATTGAAGCTCAAAAAGATAGCACACAGATTAGTACTCTGGAACGCGACAAATCGGCTGAGAAGCTAGAAAACTCTTATGCAGGAATCTTGGGGCATGTAATTGAGCCGGCTATTCGGCCATTAGGGTTTGATTGGAAAATTGGTATTGCATTGATTACTTCTTTTGCCGCCAGGGAGGCCTTTGTAGGTACGATGGCAACGATCTATAGTGTAGACAACGATGGTGAGGTAGCAACCATTCGAAATAAGATGAGGGGGGCTGTGAATCCCGATACAGGATTACCGGTGTTTACTTTTGCAACTGCATTTTCATTGATGCTTTTCTATGCTTTTGCGATGCAGTGCATGAGTACTGTCGCTGTTGTTTACAGAGAAACAAAATCATGGAAGTGGCCGGTTATTCAGTTGGTTTACATGACCGTCATGGCCTACATTGCCAGCTTAATTGCTTATCAACTTTTAAAGTAAATCATTAACTTGTGTTAGTGGAAAAAGAGAACATTTTAGCTGGTTATATGCCTGTCGGCGCCGCTCCAATCATTGCGCGCTGGATAGACTATTTCCAATGCGAGTTCAAGATTTCTAAATCCAGGGCTACAAAACTGGGCGATTACCGACATCCATTTAGAGGAGTAGGACATAAGATTTCTGTAAATAACAACCTTAATGTTTACGCCTTTTTAGTTACCACAGTTCATGAATTTGCACATCTGTTGACTTGGAACGACCATAAGAATAAGGTTAAGCCTCATGGTGAGGAATGGAAAAAGAACTTTAAAAAGATGATGGTTCCGTTTATTGAAAAACAAATATTTCCAGAAGATATTCAGCAAGCCATCGTAAGTTACTTAACTAACCCTTCTGCTGCCAGCTGTACGGATCTGAAGTTGTCACGCGCTTTAAAAAAGTACAATCAGACTACAGATGTCTCCCGATTGGAAGAACTGCCATTACATTCCACATTTGTGATAAAGGACGGGCGAAGATTCAAGAAGGGGGAAAGACTAAGAAAACGATACCGATGCCAGAGCCTTGACAATGGAAATATCTACTTATTTAACCCCTTAGCTGAGGTAACTTTAACAGGCACCGGCACGTAAAGGGCTTCATTGTTTTTTAAGTCCCATTTAAAGCTAAGCTTAGTATCTTTAAAGACTAATGGATCTGTTTCGACACTATCAATGAACGGATCTCTTTCGTTTACTTTTACACTAGCGGTGTATCCACCTGGTTGTTTACTCTTTAACAATAAGTAACTACCTGCTTCTGCAGATATGTATTGATCAAATACCATCTCAAAATTATTGACCCCCGTCAGTGCATCGTTTAATATATTCAAGGAATCCCCATAATTGGTTGAAGGCATTTTAGCATTCCGGTATTCTTCGAACGGTAATTTTGCCAATTCGTTTAAGCTTGCTGAAGATCTCTTATCTTCCTTAAAAGGGACATTGTTTCTGATAAAAATCCTTTTATTCTTTACTGCATCAGCTCCAGGTTTAGTATTTGAAGCAACTTTCCTCACTAAAATCAAACTGTCATTTTTGAAATAGTATTTTTCTGTAGCCGAGCTGATCCCTTCGTTTTTGCTCTGTTTAACGATTATCAATGGTTTGCCACTGATACTGTACTTCTCGATATAAAAAGAATTTTCTCCAGAAAGATAGATTAGGCTAACTGCCTTGTCCAACACACCTAACCCAGCTTCGATGGAATCTGCATATTGAATGATCTCCTGCTGGTTCATTGCTGTTGGCGACTGCTGGCTTAATAGCTCTGCTTGTGGATGTTTCGGGCCTTGCTGGCAACTGAAAAAAAGTATTGAAAGAAAAAAGAGTAGAACTGAATTTCTCATACGCTAATAGTATAAACTCTGCAGTTCTATTATCGTGCCAAGCAAGACTAATTTATCAACCTAAGCAACTAATCTTTCTTCTACAATAATCTTTAATCGTTCTTTAAACCCTTATTACGTTCTTCCCAAAGTTTAGAGAATGATTTTGGTGCTATGATTGGCATGGATCGGTATTTACCCCAGATTTTTGCAAACATTCCTTTAAGGAAGAAGTTTTTGATCTTACCACTCAGCATATCCATCCTTGAGCGTTTCAGCATACCCAACTTCCAGATCTTCCAGCCAATTTCTTCAACTTTAGTATTGTCGTGATTCGCTGCCGCATCCCTTCTGTTCAATAATAACATCTTATGTATATCGATTTTAACCGGACAAACTTCTGAACATTTACCACAAAGACTGGAAGCATAGCTCAAATGCTTGAACTCTTTCATTCCTTTTAAATGAGGAGTGATGATAGAACCGATCGGACCGCTATAAGTAGTGTTGTAGGTGTGACCACCGATATTTTTATAAACAGGACAAGCATTCAGACAAGCGCCACAACGAATGCAGTACAGGCCTTGCCGCTGGTCTTTTTGTGCTAGCAAATTTGTGCGGCCATTATCGAGTAGAATTACATACATCTCCTCAGGACCGTCGGTATCTAATCCGCGTTTTGGCCCGCTAAGAATAGTATTGTAAACCGTTAAGTTTTGCCCGGTACCGTGGCTTGCCAATAATGGCCAAAAAAGGTCAAGATCAGCCATTGATGGGATAATCTTTTCGATTCCAACGATTGCTATGTGGATTTTAGGGAAGGTGGTACACAACCGGGCATTTCCTTCATTTTCAGTTAGGGCTATACTACCTGTATCTGCAATCAGGAAATTACCACCTGTAATCCCAATATCAGCGTTAAGGTATTTATCACGTAAAAGCTCACGGGCTTTTTGGGTAAGCTGCTGTGGCGTATAGTCTATTGGCGTACCAAATTTCTCATGAAACAATTTAGCAATCTCCTCTTTGCTGAGGTGCATTGCAGGCGTCACAATGTGGTAAGGTGCCTGTCCAAGAAGTTGGACGATAAACTCACCAAGATCGCTTTCCAAAGACTCAATACCGTTTTTCTCCAGGAAGTCATTGATATGAATTTCTTCGGTAGTCATTGACTTTGATTTAATAACCGTTTTGCCTCCTGACTTTGAAATAATATTTAGAATCTCTTTCTGTGCTTCTTCTGCATCGTTAGCCCAGATTACTTTGCCACCACGTTTTTGAAAGTTAGCTTCGAATTCCGGAAGAAACTTATCCAGATTCTCCATCACTCTCCATTTAACAACATGGGCTTTTTTCTTGGAATTTTCGAGGTTATCAAACTTAGATAAGCCACGTGCAACGGCAGTATTATACTTTCCGATGTTGTGGTTTATTGTTTTACGATGCCCTAGATCAAATGCTTTCTCATCCGCCTTTACCAAAAATTCTTCCGCAATCTTAGTCATATTCAAACTTAGAGAAATTTGCGCTTATATTCAATAAGGGCAGGTCCTTAAATATTTTTGTGATTCCCTGTAAACAATAAAACCTACCACGATGGGCAGGTTTTAATAGAAAAGGTCATTTATTTCTTAGGTGTACCGTCATCATTTTTATCTACCACTGGGCGTTTAAGACCATTGGCCAATTCCCATGCGGTAAAATAAACTAACTGTGCACGTTTTGCAAGCATTGGGAAATCTATCTTAGAAATTTCATCCCCTGGCATATGATATTCAGGGTGAACACCATTAAAGTAAAATATTACTGGTATACCATGTTTTGCAAAGTTATAGTGATCTGAACGATAGTAAAAGCGGTTCGGATCAGTTCTGTTATTGTAACGCTCATCAAGATTAATGTTAACATAATCCTTATTTGCTTTTTTACCAATCTTATCTAAATCTGAGCTTAGCATATCAGATCCAATGATATATACGAAGTTGTTGTCGCTCGCATGATCTTTATCACCGCGACCGATCATATCGATGTTTAAGTTCGTGATGGTGTTTTCTAAAGGAAATACAGGATGCTCAGAATACCATTCAGAACCCAACAGACCTTTTTCTTCTCCAACTACAGTCATAAACAGGATACTTCTTTTTGGTCCGTTACCTGCCTTTTTAGCTTTAGCAAAAGCTTCAGCAAGCATTAGTACACCGGTTGTTCCAGATCCATCATCATCAGCTCCATTGTTTACTTTATCCTCACCGCTGGTAGTTAAACCAATGTGGTCATAATGACCTGTTACGACAAGTACTTCTTTTTTAAGCTTTGGATCAGAACCTTCCAAAAAGCCCAACACATTTTCAGCCCTCACTGGTTTTTCTACCTTTTGAGCACTCGCAGTAATGCTTATTTTGATCTCCTGCGAAGCTGGCTTTCCACTGTCGGCTATTTTCTTTTTCATACCATCGATAGTGGTGCCTGCAGCAGCAAAAATCTTCTGTGCCATTACCGAACCGATATTTATAGTTACCATGCCTTGAGGAGTTTTCATCTTATCGATATTCTCCTGAGTTTTCATCAACAGGGGAGAAGCTTTAAGATAATCTTTCAGTCTGGATGGCATGGTGTCAATTGTCTGGTCCACAACGATTACTGCTAACGCTTTGCTTTCTACTAAAAATTTAAGCTTACCATTTAAGGCTGCGGCATCTGCACGGGCAGTGGTTGGCGTAGCCGCAGGTATACCTGTTGGTTGTCCTGCTTTAAAAAGCATCACTACTTTTCCATTGACATCCTGACCTTCAAAGTCATTATAGCCATCTTTCTTTAAGCCATAACCAACGAAAAGGATGGAGTTTGCATTAAAAGCAAAGCCATCCTTTGAAACCGTCTGACTCGGGATATAAAAATCTTTAATTGCTTCTCCAGCTTGACCATCTACGGTTAGAACCTGCGAAAGTTCATAGTTGACCATGTCAATCTTTTGGAAGTAATCCCCATCTACAGGTCCTTTCAAACCTAAAGTTTTGAACTGGTTTTTTATATAATCAGCTGCCATCCAGGCACCCTTTTTTCCGGTTTCTCTTCCTTCATACTCATCAGATGCGAGTATCGACAAATGCTTGTAGGCATTGTCCTTAGTAATGGTTTTACTAAACTTGATGGCGTTTTTATTTTGAGCAGTAGCAGTGCAACTCAAAAAGGCCACCAGACCAACGTATAAAATGTGTTTTTTCATGAATAATAAGTATAGGTATTTTTAACAGGCAATTTTATCAACTCTATTTCCGTGTCTGCCGCCCTCAAAGTCTGTCGTAAGAAATGTACTAGCCATTTGTTTCGCCAATTCTTGGGAAACAAAGCGTGCAGGTACGCATAGAATATTAGCATCGTTATGTTGTCTTGCAAGTTTTGCTAATTCCTCTAACCAGCAGATAGCGGCACGAATGTCCTGGTGCTTATTGGCAGTTATTGCAACTCCGTTTGCACTTCCACAAACCAATATGCCAAAGCCACATTCTTTATTTTCTACAGCTGAGGCAACAGGGTGAGCAAAATCGGGATAATCAACTGAATCCAGCGAATGTGTTCCAAAGTCTTTTACCTCATAGGTGTCCTCTAAGAATGCTACTAGCAGTTCTTTATATTCAAAGCCAGCATGATCGGAACCAATAGCAATTTTTATCTTGTGTTCAGGTGACATAATCTCAAAAATAAATAGAAATAGTATAAAGTTTTGTAAAGCTTTAGTTAGCTAGATCTGCGAATATTTATAGTAGTGCTTTCTTACGCTTACGCTCAATGTTTGCAGAAATGTAAATACTAAATTCATAAAGCAGGAACAATGGGAATGCAACCGTTAACATGGTAAAAGGATCCGCAGTAGGAGTAACTACTGCTGCTACAATTAAAATAATTACCGCTGCATATCTTCTGCTGGAACGCATAAATGCTGGCGTCATAACACCAACTTTTGAGAGTATATAAATGACTACCGGAAGCTGGAAGATTATTCCTGAACCAAGTGTTAAAGTCATCACAGTTGATAAATAAGAATCAATTGTAAAGGTGTTCTCAATTTCAGGACTCACCTGATAATTAATCAGGAAGTTTACTGATAATGGGCAGATGATATAGTATCCAAATAAAATACCTGTAAAGAATAATACAGAAGCAAACAAAACAAAACCACTTGCAGACTTACGTTCGTTTTCGTGCAAAGCCGGTTTTATAAATAGCCAGATTTCAAAAAGTAGATAAGGAATACCTAAAATTAAACCAGCCATTACGCAAGCATTCAATTGAAGAGTGAATTGGCCTGACATCTCCGTATTGATAATCTTGGCATCTAACTTAGTGATACAAAACTCAGGACCAATGGAGGGAAACCTTTCATACAATTTACACATCATCCGGTAGGTCCAGAACGATGGGTCTTTTGGACCCATAATGATGGTGTTAAATATGAAGTCAGTATAATAGAAAGCTCCGGCAGTAAATACCAATACAACGGCTAAAGCACGAAGCAAATGTTTTCTTAATACATCAATATGATCGAAGAAAGACATCTCTGCCTCTAATGTTCTGCCTTTTTCTTTGATAGCACCTATAAGGTCCTTCGCTTTATTGTCACTCATGCGTGTTATTTGGAAACAAAAATACCATTCTATTTAATTTAGAATGGTATTTACGTTTTAAATCTTATAAAAAGTTTTTATTACTCAGAAAATTCGAAAGTTTCCATGAATTTGGTGGTGAAATTACCTGCTCTGAAGTTAGGGTCTTTCATCAGTTTCAAATGGAAAGGGATCGTAGTTTTAATTCCTTCAATCACAAATTCACTCAGCGCACGCTCCATAGTGCTAATCGCTTCTTCCCTAGTTTGCGCTACACAGATCAACTTTGCAATCATGGAATCATAGTTGGAAGGAATAGAGTAACCAGCATAAACATGCGTGTCAACTCTTACCCCATGTCCACCTGGTGAGTGGAAATTAGTAATCTTTCCTGGTGAAGGTCTGAAGTTATTAAATGGATCTTCCGCATTTATCCTGCATTCAATAGCGTGCATATCTGGAAGGTAATTTTTACCGGAAATAGGAACGCCTGAAGCCACTTTTATCTGTTCTTTGATCAAATCATAGTTGATGACTTCTTCCGTCACCGGATGCTCTACCTGAATCCTGGTATTCATCTCCATGAAGTAGAAATTACGGTGTTTATCTACTAAAAACTCAATAGTTCCAGCTCCTTCATATTGAACAGCAATAGCACCTTTGATAGCAGCTTCACCCATTTTCTCTCTCAATTCAGGAGTCATAAATGGTGATGGAGCCTCTTCAACGAGCTTTTGATGGCGACGTTGAATAGAACAATCTCTTTCAGATAAATGACACGCTTTTCCGTACTGGTCACCAATGATCTGGATCTCAATATGTCTTGGGTCCTCAATGTATTTTTCGAGGTAAAGCGCATCATTTCCAAAGGCAGCACCAGATTCTTGTCTGCAGCTATCCCATGCATTCTCAAAATCTTCATCTTTCCAAACTACGCGCATACCACGACCACCG
>Ga0247814_10001560_pt1 | contig 13317 bp, 11 predicted proteins | sample UWRJL179409R1_FD_179947 | JGI IMG/M metagenome (GOLD analysis project Ga0247814, IMG submission 179947) | Plant litter microbial communities from Arlington Agricultural Research Station in Wisconsin, United States - UWRJ-L179-409R-1 | ecosystem: Environmental > Terrestrial > Plant litter >...
GAACGCTAGGCGCACGCGTTCGGCTTCCAGCTTCTTGACCAGCGCGTTGAACTGTTTGCGGGCGCGCGACAGCGTACCGGCGGCGGGCGGGGTGATGCGGATGGCTTGCGGGCTGGGAGAAGACATGGATGGGCGAGGTCGTCGATTGGGTTGCATCGATTATAACGAGTCGGTTAACCGAGCCGGTAGCCGGGCAGCCTTTGCGGCCCCGCTTTTTTACATCTCCGGGACGGCGATGCCGTATGCTTGCTGCTGACCCCGGAGGACGACCATGACAACCAGCGACACCACGCACCGCTTCGACGCCGCCATTGCGCTGGCGCCTCTTGATGAAGGCACGTACACCGGCAGCACGCATCCCGACTACGGCAATATGGTCGGCCCGTTCGGCGGCATCATCGGCGCAGCTTTGCTCAACGCGATCATGCAGCATCCGCAGCGCCTGGGCGACCCGTTGTCGCTGACCGTCCATTTCGCGGCGCCGATTGCCGATGGCGGTTTCACCGTCGAAGCGAAAGCCATCCGCACCAACCGGTCGACCCAGCACTGGTACGTCACGCTGGTCCAGGATGACCAGGTGGCCGCCTTTGCCACGGCCGTCACGGCCGTGCGGCGCGATACCTGGCACGGACTCGATGCGGTCTTTCCCGATGTGCCGCCAGCGGCCGCCATCGCACCGATGCCTGCCATCGCCCGCGCAGCATGGACCGCCAGCTACGAAATGCGCTTCGTCTCCGGCTTGCCCGGCGCGCCCGACAGCGCCAGCGACTCCTCCGAGTCCCGGCTCTGGCTGCGCGACCAGCCCGCACGTCCGCTCGATTTCCTGTCGCTGGCGGCACTGTGCGACGCGTTTTTCCCGCGCATTTTCGTGCGCCGGCCGAAGTGGGTCGCGATCGGCACCGTGGCGCTGACGACCTACTTCCATGCCGATGCGGCGCAGCTGGCCGCACAAGGCAGCGCACCGGTGCTTGGACGCGCACGTGCACTCAATTTCAGGCAGGGTTTTTTCGACCAGACGGCGGAGGTCTGGAGCGAAACGGGCGACCTGTTGGCGAGCACGCATCAGGTGGTGTACTTCAAGGAATAGGGACAGGCGCGCTGAACGCCGGTGCATTCAGTGGACCTTCTGGCGATGCCAGCGAAGGCCCATTCGAGAGCTCAGCCACCACAACTAACATGGCCAGGTTAGCTACCATGGCCATGTTAGCGACCGGTCATCGCGTGCTATCGGCGCCATTTGACGCCGCCGGCACCTTGAACCGGGCCACATCCCGCACCGGCGGCATCCCGAACATGCGCGCATATTCGCGGCTGAACCGGCGTGGCGGCGCTCACTGCAAAAGTGTCGCCCTGCCCTGCGCGATCCGCCTCGCACAGGTCGGCCAGCAAGGCGGCAATGGTGGCCGGGGCCAGTGTCAGGCTCAGGGCCAGGTTAGTCTCTCCGGGCGTGGCGCCGCAGACCTGGCCCAGGGCCGGCAAGTCGACCGGGACGATGAAATACGTGGCTGGTGCAAAGTGCAGGACCTGGTCGCCGATGGACAGGCTCTTGGTTCCTTGCAGGACCAGGTGCAGCATCGGTTCGTAGACCTAGTCGGAGCAGGCTTCGGGGCGGCATCGTCGCCGCCGTGCGGGCAGCAGTACCGCTGCTGGCCGCACGGCGGGCGCATCGTCTCGATCGGCACCATGTTCGCCAGCCGCGTGCCCTTCCCGGCATCGGCGACTACGCCGCGAGCAAGGCGGCCGTGGCAGCGTACGGCCGCGCCTGGGCCGCGACCTGGGACCGCGCGGGATCACGGTCAATACCGTGCAGCCGGGACCGATCAACACCGAGATGAATCCGGAAACCAGCAACGTGGCGGCCATGGTCAAAGCAGATGACGGCGCTGGGGCGTTACGGTCAGCCGGAAGAGATTGCCGACGCGGTGGCGTTCCTGGCGGGGCTGTCCAAGGCAAGCCAAACGTGCCAGCAGGAAAAGTTGCGTCGCCTGCTTGTCGCGCCAGGATTATCTGGGCTCATTCGTCACAATGCCTTGAGGGGCCTGTTTTTCAAATAGGGAATAAATGAACATTCCGACATAGGATGCAAAGAGGCTTTCGCCGAGCAGCAAGAACCGCTTGAAATCTTCGAAGTTTTGAAACACATGATTGTGCGCTTTTAAACTTATGGCGGTTGCGAGCAGCGTCAGCAAGATAATCGGCAACGTGAGCGTGAGCACGATGTATGGCCAGTTGACAATTTGCGTTGTGTCCACCCCGCTCTTGGCATTTTTGATAATGAATGCGACTATCGATGTCGTATAGCCGGCAAATACAGGCGTGATAATTGCCATTACAGTAGTCAACTCTTCCATATTAAAACCATTTTGAAAAAATAGGATGATCGTATAGATTAGCAGTCCAAGGTGCGAAGCGATTAACAGCAAACCCGCAGTGTATTTCAGGCTTTGCTCTGTCATGGCGATCTCTCCAGAAATTTTCGCAATCCGACAATTAATTTTTTGGAATATTCGTTAACATTGCCTTTGAACTGGGTATCCATATCCCGCGTGAACTGCGTGTCTGCGGGATAAGTGCCAATACCGCTTGCCAGTTGGCCATCAACAGTCGCGCGAAGCATGCGTGGATCGGCCCCGGTGATTGAAACCGTCAACAAGAATTTTTCCCAGTCCTTGCCGCCTGAAATAATTTGTCCACGTAGTCCACGAATGATGACTTCCACGTAGTCGGGGTCCTGCGCCAGGTAATCGTAACGCACATCGTTATTGTTGAAAAATTGCTTCAGAAAGACAGGTAAGGAATCGGACAAATTGCGGCGCTTGCCGGAGAGTGTAGCACTGACGGAAGAGTTGACACTGGTATCGAGCGAGAGCGGAACCGCAGAGGATCCGGATAGGCAAATCGGGCCGTGTCGATATGCTGAGTCACCGTCAAGGTAAACAAGCGATCCATCACACCAGACCGGCGCCAGGACAACGATCCTTTTAGCGGATACGGTTTCCAGGTGGCCGATTTTTTGAAGCAGGCGATGCCACAATGAAACGCCGTGCTCCTTCTCGAACGCCGCTTCTGTAGCGCGCACAAAATTCCGATCTTTTTTCACCGAAAACTTGACGAGCAATGCGGGACGGTCTTCTAGAATGCTCCCGGCCGGCCACGCGAGGTCTGCACCATCGACAAACGATTTTGCATCGGGTCTGTGCAGGAAATCATCATCGACCTCACAATCGCTGGCTGACTGCGCACATGTTCTTTTTTGAGTACGACGATATGCGACATCGGCTGCTAGCGAAAAGAGGCGTCGGTAAGCGTCGGGCACGTTCCTGCGTGCATTCCTGAAATCGACCAACTCGTTAAATTGAATCAACCCATCCAGACCAGTCGCATGCAACCAGTGCGATAAAGCGTCCATGGATGCCGGCGCCACATAAGGAGACAAAGCATCGACATGCAGGCCAATTCGCCTTGACAAAATCGGCTCTTGAAGCAAAGGGCTTGGCCAGCCATTGTAGGTGCCATCGGCGACTACGAAATACGCGCCAGGCGCCAGAATATACGTTGCAAATTTGCGCACATCATCATATTCATTGCTGTCGGTTTCCAGGGCCGGATTGCCGTCGATGTCCAAAACATTTACCGACATCGCACGAACAAATTTCCCCATGTCCGGGACATTTGAAAGCGAAAACGTAACGACCGACCGACGATTTATATAGAATTTGCGAAACGCGCTGCGGCTGATCGGATCGAGCATCAGTTCCGTGCCGGACACAGCCAAGTCGATGACAGGCGCCTGAGGAGCGACGTTCTCAATAACAAGCGTGACCTTTCCTGGCCGGGTAGCGGCCAGCTTCAAAAGATAATCTGCCCGAGGGAGAGTGTAGTCCACTTCCATCCGATTCGGACTGGACCGAGCGGGTGTACCCTGCATCGCCAGTTTTGGTTCGGTGGACGATGCCGTGACGGTCATGTCGACCGGCGGATCATCCGATGCACTCACTTTCAGTGTTACTGAGGTTGGCAGCCTTAAGGAAAAATGGAGGAAGCATGTCGTCGCGGACGACATGTTGATCTCTTGCTTGCCGTTTTTAATTTCCAAGTGCAATGGCGCGTTTTCTTCGCCGCTTGGTTCGAAACGGAACTGTGACTTTTTTGGTTGAACACGTTTGTATTCAGGCGCAGTCTTTTGTGTGATCAATTGACAGGCTTGTTTGGCATGAGCGGGCGTTGGACCCGTCGAGCAAAACAAGAACGAGCAAACCAAAAGAAACTTCAGCGTAGGTTGGAACATTGGAAACTCCAATTGGCAACAACTTACAAAAGACCAGCTTTCTGTCTGGAATGATAAATATCGAAATTTCAGCGTCAACCAATAGTGACATACATTTTAATTATTTTCGGTTTTTTTCAATTCAGCCGGAAGAGTTGAATAACCGAGCGCCGCCATGCTCACAATTAAAAGTTGATGATCGTCTTGACCATCAGCGTGCGCGGGTCGCCCACGGCAATCATGTTGGCGCTCAGCACGCCCGCGTAATAGTCTTTGGCGAACAGGTTCTTGACGTTGGCCATGATGCGGTAGCCACGGCCCTGGTAGCTCAGGCTCGCGTCGGCCACCGTGTAGGCCGGCACCGAGAACGTGACGCCGGGACTGGTCTTGTCGCTTTCGTGGCGCAGGCCGGCGCCCGCACGCAAACCCGACCATGCGCCGTCGAACTGGTAGTTCGCCAGCAGGCTGCTGCTGCGCCCCGGTACGTTCTGGATGCGCTTGCCGATGTTGGCGCGGGTGGTGTCCGCGGTGGTGCGGGCGTCGACCGTGGTGAAGGCGGCGCTGACGTCCCAGCCATTGCGCAGGTTCGCCGTCACTTCCGCCTCGAAGCCATCGCTGCGCTGTTCACCCACCTGCACGCTGTAGCCGGTGTTCTCCAGGTCGCTCACGGTGACGTTGGTGCGCGTGAGCGCGTAATACGCCAGCGTGGCGCCGAGGCGCTTGTCGCTGGATTGGAACTTGGCGCCGATTTCCGCCTGCCTGCCCTGTTCCGGCTTGAACGGGTTTTGGGCGATGTCCGAGCCGGCCACCGGCAGGAACGACGTGGCGTAACTGATGTACGGCGCCAGGTACGGCGTAGCCTCATAGCGCAGCGCGACGTTGCCGGTGGTGGCATGGCTGTACTGGTCGGTCGCGGTGCCGGGCGTCAGCAAGCGCAGTGTGGTGGTGGCGCGGTCGTGGCGCGCGGCCATGTTCAGCGACCATTGCTCGTTGAATTTCACCTGGTCGCGCAGGTAGACGGCCGCATACGACAGCTCGTTCTTTTCGTTGGTCTGCGTGGCGCAATTGCTGTAGGCCCGGCCGTACACCGGGGCGTAGACATTCAGTGCGGCGATCGCGCAGCGCTGGCTGGTGGTACGGGCGTTGTCGCGGTTCAGGTCGACGCCGAACATGACGGTGTGCGCCACGCCGCCGAACGCATATTCGCGTGCCACATAGGTGTCGAGCGCTGCCGACCGTTCGCCGATATCCTGCAGCAGCACGTTGCGGGCGACGTTGCCGTTGGCTTGAACGGCGCCGGTCACATTCGCCAGGCCGCCATCGAGCGTCAGGTCGAGCACGCGCAAATTCTGGTGCAGCGTCCAGCCGGAATCGAAGCGGTGGGTCAGCGCATAGCCGGCGGTGCGCTCGATGGCGCGGTATGGCCCGACGCTCGGGTCGCTCGTCAACAGGCTGCGTGGCGCTTCCCGGCCCGGCGCGGCCAGCAGCGAGGCCAGCACCGGGATGCCTTGCTGGCGCAGGTACTGGCGCTGGTTGAAGGCGGCCAGGATGGTGAAATCGGTGCGGGTACTCAGGTCGAGCGAGAGCGACGGCGCCAGGTAGCGGTTCTTGTACCAGACGCCGTCGGTCGCATCGTCCGCGTTCGACAGCATGCCGGCGACCCGGAACGCGGTCTTGCCATTCTCGGAGAAGGGACGCCCGATGTCGAACGTCCCCTGGCGATAACCGTAGTTCCCGACCGTGAAGCCGACCTCGTTGAATGCCTTGGCGCGCGGCCGCTTGCTGATCATGTTGACGATGCCGCCGGGCTGCATCTGGCCGAAGTTCATCGACGCCGGCCCCTTGACGATCTCGATGCTGTCCACGCCAAACACCTCTTGCGCGACATAATTGCTCTGGCCCAGCTTGAGCCCGTCGACGTACGTGGATTCGGAGGAACGCTGGCCGCGGATCGTGAAATCGTCCCAGCCGCGGCGGCCGTACCCGCCCGACGACACCCCTGCCGCACCCTGGATCGCTTCGTTGAGCGAGGTCACCTGGCGCGCATCGAGATAGGCGCGGGTCAGCACGGAAATCGACTGCGCCGTGTCGAACAGCGATGCATCGGACTTGGTGCTGGTGGCCGCATGGCTGGCCGTGAAGCCGGCGTCGCGGGCGGCGCTGACTGTGACGATGGGTACGGGAGCGTCGGCAGGATCGGGCGTCCCGGCCGCCATGGCGCACGGAGGGAAAGCAAGGATGACGGCAACGAGGGGACGAACGCGAAACGGAATGGGCATGTACTGAACCAGAAACTGAATGAGAATCATTATCATCCAAGTGACTGCCAACTGTCCAGCTTCTTTGCCCCCCCCCCTTGTCGATGCCTTCCGCAAGCCGGCGGGCTCCCACCGCCTGCCCCGACGTGTCCTTTCGTATAGCTAGGCACGCACAACCGCTGCGATAAGCTGGCTTTACCGCATGGTCGACCGCAGCGGAAAGACCAGGCGCATGGCGCGGGCGGCGAGCAGTTTTGCGCAGCACGCAACACACGGCCCGGCTTGGCAGTCTTAGAATTTATCCAGCTCCAGACACCGGACTCATTCGCTTCAGCCCGCCTCACCCGGGCACGCGCCACGCTTCTTATTTCGACAGACAGGACCGAACATGAACGCCACCCCCAAGCACGCTCCCGACATCTCCCCTGGCATGGTGCGCCTGCTGGCCGTTGCGGCCGGCCTGATCGTCGCCAACCTGTACTACGCCCAGACGCTGGTCGGGCCCATCAGCGCGGCGACCGGGCTGTCGACCGAGGCGGCCGGGTTGATCGTCACGCTCACGCAAGTCGGTTATGCCATCGGCCTGCTGTTCATCGTGCCTTTGGGTGATTTGCTGGAAAACCGCCGCCTGGTGTTCGTGGCCTTGCTCGTGGCCGCGGCCAGCCTGGTGGCGGCGGCATTGAGCACCAGCGCCTGGATGTTCCTGCTGGCGTCCCTGTGCATCGGGGTCAGTTCCGTGGCGGCGCAGATCCTGGTGCCGTTCGCAGCGCACCTGGCGCGCGAAGAAACGCGGGGCGCTACCGTGGGCAAGGTCGTCAGCGGCCTGCTGCTGGGGATCATGGTGGCGCGTCCCGCCGCCAGCCTGATTGCCGGCCACGCCGGCTGGCACACGGTCTTCGGCGCCGCCGCCGTGGCGATCCTGGTACTCGCGTTCGTTTTGCGCAGCAGGTTGCCGCAGCGTGTGCCGGCGTCGTCGCTGTCGTACGGCCAGCTGATCGCGTCGCTGTGGCACCTGCTCGCCACCACCCCGCTGCTGCGCCGCCGCGCCGCCTATCACGCCGCGCTGTTCGGCTCCTTCAGCCTGTTCTGGACGGTCGCGCCGCTGATGCTGGCCGGCCCCCAATTCGGCCTGTCGCAAACGGGCATTGCCATCTTTGCGCTGGTGGGCATGGCCGGCGCCGTCGCTTCGCCCGTGGCCGGGCGCCTGGCCGACCAGGGCCATACGATTCCTGCCACCGCGGCGGCGCTGGTCCTGGCCATCGCCAGCTTCGCCCTGCCGCTCTATACATCCGATGCGCGCATGCTGGGTATCGCCCTGCTGGTGGCGGCATCGATCGTGCTGGACATGGCGGTGGCGGCCAACCTGGTACTGGGCCAGCGCGCCATCTTCTCGCTGGGCGCCGAAGTGCGCAGCCGCCTGAACGGCCTGTATTTTGCGCTGTTTTTCGCGGGCGGCGCCATCGGTTCGGCAGCGGGTACATGGGTGTTCGCCCACCACGGCTGGCATGCGGCGCTGTTGACCGGCATGGCGTTCCCGGCGCTGGCCCTGGTGTACTGGGCCGGCGAATTCGGCGCCGGCGCCAAAGCCGGCAAGGCGGCTTGATCATGGGTACCCCAGCCATGGCGCCACGCGCGCTCATCATCGGCGGCTCGCTGGGCGGCCTGTTCACGGCCGTGTCGCTGCGGGCGATCGGCTGGCGCGTCGATGTGTTCGAGCGCTCGCCCCATGCGCTCGACAGCCGCGGCGGCGGCCTCGTACTGCAGCCCGACGTGCTGGGCGTGTTTCATTTCGCCGGCCTGGCGCGCCAGGCCCCGCTGGCGGTGCCCTCGGGCGACCGCATCTACCTCGACAGCCAGGGCAACGTGGTGCAGCGCGGCTGGCAACCGCAGACGCAGACCTCGTGGAACATGCTGTACACGACCATGCGCGCCAGCTTGCCGGACGACTGCGTCCATGCGGGCGAAACGCTGGTGACGTTCGAACAGGAAGGCGGCCAGGTGCGCGCCCGGTTTGCCAGCGGCCGCACCGAGACGGGCGACCTGCTGGTCGGTGCGGACGGCGCCCGTTCGACCGTGCGCGAACTGCTGCTGCCCGGCTCCCAGCCCACGTACGCGGGCTATGTCGCCTGGCGCGGCCTGGTGCCGGAACTGGAACTGGCGGCCAGCCACCGCGCCCTGCTCGACGGCGTGTTCGCCTTCCAGCACGAGGGCGACAACATGCTGCTCGAGTACATGGTGCCGGGCGAAGACGGCGCCACCGAACCGGGCCGGCGGCGCTGGAACTGGGTGTGGTACCGCAAGATCGCCGCTGCCGACCTGCCCGCAGTCCTGACCGACCGCGCCGGGCGCACGCATCTGTTTTCGCTGCCGCCCGGCGCGCTGCAGGAGCGCTACGCAGCCACGCTGCGCGCCGACGCCGACCGTTTGCTGGCGCCGCCGCTGCGCGCACTGGTGCATCTGACGGCAGAGCCGTTCATCCAGCTGATCCAGGACCTGGACGTGCCGCGCATGGCGTTCGGGCGCGTCATCCTGCTGGGCGACGCGGCCTTTATTCCGCGGCCCCACACGGCGGGCGGCTCGGCCAAGGCGGCCGCCAACGCACTGGCGCTGGCCCAGGCCTTGCGGCAGCCCGGCCAGGCGATCGAAGCGGCCCTGCGCGCATGGGAACGGCTGCAGCTGCAGGCCGGCCGCGCGATGACCGCGTCCGGCCGGCGCATGGGCAACCACATCATGCAGCTGGAAGGTTAAACGTGACCGGGCCGAGTCGGCGGCAGCGTGCGCGTCCATCCTTCCAGCTCCGGCTGCGCCAGGTATTCGGACAGCATCTCGACGAACATGCGGATCTTTTGCGAACCGCGCCGGTTGGCCTGGTACAAGGCATGCAGTCCCACATCCATCAGGCCCGGGTTGACCTGGTAATCGGCCAGCACGCGCACCAGGCGCCCTTCGCGCAGGTCGGCGCGCACCAGCCAGTCGGCCAGCATGCCGATACCCATGCCGTTGACTGCGGCCTGGCGCAGCACTTCCCCGTTGTTCGCCTGGATCACCGCCTGCACCGCAATCTCTTCGACCGGCAAGCCGGCGGCGTCCACGCCTTCGACGCCGCCGGTACGGCGCATGCGCCAGATGCGCCGGTTGTCGGCAAACACGAACTGCAGGCAATCGTGGCCGCCCAGGTCGGCCGGACGATGGGGCGTGCCGCGCGCGGCCAGGTAGGCCGGGCTGGCGCACAGCACGCGTTCATGCCCGGTCAGGCGCCGGGCGATCAGGTTCGGATGGGGCTCCAGGCTGCCGATGCGGATGGCGACATCGATCGATTCGTCGATCAGGTGGGCCGCGGTGTCGCTCAGGCGCAAATCGAGCTGCAGGCGGGGGTGGCGCGCGCGCAACTGCACCACGACCGGTCCCAGGTACATCGCGGCAAACGTCACGGGGGCGGCGATGCGCAGCACGCCGCACAGTTCGGACGATTGGTCCAGCACCGAATCGTCGGCCGCGTCGAGCTGCTCGAGCACCCGCAGCGACTGCTCGTAATAGATGCGCCCGCGGTCGGTCAGCGTCACGCTGCGCGTCGAGCGGTTCAGCAGCACGGCGCCGAGCCGCTCTTCGAGCGCGTCGACCAGGCGCGTCACGGACGACGTGGCCAGGCCCAGCTGGCGCGCGGCCGACGAGAACCCGCCGCTGGCGGCGACCACGCAAAACGTCTTGATTTCAGCAAATCGGTCCATCGTATCTTTGCCCCTGAAGCAACGGTGTTATCGGCCCGGGCCCGATTCCCGGGCCGAAGGCAAGGAACTACAGTGAAAGCTTCTTTCCCCACCTGGAGCATGACATGGCAAGCCTCTTCGATCCCATCCGCCTCGGCGACCTGGCCCTCCCCAACCGCATCGCCATGGCGCCCGTCACGCGCGCCCGGTCCGGCCTGGACGGCGTGCCCACCGCGGCCAATGCGGCGTATTACGCGCAGCGGGCCACAGCCGGCCTGATCGTCAGCGAGGCCACCAACGTCTCGCCCAATTCGGCCGCGTTCGAACTCGCGCCGGGCCTCTACACGCCGGCCCAGGTGGCAGGCTGGCGCCAGGTGATGGACCATGTCCATGCAGCCGGCGGCAGGCTGTTCGCGCAATTGTGGCACAGCGGGCGAATCAGTTCCTGGGCATTGCTCGACGGGCGCGATCCGGTGGCCCCTTCCAGCGTCAACGACGACCTGCACCTGGTGCAGGCGTACGGCGCCTTGCGCAACGGCGCGTACACGCGGATCGCCGCCTCGCCTGCGCGCGCGATGAGCATCGACGACATCCACCACTCCATCGACGAATACCGCATCGCCGCACGCAATGCCATGGCAGCCGGCATCGACGGCGTCGAGCTCCATGCCGGCAACGGCTACCTGCCGCACCAGTTCCTTTCGCCGCAGACCAACCGCCGTACCGACCTGTTCGGCGGCAGCCTGGCCAACCGCGTGCGCTACCTGCACCTCGTGCTGCGCGCCATCCTCGACGAAGTGCCGGCCATGCGGGTGGGCGTGCGCATTTCGCCGTTCGCCGGCTACAACAACGCCCTCGATCCGCACGCAGCCGATACCTACGCCTACCTGGCCCGGCTGCTCAGTGCCGACGGTATTGCCTACATCCACGCCGCCGACACGAACGCCTGGGGCGGCGACCCGGACATGGACCGCATCCTGGCGATCCTGCGTCCCAATTTCGGCGGCGCGATCATCGCCAACGGCGGCCTCGATGCCGATGCAGGCAACGCGCTGCTGGCCACCGGGCGCGCCGACATGGTGTCGTTCGGGCGCAGCTTCATCGCCAATCCGGACCTGGTGGCGCGCATGCGCCAGGGCGGGCCGTACAACGCGCCCGATCCGCTGCGCTTCTACGGCGGCGGGAACGGCGGCTACCTCGATTATCCGGCGCTGGCGGCACGGGCGGGCGCATGAAGCGCGCGACATTTCGCCAGAAATTGTGGCTGCCCCGGCTGGCCAGCCTGCTGTGCCTGGGCGCTACTGCCCTGTTCTGTTCCTTGCAGGCGCGCTACCTGCGCCTGAACGAACGCAAGGCCAGCCTGGCCGCTGTGGACAAATCGGCGCTGAGCATCGTCCCGGGCCTGGCGGCTGAAGCGGCGGCCGGGAACCGCACGGTGCCGCCGGCGCAGCTGCGTACCGGTATCGGCCACGTCAAGACGGCGATTGCCGAAATGAACGCGGCGCCGCGGCGCCTGTCCTGGCAACCCTGAGGAGGCAGCGCATGCGTATCTACCCGAAGATTGCCACGTGCCGCAGGGGCAGACGGTGGCTGGCCGGCGCCGCCGTGCTGGCCCTTGCGCTGGGCGGCGCCCTGTACTGGTGGACCAGGGCCGCGCCCATCGCCCCGGTCGCGCCGCCGCCACCGCCATCGGCCGCGATGCTTGCCGCCGGTGCGCGCATCGTGGCCCTGGGCGACTGCATGGTCTGCCATACGGCCCAGGGCGGCGCCACATACGCCGGCGGCCTGGGCCTGAAGACGCCGTTCGGCACCATCTACAGCACCAACATCACGCCCGATCCCGGGACGGGGATCGGGCGCTGGTCGCTGCCGGCCTTTACCCGCGCCTTGCGCGAGGGCGTGTCGCGCGACGGCCACCTGCTGTACCCGGCTTTCCCCTACATCCACTACACGCGCATGCGCGACGGCGACATTGCACTGGCCTACAGCTACCTGATGACGCGCACGCCGGTGACCGTGCGGCAGCCGGACAACGACCTGCCCCTGCCGCTGAAATTTCGCCCCATGCTGGCGTTCTGGAATCTCCTGTACCTGCGCCCCGGTCCTGCCGCGCCGGCGCAGGATGCAACCACGCCGGTTGCCCGGGGCCGCTACCTGGTCGACACGCTCGGCCACTGCGCGTCCTGCCACAGCGGCTTGAACCCGATCGGCGGCGAACGCCATCCACCGTTTCAGGGCGGGGAAATCGATGGCTGGAACGCACCCGCGCTCACGCGCCTGGCACACGGACCCAATCCGTGGACGCAAAAGGAATTGGCCGACTACCTGCGCGGCGGCCTGTCCCTGGCGCATGGCGCGGCGAAAGGACCGATGCGGCCCGTCACGGAACGGCTGGCCAGCGTACCGCGGGAAGACGTCGAAGCCATGGCCAGCTACCTGATGACGCTCCAGGCGCCGGCAACGCCGGCGGTCCCCGCACCAGCGCCGCCGGTGCAAGCCACCGGCCAGGGCGCCGCGCTCTTTGCCGCGGCCTGCGCCGGCTGCCACGCGCAGTCGGCCCCGATGATGGCGTTGTCCGGACGGCCAGCGCTGGCCCGCAGCAGCGCGCTGACCGGCGCCAGTGCCGCGAACTTCGTCCAGACCGTCCTCGGCGGCATCCCGTGGGAACGCGGCTCGCCCGTGTACATGCCGCCGTTTGCCGCCACATTGACCGACGCCCAGGTGGGCGCCCTGGCCGCCTGGCTGCGCCAGGACGCCGGCCTGCCAGCCTGGCGCGACGTCCCCGAAACCAGCAAAAAACGACGCAAGGAACTGCAGCCATGACTACCCAACTTACGATCAACGGCCAGCGCACCACCGTGGCGGCGGACGCCGGCACTCCCCTGCTGTACGTACTGCGCAACGACCTGATGCTCAACGGCGCCAAGTTCGGCTGCGGGCTGGGCCAGTGCGGAGCGTGCACCGTCATCGTCGACGGCGCACCGGTGTTTTCGTGTATCACCCCAGTGGGCGCCCTGGCAGGACGGGCCGTGCGCACGGTCGAAAGCCTCGGCACCGCCGCGCGGCCGGGGCGCCTGCAGGCGGC
>Ga0247814_10001564_pt1 | contig 13305 bp, 7 predicted proteins | sample UWRJL179409R1_FD_179947 | JGI IMG/M metagenome (GOLD analysis project Ga0247814, IMG submission 179947) | Plant litter microbial communities from Arlington Agricultural Research Station in Wisconsin, United States - UWRJ-L179-409R-1 | ecosystem: Environmental > Terrestrial > Plant litter >...
ATTTGTCCAGGATAAAATGCATTGAACCCATTGATGCCCCCAAAGTACATTTTGCCTGAGGCATCCTTAAAAAATGCTTTGTAGTTGTACTGCTGGCTTTGCAGGTTATCCCATTTGCCAAAGCTGCGCATGGTTTTAGACTTAGGGTCAAATTCGAACAGCCCGTTGTTGGTAGAAAACCACATCTTACCCCTGTCATCCCGGATAATGCCATATACTACAGCTGTTCTGATCCAGTTCTCGCCCTCGTAAATTGTGAATCTACCGGTTTGCTTATTCAATACATTTAGTCCGCCGCCATCCGTTCCCAACCACAGGTTGCCCTGATCATCATCCAGCATGCAGATTACCTTACTGGAGCTGATCGCATTAGGGTGTCCGGAAGACGCATATTGTACGAGATGCCTGTTTGGATCCATACGGATCAGTCCGTTATCATAAGTAGCTATCCATAGTACATTTTCTTTGTCCTGATACACCTGATAAATACAGCTTTTATCAAGGTTTTTTCCTTTGATCCTGGTAAAAGAATCATGTTGCGGATCGTAAAGATTGAGGCCGGAGATAGTAGAGACCCATATTCTGCCTTGCCTATCTTTGTCAATAGAATAGACGCTATTATCACTCAGCGTCTTCGGGTCGTTGGGGTCGCTTTTGTACCTTTTGATTTTTCCGGTAACGGGGTTTAAGATATTTAATCCCCCGGTATACATACCGATCCAGATATTGTCATTCTCATCTTTGTATAATGCATGTATATTATGATAGGAAAGGCTGTCCTGATTTGCTGAAAACGGATATCTCTTAAAGGATCTATCAATGGTATTAAAATAATTGAGGCCTTCATCTTCAGTCCCCACCCACATGCTGCCTGGTTTTGTTTCGAGGAAGGCGCTCACTGCATTTCCTGATAAGGAGTTTCTTACGCCGGAGGGATAGTAGAATTCGAAACTCAGGCTGGTTTCGTGATAGTAATTTAAACCGCCAAAATACGTGCCCGCCCAGATTCCGCCGTCTTTATCTTTAAAGATGTTGTAAACCGCATCATCGCTAATGCTAAAAGGGTCGTTATTTTTATTTTGATATACTATGAAACGCTCATTTTTGAGGTCGAGAATATTTAATCCCTTTTCTGTTCCAAGATAGAGCATGCCGGGCCGTGGTTCGTATACAGACCTTACGATATTATCGCTAATAGAATTACCGGATGTTTTGCTATAGACCTTAAAAGAATTTGATTTTTTCTGCCATACGTTTAATCCGCCGCCCATCGTACCAATCCATATATTACCATTGGTATCTTTGTACAGATCCAGCACTACATTACTGGACAGCTCTCCTGTGGCACTAGTATAATGTTTTACCGTGTTCAATTGAGGTGCTAAAACATCAATTCCTTTTCCATAAGTGCCTATCCAGATTGCACCGTGGTGATCCTCTACCAGTTTAGAAACTTCATTGGAGGATATTTTGAGCGGAGAACTGGTGGAGAAATTAGTGACTTTGTTATTTTTTGACTGATAGCGATAGATTCCCTTTTTCTTGGTAGCAATCCAGATATCCCCATTTGAAGCACGGATGATGTCATTAATAAAATAATTTTGAAGGGGTTTGAAGGGACTAAACCTCTCAGTTTCCAGGTCGAATATAAATATGCCCTCATCTGTTCCTATCCAGAATGTTTTGGGTCCGTAACGAAATATTTTCCGGATAAAATTGTTACCGATGGTACCGGCAACCCCTTTTTGATGCTGGAAAGATTTGAAGTTATAACCGTCAAACCTGCTCAAGCCGTATTTTGTACCAAACCACATATAACCCTGGTCGTCCTGCTCAATATCCCAGATGGTATTGGCGCATAAGCCATCGGTAACGGTATAGTGCCTGAAAAAGAATTTTTGGGCAAGCGCAGTATCGCTGAGGAAAAGGCAGAAAAAAAGGAGCAGGGCCAAAGCCCTGCCGTTATTCTTATTGATCATATCTGGTTAGCATTCTCCATCGAATGTAGTAATCTTTAAGGCATAATAGCCCGGGAATTATTTTAGTCCATGTAATTTTTTAATGACCTCTACTTCTTCTGGTTTGTACGCTGTGCCGTCTTTTCTGAAAATATCATGGAACCACTCTTTTGGTTCTTCACCACTGGTAAGAGGAGTGTCCCAGGCGTATTTGGTATTGGATTTACCATCTACCAGCCCCCAGTTGATTGCACCGATATTTTGTTTTTTTAACATGGGCAGAATGTTTTCGAACCTGCTGTTTTTGGTCCTTGCCATATATTCCGTACAAATCATCGGTCGGCCCTGTATTTTAAGCAGATCAATTACGCGCTGGTGCCATTGCGGTTCTTCGTAATCATGATAGGTAATCACATCCGAGTTCATTGCCTGAAAAGCGTTTAACTCATAGAAGTCCCATGCCCAGATCCCTGCACTGATTGGCTGTTCTGGATTTACTGCCCGGGCCCAGGCAAATACACTTTTTAATAATGGTAAGGAGGTAGTGAGTTTACCAGAGTTGCCGGGCTCATTATATAAATCCCATAACAAAATCCGTTTATCACTTTTAAACCTTGTCAATACGTCCTTCACATAGCGTTCCAGCGCGGGAAATTTAGGCGGGTTTTTTGAATCAGGATCACCAGGGTCTTGTACCCATCCAGAATTGTGGATGCCTGGTTTTGGCTCCGGCTGTTTGCCGATGGCAGCCTGTTTGTTCCAGCAGTCGTCAAAAAATACAAAAATTGTTTTAATGTGGTGTTTATCGGCAATGGCAAGGTATTGGTTTACCCGCTTTTTAAAACCTTCATTATCCTGTTTCCAGGCAAGGCTATGCAGGTAAACCCTCATCGTATTAAAGCCTATTCCTTCTGCCCAGCCTAATTCTTTATCTATGGTAGCCGCATCGAAGGTATCTGCCTGCCACATTTCCAGTTGATTTATGGCTGTACTGGGCAAAAAATCGGCGCCGTTTATCCATTTATGCTGTTTATACCAGGCATTTGCTTTTTCAACAGACCATACCGGAGCTACTTGTGATTTTATTTGTGCGTTTGCTGCCGTGCTGATACAGACAATCAGCATAAGCAATACACTAAAATATTTACGTTTCATTTGGTGATTTTTTAGGTCTATGGTTACTTTTTATTTTGATCTGAAGGGATACTTTGCTCTTCCGAAGTTTTTACCGGGAAGCCAAAGTTTGGTGTGCCATCAGCGTTCCAGGTAAATTTTTGTGCCCTGGGCGATCTGAAACCACCGCAACCCTGGCCGGGAGCAGAATTGGCATGATAGAGGATCCAGTCTTCTGTCCCATCCGGCGACTTAAAGAAAGAGTTGTGCCCCGGTGCATAAACGCCATTTTCGGGCGACTGTTTAAACACAGGTTTGTCGCTCTTTACCCATGAATTCACATCTAAAAGGTCCTTTCCCTGTAAACTCAGCATACCAAGGGCATAGAAGTCTGTCCAGCATCCACTGGCAGAATAAATCAGGAAAACTTTGTCCTTATTTATCAGGATTTGAGGTCCTTCGTTCACATCTACATGGGGAGGATTACCGGGATTATCCAGGTCACCATGTTTTTCCCATTCAAATTGCGGACTGGAGATCTTATGCCGTTTACCCGATATCGTCCAGGGGTTTTTCATCTTTGCAATAAAGATTTCCTGTTTCTGGTTGATGTCGCCTTCCCATCCCGCCCAGATCATATAGAGCTGGTTCTGGTAAGTAAACACAGATCCGTCGATAGCCCATTTATTGGTATCATCTCCAACCTTACCTTTAAATACCCAGTTTCCCTTCATAGGATCCTTACTGGAGTTTTCGATCACATACATCCTGTGGTTGTTGTTATCACCATCGTCAGCAGCAAAGTACATGTACCATTTGTTATTGATAAAATGTATCTCCGGTGCCCAGAGTTCACTGCTATACATGGTGCCCCTTGGCGGGGTAAAAACTACTTTTTTTTCTGCGCTTTTGAGGTCGGCCAGGTTTTTTGTCTTCCAGATGGTAAGGTTATGTTGCGTTGAGTTCGTATAATAATAATACCCGTCCTTATAAATGCTCCATGGGTCGGCACCTGAAGGCAGCAATGGGTTAGTAAAACTTTGTGCAAAGCTGCTGATGGTTACTAATACCAGGAGGCCTGTAAACAGTAGGTTTTTATATGCTTTTTTAATCATGTTATTGCTCTCCTGATGGTTTGCTGATTTGCAGGCCGGTTGCTACCGGTTCGCCCAGGTCTGGACTGCCATCTGCTTTAAAGGTGAATTTTTGCATTCTTATATTTCTCTTATCAGCACACCCCTCGTTGGTGGCAGAATTGGCGTGGTAAATTATCCAGTTCTCTGTACCGTCAGGTGATTTGAAGAATGAATTATGGCCCGGCCCAAAAGCATTACTTTGTGGTTTTTTTGAGAAGACAGGCTGAGCAGACTTGGCCCAGTCGCCCTGCGATAGCGGATTTCCACCTTGCTTAAGGGTTAACATTCCCAGTGAGTAATCATCAGTTCCGCAATAGCTAGCTGAATAAAGCAAATACGAGCGGGATCCGTTGGTAAGCACCTCGGGTCCTTCATTTACCGGGAAGCCATTCTTTTCCCATGAGAGCTCTGGTGCGGTGAGCAAGGTTGCATTTCCATCTATAGTATACGGGTTGGACATTTTTGCGATGTAGATATTTTGGGTCAGGTTAACATTTGTTACATCCGGACGGCCGCACCACAGGAAATATCTTGTGCCGTTCTGTTCGAAAACTGTTCCGTCGATAGCCCAGAAATCTGCATTGGCGGCAAAAATCCTTCCTTTATCAACCCAGGTACCCAAAGTTGGGTCGGCACTGCTGTTTTCCAGTACCCAGGTGCGCTGACTGCTATCTGATCCATTGCCTGCGGTATAATAAATATACCATTTACCATCAAGATAGAAAAGTTCCGGTGCCCATACATTGCTGGCGTTTGCTGCACCAGCTGTTGGGGTATATACGGTTTTTGGAACAGCTGACGATAGTTTAGACATTGCTGTTGTAGTCCATAAATTAATGGACCTTCCATTTGTCTGTAGATAGTAATAGGTACCATTTCTTTGAAAAACAGATGGATCAGCTCCATTCATTACCGGGTTAGAAAACGTAGTTCCTGTTGTTGGCGGAACAACGGGATCAATAGGGTTGGGGCTGCTGGATTTACTACAGGAAAGAAAAGTAGTGATAACCAGTCCGAAAGCTAAACTCCACAGCTTATTTTTCCGGAGGTATATAGTGTTGAACATATGTATCAGTTTAGGTAGATGGCTGGCAACAAATTTTGCTGCCAGCCAGTATAATTAATAATTGGGGTTTTGTGTTAAATTGGAATTCAGGTCGATGTCGCTTTGAGGGATAGGATATAATTCATGTTTGCCCACGATAAAACCTGCAAAGTCTGCATCTCTGCTGGCCAGTGCAGGAGTAAGGTCTCCCCAGCGGGCTAAATCGGCCCAGCGCCAGCCTTCACCGGCCAGTTCTGTTAAGCGTTCGTGCTTTAACTGTGTTAAAAACTGTGTCTGGTTAAGTCCGGGTTTTGCCACCGTCAATGTGGCCAGGCCTGCCCGCTGCCTAACCCTGTCTACATATGGGTAGGCTTCTGCCGTTCTGTTTAGACCATTTAAACATTCTGCATACATTAACAGTACGTCTGCATAGCGAATTAAGCGGTAGTTATTCGGGGAGCGGAAACCTTCTTCATTTTTCCAGTGGTCGTTTAATAATTTCCGGAACCATACGCCGTTTGCATCGGGGCCATTACCATATCGGTTCTGGAATGTCCGTCCGTAAACCATCGTAGCATTTGGGCCGGCCGGATCGGCGTTGTTAAAAATAAATGAAGCAGCCAGCCTTGGGTCTTGCGCCCCGCTTACGGTACGTTCCTGCAAAAACTCGTCTACCACCCAGCGGCGGGCTCCGCCATCTGAATAGCCTACACCCGGAGGCGCAAAAAACTGCGCAATTGATGATCCCGTGTTGTTTATTCTTGATTCGTCTACATCGTCGTCTGTGCTTTCCGACTGGTTCTCGCTAAACTGTATTTCGAAAACAGACTCACTGTTGTTCTCCCTGCTGATAATAAAATTATCACGGTAATCTGCCGTTAAACTGTAAGTAGCATTTCCTGCACCGGTTATCAAGTAGGCAAATGCATCTGCCGCCTGCTGGTACATTTTCTGTTGCAGATAGGTTTTACCCAGTAATGCATAGGCAGCGCCTTTCGTGGCACGGCCCAGGTCGGCCGCCGGGTAACTTGCAGGCAAATCGGCAATAGCTTCTGTAAGGTCTTTTGCTACCTGTGCATAGGCTTCGGCCGTGGTGGCATTAGCAGGTACATCTTTTGGCTGCGATGGCTCCAGCATCAGGGGCGGACGACCGTAGTACAGCGTTAAGTTAAAATAAAACAGTGCCCTTAAAAATTTGGCTTCTGCTATCACCCTTCTTTTTGTGGTTTCATCCATCGTGATGCCAGGTACATTGGCAATTACCTGGTTGGCACGAAATATACCCACATATAAAGTAGACCAGGTTTGTGCTGTTAGCCCATCATTATAATTTGTCTGATTAAAGCGCATCAGGTTGTTAAGACCGCCATCGCCACCAGATCCGAACCCTTCGTCTGATTTTAAGATTCCATGATAAAACATCCAGCGGGAGTATAAACTTGCAGTTCGGTAAAATGTACTGTAAACTGCATTTACCCCTTTGGTAGCATCCTCGCTGGTTTTCCAGAAACTGGTGATGGTAGGGGCATTTGGATTAACTGCATCAAAATCTCTTTTGCAACTGGTAATCGTGATCAGTGATACGGTTAATATGATTAAATATTTTTTCATGATGTAATTGTATTGATGATTAAAACCCTAGACTAAGACCAAATGATAATATTCTGGAGGATGGATAATTTCCGTTATCCACGCCTGGCTCCAGATTTGGATTTGCGCCAACAACATCAGGATCGAGGCCACTGTACTTGGTTATGGTAAATAGGTTCTGGCCGCTTACATAGAAGCGTGCGCTGCTGATATTTGCCTTTGATAATACTTTGGCAGGCAAGGTATATCCGATCTCTATATTGCGCAGTCTTAAGAATGAGCCGTCTTCAATCCAGCGATCTGTATTTCCTCTTGCATTTTCATTGATACCGCGGTCGTTCTCTGCGAACTGATAGCCTAACCTTGGAAAGTCAGTATCGGTATTGGTTGGAGTCCATGGGTTGATGTCTTTTCTGTAATTGGAGTTTCCGTAACTATCCAGTTCCCGCAGTACATCGTTGTACAGCTTTTGTCCGAAAGCACCATAGAGTTGAAGGGAAAGGCTGAAGTTCTTATATCTCGAATTAAACTGTAAACCTGACGTGAATTTAGGAAATGGTGATCCTGCAAACACGCGGTCTTTATCGTTAATATCGTCATTGGTGCCCCCATCAACAGTATTTACATACCTGATATCGCCTGGCTTTGCATAGGCACTTTGTGCTTTATGTGCATTAATTTCTTCCTGGTTCTGGAAGATCCCATCTGTTTTTAACACATAGTATTCACCGATAGAACGGCCCACCTGCGTACGGGTATTGCCAGACTGGATATAGTTTTTTGGGAGTCCGGTTTCTGTATCAATACCCAGATTACCCAGTTCTAAGACTTTATTTCTAACTATACTTACGTTTGCTGCAATATCCCACTGGAATGCTCCTGTTAATTTAGGGCGGTAGCCGAGGTTAAGTTCTACCCCTTTATTTTGTATCGAACCAATGTTTACGATAGGATCGCCCTGTAAATTCCCCAGGTATCCCGGTAAAGGCTGGCTGAGTAATACATCTTCAGAAATTGATTTAAATACATCGAAGTTTACCGTAAACTGATCGCTGAACAGGGAAGCGTCGAAGCCTAAGTTGGTAGTTTTTTTCTTTTCCCATCTTAAATCACCAGATGCAAGTTTGGCCTGGATAGCGCCGGCTGCAGTTGCCTGTCCTGAGCCAAAAACCGCATCAGGGGCCTGATTTAAAAATCCGATGTATTGATACGGGCTAAGCGTATTAACACCTAAAACACCATAGGAACCGCGCAGTTTCAGATCAGAAACCCAGTCTGCCTTAAAAAAGTCCTCTTTTGAAATCCTCCACCCTAAAGCTCCTGAAGGGAAGTAACCCGTTCTGTATTGTGGTGAAAAGCGCGAGTCTTTATCTGAACGGAAGGTAAATGTGGCCAGGTATTTATCGTTGTAGGTATAGTTTATACGACCTAAATACGAGTTCAGGAGGCTTTTGTACAAGCCGCCCGAAGAGTTTCGTCCTTCGCCGGCAGTAGAAGTAAGCGTATTAAAATAATAGTTGCCAAATTGTGCCAGCCGGATTCCGCTGCCCGATGTATTATCGGTCTGTGTGGTTTGTTCGGTATAACCCACTACACCATTGATACGGTGCTTGCCAATTGTATAATTATAATTTAACGTATGTTCCAGCAGATAGCTTAAAAACTGGTTGCGGTTATCACTGAGCTGGCTAAAGTCCGGACTTTGGTTTTGGTACCAGGAACCGTCTTTTCTAAGCGATTTGCTTTTATCAAAACTTGTTTCTACACCCAGGTTAAACTTATAGTTCAGCCCTTCGATAATTTTAAAATCAACATAGGCATTGCCCAGAATTTTAGTGAAGTTTGATTTTACAGAAGTAATGTTAGCAATAGCGATTTGGTTACGGGAGAAGGTATTGATACTGCCATTTGAACCATATCCCCATCCTCCCGGATTGTTTGTGCTAATGAGAGCGTTATCCTGAACAGGTATTAAGGGAACACTGGTGAACATATCGTACCATGGGTTCCCGGCAAAGGCACCTCCCTCGAACGGCCCTTTTGCTGTTGATGATGATATGGCCAGATTTTCTCCAAATTTAAATCTGCCCTTGGTAGTTTCTGTGTTAACCCTAAAAGATGCACGCTCAAATTCACGGGCTATCAACACGCCTTTATCTTTGAAATAACCCCCGGAAATCAAATATTTTGAACCGTTGCCACCACCGGAGATACTTGCATTATAGTCCTGAACAGACCCTGTGCGCAATGATTCATCAATCCAATCGGTATTAACTGTGCCGTTGTAGTTGGCAACACCAGGCTGAATGGCCATGCCTGACGCCTGGTAAGCTCTTGCATTGGTGGCCGCATATCCGGCAGCATCCATCATGTCGTAGGTTTTAGGCACCTGTGATATACTATACCTGGAACTAACCGATATTTTTGCAGGGCCTTCCTTACCTTTTTTTGTAGTGATCAGGATTACACCATTTCCGGCACGTGATCCATAAATTGCTGCTGCAGAAGCATCCTTTAAGATTTGTACATCTTCTATATCATTTGGGCTCACCGTTGTATTGGGATCTGCAATCATTCCGTCAATAACATATAGCGGGCTGGCATTGCCAAAGGTGGCTAAACCACGAATATTAACTACGGCTTCCTGACCAGGGGCACCGCCGTTTCTTACGGATACGCCCGGTGTCTGGCCCTGTAAAGCTTCGGGAAGTGACCGGGATACCAGCCGTTCTGTGTTTGCGGTATTTACAGAACCGGTAGCACCGGTTAAATCTTTCCTTCTTACAGTTTGGTAGCCAATTACCACCACATCGTCTAAAGTGGTATTTGATTCCTGGAGTACAACATTAATGGTACTGTTGGCTGTTACGGTTACTTCCCTGGCTGCATACCCTATATAATTAAATTCCAGAATTGAATTTTCCGGGGCCAGGATACTGTACTTGCCATTTACATCGGTAGTTACCACTTTTGTGGTTCCTTTAATACGTACTGAAACGCCCGGCAGTTTCTCTCCCGCGGATCCACTTACAGTTCCGGTTACCTGGATGTCTGCCTGATTGATCCGGATCTCGTACGGCTCCTTATCCATCGCGTGGCTATAGTTAGGAAATACCATTGCAGCCAGCACCAGTGGAACCGCAAGTGTTTTCCTAAAATGATTTACCCGATGAACATGTAAAACATGAAGTAAAATTTCTTTTTTCATAATTGGTTTATATTTATAATTTGGTTAGTTACTGGATTGTACAAAAAGGAATTTGGTACAATAATACTTAGACATCAACGATGGGATCGTTTGCATAGAGAGATAATGATTAATGTATATTTGGTTAGCTATTTTTGATGTGACCGGTTACGATTTACACAAGGCAATTTTAGAGATTTGGTTCTCTAAAGAATATAAAATTTCGTTTTAAAGCTGTAACTATTGTGGATATATTTGGGTAAACGTGCAATTTAAGACGTTACAGAGCTCTAGATGCTGTTTTAGGACTTACTGAGTAATAAGGTTATTTACCAGCGGAGAAAAAATAAAAGGCCCGTTAGTGGTAACTAACGGGCCGGTAATAGGATATAATTTGCTATTAAGATTTACGTAGCAGGTTCTTCCAGCTCACTCTGCTGGCGATCAGTTCTTCCAGATCTTTTACTTCGATCCGCTGCTGCTCCATACTATCACGGTGACGGATGGTTACTGTGTTATCTTCCAGTGTCTGGTGATCAATAGTGATACAAAAAGGAGTTCCTATGGCATCTTGTCTGCGGTAGCGTTTTCCGATAGAATCTTTCTCTTCGTAAACAACATTATAATCCAGCATCAGGTTATCCATAATTTCCCTGGCTTTTTCCGGTAAACCATCTTTTTTGGTTAAAGGTAAAATTGCTGCTTTTACAGGGGCAAGGCAAGGGTGTAAGTGTAATACGATACGGCTGTCTGTTTTCTCACCTTCACTGAGATCCTGCTCTTCGAAAGCATTGATCATGGTTAACAGAAACATCCGGTCTAAACCAATAGATGTTTCGATTACGTAAGGGATATAATTTCCGTAAGGTTTACCATCTTCGTTCAGGTCGTTATCAAAGTACTGCATTTTCTTGCCAGAAAACTCCTGGTGCTGTGTAAGATCAAAGTCTGTACGGCTGTGGATACCTTCAACTTCTTTAAAGCCAAATGGAAACTCAAATTCAATATCTGTTGCTGCATTAGCATAGTGGGCTAGTTTAGCATGATCATGGTATTTGTATTTTGCCGTATCTGTGCCTAAAGCAGTATGCCATTTCAGCCTTGCTTCTTTCCAGTAAGCAAACCATTTCATTTCTTCTCCGGGGCGTACAAAAAATTGCATTTCCATTTGTTCAAATTCGCGCATACGCATAATGAACTGGCGGGCAATCACTTCGTTTCTAAACGCTTTACCGATCTGCGCAATACCAAACGGGATTTTCATCCTGCCAGATTTCTGTACGTTAAGGAAGTTTACAAAGATACCCTGTGCTGTTTCCGGGCGCAGGTAAACTTCTTCAGCACCTTCTGCCATTGCACCGAACTGGGTACTAAACATCAGGTTAAACTGGCGCACATCGGTCCAGTTTTTGGTGCCGCTTACCGGACAGGCGATTTCATGTTCTTCGATCAGCACTTTTAACATGGACAGGTTTTCAGCTTTCAGGGCATCGTCCATATCAGCCTGCAGCTTTGCAGCTTTATCTGTTTTTCCGTCTTTTTCGTAACGGGTTATTTTATCCTCTAATAATTGGTCTGCACGGTAACGTTTCTTCGAATCTTTATTATCAATCATCGGATCACTAAACCCATCTACGTGCCCGCTGGCTTTCCATACTTTGGGATGCATAAAAATTGCAGAATCAATACCTACAATGTTTTCGTGCATCTGTACCATAGATTTCCACCAGTAGGTTTTGATGTTGTTTTTTAGCTCGGCACCGAGCTGACCGTAGTCATACACGGCACTTAATCCATCATATATTTCGCTGCTTTGGAATACAAAACCGTATTCTTTAGCATGAGAGATCACATTTTTAAATTGTTCGTCGTTATTCGTTTTGGCCATAATACTGCAAATATAGAATTTGAGGGGTAATTTTAACTTATATATTAAGCACTAATTATTACTTTTGGTTCCAATAGCAGTAAGCGGTTCCTACAGATCAATTAAACAAAAATCAGAATTGAGTATATTGGTAAATAAATTGTCCAAAACATACGGACAGCAGCAGGCGGTAAATGCAATCAGCTTCAAAGCTATTCCGGGTAAGATACTGGGGTTTTTGGGTCCGAATGGTGCGGGGAAGTCTACTACTATGAAGATGCTTACCGGATACCTGCAGCCTACTGCGGGTACTGCCAGTCTGGGCGGATTTGACATACAGGGCCAAAGCCTGGAAATGAAGCGTATCCTGGGTTATCTGCCAGAAAATACACCGCTGTATAGCGATATGTATGTAAGGGAATTTTTGTCTTTTGTGGCAGAGACTTACCAGCTGGATCATGTTGCGCTCAAAGTTAAAGAGGTAATTGAAAAAGTTGGACTGGGAACAGAGCAGCACAAAAAAATCGCTATGCTGAGCAAAGGGTATAAACAGCGTGTTGGCCTGGCGCAGGCGATTATCCATGATCCGCAAATTCTGATACTTGATGAACCTACTACAGGACTTGATCCTAACCAACTAACAGATATCAGGGAACTGATAAAAACATTGGGCCGTAATAAAACTGTGGTGCTTTCTACACATATTATGCAGGAGGTTGAAGCTTTATGTGATCAGGTAGTGATTATTAATAAGGGTAATATTGTTGCTGATTCTTCATTGACTGATCTCAAAAAAGAACATGAAACAGATTCTTTAGAGGATATATTCAGATTATTAACTGTTTGATGTGTAATCCGTTGTTTAACAAAATTCTGTTTTGGCAAATTTTTTGTTTAAGTGCTGCAGGAGATTAACCAGCTAATTAAAAACGATTAAACAAAACAGTTATGAAAAAATTATTTTTACTTACGGCTATTGCCGGAATATTCGCGTTCTCTAACGTTTCAGCTCAAACTAAAGATGTAGCTATGTCTGGCTCGAAGTTAGGTATTGGAGCAGATTTTGCCTTTCCTACAGGTGATTTTGGCGATGTAGCAAAAATGGGCTATGGTGGTTCATTACAATTTCAGACACCGATCGCTTCTAAATTAAACTTTACAGCCAGTGGTGGATACCTGAACTTTCAGGGTAAAGATACTACAATCCCTGGTATAGGTACAATTGATGGAGGTAATGTGGGCTTCATTCCTGTTAAAGCGGGTATTAGATACTTCCTTGCAGAAAACTTTTATGCAGGTGGTGAGCTTGGTGCTGCTTTTGCTACTGGCGATGCAGATGGAACAGCATTCGTGTACACACCTAACATTGGTGTAGAATTCCCTGTTGCCGATAAAGCTTCTATTGATCT
>Ga0247814_10001565_pt1 | contig 13293 bp, 8 predicted proteins | sample UWRJL179409R1_FD_179947 | JGI IMG/M metagenome (GOLD analysis project Ga0247814, IMG submission 179947) | Plant litter microbial communities from Arlington Agricultural Research Station in Wisconsin, United States - UWRJ-L179-409R-1 | ecosystem: Environmental > Terrestrial > Plant litter >...
ATCCGCCCTCAAATTCGCAAGAGAATCTTTTGCAGTGCTTAACTTAAGGTTCTTGCCTAAGCTAGTGTCGTTTAATAAACTATCTTTTGGTATCTTAATTTTTGTACTGTCAGTAAGCAAGTTCTTTGCTGCTTTTTTTTCGCTTCTGGTTTGTTTTCTTGGGTTGGTTGCGGGAGGTGATATTTTTGGTGCAGCTTTAGATCGCGGCGAAGATTTACTTCCCTTCGAATCGTCCTCTGGCTCTCCTAGTTCATTGTCCTTCTGCAAGGTTGGTGACGCAATCAACCTCAGGGCCTTCTGCAACACCATTTGAGTTTCCAACGTATCGGCCCCCATCCACAAGCTATCTGGCTGCAGTTTGTTTTTCACCTTGATGGAGTCTTTTGTGCCCATTCCTACGTATGCCTTTTCTGTCACTACGGCATGTTCCGCTAGCTTATAATAATATCCCAGTTGCCCGTAAAGCACAGTTTTGTCTGACGTATCTTTGAAAACAATATTTTTAACGGCTTTGCCATATCCAGCTTTACCATCGTAATACAAGCTATCTCCTTTTAAAGACTTACTGGCATTGGTGTACAAGTTTTTTTTTCCGAAGTAGGCATACTCCGTTTTTGTATTGTAAGCACCATTTTCAGTATATAAATTATCACCCTTGCCTTTGATGTTGGTTGGTCCATAGAAATATGCCCAATTGGTAAGTGTATTGTATCTTAACGTATCGGATGTTATTCTGCTTTGCGGAGTAACCACCAGCACATTATAACGGAAATATGCATCGCGACTATTTGAGAAATAATACCCATTGGTACTGGTCAGTGTCACATCTTTATTTACGATTCTTCCCCCTTCAATGTAAGTTCCTACTTTGGTTCCCATATTGTAATCTAGGGTGTTCGTAGTTAAGACATTGTCTTTGTCAACCATTCTGACGTTACTGGTCAGATGCGCTATTTTTGTGTTTCCATCATAGGTTAGAAAATCAGAATAAATGTTGATGGTATCCCCCTGATTGATGTGTACATTTTTGAATGCCTGGAAAACGTTTCTTTTCTCGTAGAATACAGCGCTGTCTGATGCAAGAGTGGCATTTTCATGTCTAAATACAGGGAATTTCAGGTAAGTTATATCGCCCTGCATGGTTCCAATCGGATTGGATTGGAGAACTATCTTTGTTTTCTGTTGCGCAAGCAGCGAGAAAGGGAAAGTTAAAGCTAAAAATAAAAGATAAATTCTTTGCACTTCACAAAGTTAGGATTTTGGAAGCAACTTTCTTCATGTTGGGATTGTGCCAATTTAATTATATTTGAGGTTATGCTACCACTTCAACGTTTCAAAGACTTTATTCATCAGCATCACCTGTTTTCTACCTCACACAAAGTTCTTTTGGCGGTAAGTGGGGGTAAAGATTCTGTACTGATGGTGCATCTGTTTAAGCAATGTGGCTTTCATTTTGACATCATTCATTGCAATTTTAATTTACGGGGCGATGAATCACTTCGTGACGAGAACTTTGTGCGAATGCTGGGTAAAATTAATGAGGTACAGGTTCATGTGAAGCAATTTGAGACAAAAGTTTATGCGACTACCAATAAGCTCTCTACTCAAATGGCGGCACGTGATCTTCGTTATCAGTGGTTTGAGGAGGTCAGGGTAAATGGAGGATATGAGGTTGTGGCGCTTGCCCAACATCAGGATGATGCCATTGAAACTGTTTTGTTAAACCTCACGAGAGGGACTGGGATATCAGGTCTTCATGGTATTTTGCCCAAGCGGGATCAGCTTGTGAGACCAATGTTATTTTTAACGAGGGCAGAAATAGATTCACTCGTTGAAGCCTGTTCTATCGAGTTTGTAGAAGACAGTTCTAATTCAACATTAAACTACGCCCGTAATAAAATCAGGCATCAGGTGCTGCCGGTGTTAAAGGAATTAAACCCCAATCTGGAACGCACATTTGAGCAGAATATTCAGCGGTTTACAGAAACGGAAATGGTGCTCCAACAGGTAGTGAACTCGCTTCGAAAGGACCTGCTTACCATTCGTAATGGTGCTATTCATTTAAATATCGAAATTATAAAAAGGTTACATCCTCAGAGATTATTATTGTTTGAGCTATTAAAACCGTATCACTTTACAGAGCACTTGCTGGAAGAGGTGATTTCAGGTTTAGAGAAGCAGAGTGGTACTTCATACAGCAGTGATACACACGTAGCAATCATTGACCGGGAAGATCTCATCATTACTGTAATTCCAGAGGAAGCTGAAGAAGTGATCAGTTTTATACACCATCAGGATCATGAGGCTGAATTTTTAAATCAGCGAATTCTTGTAGAATATAGTGACGTTGTACATTTTGAGCGGGACTCGACTAAGGCATTTGTGGATGTAAAAAAGTTAATTTATCCCTTGATTTTGAGAAGGCGTCAAGTTGGAGACAAATTTATCCCACTTGGGATGAAAACTTTTAAAAAGCTAAGTAATTTCTTAATAGATGAAAAGGTACCCGTACATGAAAAAAACCGGGTCCCCATTCTAGTAAATGGAAATGGAGAGATCATCTGGGTCGGCGGGTTTAGACAGGATGACAGGTTCAAAATAACAGGGACTACCACTCATGTAGGGATGTTTGAATTGGTTAACATTCAGCCTTCTCCTTAAAAAAAGTATCAGGTTCGCAATAAAAACTACTAACTTTATTGAATCGTTATGGCTTAGTTTTGCCAAATAGGTTGTAACGTGTGGCAACCAATTATATCTAATCATAAAACAAATGGGAAACCGTTACGCATATCTGGAAAAGCAATACATTGGTCGTGACTATATTAGGATCTGTATCAGGCTTGTCATGGCTGCATTTTGTTTTGGCGCCTACGTATACGAACGCGACAGAGATAACACACAGGATCTGTTTTTAGTGGTAGGTTTCGGAATTATTGGTGTATCAATCGCATTGCTATTTTTAATACAATATAAGACCATAATCGATAATAAAATGATTGTCATTGACGGGTTATGGTCGGCGAAAAAAGTAGAAATCAACTTACATTCCATAGTGAAAGTTCGTAAAGATACTTACAGCAATTACCTCTTTAATAACCCGGTCTATAATCTGCATAGGAAGGGTAGCATCAGGTTTTATTCATCCGGTAAGGATGCTATCGTGCTCACAGATACTGATGGCTTTGAATACTACATTGGCACTCAACGGCCTAACGAAATGTATCTCGTTATTCTTTCTGAAATGAAGTCAAAGTAATAATTGCAATACTTTAACATAAAGCTCAGATTAAGTACTGTTCTTTGCAGTGTAAATCAGAATAATGAAAATAGGTATTGTTTGCTATCCCACTTTTGGAGGTAGCGGAGTTGTTGCAACTGAACTAGGTAAAGCACTTGCTGATGAAGGACATCAGGTTCATTTTATCACTTATAGTCAGCCTGCCCGCCTAGACTTCTTTTCAGAAAATCTCTTCTATCACGAAGTTTCTGTTAGAGATTACCCACTTTTCGACTACGCCCCTTACGAATCCGCACTAGCAAGTAAATTGGTTGATGTAGTTCGCTTTGAAAAACTAGATATTTTGCATGTTCATTATGCGATTCCACATGCTTCCGCTGCCTTTATGGCAAAGCAAATTTTAGAAACCTACGGAATATTTATACCTTTTGTTACCACCTTACATGGAACGGATATCACCCTTGTTGGTAAGGATCCAACCTATAAGCCTGTGGTTACCTTTTCCATTAATAAATCTGACGGAGTAACTACGGTTTCAGAAAGCCTGAAGCGTGATACCGAAAATCATTTTGAAATCACAAATGAGATTAAGGTGATTCCTAATTTTATTGATTTTAGCCGCTTTAGTTTAAAGCCGAAAGATCATTTCAAAAAGGCAATCGCGCCCAATAATGAACGTATTCTAATTCATACTTCCAACTTCAGAAAGGTAAAACGTACAGCAGATGTGATTCGCATGTTCGAAAAGATACAAGCAAAAATACCCTCGAAGTTGTTGATGGTTGGGGATGGTCCGGAACGTGCTTATGATGAACAATTGTGTCGAAGTCTTGGTATTGGGGAGCATGTTCGCTTTTTAGGGAAACAGGATGCGATCGAAGAAATCCTTTCAGTATCCGACTTATTCCTGATGCCATCAGAGTCAGAAAGTTTTGGTTTAGCGGCGTTGGAAGCTATGGCTTGTAAGGTCCCTGCAATCACTTCAAATGCCGGTGGCTTGCCAGAGCTGAATATCAATGGCTTTTGTGGATTTATGAGCAATGTAGGAGATGTGAATGATATGGCTGAAAAAGCGATTCTAATTTTGCAGGATGACGATGTACTAAACACTTTTAAAGAAAATGCTTTTACGAGAGCAAAAGATTTTGACCTGAAGAAGATATTACCGGAATATATTAATTATTACAATGAAGTCATCGAAAAGCAGTTGATGCTTAAGAAAGTTTAGATCTTAAAACCTATCATTAAAGCGATTTGACTTAGTCATGTCGCTTTTTTTTTGCTTTTATATTTTTAAGGAGTAAATAATAAACAGACAGGACTTCCTACTTTGATTCTTTTAGCTGAATCAGTTAAAGCTCCAGTAAGTGTATCCCGATTGAAAATAACTACTTCATCACTGCCCTGGTTAGCTACAAGGAGGTACTTACCACTAGGATCTATAGCAAAATTTCTTGGTCCTTTACCCAAGCTGCTAACTCTTGAAGCAAATGCAAGCCTCCCCGTAGGAAATATAGAGAAGACATTGATTGTATTTGCATCTCCACGGTTGCTTTCATAAAGAAACTTTCCATCAGCTGAAACATGTATGTCTGCCCCGTCGACATTTCCTTGAGCAGTTGGCGCTACGGACGAGATATCCTGAATTTTAACAAGATTTCCGTTTTTGTAGCTGAATGCCGTGATGTTGCCGTTGAACTCATGTGCCAGATAAGCAAACTTGCCATTCGGGCTGAAAGTCAAATGCCTTGGGCCTGTGCCGGGTGAAGTTTTCAATACAGTTTTTACAGTTAAAACATTGTCTTTGCTACGTGGGTTATAGTTATAAATATAAACCTGGTCTTCCCCAAGATCAACCGCTATTAAATATTTCTTATCCGGAGTGAATTGCACCATGTGCGCGTGGGCACTTTTTTGTCTTGCGATGTCAATGCTTTTACCAGTATGCTGTATCACCTGCTTTGGTTCAGACAGTGAGCCGTCCGCATTTCTGGCATAAACAGCAATACTGCCACTGCTATAATTGGCAACAATAACATTTAGATGATCTGAGGTAATGTAGCATGGATCTGTTCCTTTGCTATCTTTTTTGTTCAAAAACGCAAGTTCGCCCGTCGCTGCTTTAAAACCGAAAGCACTTGCGGTACTCGCATTTCCAGATTCATTGACCGCATAAACGAATTTATGGTCAGGGGAAACACTTAAAAAGCTGGGATTGGCAACGTCTTTTGTGATTGCCTTAAGTTTTGTATCCCCGCTAAGCGTATTGAAATTGTAGGTATAAATTCCCTCGCTCTTGCCGCTATTTGTGTAAGTTCCAATTAACAAATTAAAATCCTGAGCTTGTATTTGGTTTCCTAGGAGCATAGCGGCAAGAAGAGTGAATCGTTTCATGTTATTTTATTAGATGTTTGATCTGGATCAGTTCGTGTTCTTCCAGGAATCTCCATTTACCACGTGGCAAATCTTTCTTGGTTAGATTACCATACACTACACGGTCAAGTTTAACTACTTCGTAACCGAGATGTTCAAATATTCTTCTTACAATTCTGTTTTTCCCGCTATGGATTTGAATGCCAACTTCTTTTTTCGTCGCACCTGCTACATAGGAGATATTATCTGGTTTAATTAATCCATCTTCCAGTTCGAGGCCGAACTGAATTTTATTAAAATCTCCCTGACTTAAGCTTTTGCTCAATTCAACGTGGTAGATTTTGGTGATGCCATTTTTTGGGTGTGATAATTTGTCGGCAAGATCACCATCATTGGTCATCAACAGTAGTCCGGTTGTATTTCTGTCCAATCTTCCAACTGGATAAATACGTTCTTTACTCGCTTTCTCTACTAGCTGCATCACTGTACGTCGTTCCTGAGGATCGTCAGTAGTAGTAATGTAGTCTTTCGGTTTGTTAAGCAACACATAAACGCGTTTTTCACGTTTTAGTAATTCGCCATTGTATCGGATCTCGTCTTTGTACGGATCAACTTTTTGTCCCAATTCTGAAACTACTTCCCCATTCACGGAAACTACGCCAGCGGCGATCAGCTCATCTGCTTTACGTCTGGAACAAATTCCTGAATTGGCGATATACCTGTTCAGTCTGATTAATCCATCATCTTTTAAAGGAGCTGCTTTTCTGTTGCGCAAAGATGGAGCATTCTCTACTCTTTCTCCGCGATCCTGGAATGACGGCTTGCCGCCCTCAGCGTCTCTCTTTCTAAATGGTCTGCTATCTGTACTTCTGGATGTTGATCCTTTATTTTCATCAAACTTCCTGAAAGGTTTGTCACCTGTTCCGAAGTTATCTTTCTTTATATAACTGCGTTTCTCGCCTGGAGGAGTTTCTCTGGAGCTTCCTTCTTTGAATGCTCTGGGTTTAAAATCTCTCTTTTCGCCATCACGGGGTTTGAAATCTCTCTTTTCTCCGTCCCGAGGCTTAAAGTCTCTTTTCTCTCCGTCACGCGGTTTGAAATCTCTCTTTTCTCCGTCCCGAGGCTTAAAGTCTCTTTTCTCTCCGTCACGCGGTTTGAAATCTCTTCTCTCTCCATCGCGTGGTTTAAAGTCTCTTTTCTCACCGTCTCTGGGTGTAAATTCTTTACGCTCCCCAGTTCTTGGCTTAAAATCTCTATCGCTACTATTTCTTGGTTTAAATTCGCCACCTGTACTTCTAGGTCTGAAGTTGTCTTTTGAATCTTTATCGGCTCTTGGTTTGAATTCCCTGCTATCGCCTTCTCTAGGCTTGTACTCTTTTTTCTCTCTTCCCTCTTTATCCTCAAACTTGCTTTTTCCCTTGTAAGAACTCTCAGTTCCACTTGGTCTTCTGCCAGTTGTGCTTCGGTTTCCCGGTTTGGACTTGTCATCCCGACTGTTCCTGCTATTGTCTTTTGTCATGATACGCTATTAACCGCATGAAATATGCGGCCACAAACTTAGGCAAAATTGCTCAATTTCACAATTTTAAGTGTTTTGATCAGTGTCACCGTTTAGTTAAAATGTTGTTTAGGAGTCAGTTGAAAACCTAGTCTGATTCCCTTGTAAATTCTATGCCCTGAGTAGGCCTAAGAGAAAGAGCGGTGTCAGGGGTGTAGATTGAGAACGCCCTATCAATGGCCCTAAGTAAATGGTCATAAAAACCTTGCTGTGCTATGCCATTCAGATACGGAATCCAGCCCCAGGATGAAGTAGGTTTTATCCAGTTCTGTAGTGCCTGAAACGATGCTAAAAAAACGCTCAATGGACTAGCAGGTCACAACAATTTTTGAAGAAATCACCCTTTTCCGATTCCTGCTCCGATTTAGTTTAGCTGAATGATTTTAGTCAAAAAAGACAGCTCAGGAAATCGTCGTTTAAACATATTTAAACATCGATTTTGTAAGCTAAATTCGTAATCACTTGATAATTAGGATTATATGTTGTATGTTTGCAGCCGTTTAATATTATTAACCAAAAAAAGGAGGAAAATGATAAAGAAACACATAGTACTATGTACGGTAATAATCGCATTACTGGTTATGGCAAAAGTGTTTGCTTACAACATGCCCCAAGCAACTGAAAGTCTTCCAAAACCGGAAGGTAAAACAACAAAAAATATACCACCACCACAAAAAGTTATAGTGCCATTATCTCAGATGGCAAAGTTGAATTTTGCAGAAGAAACTCTTCCACTTGGCGATGTCAAAGTAGAACGCAAAATGAAAAAGGTCCTTGCTACTTACAACCACAGTAAAATTCAAACCAATCGATTACATACCAAAGCTGCAGAATGGTTTCCTGTCATCGAACCCATCCTTGCCGCGTACGGAATTCCTGAAGATTTCAAGTATGTTCCCTTAGTAGAGTCTGGCCTTAATGCTGGAGTTTCACCAAAAGGCGCAACCGGCTTCTGGCAGTTTATGCCGGGCACTGCCAGAAATTATGGTTTGAAAGTGAATTCAAAAGTAGATGAGCGCAAAAACTTACGAAAATCTACAGTAGCAGCATGTAAATATCTTAAGGAGCTTTACGGAATTTTCGACAGCTGGACATTAGTAGCCGCAGCGTACAATGTAGGAGACAACCACATGCGGAAGCAAATTGACCGTCAGAATCAAGACAACTATTTTAAAATGAGATTGAATTCTGAGACAGGACGCTATGTATACAAATTAATTTCCATGAAGGAAATTGTAGAGGATCCGGTACGTTATGGATTTAAGGCTACTAAATCAGTATTGGCCTATCACAAGCCATTTAGTGCCACTAACGTAGAATAGTACTAAGTTTTTCTTATTTTACTCGCCAATGGGAGTGTTGAAATTAAGAATCGATAAAATGCATTACGGACCAGGGGAAACCTTGGTCCTTACTTTTGGTATACTAAATGGTCAATTGCCACGCTATCTGGCCGGTCAATTTCTGACTTTGCAATTCCATATTAATAATCGCGAAATCAGACGCTCCTATTCTTTATGCAGTTCTCCCGCAATAGGGGAGCCCCTTTCCATCGCCATCAAGCGCGTTGAGAATGGGGAGATCTCCCGGTTACTCCATCACAAAACTGCAGTTGGAGATGTACTCGATGCGTTAGCGCCTGCTGGTTTGTTTGTTTACGTTCCTGACGAAAAGTTGAACCGGACTGTGTTTTTCTTTGCAGCCGGGGTCGGAATTACGCCTATATTCTCTATTATAAAAACCGCCCTCATCCAGGAGACTAACAGTAAACTTGTTTTGGTTTATAGCAGCAGGTCAGCCGGAGAAACACTCTTTTACGATGAACTTAATGATTTAGAAAAGCAACATCCGCGAAGGTTTAAGATCATTTACGTTTCCAGTCATTCGAAAAACCTTCTTTACGCCAGGTTGAATGTTTTTCTTATTGAAAAGCTGGTGGAACAATACCTCGAATTCGATCCTAAGGATGCGCTATTCTTCACCTGCGGACCTATTGATTACATGGTCACTTGTCGAATTAAACTCTTGGAGCTAGGTTATTCAATCGCTCAGATTAGACGGGAAACTTTTGTGCTTCCTGAAGATGAAGCAGATGATGACGATATGACGGAGAAGGAAATTGGAGACAAAAACACCTATGATGTTGTGCTTAACAATCGTGGAGTGATTAATCGCATTGCGGTGCCATACCACAGAACAATTCTTCAGGAAGCATTGTTGAACAATATTGATATTCCATATAGCTGTCGTGCGGGAATTTGTAGTACCTGTACAGCTACCTGTACAAAAGGGCACGTTAAAATGGATTATAATGAGGTATTGCTGGACAATGAAATAGCTGCAGGAAGGGTGCTGGTTTGTACCGGTCATCCTACTGAAAATGACACCACCATTGTGTGGTAAAAGACTTTAATAATTATCTTTGTAAATATGAGTAACACTACTGTTGACCTGGGTGAGCAAAAAGATGTAGAAGTGTATGGTGCCCGGGTACATAACCTTAAAAATATAGATGTTTCTTTTCCTCGAAACAAGCTGGTGGTCATTACCGGACTAAGTGGAAGTGGTAAATCTTCATTGGCTTTTGATACCATTTACGCTGAAGGCCAAAGGCGCTATATGGAGACTTTTAGTGCCTACTCCCGCCAGTTTATGGGCGGTATGGAACGCCCTGATGTCGACAAAGTTTCCGGATTAAGCCCGGTTATTGCGATAGAACAAAAAACTACGAGTAAGAATCCGCGGTCCACAGTAGGTACCATTACTGAGATCTATGATTTTATGCGTTTGCTCTACGCCCGTACTGCTGATGCTTTTTCTTACAATACGGGGGAGCGAATGGAACGTATGAGCGAGGACCAAATCCTCGATAATATATTTAAAAAGTATGGTGAAATACCCGTAAATATTCTTGCGCCGGTGGTAAAGGGACGCAAGGGTCATTACAGGGAACTATTCGAGCAGATCCGTAAACAAGGATACGTCAAAGTTAGAATTGACGGTGAAATACAGGACATCACCGCAAAGATGCAGGTAGATCGTTATAAGATTCATGATATAGAAATTGTTGTTGATCGACTGGTTGTAGATAGAAAAGACATCAAGCGATTGCAAGACTCTTTGCAATCGGCAATGAAGCTTGGAAAAGGCATTATCAAGATCAGTGATAAGGATAATAACGTTTCGCATTTCAGCAGATTTTTGATGTGCCCTACTACGGGAATATCTTATGACGAACCCCAACCCAATAGCTTCTCATTTAACTCGCCGTATGGCGCCTGTGAGAATTGTGATGGATTGGGATATATCCTGGTTATCGACAAGGATTCTGTTATTCCTAATCCCAAACTCAGTATTATAAATGGAGGACTAGCCCCATTGGGTGAATATAGAGATGTATGGGTCTTTCAGGTTTTAAAGTCATTGGCTAAGAAATATACGTTTTCATTATCGACACCAATTGAAAAGCTAAGTCAGGAGCACCTCGATATTATACTTAATGGCACACCTGAGTTGTTGAGCGTTGCTGTGGAATATAACAAGTGGAACGTTCAAAACTACCAAATTTCATTTGATGGTATTATCAAGCTGTTGGAAGAGCAGCATGAGAAAAAAGGAGAAGGTGCAGTCGACGATATGGAGGCTTTTAGGAAACTAAAAACCTGCCCGGTTTGTAATGGTGCCCGCTTAAAAAAAGAAAGCCTTCATTTCAAAATCGATGGCAAGAATATTTTTGAGCTCGCAGACATGGATATCAATTCGCTGAAGCATTGGTATGAAGGACTGGAAGATAGATTAAACGAACGTCAAAATACGATAGCGAGAGAAGTGCTCAAGGAGATTCGTGCAAGATTGGGTTTCCTAACGGATGTTGGATTAAATTATTTATCCCTCGACAGGACGGCAAGAACCCTCTCTGGAGGTGAAGCGCAGCGAATCCGGCTGGCTACTCAAATTGGTTCACAACTTATGAATGTCATGTATATTCTTGATGAACCAAGTATTGGTCTGCATCAGCGGGACAATGAACGGTTGATCGGTGCACTTAAAAATCTAAGAGATCTAGGTAATACCGTCTTGGTGGTAGAGCATGATAAAGATATGATTCTTGAGGCTGACCACGTGATCGACGTTGGTCCGGCTGCCGGTGTGCACGGTGGGCAAATTGTGGCGCAGGGCACACCTGCTGAGATCCTGGCATCAGATACCCTAACCGCTGCTTATTTAAATGGAAAGAAGGGAATCGAAGTTCCAAAGAAACGTAGAAAGGGTAACGGTCATAAACTTTCCATTATAAAGGCGAGTGGACATAACTTAAAAGAGGTGTCTGTAGATTTTCCTTTGGGTAAGTTTATCGCAGTAACAGGTGTCTCCGGTAGTGGGAAGTCCAGTTTAATCACGGAAACACTTTATCCAATTCTAAACCATCATTTTTTCAGGGCAAAGAAGCATCCACTACCTTACGAAAAGGTGAACGGTCTTAAAGAGCTTGATAAAGTGATAGAAATTGATCAGGCACCAATTGGGCGAACTCCTCGATCTAACCCCTCAACCTATACAGGAGTGTTTTCGGATATCAGAAATCTGTATGTGCAGCTTCCCGAAGCGAAAATCCGGGGATACAAACCTGGACGCTTTTCTTTTAATGTCAAAGGCGGTCGTTGTGAAACTTGCCAGGGAGGCGGTATGAAGGTTATTGAAATGAATTTCCTCCCAGATGTTCAGGTTCCCTGTGAAGAATGCGGCGGGAAAAGATACAATAGAGAGACGTTGGAAGTAAGATATCGAAGCAAGTCGATCAGTGATGTGCTAGATATGAGCATTGAGGAGGCAGTTGATTTTTTTGAGAATATGCCCTCTATTTATAGAAAGATCAAAACACTGAAAGATGTCGGATTGGGCTATATCACTTTAGGACAATCTTCTACCACACTCTCAGGAGGGGAAGCTCAGCGCGTGAAGCTGGCTACAGAACTTTCGAAAAAAGATACTGGAAGGACATTTTATATTTTAGATGAGCCCACAACAGGGTTACATTTTGAAGATATAAATGTGCTGTTAGGAGTTTTGAATGAGCTTGTGGAGAAAGGCAATACTGTTCTTGTGATTGAGCATAACCTGGACGTAGTAAAAGTGGCCGATTGGGTGATTGACCTTGGTGAGGAAGGTGGTGCAGGAGGAGGAAGAATTATTTTCGAGGGAACTCCTGAGGGACTTGTTCAAAATCCAATAAGTCTAACCGGAAAATTCTTGAAAAAAGAAATGAATCTCTAATTTAATTGCTATGGCTATTTTTCTAAGTACCTATTTACCCGATACCGATGATTATAGCCAGCAACAGGTAGTCGCAAAAGGATTAGCAAACGGAGTCGATGTAAAGCATCCCTTTCAATTAGTTGAGCCGCATGACATCACAAATATCTTTAGGCCCAGGGTTCCTTTTTCTCATAAAGGAACCTACGGTCACTCCTTAATTGTTGCTGGCTCGAAGTATACAATGGGTGCTGCCTTACTTGCGGCTAAAGCATGTTTGCATGGAGGAGCCGGGTTAACCACATTAAGTATTCCATCATCGGGGCTCGCTGCACTGAACACGGCATTACCGGAGGTAATGTTTTTAGATCGTGAGCAGTTGGCAGGGGGAATGGATACGCTTTCAAAATATACAACGATTGCTATCGGCCCGGGACTAGGGATCGATGAGGAGCACATTCTGGAATTGATTCTGGACCTAAAAAAGCCAATTGTAATTGATGCAGACGCCCTGACCATATTTGCTGAGCACCACCGCTTATTTAACAAAATTCCGGAAAACTCGATTTTAACGCCCCACATGAAAGAGTTTGACAGGCTCTTTGGTGCGCACAGAACGTGGTGGGATAGACTGCAAACTGGAATAGCTAGGGCTAAATCACTAAACATTGTCATTGTACTGAAGAATGAGCGTACTTTTATTATTGATCAGAATGGCACTGTATTAATAAATCCGACCGGGAATCCTGCAATGGCTCAGGGCGGGATGGGAGATGCCTTGACTGGTATAATAACTGCATTCGTTGCCCAGGGTTATGATGCAAAACAAGCTGCTTTACTAGGTGTATACTTTCACGGTAAATCGGGC
>Ga0247814_10001566_pt1 | contig 13291 bp, 13 predicted proteins | sample UWRJL179409R1_FD_179947 | JGI IMG/M metagenome (GOLD analysis project Ga0247814, IMG submission 179947) | Plant litter microbial communities from Arlington Agricultural Research Station in Wisconsin, United States - UWRJ-L179-409R-1 | ecosystem: Environmental > Terrestrial > Plant litter >...
ATCTTTGGCCAGTTCCACAGTCAATCCGTTAAACGAATAGGCTCTGCACACCGCATTTTTGCTGTATCGTGATACTTCCATGTGCTGTAATCTGGTACCGTTGGTTTTGGCAAAAAAAGAAAAATATGCAACAAGGAATAAACTTGCAGCAATGCCGGTGTTTAACATCCACTTCCGCCTGCGCTGTTTGTGATCATATTGTTTATTTTGCTGTAAAATCTTTTCCCAGGATCGGTTTTTTAGCTGTTCCGTGACAGGTAAATCATTAAAGTCCGCTGCAATATCTTCACCATTGATCCATTCCAGATACATTTCCTGCTCTGCATCAGTTGCCGTGCCCGATAAACATCTCTTTAATAATTTAGGATTCATGGAAGGTTTAACTATATATTATCATAACTGTGTATTTTCCCCTATGCCTAATTTCTGGGATATTTTTTTAACCGGCCCCGCAAGAAATTCAACGCTTTGGTGAGCTGGTTCTCTACGGTCTTTTCAGAAATAAACAAATCAACAGCAATCTCCTTATTATTTAGTCCCTTTACACGACTCAACAGGTAAACGCCCTTACATCTGTCTGGCAGCATATCAACCAGCTTATCTACATCGGCCTGCAAAAAACTATACAACACCTGCTTTTCGGTCTGGTTACTTGCCTCCTGTTGCAACTGTTTAAATTCATCTAATTTCTGTGTTTTACGGATCTCATCAGTGTAGATTCTGGAAATCTTAAATCGCACGGCCCTGATCAGATAATTTTCTACGGTATCTGCTGAAAGCAGCAACGTATCTTTCCGTTGCCATAAGGAGGTGAAAATTTCCTGCACTACTTCTTCCGCCCGATAATGATCACCTAAGTATTTTAAAGCAACCTGGTAGAGTTTTTTCCAATAAGTTTCATACAACTGAAAAAAGCTATTTTCATCGATTTTGATTAGTTTTCCCTGATGATATGAAGTCGGATCTGACAAATTATATAGAAGTTGAGCGGCAAAGATATGCTTATATATAATTAATCCAAATAGTGAAACCTATTGTGATACGATTTAGCGCTACAACTTCAGTTTAACGTTATTCGCGTTGAATTGAAGTTGGTTCATATTAGTTTGCTGCGCAGGTTTTCCTTCACCTCATTTTCCCATTCCTCTTTAAGTATGCTTAAGACAATACTATCTCTCCTTGAACCGTCTTTACGCACACCATTGCTGCGAAGAATTCCTTCTACTGTACAACCGAGACTTTTCATGGCGGCAATACTCCGTTTGTTATCATTATCGGCACGGAATTCTACCCTTTCCATGTCTAAATGCTCAAAAGCAAATTCCAGCATCAGGAACTTACAATGTTTATTGAGACCTGTTCCCTGAAACCCCTTCCCGTACCAGGTATACCCTAACTGAAGGGAGCTGTTTGCAGGCTGTATATCATAAAAGCGGGTACATCCTGCATAACTGCCGGTTCGTTTATCGAAAACAATAAAAGGATATTCCCTCTGCTCCTCTCTGCCCAGAATTGCTGCTGCAATATAATCTTTCAGCCCCTCCTCACCGATCGCCTGCACCATAGAATATTTCCATAAATCCGGCTCTGTCAGCGAAAATGGTTTAAGATGCTCCACATCGGTTATTTGTAAGGGACGAAGCAAAGCTGTTTCATCTTCCAGGATTGTCTGCTGTGTAAAGTCGGAATTATTCATTGTTTATATTGTTATCAATCAACCTGTTTAATACTAAGATATGGCATTTGCCAGTGGTAAAAGGCTGATTACATAGATACGGAATAATTAGTTAAGCGGTGTTATTACCTCAAATCATTGATAGACATACCGCTCTGCAAGGAATAAATATCAAACTGTGAGGCAGATGCTATCCAGGGATTAAATATAGTACAGCTTATCAAAATTTCACATACTATCACAGGCGAAAATGCCTGCATCGAAATTCAGGTCAATACACTGTTTCAATGCAAGTTATATCAACGTAAATTTAATAAGTAACAATGAATAATGTTAATTTATTAAATTTTTAAACATGATATCACTATACAATTGGGACACCGCTTCGGTTATTTCTTTGGAGGAGATCAACAAGGATTTAAGCAAAAATGGGAATCAGATCCTCAGCAATTTCCAATTCAGCGGAGGAGGAGGAATTGTCTTACCCTATTCTTGCAGAGGTGAACTGGCTCAATGGTCGATAGGCTCCGCAGATAGCGTAGATATTATCGCGGTCTTTCTGCCTGTCAAAAGCGGAACAATCAGTTCCTCGAACCAAACTATAGATATTAGTGGTTTAACAATTAAACTGGCCGTATCACTAAATTTCATTACCCAGGCATCAGCAGACCTGAACTCACTGATTTTTGCCTTCGACAGTGCCGGACGCCTGGGGGATTCACCTAAAAAAAATGTTGTCACTCCCCTGGCGATCAGCGGGCCGGCTGCTATTATAGCTGCCCTCGGACTTACGGGTCAGGAAGACCTAGCGAATAGCTTTGTGAAGATGATGGTTAGCTCAGCTAAACCAATGAATTATATTTTCGCACAATTAGGTTTGCCTGAAGCTTCGGGCACTCCATGGTTAGCACCGACTGCTTCGATTTATTGTTATGCAAGTCAGCTACAGGGTAAAGACTATCTGATTATTTTGTCGCTAACGAATAACCAGCCAATTGCGGAAATTCCACAATACGATGCACAGATTCTCCCATCTAATGAAAACAATGCCACTTTCGCCTTTACGGGCAATCTCTTCTTAAAAAATATAATATTACCAGCTCTTGCAAGCTCATTCGGCAAAAACTTGTCACTAAATGATCTATCAGTAAACAACGCAGGAGATCAGATACAACTGAAGTCACCATTTAGTCTAAACCCGATAACCGTAGGTCTGATAGATTATTACCCCGAAGTCGCACAATTAACTGCATCAATGACGAATCAGGGGATAATATTAAATCTAATAGGAAACTGCGATCTCAAAGCGGGTATCAGTATGACCTTTAGGGTTGAAAGCCGCCCCACACTCAATTCAAAAGTCAATAATATGCAACTGCAGTTCACAGCAGATCCTAAACCTATTTCCAGTCACGAAGCGTCTATCCCATGGTACTGGTGGTTTACCGGCCTTTTAGTGAAGACCATAGTAAATATAGTGGTGCTCGAAATTTGCACCAGTCTGAGCAATAAACTTATAAATAATATTAATAACCAAAGTATTAACACCATAGCCATGGGCATTAACTGGTTTGGCAGTTCATCGACAATCATGAAATCAGTTCGTGTAAATGGTGCCTGTACCATCCAGGGAACACAATCTTAACTCTAAAATAAATACTATGAACCCAACAATTTCATCGACAGAAAAGAGCCAGTTGACACGACTGGAAACATTAACTGAGCTACCAATATCTGAAAGAGAAAAAACTCTCCTGACAGCTGGAGCTTACAACTCAGAGCCATTTTTAACCAATAACTGGGATACAGTTTTTGCGGCTAGTTACTCAGATTTAAACAACTATATTACCAAGCGAATGCAGCAGTTTCCTGATCAGTATCCAACTTCCTGGACAGCGACAGTACCAGCCAGCGATTTTAACAGGGGCTATAGCGGTAGCGGAACATTTGGTCCATGGCAACTGGAAATGGGGCAGTCTGCGAGTGGTACAAAAATCAGCATGAAATTTCCTTTAAATACATGTACCGTCGTATTAAATGATATACCCCACGTTGTTAGCGGGGGAATAGCAGTAGTAGAGGTGCTACTAAATCTCGTACCTACTACAGAGCAGCCAAACCATTTAAAATTGATGGTAAAAACTACCACTGATAATGAATCTGAACCAATATTAACAGTCGATAACGTAACCATTACTTCTTCCAGCCCTGCTGTCTCCGGTCTGGATGGCGCTGGTGGGGCTATCGCGAATTTACTTATCAACTGGGCAGACAAAAACTTATCACAGTTCCAACATATTTTTGCGATCGTAAATTTGAATGAAACGGCATCAAAAGCCTCATTTCAATGGGTAAAACCAACATATACCAGCTATGCATTTACATTAGGAAAAGATATGGATTCATCTTACCTGGGAGTGCTTTGTATGGTACTGAACCATTCACCAGCACAAACTACCCAGGAATTAAATGCTGGTGCAATCCCTCCGGGGAGTAAAGCAGGCTTTAATATTTCCGCTGATATGTTCCTCACCCAGATGGTAATGCCCGGGCTGCCTGGTGCATTTAAGAACGCAACTCCAACTACTTTTGTGATCAAAAATGACCAGATCGTATTAGCACCTGGCACAAAGCTTATGATGAATCCTATCCGTCATGCAGGACTAAACTATACTCCGGAGTTGCAAAGTTTTACTTTTAGTATTGTGAATGAGGTGATAGAGATATATACTTATGTACGAACCAATATTTCCGCGGGCATAGATGCCTATGTAGAAACAACTTCACAATATCAGTTGCAGTTAGGTGTAAATAAAAAAACAGGCGGGCAATCTATTACATATCTACCTGTTGGCACACCTGTACAACACAGATCAACAGTAATAGCTGACTGGGTGGTCTGGACGGAGGCAATTGCAGATATTGTTCTCGCAGTAGCTACTTCCGTAATAAGTGGACTGGCATCAACTATTGAAAAAATTATTTATAGAGTAATAGTTGCTGCTATCATTGGTGGTATAGCTGCAGCAATCGCTGCAATACTGGAACAAATTCCTGTATGGATTGCCGGAGAAATTCCTGATAATTTACCATCTATTGATGCCATGATTACTGATGCAACGAATTCGTTCCAGTGGGGTGATACAGCTGATTTCGACTTAACTGGTGTGAATGTAAATGGTTCCATCCAGTTTGGCGGAACACTTACCAGCATTTAAATAAATACTAATGCTTGATACACCTTTCCTCCAATTCCAAAAACTTTCCCGCACTGCCGTTGTTAAAATGGTCAAAATCTATACTATGAACAACGAATTAACAGATAAAATTTTTAGCGGAATTAAGTCGCTGAATTTAAACACTACAGGACAGGAAAACATAGACTCGGGAGAACGCGCAATTTCTATCGCAGCAGGATCTTATTTGTTATTCAAAGGATTAACAAATATAGTGAGTCATCCTTTTCTGGGCTTACAAGGCGCAGTTGCCGGAGGATACCTGATTTACCGTGGTGCCACAGGTGTATGCCCTATTTACCAGCAGCTTGGTAAAGATACTACTGATCCGGAAGCAATCAATATTACGGAAGTGATCGTCATCGATGCACCGAGAGAGAAAGTTTACGAATTCTGGAGAGACTTAGCAAACCTGCCTAAATTCATGACACACCTTAAAAGTGTGGAAGAAACAGGAGATGGCAGTTCACACTGGGTGGCAAATACGCCTGGTGGATTGATTGACCTGAACTGGAATGCAGAAATTACCAGGGAAGATGAAGGCAGTTATATTGGCTGGCAATCAGTAACCGGTTCAATGATTGACAATGCCGGTAAAGTTGAATTTAAAGATACCTTAAACGGAACGGGAACCGAATTGCATGTAGAAATTGATTATTTCCCTCCTGCAGGAAGTGTAGGAAGAGGAATTACTTCGCTGTTTAATGGCGTGTTTGAGCGGATGATCCGTTCTGATATTCAAAATTTTAAAACTTATGCTGAGGCAAAAGACTTTCAGGAGTATGCCGGACTGACTGACAATGTTTTATAACAGCTGTAAACAAGCGGAAAACAATTGAATTTAGAACCGAAAAACAAGGCCTGCCTGTCAAAGAACGGCAGGCCTTGTTTTTACTATACTGTGCGTCATCATAATATCTGGTATTGCTGTTTTAATTTTCACGGCAGGTATACGATAATCAAACATCATCAAATCTTGCACCTGCACGCTTATTTTTCCTTCCCGGATTAGGTAAAATACCCCGGTTAATGAAGATATTACTGATGATCGTTTGATGCTGACCCTGACTCAGATTACCATCAGCAGTTATCAGGGCATTGGCTGCATCCTGAAAGGCAGCCTTAGGATCGAGTAAAAAATGATGCGCCAGTATCAAACGGTCTGCCAATCGCTGTCCCAAAGCAGAACGGATTTCCCACAGACAGGCAGACCAGATTTCGCCATCATTGTGTTCTTCTCCGGTCATATCTTTAGGGTATTTCTTATTGCTATCCAAACGCCGCAGACAGGGTGGCTCAGCACCACTATAGGCCACAGCATCCCAGTTCCCGATGGTGGGTTTTAACAGTTCAGGTTTTTTATCTGAAAAAAAGCTGGCAGCAAGATAATCACCAAAGCCCTCTCCCATTGCCCGGGTCTCTGTTCCGGAACCAAAGCCATTTACCTGGTTATCCTGGATAGCATGGCCGTATTCATGCAAAATAACCTCTGCGTCTTCGGCATCATCTATACCACCGGTGCCGAAAGTAAGCGATTGAGTTACCGGGCTATAAAAGGAATTATCATCTGTAGTACCATCGATATTCACTGCGATGGAATGATTAAGCACATTGTCAAATCCCAATTGCTGAATATAACGTTGGGCACTGTCTATATGAAAATAGACCATTACTTCTTTAAATGCGCGATCTGCCCTGCTAAAGTTAAATTTGAAATTCGTGCTTTTAAAACGTGACGCGGTGGTGCTCGTATTCACATAAGGGCCCTCCAGCATACCAGTATTGTTCAACTCCTTTAATACCACTTCTACATAAGCCTTTTCAGGAATTACTGAAGTATCTTCCAGCGTCGTATCATTTAATACCGCTACAGGATTAGGATCAAATACTCTTCCTGTGCCGTCAATATATTTGATCAGGTTAATTTTCTCTATGATCGCACCGGAAAGCACATCAAAATATATTTTCCATTCTGCGTCCGGATGGTATACTTTAATAATGACCTTCCATGCTAAAACCGGAATACCATGATGAGGATAATAAACTTGTTCGGTAGCGTAAATATCATCCTCTGTAGCCTGCGAAGGTTTAACTGCTTCAAGCGCAAGCAATCTCGCATCAGCTGCAGTCAGTTGCGGAACAGCAGCTGCAGATTCAGCCTTCATTACTTTTTGCACTTCAATCTCTTCCGTTTTCCCTAACAGGGATTCAGGTACCAGATCATTAAGGATATTATATACTTTTCCATCTTTGTCGATGTCTACCCTGATCCATGCACCGGAAATCGGTTTTCCCTGGTATTGCTGTTGATACAATACGTGATAACCCAGAATGCTTTCTTTCACCTGATCAAATTTAAGCTGTGAGAGATCCGGCTTGATCTGTAAATCTGCGGTTACCTTTAATAAGATATCATGGGCAATCTGCTGGGGTGGTTCATGGCTGGGTTCAGACTGAATATCATAAATACGGCGTGGCACATTGCGCTGAGGATTAATCTCGATTGCAGCTTTTAAGTCTTTCATAGGTAAGGTTTTAGACAATGTAATTTACAGATATTCACTGAGAATATCTACAAAATTATCTGTATTCCTTGGCTCACCTATCGCCCTGAATTCCCAGCTTCCCGCTCTTCTGCAGATTTCTGCAAAGATCATTGAATGGGTGTGGTTAAAGTCAGAATTACCAGAAAGACTAAACTTCGCTATTTCTGTTCCCCTGTTATCTACGGCACGGATAAAGGCGTTATCAACCATTCCAAAGTGCTGTTTTCTCTTTTCACCCTGATAAATTGCGACTATAAAAACTATCTTCTGATATTTGATATCCAGTTGATCAAGTTGCACAATAATCTGTTCATCATCCCCTTCACCCTCCCCGCTTCTGTTGTCACCAGTTAACCATACATGACCAGAAAAATGCTTTAATGCATTGAAAAATACAATATCACCACCCTCTAGTTGAGAAGGATTACCACCCATGGAAACTGCTTCGCCTTTATTGATGACCTTATCATTCGCATCAAGTAAAAATGCCACTGCGTCCAGATCATATTCTTCCGTTCTCCGCCCAAATAAACTCCCTAAAAAACTTTTGTTCTGCTCTTTAACATCCCAGCCCAATCCAATGGTAACCGTTGATAAATCATAATCTCCTCCCGCGTTATTCTTACGGAGGTCAATGGTCTGCCCTTTGTGTAGATTGATAGTCATAGATGATAGTTATTTTCGTAGAAATGATAAAAACAGCTAAACAATATAACACTATTACCGACCTCTTAGTTTGGCAACTGATGGTTTTTACTGGCTCTCATACGGTAGCAGTTCATTGCCGCTTCCCCTAAATTATCCAGCAACTGGTAATTTGCAATTGCGCCAACAGCTGCACCTATCACCGGTATCAATTGCGCCATTTTTGCAAGATCTATATAGTCTCTGTATTCCTGCTGAAAACTGCGCCAATCGAACTCGTTTTCATCTGCCGGCAGCGTGCGGTATACTCCTTCCCAGTCAGCGATAGTTTTATAGACCTTATTGCGGTTCTGCTGACTCGAAAATGCGATCTGAAAAATATAAAGTATATAAATCCTTTCTTTATAATCTTTCACATCAAAGCCATACAGTGCCGCAATTTCAAAAAGCAATTTGAGCTTAATACCAATGAGCACCGGAAATTCAGCTAATCCCATCAGGAAGCCGCCAGCACCTGTGATCGCCCCTTCAATGCCTGCTGTTTTTTTATAAAATTCAATCCGCTGTTTAACATGTGCTTCCCGTAATTGCAGTGAGCCTTCCATCCTGGCTTCTTTTGTGGTATACCTGGCACCAAATAAAACTGTTTTAACCATTTTTTCTATGGTCACCGTAATCACCTGATGCACTTTCTCAGGAATAAAGTGATTAATTTTATGCTGTACCTTTTGAGAAAGCCTGTCGGTAAACGAAGGTTGCTGCTGCATTTTTAGCTGCCAGAATTGTAACTCAATGTAAGCCTGTTCTTCGTAAGGTGTCATTTCTTTAACATGTATAGATGAATATACATAAAGAAATGATGATCACCATAACGCGAACCCGCACAGATTAACTTTTACGATCCTCAGTGGCGACGTTGTAACTGGGATCTTCCAGAATATTTACCTCTATAACTTCTGCCGCATTGTTGAGTAACCTTCGGCAATCCGTGCTCAGATGTTTCAAAAGTAGCTTTTTGCCCGCATTTTTATAGCGCTCAGTGAGTTTATTGATTGCATCTATGGCCGACATGTCGGTTATTTTACTGTCTTTAAAATCAATCACCACTTGCGCCGGATCAGCATTTACATCGAACTTTTCGTTGAAGCCGGTTACAGAACCAAAAAACAGGGGTCCATAAATCTCATAATATTTCACACCATTTTCATCCAGATATTTTCTTGCCCTGATCCGTTTGGCACTTTCCCAGGCAAATACCAGTGCGGAGATGATCACACCGGCAAGTACCGCCAATGCAAGATTGTGGAGCCATATGGTAATTACCGCAACAACGATCATCACAAAAATATCCTGCTTCGGCATTTTGTTAATGATTTTAAAACTCAGCCACTCGAATGTGCCAAAGGCAACCATAATCATCACCCCTGTTAAGGCAGCCATGGGCAACCTTCCAATAATTGGCGCACCGAATAAGATAATGAGCAGAATGGTAAGTGAGGCAATAATACCAGACAACCTGGCCCGGGATCCGGCAGAAAGATTGACCAAGGTCTGTGCGATCATGGGGCAACCGCCCATGCCATAGAAAAAGCCATTAAGAATATTTGCACTGCCCTGTGCAATACACTCCCTGTTACCATTCCCCCTGGTTCCTGTCATTTCATCTACCAGATTTAAAGTCAGCAATCCTTCTGTCAGCCCTACTCCGGCCATAATCAGCGCGTATGGAAATATAAGCTGTAAAGTATCAAAATTAAGGGGGATGCCAGGAATATGAAAGGGAGGAAAACCGCCACTTACAGAAGCAATATCGCTTACTGTTTTTGTATGGATACCAAATCCCAATACAAGGAGAAAGACAACTATAATAGCAACCAGAGAAGGAGGTACAGCTTTACTGATTTTAGGAAAAATATAAACGATAGCTATGGTTAAAGCCACAAGTCCGGCCATAATCATAAGTGGTTCTCCAGATAACCAGGTAACATTCCCATTTACAACAGTTTTGAACTGCTCCATCTGCGCCATGAAAATAATCACTGCCAAACCGTTCACGAAACCATACATTACGGGTTGAGGGACCAGACGGATAAATTTGCCTAGTTTGAAAAGGCCAATCACAATTTGTATCACTCCTGCCAAAGCAACTGCAGCAAATACGTATTCAATCCCATTGGATTTCATCAGGGCAATAACAACTACCACTACTGCACCAGCACCACCAGAAATCAAACCTGGCCTGCCACCGAAAATGGAAGTAACCAATCCCATCATAAAAGCAGCATACAATCCAACCAAAGGCGGGAAACCCGCTAAAATTGCGAATGAGAGTGACTCTGGCATCATGGTCATCGCCACAGTAAGCCCAGCCAAAATTTCAGTTTTATAATTAACTTTTTGCGAAAAGTCGAATAAACGAACACCTGAAAACATTGTAATTTTTTTAAATAATATGATAGAATATGACCAAAATATCTTGGATAAGAGGTGCAGTGATGGGATCAGTGCTTTGTCACGGGACTAAATGAAACTTTATCTCCTTTTCTCATTTCGATTGGCACAAAGCTACAAAATAATCGCCTCTTTTTATCAGATGATTGCTTGTCATAACCAATTTTCGACAGATTTCCGTCTAGGTATAAATGTTGAATGATTAAATAATTTTCTTATATTTAAAATAATACAATTAGTAAAATCAGCCTTAAACCATTAAAACCAAATATAATGAAATTCAAATTTTTATCTCTTTTAGCTGTAGCTTCTATCGCTACAGCATGTAACAACGATCCAACCGAAAAAAAGACAGCGCCGGATCAACTGATTGGCACCTGGACATTATTCTCTGCAACAACAGTAGAAAAAGGCAAAAGTACACATATTGATTTCACAAAAGATCAGCGCATGATCAAGATCATTAACGACTCCCATTTTGCATTCCTGAGACATGACCTTAAACTGAATAAGGAAGGAAATAATAATTTTGATGCAGGAGGAGGACGTTATACTCTGGTAGGTGATCAGTATACGGAGTTTCTTGATTATTATAAAGATAAAAACTGGGAAGGCAAGACGTTTAAGTTTACAATCAAAATCCAGAATGATACGTTGATTCAAACGGGAATAGAGAAAGTAGAGGCCGCAGGAGTTGACCGTACGATAACTGAAAGATATGTGAAGGAGAAAACTAATTAGTACTGTAGCACTTTTACTGCTTTCCAAAAAAATGAAATAAATCTCCCCTTTACTCTGTCTTATTGCTCAGCAGCGTAAGTTTACAGGGAAATGGGTAGCCAATTTGATTAATGATGGCTTTGGTCATAGCCGGATCATAGCCACTGTTAATCGTCAGTTTTCCACCATTAATCTCTCCTTGTATAATAGGAGCAACAAGAACCTGGTTACCGGTAACAACAGCCAGCATCTGCCGCAGATGTGTCCTGGTAAAAGCTGCAAATTTCACCGTACCGGATTGATTGAGTACGATCATCACACACTGCATCGGGTTGTCCTGACCTACGTTATGCTCCGGATCAGACCAGTGTTCTTCATACTGACTGACTTCCATAACTTCGTTGTTGGAAATGACAGGAGCAGCAGTATGCAGCAAATATAATTCAATGATATTTTCTTTACCCGGATGAAAATACCAATGGTGACCATTTGGTTGCCCTATTTGTTTCAGTATTTGGCTAACTGTGCCGGAATCTTTAGCGACAAATGTGGCCAGGTAAGTAGGACTTGTTACCTGCTCAGGAGGGAAATCGAGCAGACCGGCGGGCGACTTTTGTTTCATCTGCCTGATCATACGCAATGGGTCGGCATAACCTCCAAAAAAACCAAGATTTATAGTACGTGTAACTTGCCTGATGATTAAAGCCACGTCTGTGTTTGCGCTTAAGCTTAAGATCAATTGATGGTTGCTGATCTGTATATTCTGCAATGGCGACTGAAAAGGCGTCGTGAGATCTGCTGACAGGCGATGTGTAATCGCATTACGCATTCTTTGCAGAAAAAGGGAATCATCAGCAAGCGATCGTTCAGTGACAGCAAAGGTCAGCACAGTCTTTTTTTCAGGCGACTGCGCAAAAGAGGGTAAAGCAAATAAGCTCAGTAAAAATAATATGCCGGCAGACTGATTCAAGGCTGATAAATTCATATTTAAACATAAGCAATAAATCGCTAATCTGACCCCTCCTATCTTTTGGACAAAGCGATTTTTAGTCCCATTCCCACAAATGCAAGACCCGTAATCTTATTTAACCAGTTACCAGACTTAGGGTTCTCTTTAAAATAGGAAGAAAAATAAGAAGCAAATAAAGTAAGCAGCAAAAACCATAGTGAGCCGATCACTGCACAAGTGAGGCCTAATATAATAAAAGGCTTAGGGTCATTGATCAGTTCCGGTGCGATAAACTGCGGGAAGAACGCCAGAAAAAACAACGCTACTTTAGGGTTGAGGATATTGGTAAAAAAACCAGACACGAAATTCTGTCGGTTAGAGTCGCTGACCTTTTCCAGTTGTGTATCCACATCCAACAAGCTTTCTTTGGATAGCAGTTTTGAAACACCCAGATAAATCAGGTATGCAGCTCCCAGATACTTAATGACTGAAAATGCGATAACCGATTTCGCAATAATCAGTGATAATCCAAGCGCGGCAAACAGGGTATGTCCCAGAACACCAGTATTCAATCCCAACAATGAATATATACCTGCTTTTTTACCCTGAGCAATAGATTTATTCAGGATAAAGATAGTGTCAATCCCGGGTGTAATTATAAAAATGAAAGCGGTAATCACAAATGTCAGGTAGTTGATAATGCCCATATAATGGTAGAGTAATTGTTGTGCAGATAATTATGGCTAAAATTACTAATTTTACAGATAATTTTACAGTTCCTACCATGATCAGACTAAATAATGACACTCCGACAGATGTGCTGCAAAACGTAAAAGTGGGCACCATGGTTACTGACACATTCAGTAAAACAGGCATGGTGGAGTCGATGGAAACCCATGATGATGGTTATCACAAGATTTATACCTTCGAACTCGTGACAGGAAGAACAATCACGATTAAAAAATGAGTACAGCATCAAATCCAATTCAGCAGTAATACCTCTGAATTATTTTTTCATAAAATATACTAAACTAATATATGATGCTAATACTCCCATCGTATTAACATT
>Ga0247814_10001567_pt1 | contig 13289 bp, 9 predicted proteins | sample UWRJL179409R1_FD_179947 | JGI IMG/M metagenome (GOLD analysis project Ga0247814, IMG submission 179947) | Plant litter microbial communities from Arlington Agricultural Research Station in Wisconsin, United States - UWRJ-L179-409R-1 | ecosystem: Environmental > Terrestrial > Plant litter >...
AGGAAGAGAACAGGTGGACTCAAGAAAATCCTGATGCTAATGCTAAATACATCAAACTAACGAGTCTTAATCAGGGAAGTGGTACTATTGCCCCATCAACATTTTGGGATAGAAATGCCAGTTTTTTAAGAATTAAGAATGTACAAATAGGATACAATTTCCCAAAAGCTTTATTAGACGCATTAAAAATTCAAAAACTAAGAATTTATGTAACAGGTCAAAACCTACATACATTTAATAGTTTTTACAAAGGATGGGATCCTGAAATGAGCCAATCAACTGGAGATAATAGTCCGTTTTACCCTATTACAAGTGTATATACTTTAGGACTAAACTTAAACTTTTAGAGATACTAATTCGTTAAAAAAATAAAATTATGATTACTAATATTAAACAATATAGAAACATTAGAAGCCTGGCTCTAAAGTTCTGCCTATTTGTATTTGTTTTATCAAATAGTGCCTGTTCGGATGATTTCTTCGATAAAAATCCGCTTGATGCAGTTTCCGATGCTACTTTTTGGAAATCAGAATCCGATGCAAAATTAGCCTTAGCTGGTTGTTATAATAATGGAGGTGCATGGAATGGAGAAGATTTTTGGACTGCCAGAGGGATCATTTATCTTGATTTTATGGCAGGTCTTGGATCTGAAAAAGAATTAATTCCAGATCGTTTTACAGATGGAACATTAGACCCAACCAATGGGACTGTTAGAGCATATTGGAATAACTCTTATAGAAAAATTACAGCTTGTAATAACTTCCTGTCCCATATTGACGGTATTGTAATGGATGAAAATACTAAGGCAATAATGAAAAGTGAGATTAGAGCAATAAGAGCCTATCAATATTTTAATTTAGCTTTTTTCTTTTCAGATGTACCATTTACTACAAAGGTTTTAACTATTGAGGAAGCCAACAGTATTCCCCGTACTCCTAAAACAGAAATTATGGATTTTGTAGAGAAAGAATTAGAGGAAAGTGCTGTGATTTTACCAAAAACGAGACCCACTAATGAAGACGGGCGTATTACTTCGGGAGCTGCTCTGGCAATTTTAGGGCGTGTTCAAATGGCTAATAAAAAATGGGGACCAGCAGCTATTACTTATAAAAAAATTATAGATAGTCAGGCTTATGCTTTAAATCCCAGTTTTAAAACGATGTTTAATGCTAATAATGAGATAAATAAGGAATTCATTCTTACAACTCAATATCAGGAAGATGTTTATGGACATGTTCTTCCTCAGTATCTTTATCCAGAGGCTTATGGCGGTTGGCACCAATTTTCTCCTTATAACGAATTAGTAAAGCAATATCAATGTACAGACGGTTTAAGTATTGATCAATCTCCTTTGTTTGACCCAGCAAACCCTTATAACAATAGAGATCCAAGGTTAGATTATACTATTATGATTTCGGATAGAACGGTATTTCAAGGCAAAACTTTTGTAAGCAGACCTGGTTCTGGTTCGCCTGATGCATTTACCAGATACAACTGGAGTGGCTATTGTATTAATAAATTCATGGATCCTTCATTCTCAGGAAATTTAATGAATTATGGAGGAAATTGGAGTATTATTCGTTATGCAGAAGTATTATTGAGTTACTTAGAGTCTAAATTAGAAGCAGGCGAAGCTATAAATCAAGTAGTATTAGATGAAACAATTAATAAAGTGAGGTCAAGAGCAGATGTGAATATGCCAGCAATAACAACAACTAATACAACTGAATTAAGAAATAAAATAAGATTGGAGCGTGAAGTAGAGTTTGCATTTGAAGGACTTCATTATTATGACATCTTGCGATGGGGTGTTGCTGCCGAAAAATTAAATCGTCAGTTTACAGGTATGAAATTAACAAATGATCCTGCTAATTATACTGCCTTTAAAGTTGATCAGGATGGTTATTTGATTTATCAAAAAAGAAATTTTGTTAAAGGAACAAATGAACTCTGGCCTATTCCTCAGGCAGAAAGAAATGTTAATACTAAATTGACTCAAAATACTGGATATCCTAATTAATTTTTTTTCATTTCCTGTTTGAAAAAACAGGAAATGAAATTTTTTATGGCTACTAAGTTTAAAAATAAATTCAAAAACACATGCAAAGAAGAAGTGCTTTAAAACTAGGTGTCTCAGCGTTAGCGGGACTTTATTTATCTCCTTTATTGGGTTATTCTAAAATTCTTGATACACCAGTTTTCAAGGGAACTTTTGAGCCTACATGGGATTCATTGGAGAAATACCAGGTTCCGGATTGGTTCCGTGATGCTAAATTTGGAATGTGGGCACACTGGGGACCTCAATGCGAACCCGAAGCAGGTGATTGGTATGCTCGTGGAATGTATCAGGAAGATTCCTGGCAATACAAATACCATGTGGAAAAGTACGGACATCCATCAAAATTTGGATTTAAAGATGTAATCAATATTTGGAAGGCCGATAATTGGAATCCTGAAGAATTAGTCAATTTATATAAAGAGACTGGAGCCAAATATTTTATGGCAATGGCAAACCATCATGATAATTTGGATTTGTATGATAGCAAATATCAGCCTGACTGGAATTCGACAAAAATGGGGCCTAAAAAAGATATTATTGCCGGATGGGAAAAAGCAGCGCGAAAAGCTGGTCTTCCTTTTGCGGTAAGTGTTCACGCAGCGCATGCCTGGAGTTGGTTTGAAACGTCACAACGTTCAGACAAAAAGGGTGCTCTAGCGGGAGTTCCTTACGATGGAAAATTAACTAAGGCTGATGGAAAAGGAACCTGGTGGGAAGGTTTAGATCCTCAGGAATTGTATACGCAAAATCACCCTTTGAGTGAAAATAGTCTAAATGATGGAACCATTCATAGTCAATGGAACTGGGGAAATGGAGTAGCAAAACCATCAGAAGCCTATATAGAAAATTTTCATGACCGAACGATTGATTTAATTGACAAATACAATCCGGATTTGGTTTATTTTGATGATACGGCATTACCGTTGTGGCCCATTAGTGATGCTGGTTTGCGTATAGCAGCACATTTATACAATAAAAGTCTCCAAAAAAACAAAACCGTTCAGACAGTAGTCACTGGAAAAATTCTGGATGAACAACAGCGTAAAGCTATGGTTTGGGATATTGAAAAAGGGCAAAGTAACAGCATAGAACCATTGCCTTGGCAAACCGATACTTGTATTGGGAACTGGCATTATGATCGTGGAGTTTATAAAGACAAACGCTATAAATCAGCTAAGACTGTTATTCATACTTTGATAGATGTGGTGAGTAAAAATGGAAATTTAATGTTGAATATTCCAGTGCGAGGAGACGGGAGTATCGATGAATTAGAACGCGAAATTGTGAAAGAGATTGGAGTTTGGATGAAACTAAACAGCAAAAGTATTTATGGAACACGTCCCTGGAAAATATTTGGTGAAGGCCCACAACAGGCAAGTGCCGGAGCTTTAACCGCTCAAGGGTTTAACGAAGGAAAAGGAAAACCCTATACTTCAGAAGACATTCGTTTTGCACAAAAAGACAAAATACTGTATGCAACAGTAATGGCTTGGCCTGAAAACGGTATTGCAGTAATTAAAAGTTTAGGGAAATCGAAGCCACATCACACCCAAAAAATAAGACAGATTCGATTAGTGAGTACGGGCGAAAAATTGAAATTCAAACAAAATTCAAATGCTCTCGAAGTGTATTTTCCTAGTCAAAAACCAGAAGCTTTTTATGCTAATGCTTTGGAGATTTTATCATAGTGTAAGTTGATTTGTTTTAGAATTCTAGATAAAGATTAAATGAAAAAAATGAAGCAAATAACAATTCTATTTGTCTTACTTATTCCAATATTTTCTATTGGACAAGTGGTTAAGGGGTATAAAAAACAGAATGATAAAGTAATTATAATTCTTGAAAAAGGAGAACTACATTTGAGTCCTCTAGCCGAAAATACCTTAAGAGTTCAGTATGCTTTGGAAATGAAAAGTCAAATTCCTGAATTGGTTTTTACTTCAAAAGTTAATGTGCCTGATTTTAAGGTTTCGGAATCCAACTCAGGAATTGAAATTGCTATGTCAAAAATGACTGTGGTAGTAGATAAAAAAAGTAGCGCATTGTCTTATCGCAATCATGAAGGAAAGGTGTTTTTAAGCGAAAAACCAGAAGGTCGTATTTTTAAACCAAGTTCAGTACAAGGAGAGCCTTGCCATATTGTAGAACAAGGTTTTAATACTTTGCCAGATGAATATATTTATGGTACAGGTCAGTTTCAGGACGGACATTTAAATATTAAAGGATTGCCTAGAAGATTAACTCAGGTGAATACACAAATTGCTATTCCGTTTATTATGTCAAGCAAAGGCTATGGTTTGTTATGGCACAATTATGGGCTTACTGATTTTAACCCTGCAGATAGTATTATTAATTTAAAGCCAGCCGGTACAAGTGGAGAAGCGGTTATTGTTGCAGTTACCACTACTAACGGAACACAAAAGGAAACGCGCCAAGACGGAGTTTTTACTGGAAATTTTACGGTTAAAGACAATGGTGAATATGCTATTTTGCTGGATGTGGGTCAAAAAATGGCTAGAAAATGGCAGTTAACAATCGATGGCAAAGAGGTTATTAATTTTAAAAATCATTGGCTTCCGCCTACAACGAGCACATTAGTTAAACTAACGGCAGGTAAACACGACATTGTAGTTACAGCAGAAAAAAATGATCTTCCTGTGGTGTATTATCGCAAAGTTACGAATGAAACAGTCTTTAGATCTCCTGTTGCTAATAAGCTAGATTATGTAGTTTTTACCGGAAATTCAGATGAGGTTATTTCAAGTTATCGCAATCTCACAGGAAAGGCTCCATTGATGCCTATATGGTCATTAGGATATATTCATTGTCGTGAGCGTTTTACAACTCAAGATGAATTGCTTGAGAATGCCAGAGCATTCAGAGATAAAAAATTGCCAATGGATTTAATTGTTCAGGATTGGCAATATTGGGGAAAATACGGTTGGAATTCGATGAAATTCGATGAAAATTTGTTTCCAGATCCGGCTGCAATGGTTAAAGACTTACATGGAATGAATATGCGACTGATGCTTTCTGTTTGGTCCAAAATTGATAAAGAAAGTGTGCTTGGTAAAGAATTTAACAGCAAAAAATACTATATCCCAAATACCGAATGGGTTGATTTTTTTAATCCTGAAGCAGCAAATTTCTATTGGAAAAATTTTAGTGAAAAGCTCTTAAAACCGTATGAAATTGATGCCTGGTGGCAGGATGCTACCGAACCAGAAAATGATGATTTAGTTGGTAGAAAAATTAATAACGGAATAATTCCGGGAGAGCAAATGCGAAATGTTTACCCAATGTATGTAACAAAAACAGTATATGAAGGTTTACGAAAAGATGCTCCAGACAAAAGAGTTTTTATTCTTACCCGAAGCGGATTTTCAGGACAACAGCGTTATGCAGCAGCCGTTTGGACAGGAGATGTAGGTAACGACTGGGAAACCCTACGCCGACAATTAACTGCTGGATTAAACTATTGCATAACAGGATTGCCATGGTGGACTTTTGATGCAGGAGGTTTTTTCCGTCCTGGCAAAAGTCAATACACCGATGCTAAATTTCACGAACGTTTTTTAAGGTGGTTTCAGTTGGCTACATTCTCTCCATTACAAAGAGTACATGGATATGAAACCAATACAGAATTCTGGAGATACGGTGAAAAAGTAGAAGCCGAATCTTTGAAATATTTAAACCTTCGTTATCGTTTATTGCCCTATATTTATTCGCAGGCAGCCGATATAACATTTAAAAACGGTACTTTGATGCGTCCCCTGATTATGAATTTTGCAAATGATGTAAAAGCACTTCAGCAAAAATATGAGTATATGTTTGGGTCAGCCTTTCTAGTTGCTCCTGTTGTTTCTGAAGGGGTAAAGAATTGGGAGGTTTACTTGCCGGAAAATCAATCCGGATGGTTTAACTTTTGGACAGGAAAACAATATAAAGGTGGGAAAACAGTGCAAACAGTTACATCTCTTTCAACCATTCCGCTGTATGTAAAATCGGGATCCATCATTCCAATGGGCGAAAAAATGCAATACACCAATGAAAAACTTGCTGAGAATCTCGAAATTAGAGTTTACACAGGAGCTAATGGCAAGTTTGAACTTTATGAAGATGAAGGAACAAATTACAACTATGAGAAAGGCGCTTTTTCGATAATACCTTTTGAATGGAATGAAGAAAAACAAACGCTGACAATTGGAAAACGAAAAGGCAAAAGTTTTAATGGATTAATTAAAAACCGTGTGTTTAATATTGTTTGGGTTAACGAGTCAAACGGTATTGGTATCGAAAACGCAAAAACTAATGTTTCAGTAAAATACAATGGAAAAAGTATTGCTATTCAAAAAAAATAAAAACATCAAAATAAGATCAATGAGATACATCTATTTAATATTCTGTCTGTTTATTTCAACTGCGTTTACAATAAATGCTCAGGAAATTGTTTCACCAAATAAAAAGATTAAGGTAATTGTTTCGAAAAAAGAATCAAATGAAAAATCTTTTGCTGAGGTACATTTTAAAATTTTGTTTAAAAAGAAATCGGAATATATTGAAATAATGCCAAGTTCGCCTTTGGGTATTCTAAGAGATGATCAAAAATTTACTGATAATTTGAAATTGGTTAGCGAATCTAAAGCAAAAGAAGTAAACCAGAAATATGAAATGATTTCTGGTAAGCAAAAATGGTGTGATAATTTAGGAACTGAAAAAGTTTTCAAATATGTAAATTCGAATAACGAACCGTTGAATATTGTTTTTAGAATTTATAATGATGGAGTAGCATTTCGTTATGAATTTACTAATAAAAGTGATTCTTTAGTGAATGTTATTGATGAAAGTACTACTTATGTTTTTCCATCGGCTACTAATCGTTGGGTGCAACAATATACGGAATCCTATGAAGATTTTTTTCCTTTTTCAGATTCGGGTAAGGCCGATAACAAAAAACAAGAATGGGGATTTCCAGCCTTGTTCAAAGTGAATGATAATCCTGTTTGGATATTAATTTCTGAAGCAAATATTTCTGAAAATAATTGTGCTGCAAAATTGGATAATTCTAAAAATTCAAACGAATACAAAGTAAGTTATGCTTCGCCAAGAGATAGTTTTAAGCAAACTGGAGTCAAAACTACCTTGCCTTGGAACTCGCAATGGCATACTTTGATAATTGGTGGATTGTCTGATGTAGTCGAATCGACTTTAATAACTGATGTTAGCGAACCGAATACATTAAAAGAAACCGGTTGGATAAAACCAGGGGCAGTTTCCTGGAATTATTGGGCTAATAATCATGGATCCAAAGATTATAAAAAGGTTGCAGAATACACCGATTTAGCCGTAGCAATGAAATGGCCTTACACTTTAATTGACTGGGAATGGGATGTCATGAGTAACGGTGGAAATTTAATTGATGCTGTGAATTATGCTAAAAGTAAAGGGATTAAAACGTTGATGTGGTATAATTCGGGGACATCCTGGCTGGAGCCAACTCCCAATGACCGTTTGTTAACCGCTGAAAAAAGAGCTAAAGAATTTACCTGGCTTAATAAAATTGGTGTATACGGCATTAAAGTTGATTTTTTTGCCGGAGACCAACAGGATATGATGAAATATTTTATTGATATTTTAAAAGATGCTGCCAAATATAATTTAATGGTAAATTTTCATGGTGCAACAGTGCCTCGTGGCTGGGCGCGTACGTATCCTAATTTGATGACTACCGAAGCGGTTTATGGTGCCGAATGGTATAACAATAAACCCATTCTTACTTCCAAAGCAGCGGCACACAATGCAACGCTTCCTTTTACCCGAAATGTAATCGGTTCCATGGATTATACTCCGGTAACTTTTACAAATTCACAACATCCTCACATTACCTCTTATGCTCATGAATTGGCATTGTCAGTAGTTTTTGAATCGGGTTTTCAGCATTTTGCAGATAGACCAGAAGGGTATAAAGTTTGCCTTCAGAGCCTAAAGAATTTCTAAAGAATGTTCCTGTAAGCTGGGATAATACTAAACTTCTGGATGGTTATCCGGGAGAAAAAATTGTCATTGCCCGGGAAAAAGGAAATCAATGGTATTTAGGCGGGCTTAATGGTAAGGAAGAAAAGCAAACATTAAAAATAAATTTTGATTTCCTTGGGACAGGGAATTTTAAATTAAAGCTTATTAAGGATGGAGAAAATGATAAGTCATTTGCTGTTGAATTTATAAAAGTAAAAAAAGGAGATATTTTGAATGTGGAATGTTTGTCAAGAGGAGGATTTGTAGCTGTTATAGAAAAATAAATTTAAATAAATTCCAAACAGAAAAAAGCCCTAATTATCTTTATATAAATTTAGTTTATGAATTCAAAAAAAATATGTTACGCCTGCGATTTAGTTGATAATCCAGAATTAATAGAACTATATAAACGCTATCATTCAAAGGATAGTGCTTGGCCAGAAATCACTAAAAGTATCAAAGATTCGGGTGTAATAGATATGGAAATTTACCTTTTTTCCAATAGACTGTTTATGATTATGGAAGTGGACGAAAGTTATACTCCAGAACGCAAACAAATGATGGATGCTGCCAATCCAAAAGTTCAGGAATGGGAAGAGTTGATGTGGAAATTTCAACAGGCACCTCCAGGAGCAAAAGATGGCGAAAAATGGTTGCAGATGGAACAAATATATAAATTGGAATAATTAATTTAATAATTCAGGTTGTCAGTTTGGAACGTTCAGTTACAAAATGATTCAAATAATAAATAAAATAAAAAAAATGAGAACGAAAATTTTATTCACACTATTATCTCTACTTCAGTTTAGTGTTTATGCACAAGAAAAAAATCCTATGCCCGCCATACCAGCTCCATTAGCTTTGAATAGTGTGCCAATGGGAGATTTGGAAACATTTCCTGAGGTAAAGTTAGAAATACCTATTGCAAAAGGACCTTTTGAACCTAGTTGGGAATCGATAGAAAAAAATTACCCTGGCGAACCAGCCTGGCTTCGTGATGCAAAGTTTGGTATATGGGTTCATTTTGGACCACAAGCTGCCGGAGAAAGTGGGGATTGGTACGCACGTAATCTTTATAAAACAGATAAAGTTGCCTATAAAAATCATATTAAAAAATATGGACATCCTTCTGAATCAGGATACAAAGAAGTTTTGCGTGATTGGAACCCAACAAAGTTAGATCCAGAGAAACTCACAAAAATTTATCAGGATGCAGGTGCTCGTTTTTTAATGATTCAAGGAGTACATCATGATAATTATGATATGTGGAATTCTAAATATCAGCCTTGGAATTCAGTAAACATTGGACCAAAAAGAGATTTGATTGGTGAATGGGCAAAAGCCTGTAAAGCAATCGGAATGCGATATGGAGTGACTTTTCATCACGAGTATACCTGGTGGTGGTGGCAAACAGCATTTGGAAGTGATAAAGATGGAGCTAAAAAAGGAATTCCTTATGATGGTCATCTTACGCTTGCTGATGGTAAAGGAAAATGGTGGGAAGGATACGATCCAAAAATGCTTTATGGTATTGATTTAAGAGAATACAAAGGGGTTGAAAAAAATGCCCATACTGATTGGACACCACCACCAGCAGGAATATTTAGTAATCATTTAGGATATGCTAAATGGTATGCTACAAATTGGGCTTTAAGAATGATGGATGTTGTACAACATTACGATCCTGATTTTATTTATACTGACGGTACGGTTCAGGGACCATTTACAGGAGATGGAACCGGAGCAGGTTTAAAAGCAAATGCAATGCAAACCGTTATGGCTGATTTTTACAATACTAGCTTACAGCGTCGCGGTGAAGTAAATACCTTTAGTATTGTTAAATTTAGAAATAATACTAATGGAACAGTAAATACCGAGGAGTTTGGTATTCCTTCAGAGATTAAAAAAGACCAGCCCTGGATTGCCGAAGCTCCAGTAGGAGATTGGTTTTATGCGCCGGATTTTACCTATGATTCTGGCATGATGATTCGCTATATAATTGAAGCTATTGCACGTGATGGAAATGCGGCAATATGTATTTCTTTATTGCCTGACGGTTCAATTAATGAAGAGAGTCAAAAGATGTTGAAAGAAGTAGGAAACTGGATGCGCCTGAATGGAGAAGGAGTATATGGAAGTCATGCCTGGGTAATTCCTGCAGAAGGAGAAATAATTAATGGAAAGTTAAAAATGCTTCCTGGAGGAAAATTGGGTAGTAGGCAAGCTGAATTTAAGTTTAACGCTCAGGATATCCGATTTACAATTGGAAAAAACAATAAGTTATATGCGTTTTGTATGAACGTACCAGCTCCGAATACTCAAATAAAAATTAAGTCTCTAGCTACAGATGCAAAAAATTATGGTAAGAAAGTTAAAACCGTTAAGTTGTTAGGTTACAAAGGAAAGTTAAAATGGAAAGAAACAGCTGATGGTTTACAAATAACTTGCCCTAAGGATATGCCATTTGCTACTGCTGTAACTTTTGAAATTGAGTAAAAAAATAGCTCTAATATTGAAAAAGGTAACTGTAAGTAGTTATAGTTGCCTTTTTAGTATATGAGAAGGCATAAATTGAGGATTCACCTAATTTTAGCTCCGAAACTTTATAATCTAAAATTTTAGTCTTATCCATTTTCTGCTATCTTTGCTTTATGCAATTTTCTGAAATTTTAGGGCAAGAACACATTAAAAACCATCTCACTAGAAGTGCTAATTTGGGCAGAATTCCTCATGCACAACTGTTTGTTGGTCCTGAAGGAAGCGGAACCTTAGCCATGGCAATTGCTTATGCACAATACATTTTGTGTGGCAACCAAAACGGAGAAAATGATGGTGAAAATCATGCCTGTAATATAAAATTCCAAAAATTATCGCATCCCGATTTGCATTTTGCTTATCCTACAGTTACCACTGATGAGGTAAAGAAAAGTCCTAAAAGTATTGACTTTATTGCCGATTGGAGAGAATTTGTAACTCAGAATCCTTACGGTGGATTGTTTGATTGGTACGCGGTTTTAGGTGTGCAAAATAAGCAAGGAGAAATTAGAGTTGATGATGCTCAGGAAATCCTGAAATCACTTTCTTTAAAAGCTTATGAAGGCGGTTATAAAATTATGATTGTCTGGATGGCCGATAAATTGAATATTGCTGCTTCCAACAAACTTTTGAAATTACTCGAAGAACCACCTGAAAAAACAGTATTTATTCTTATTTCTGAACACGAAGAAGACATTTTGCAAACCATTCGTTCCCGTTGTCAAATTTTACATTTCAATGGATTGAGCGAGGCAGTTATTGCCAACGCCTTGGTTTCCCGTGAAGAAATAGATTTAAAATTAGCCACAAAATTAGCGCATCAGGCACAAGGAAATTACAATGCCGCTTTGCATTTGTTAAGAGATAAAGACGAAGAACATCCGTTTGAACAATGGTTTGTAACCTGGGTTCGTGCTGCTTTTAAAGCCAAAAAAGATGCGGCTGCCATTCAGGATTTGATTCTTTGGAGCGAAAAAATTGCCACTTTAGGAAGAGAAGCACAAAAGAAGTTTTTGCAGTTTTGTATGGAAATGTTTCGTCAGGCTTTGTTAATCAATTATGAAACGCCAGGTTTAGTTTATTTCGAACCAAAAGTCGATAAATTCAAGTTGGAAAACTTTGCACCATTTGTAAACGGAAATAATATTCAAGATATCTTTAAAGAACTTTCGGATGCGATGTACCATATTGAACGTAATGGAAATGCTAAAATAATTTTAACCGATTTGTCAATCAAACTAACCCGTCTTATCCATAAAAAATAATACCTATGAACAATGTAGCTTCTATTTTAATTTTAGTGTTTTTCGGGATTACTTATTTGCAATCCAGTTATGAAAAACTGTTTTATTGGGAAGACAATGTAAACTGGTTAAAAGAACATTTTGCTAAAACAAGATTGAAAAATCATGTAAAACTAGCCTTAGCTAATCTGGTTGTAATGGAATTGATTTCGACTGTTTTGTGCTTTGTAGGTTGTATCGAATTAATGATTAGTAATGGAAGGTTATTCGGGTTTTACGGAGCAGTATTTTCGGCAATTACTTTGCTGATGATGCTTTTCGGTCAACGATTAGCCAAAGATTATGACGGTGCCAGAACCATTGTTATTTATTTTATTCCAGCGGTAATGGCGGTATATTGGTTGAATTAAAAATCAACTTCAATCACAATGACAATTTCAATGTCAAAAAACAATTCTAATTAGATCTGAATTCAAAAATCGTAACCCGAGAGCTTTGCTCAAATTGGCGAAGCAATCTTCAATCAAAAATCAGATGACACCAAAACATCCTTCAGAATCTTTAACGATATTAACCGATATGGTTTTGCCAAGTGAAACAAATGCTTTGCATAATCTTTTTGGAGGCGAATTATTAGCCCGAATGGATCGTGCGGCTAGTATTTCGGCTGGCAGACATTCGAGACAAGTTTCGGTAACAGCATCGGTAAACCATGTGGCTTTTAATAAATCAATTGTATTGGGAAGCGTTGTTATTATTGAAGCAAAAGTGTCCCGAGCTTTCAAAACCTCAATGGAAATCTATATTGATGTTTGGGTTGAAGATCGTAAATCTGGCGAAAGAACGAAAGCCAATGAAGCTATTTATACTTTTGTAGCAGTAGATGCAACAGGAAAACCAGTTGAGGTTCCTCAAATAATTCCCGAGACGAAACTTGAAATTAACCGATATGATGATGCTTTGAGACGCAAACAACTGAGTTTAGTATTGGCAGGAAAAATGAAACCCGAAGAAGCTACGGAGCTGAAAGCGCTGTTTGTTTAAGATTTTGTTTTTTAGTCCGAAATTTTTTTAAACGAAAAAGTTTGCATCAAAAAAAGAAGTATTTTTACAAACACAAAAAAAAGATATGTAATAGAAATGAGGAGGAGCAATTGCTTCTGATTAGTTTCTAATCGCTATAGAAACAATATTAATTTAAATGAAAGAAAAGCTAAAAGAGAAGATGAGTACAGAGAAAGAAGCCAAATTAAAAGCGTTACAACTTACCCTTGATAAACTAGACAAAACCTACGGAAAAGGGACTGTTATGAAAATGGGAGATAAGGCCATTGAAGAAGTAGAAACTATTTCTTCAGGTTCTTTAGGTGTTGATTTAGCATTAGGAGTAGGTGGATATCCAAAAGGAAGAATTATTGAAATCTACGGACCAGAAT
>Ga0247814_10001568_pt1 | contig 13286 bp, 9 predicted proteins | sample UWRJL179409R1_FD_179947 | JGI IMG/M metagenome (GOLD analysis project Ga0247814, IMG submission 179947) | Plant litter microbial communities from Arlington Agricultural Research Station in Wisconsin, United States - UWRJ-L179-409R-1 | ecosystem: Environmental > Terrestrial > Plant litter >...
TACCAGAGCATCCTCAGAGACACATTATTTGCAGCCAGCTCTGTCAAGGGACAATATTTATGTTTTCCCGTCAACGATGGCGAAGAACATCGTGTTTGATGAAAATAAGACAGCAACTGGGGTCTCAGTAGATACTATGGGAAAGAAGTACTTCTTAACGGCAAAAAAGGAAGTTATTGTCTCTGCCGGGGCCTTCCAATCTCCACAGATCTTGATGGTTTCTGGTGTCGGCCCAGCTGCATTGCTGCAGGAACACAACATCCCTGTGGTTGCAGACCGCCCAGGTGTGGGCCAGAACATGCAGGTACGTTTCCTCAAACTCAGCCATATGCCAAGAATCCGTGTGCTAACTCGTGTTTGTAGGACCATGTCCTTGGTGGCATTACATATGCTGTCGATCTAACTACCGTGTCTTCGTTGAACGATCCAAAATTCGCTCAAGAGCAGACAGATCTGTTTCTTCAAAAAGGAACAGGAATGCTAACCGACACCGGCTCGGATATCCTTGGTATGTTGTCACCTGAATGAGTCCCTTCATTGGAACCTGTCCTAAGAATGTGCTTTTTCAGGGTGGGAGAAAGTTCCCGAGTCATATAGACAGAACTTCTCGTCAGATGTTCTGGCAGACCTTGCCACATTCCCAGAAGACTGGCCAGAAATTGAGTTCTTGATTGTCAACGCTTATTTCGGAAACCTCGAGAATGGAGTGTTTTCTCCAAAGGATGGCAAGCAGTATGCAAGTGTAGCCGTATCAGTGATCACTCCCATGTCTCGCGGTAACATCAGCATCAGCTCGGCAGACACGGCAGATCACCCTCTGATCAATCCACAATGGCTTACGCATCCAACCGACAAAGCTGTGTTGGTTGCTGCATACCGACGTGCGAGAGAGTTGTTTAAGACCAAAGCCCTCGACCCTATTCGTGTAGGAGAGGAATTCTTTCCTGGCAAGGAGCTTAATGTTGAAACCGATGAAGAGATCATTAATTTCGCTGGGAAGAGCTGGAACACTGTCTCTCATGCCTCTTCTACTTGCTCGATGGGCAAAGTCGACGATCCCAATGCGGTCGTGGACTCGAAAGGCAAAGTCATCGGCGTTAATGGAGTCAGAGTTGTGGATGCTTCGGCGTTCCCTTTCCTTCCTCCGGGTCACCCCATGGCCACTATCTGTAAGTGAGATTCCAAGTTCGGTCTAGACTTGGATTTCTCCCTTTGAGTATAGCACACTTCTAACACTAATACAGATGCTTTGGCTGAGAAGATTGCCGATGATATCAAGAATGGATCTTAATTTTCTTTGTATTTAGTTTTATTAAAGATAGATTTGTAGTAGTAGTAACCTCACCATCGCTGGAGATGCAAGTCTCAGGGAGGGCACAATCGTATATCCATTGAGTTTATTCCAGCTATTCCCAAACTCGGTTCCGAGCCCAAACCGGCAATATCTAACCGAACTCAAAGAGATACTCCCTACAACTGCTGAACAAAGGCCCGCTTTCCAATCTTTCTCTAATTTGTAATATCCCCTTAACCACTCCATCCCCACTCTACAACCCGTAGCCACAGACAAAAAGAACCTCTCGACCTCTCGCTTGGATTCAGTTATCCTCTAGAAGTGCTGAAATGCCAAGTAAATCGTCCTGTGATATACACCAATAACTAAGTACCCAATTACGAGAAACTGCATACCATGGCAGAGAGTTGAGCTCGATTGATTATGGGGATCGCATTAGTTTTAAAAATTCAATGATGACGGCCATAGATTGGCGCGTTAATGCTATCAAAGGAGACATCTGGGTAAGTAACCTTTCGTGCATCTTTGGGACCGCACACCGCGCTCTGAAAAGTCATTTAAGGTGCATGTTGATGCAGATTCAATAGTCTCGCCCTTCTGAATTGAAATATTGCTCCTCCCAACCTTTAACCTGTCTTCGGGCCTTGATCCAAAATTGCTTTCCTAACTAAGACTGCAATCTTTTCTCATTGTAGGAACCCTTCCCTCTTCCAAAAGTCTACACATCTCCCAATATCCGCCTCACTTACCATATCCGCCTTCGCCAGGGTGTTACTTACACCTCTCGCGTTAGCAGTATCTAAGATTACACTTCCACCAGCCATATATTCAAAGTCATCTCTGAAGAAATCACCCAGCACCTTCGCCGGGTTGCCTTCATCATCCGCTGCTATCACCTTCTCGGTCCACTCCTTGATTTCTACTTTCTGATTAATATTCAGGACGGTCGAGAGATGATACAAAACATCGTGCCATGATTGGCGGACGGGGTTCTCCAGATGATAAATAGGCTTGAGGGAGGCGGGAGAGAGCAGAATCTCGGCGAGAACGGTAGCCGTTGTGTCGACGGGGAGCCAAGAGAGTGTCTGTTTCGAGGTTAATCAGTGCACAGTATGGAGAGGAGGGAAGAGGAAGAAATTCGAAGTTATTAATTTATGAGTAATGAAATGAAGAAAGCATACCCCTTTAATATTTGGCAACGCCCCGACCTTTTTGCTGCTCTTCACCAACGCAGGCATATGCTCATCTGGGTTCCAATAACCGCTCCCGCTACTTGCACTCATCTGCCCAATTCTCACACTACAAGCTTCGAATGAACCTTCGAACTCCGACGCAGCATTGGCGACAATCTGCTCACAGACTAGCTTGGCTTGGCCATATCCAAAAGGATTCGTGCATTTGGGATCGGTTATGGGGATTTCGGGGATGATTCGACCCCCGTTCACGAAGCCGTATTGGCCTACGACTGTAATAGAGGAGATAAACATGAAGCGTGGCTTTACTTGAGGCCGAGAGAGTTTGATATCTTGTGAGAGGAGGAGCAGGTTTTGAAGGGTCTGAAACTGTGATTTGAATGAGGGAAGGGCACGTTTGAAGTCAACAGGCCATGCGTTGTGCAATATATGCGTGACTTGAGCTCGGAGAGACGCATATTCGGACTCTGGCAAACCGAGGAAAGAGCTAGCGGTTGTGGTTTGTAGGAATTTGATTTTAGCCCATTGTTCAGGAGATATGTTGATTCCCTTGGTGGCGAATGACTGCCGCTGTCGTGTTTGGGCGTCGACGTGCTGTGTAGAGAGGTGTGGACGGTTTAGGCAAATAACGCGGGAAACGGTAGGAAGAGAGGCGAGGTGGGCGAGGATATAGGAGCCCAGACTTCCGGTGCTTCCTGTCAAGAGAATGGCTGCTCCTTTGATTTTCTGGTTGGCGAGTGTTTTGGGCACAGAAAATTCTCGTACGCATTCATCGATTCGTTCTTTGTCGTTAATGGCATGTCCGTTGACTCCATTTGTAAGACTTGACTTTTTCAGCGTTTTCGCCATTTCTCTCACTGTCGGATTCTGATATACAAAGTCTGGAGGAAGGCGGGTGGGAGGAAAGGAAGTGAGCAAAAATCGACGCAGCCGTAATGCCTGCAGTGAATCCATTCCTAGCTCAAAAACATCATCCTCGACTCCCCATTCCCCAGTGGGTATCCGCCAGTTAAGGTAGGTCTGAATTAGATCTGTGATCCCCTCTTCTAAATTCCCCGTGTCCAACTGTGGAATTGAGCTACCAATAGTCGAGCTTTCCAAATCCCGATACGCTTTCGTTATCTCCGATTCGAATACTCTATATGCCTCTCTCCGCATAATTGATCCTTTATCAGACCTTGGAAGCAGTTTCTCTGGCCTCGCAATCACAATCGCATCCTTGCTTGAGATCCTCGCATGCGCATCCATCTTATCCCCCGCTTCCATAACCACGCTCCAAATCAGGGTTTTAAATCCTTCCACACTTTCAGTAGATAGCTCATAAGCTGGCTCCACGATCACTCCAAGCTCAAACTGATTTTCCCCAAACGCGAGAGCAGCTTTCACGGCACTTGATTCGGAGAGCATGGTTTCGAGGATAGCAGGGACTACTTTTTCTCCTGATGCGAGCACAATCAAGTCATCCTTCCGTCCCAAGGTTGCAAAATCTATTCCTGGGCTTTGTGGATCAGTAAAGAGCTGGTCTTGAAGCTCGAGTGAAGTGCCCCAGCCAAATGGATGCGCAGTCAATTTGTAGCGTTGAGATTCACCTTTTGGGGTGTCAACTGGGAGTAGATCGAGGTTCATGTCCTTCCGAAGTCGAAAGTATCGCCAGTTATATCCAGGGGGCGGCGTGAAAAATGCTGCCATAGGACCGACTTCTGTCGCACCATAGTGATTAAGAAGTTTGACCCCTGCAGCACATAACTTGTCACCGATAGACTCTTTAAGGGGTCCGCCACCAAAAGCAACGAATTGCAATGGTAATAGAGTATCGATTCCTCGTTCATCAGGGAGCTGAAAGATATCCTGTAGAATTGAAGGTACCGTCATTAATGCTTTGGCTCCAGTAGTCCTGAGGAGACTTTCTATAGCAGACCCACTGGGTACGGTTCCAGATATTGGAAGACAGAACGGTTTTCCAATGCCCAAAGACAGCCATGGAGCAACCAAGCCGAATCCCTATTATCCCTTATCAGTATATTAGATTTTGAGGTCATGATGGGCGTACGTACATGATACAAGGGGAGTGTAGAAATGACGAGAGCTTGTGCCTCTTGCTCATTGGGGAAATCATGAGCTGCTGTGAAACAAAGCGTATATCTATGCGTCATAAAAAGCGGCTTTGGCAATCCCGTCGTACCTGAGGAATGCAGTATCAAAACATTCCGGTCCGTGTCAGCAACATAATGTTCAGGCGAGCCAAGATTTACTCCTAGTGTCTGTTCTGATAACGTGAGGAATCTCTCATAGGGAACTTGAGAATATAAAGCAGGCCGTGGCCCAGAGTCAGAGAAAAGTCCTAAAGCTTCTTGGGCTTTGTTTTGGAGGCGTGGTGATGCTATCATCACGCATGCATTAGTCTCAACCAGCAGATGCTGGACTGCTGTTGGACTTAACCGTGCTGATAGAAGTACAGGCTGAGTCAAATCAGTTTCAGTCCTAGTTCAGTTCTTTTTAATTCCTTTGTCCAGCTTTACTTACCGGCACACCAAGACTTAGCAGCGATACCAAATATATAATAAGTCCTACATCGCTTTCCATAAGCAACGCAACAGGCCTTCCTTTCACTACTACTCCACTCTCATCTCTAAATGGCAGCTGAAACCCTTTTATATTTTCTGTAAGCCATCCTGAGCACCCCAACACAGCTTGTTTGAGTTCGGAATGTGTAACTGCTAGCGGGTCTGTATTTTTTCGAGCTTGCAAGCAGAAAACGTGATTGCCGTTGTGTTTAGCGTTGAAGTTTATAAGTTCGGGTATCGTTTTAACTTCGTCTGTGTTTGGAGGGGGAGGTCGCTGGTGGTTGATTTTTGCTCGCTGGAACGGGTAGGTGGGGAATGGGGTGGAAGATAAATCTGACGCTGCCATTGTTGAGGCTTTGAGGAAAGTCCCGATAGCAACTAAATTCACTAGCTGGGATATGTTTACTGGGGAGATCAAAATTGGGTTATTGATAGAATAATGCTTTTGAAGATCAGAGTAGTAGCTCGGATGGAAAATTCCACCCTAGTTGAATGAATGTGTACAGGACATTCAGGAAACCCTACAAAACTGGAGAAAGCGATAGAGATTCTATTCTTTCTGGGCCCTCCGTACGATATTCTACATTATTTAATGATTGTAAGCCGTGGCTGCACCGTTGTTGGACCTTGGGACATGGGTTTAATGTGGTCGGGTTATGTGATACTCGGGTCCGGTCGCCATAGTGGGATTTCCCTGTTCCTCCATGTTGTTTACTTTAATACGTTTTTGATCTCTATCATGGTCTTCAAATTCTCAAATATTTCATTGGATACTTTGAGAGTAAAATATCAAAACCTGGGAAGGGGTTTGCCTCATGTAAGGTTAGCAAAGTGATGGTGGAAATAGCATAAGTTTGAGCCATTGATTTCACCCGGGTGCTCCTTTAGATACTATGTGTCTGTATTGGCGTGACTGCAGCAAATTAATTACTGTTAGATAGAAATGCTAATGATTAGTTCCCATGAAAGTTTCCGATGCCATTTAGACTCCAGATTGATTTACCAATAGCTTCGAGGATATGTCTGGTTATTTTTATGCCCAGTGAAAAACTATCGGGGCTTACCTGAAGTTTATCAATATTTTCTAAATTATACAACCCATAAGTGCAAAAATACATAGGCACTTTTGGTCCTTTTTAAATGTGGAAAACCGAAAAATTCAAAAAGAGACCGTCCGTTCACATGGTGGTGACACGCGAGCCTCATGTGCTCCCGATGCCGCTAGGCGACACCACCGCTCCCTCACATTATTCTTATCCTTCCACAAAGGACGCAATGGCAGCACAGCCACGCATTACATCTCACATATCATAGTTGACCTGTTTGTAGGTCATAATTTTGTAATTATATTCCAAAAAGTCTCTTCCCACCAAACAGCTTCAAGCTTCACAGCTGATCAAGCTGTTAGGTGCTCACTTTAATCACTATGGTTTACTGGTAAGCAATTTTCCACGCTAACCCCCCTCAAACAAATAACTCTATAATGATATGACACCTAGATGTGAGCTTTCTATTAGACATGTTAAGCTAACCAGTTGGGCGCTTGGTTCAATGACGATGTGCGAGAGAAACTGTACACCTGCGACAGAACGAATCGCGACATGAACGGACAAAGACGGTGCAACATTCAGCAATCGGCCGATGACTGCATCAGAGCAAGAGCTATACTCGGGAATGCCTAATGAGCAAGAAGCTGAGGAAGATAGAGTATAAAGTGTTGGCTCGTCGGCTGTATGCTGGCGGTTTGGAGGCGCGTACTTCAAGGTCAAGGCATGGTGTGAAGGGATGGATGCAGAGTCAAATCACATAGATTTCGCGATGAAAGCCGTGTCTTCTCTGCCAGCGCCGAACGGTTATTGCTCGTGGGTAGACAAGGCGTGGAACGGTTCTTGCGGTAGTTGAGGGGAAAACTCTGAACGAAACATGGCCTACGCTTACGGATAATCAACACCAGCGCGTAGCGTCAATAGTGGCCACCTTCTGCGAAGCTTTTGCCTTTTATAAATCACAGAAGCTCCAGAATTCATCTCACGGTGCCGTCCTTTAATCCCTATCTCACACATGATAGGGATTTTGCGTTGCCTTCTTGGGTACCGCATTTACTCGGACCACTGTCGCAAGAAGAACTTCAGGCTTATCTGACAAAGCAAAATCCTGATACACAGATTAAGGTGAAGGGACCTTTTCACTTCTACCACGGCAATCTTGGGCCCACAAACATTCTAGTGCCAGACGAGGCTGAGATTAACGGAATCACAGACTGGGAATCTGCAGGATACTACCCCCGCTTCTGGATCGACACAAAGCCATTGGTTTCCGCGGGATTTTACTTCAGTTCAGCAAAGGATTTGGTAAATAAAAAGGCTTGGGCGGTCCTCTTAGGGAAATATCTTGAAAGAAAAGGTTTTGGGCCTTATTTGGACATGTACTGTACTGTACTGTACTGTACATGGTCTGGAAAAAGGCCGCATGCAATTGGGGGAGCTCGATCATTTATCTCTAGAAACTGGCAAAGACCAACGTGTGGGTTTTAGGCGTAAGCCTGGGATGGTTTTATGCCACTTGATTCGCGCAATCACCTCTTGAGAATACTCATGCTAGTACACATACTCATATGTGTGGAACTCATCACTATTCGTTTGGTACTATTTCGTCGTATATTTCGATGCCAATTCTACTCACAGTACGCACTGAGACCAATAAGCCCCTCCGTCAGTAATAATTCTCTTTGTAAAATTTGAGCTGTTTTCGTCACGATTGAAATGTGCTTTGGAAGCGGGTGCGGCCATTGAGGTGGTTGGATACTCCAATCCTTTTGAGAATTATATCCTGCTACTCAAGATAAGACCATAGGCAAGCTGTAATGTATCACAACGAGCCGAGAGCTTGAATAATGTTTATAGACGAGTTAACGAACAGAAATTGCAGGAATGGTACTTTTGAGGGTTTTAAATCGAGTTTCTTTAGTCAAAACGGAAAAGTCAACTGTAAAGATGTGTAGTAGTCAGTCTTTACATATATTTTAAGGTCTTTCAACATATTGATAGAATGCTACTAAAAGGCTTCATAGACTGAGACGAATTGGGGCAACTCGGCAAGCTGAGTATTCATCCTTTAAACGTAAAACTAGTGTTCAAACTCTAGCAATAGCAGTGTGAGAATAACTTGGCATGCCAAGAAGTAACTTGCGAGATTCAGGAATCCACATCCGAACATATCGAGAATGATGATGTGAAATTTCATCCTCTAGGTCTAAATTGAACAAATGTGCTGGCATTATAACGTTGGAAAAGTCTCCGTACTATTGGGGGATTGGAAGGTCACGTGTATTCGGGCTGCCGATTTATGTCTGCCTAAATAATCACTTACGTTCCACAACTTGCAATTCGTTCCTTCGTAAACTCAAGAACTCTAATCTACTTATTGTTTTGAATTTCCGAAGTCTTGTTCAAAATATGTGAAGAATAGATCATAACAATGGCATCATCACTTGTTGAAAAACCTCCACTGGTGAACTATCCACCCCTTTTGCCATCATTTCCGAGCCAACCACCTACTGCGATAAGTTACGCACCACTGTTAGACTCTGAAGATATACGACTTATCATTCTTCAACCTGGTTCTGGTAGTGATGCTATTGTTTGTCGCCTCGTCCATGCAGAGCTTTGGCATACAAAATATGAAGTAGTCTCTGGGGAATGGAACTATGTCTCAATATATGATAGAGAGATAGTATTGGATGGGCAGGAGGTTCAAATTCAGAAGAATCTATATGATGCGTTGTGGAATTTGCGATTAGAGTATGATGAACTGTGTCTATGGATCCATGCTATCTGCGTCAATCAACTAGACGTATTAGAAAAGAACCACGCGGTTGAAACGATGGGAATGATCTATCGACAATCTCAAAACACCATTATATGGCTAGGGGAGGCAAACACAGACAACGAATCTGCGATGGACAAGTTAGTGGAGTTTGAATATGTAAAAAGTCAAGGCAGAAGTCAGATACCTACAATGTCTGTAATTGAAGGAATTATTGATACTTCAGATGTAGATCCCGGCAAAGTTGTTGTACTCACCCTAAAACTTCAACGAGATGCTATCTTCGCCATGGCAAAACATAGCTACTGGTCAAGAATATGGACTATACAAGAAATACTGCGATCAAGGAAACTCACGCTATGCTGCGGATCAAAATCGATCCCATTATTATCGTTCTTCTCTTTTCTGGAATTAGCACCGACCAAATGCGGATCTGAAAATTGTGATTGTAATCTAAGGAACACTCCCGCCTTTTTCCTCCTCAACCATCGGTACGATCAAAACCGGTCTAGAGAATATACACTTTATTACTGGCTGAATGTTTGTCTGACCGTCCCAAAGAGGATGCGGGTCAAGCCATCTCCACATTTCCGCGGACCTTTCACATACGCGGAACCTCGAGAAATAGTTTATGCTCTACTGGGCGCTTCTAGCGATTACCAGAATGGCAAGTTGAAAGCAGACTATGCGAAGCCTTTGATTGATATTTATATGGATGTCTACAAAATCTTGAGACGTGTGAAACCAAAGGTCACTCCAGATGGCTACCATGATATGGAGAGGTTTCCGCAATCGGAAATGGAAAGTTACCCCATCGATGTGGAAAACAATTTGGCTTTCAGTTTCAGATTGATCAATGAGTCTCGTCGCATAACGAATTGCCGCCACTCCCTTCGGAAATCAACACGTAGATTTGGCCACTTGCTTGGTCCTCTAGGTCGCTTTCAATTCGCTTTTTGGAATACTGCAGATTCAATAGCAGCTATGAAGCCTGTGGTGCGTGTATGCAACTTTTTTGCCTTTATGTGGTACTGTGTGATCCTTCCCTGTTGTGGGATTCGTGTTGAAGGAATGATGTAGAAAGGGTGTTGAACAAGGGTCTCCTTAACGTTAACATGACCTGCAAACATATAGATGTATCCTGAGTAGCATCCATATATCAAAGAGCTGATAATAAAAAAATTGCGCAAATTAAAGCTTTATTTTCTGATTTGATATCTTTATTTTCGTGTCAGTAGCCTGGTAATGCTTTTTTTTAATCAAGAGCTTAAAACCTTTAGCAAAAAGATTTCTCCTTCTTGCATATTTTCTTTCTTCAATAGAACTATCCAAAATACAAGAAGTGGCAGTTAGGCTGGAAAACATTGCCAGTCAGTGAATATCTAAAGACCAGTTAGGTACCTCATGCTTTCCCCTAGAAACATTTTACGATTTTTTATTATAAGAAACATGCTCTGATTACTCACTTAGAGAAATGATTATCAAAGTACTAAGCATCAGAGTAGGAAGCCCATTGCAGGCTGACTAAAAGTCTTGTGCTTTCAATATACCATAAGCACCTATACAAAACTTACTCACCAAAAGGTGCAAGACAATGCCGGAGCATCAATGGAATAATCAGCTCTTTTCGTTCATCATGTAATCATTCCTTTAGTGCTTCATGAAAGGTTTACGACAAATCTTCCCTGGCAAAACAGTCGGCTAACGCTCTGTTCACCAAATAAACATACATATAATCATTTGGATGAATATGGCTGCTTATAAAAGAAATCCCCTTTCTTTATATACCAAAAACACATATAGTCCTATAGCAATCTATTAACATAAAATGTACACTCTCTAACTAATTAAAAGTGAGATTCCTATATCAGATGCCGAATAAATACATTCATAACTACGAAAGTAATCTACATAATCGAACTAGGACCCTTCGTCAAAAGTACCCTGCCAGGCACGGAACCAAAGGCAAATACTCTCGGAAGTTTGACTCGGCCCATTCGTCGAGCTGAAAATCAATGCCAGGAACAATAATGGTCCTTTCTTTTGGCCAGCTTCCAGGTATATCTCTGTGCTTAAAAGCCTCTTTTGCGCTTCGGATTACGGTTTCAAGGTCAAATATCCACCAACCTATGTTGTCCGAAACTCGGATTAACATTTGTTCGTAATCTTCATTTAAGTGTATGAGTTCGCCGTGAAAAAGGTCGTTCAAGAACTCAATACGGCATTCGTCACGTGTTTTGTAAGTAACATCGCCATTCATCAGCTGCGGAAACCCTGCCAGAATCTCTTCGTCAAATATGTCCTGGATATCATTTTCGAGCCAGCCAGAGAGATGCAAAGCCTCTCTCAGGAAATCTTCAAGACCTTTGTGTATAGAATATTCAACGGCGGAATATGGTCTGCCCAGGGAATGCCCAATTCCCAGATTCTCTGGCTGGGTTGCCTGGGTTTGTGGGAGATGGCCATTCTGGAACAGGTTCACCAAGCGCGCCATACAAGCTTTCTGTATATCTTGTCTATCTGTCATAAAAGCCATGAACATGAGTGCAACTGCTGGTTGTCTGCTTCCTTTATCACTTCCATAATATGGTCCTGTAGTCGAGGGAAGGGGCAAATAGGAAAGTCCATTTTCCAATGCTTTTAGCATTCCTAATCCAGTTGGATCTTTTAGAAAATGTATTTCGGTCTCGCAAAACGTGCCGGGAAACCAGGAAGTAGAAAAGCCATTCATGTCAACGGCCCAGGATTCTTGCTGCAACATCGCCGAGTATATTGGGAGTTTCACATCATCTAATCTGAAATGATGCGATGGCACAAACCAGAATGGATCTTCTGGACAGTTGTGAAGAGCATGGCGTAAACGATCGGCAATCAGATTCTCTGCCTGTTGACTTTGAAACTCATCCAAAAAGTAAAAAACTCCAAAGATATATGGACTTCTATACCCAATCTTCGCTTCTAATGTCAGAAATTGCAACATTTTGTGTGCTTTTTCAGAATATTGAGGTTTTTTCCCTCTTGATGTAAATAGCATAAGAAGGGCGATATCTGACAATGACTTTCCATAACCGCCATCTGCTGCATCATGGTGGGATGCTAACCCGAGCCGAAACAAGCGCTTGACCTCTTCCATGTCCAGATCCTTGACGGCTCGTATAATAGGTGAAGTTTCCTCGACTATATTGTAAGTTGTAATCTGCATACTCAGGTCTAAATTCGATGAGTACAAAGGCCGGGATAGTTGGATGTATGCAGCATATCTCCAGAAAGGAAGCTTGCTGCGAATACATATGATTGCGTTTGAAGATGTTTCTCGCTCATCTTGACAGTTCGACTTTGCAACTTTAGCCTGTTGGAAAGTTTTGATATGAACTTCGAAAAGGGGAGTGCTGTATCTCAACATCTGGACATTTTTTGAAAGTTTAACTGTAGCTTCGGGGCGTGACAATCCGGAGTGACTCGGATTGGAAGTAGCATCGATATTGGGCTTAGTTGTCTGTCCAGATTGCTGTGCAAAATTTGACACAACAAAACTTTCCTCCCGAAATGAGTCGAGAAATTGTTGAGTTTGAGCCTCTGGAATACCCGCGTTGACATGGCTGAGTGTTGAAGGTGATATATCTGATTCCTCAAGCGCGGTTCTCGGTTGAGTTATATCCGATTGAATGCTGTCCAATTTAGACATTATTGTAGACATCATTGTGTTCAAAGCCGTATTTGTAGTAGCAGCAAGTGCAGTGATGCTCTCACGTTGTAAGTCGAACCTGTCCTTGACAAACAGCGTGTTTGCCGAGATAGATCCAAGGCTGTCAAGTCTAGTTTGTTCTTGTTGAAAGGCTCTTTACCTGTAAATTAGCTAACTTATACTCAATTGTCAAGGCGATACAACTCACCGCTCCAAGTAGCTCGTTTGCGCAATCCCTTGCACCATCAAAATCTGGCTCTTGGCCCGCTCGAGTCGTGATAGCTGGTCCGCCATAGTCTTCTTTTTCGAGACGACCTTTATCCTCTCCCACCACCGACCGTCTTTCCCATTTCCAATCCTTTTAAGATCATCTGCTACTTGATCTCTCAAACTCTCTACTGTGCTAACACATTGTTCCAGTGCGGGGCGGAAATCTGCTTCCTCAAACACTCTACCCAGAACGCCAGCTTCTAGTCGTGCCTCGATCGACTTTGATACGCCGAGCAGTATATTGAGCTCGGTAATCAGTAACTGCACGTCTTTTGGAGCATTTTTGATATCTTCAAAAACACCTTTCAAATAGATGCAGCCTTGCGTCAGTTTTCCAGCGAGGGCAGCGAGGCCAGCTATACTAGCTGCCAAACCAATCGCTTCCGCCATGCTGAGTGAACTTGAAGCGTGATCTCGATCTTTGAAAAATATCAAACTCCGTTTGAAGATGTGGG
>Ga0247814_10001569_pt1 | contig 13275 bp, 10 predicted proteins | sample UWRJL179409R1_FD_179947 | JGI IMG/M metagenome (GOLD analysis project Ga0247814, IMG submission 179947) | Plant litter microbial communities from Arlington Agricultural Research Station in Wisconsin, United States - UWRJ-L179-409R-1 | ecosystem: Environmental > Terrestrial > Plant litter >...
GGGAGGGATACGCGGACGAGTACCAGGGTCAGCCGACCGTCACTCTTCCGCCGGACCGCGGGATGCACCTGTTTGCCGGCTCGGTCAACGACGCGAGCCGACAGCTGGGTGACCGCCTGCCGATGCGGTGGTGGCCGGACGACCACGCGTGGTGCGTGGGCGGCTACATGTATGGCCGGTCCCTCTACGTGGGCGGACCAGCCGAGGTGACGGCGGCGATCCTTGCGAGCGAGTTGCTCATGGCTTGGCCGGTGGACCTGTCGGACGTCCGCTCCGACGAGTACGAGTAGGCGCGAGCTCCTCTCCCGCTCGGCAGATCGAGACTGCCAGCGCGCCGATGTTGCCGTTTTGTCCCCGGCTCGGCTTACACTTACCGGGTGATCGACATGGTCGTCGCGGGGCTAAGCGCCAACTCCGTGCCGTATCTTGACGCTCTCGACCTGCAGCGGGCAACCCATGCCGCCGTGGTCGCGGGGCGGGCGCCAGACACCGTCCTGCTACTGGAGCACCCCTCGGTGTTCACCGCGGGCAAGCGAACCGAGCCCAGCGAGCGGCCCACCGACGGAACGCCGGTCATCGACGTTGACCGCGGCGGCAAAATCACCTGGCACGGGCCGGGACAACTGGTCGGCTACCCGATACTCCGGCTCCCCGATCCGATTGACGTCGTTGCGCACGTGCGCCGCCTCGAAGAGCTGCTCATCAGTGTGCTCGCCGCCGTTGGCGTTCAGGGTGAACGTGTGGAGGGACGCTCCGGCGTCTGGCTCCGGGGCAACGACAAGATCGCCGCCATCGGCATCCGGGTTGCCGAGGGCGTCACCATGCACGGGTTTGCGCTGAACTGCTCCAACGCGTTCGACGCCTACAACAAGATCGTCGCCTGTGGCATTGCGGATGCCGGTGTCACCAGCATCTCGCGAGAGCTGGGGCGCACCGTTACCCCCACCGACATCTGGCCGCTCGTGGCTGCCGAGTTCCGCGCCCGGTTTCAGCCGGCACACCACGCTCTGGAGACCGCCTCGTGACCCACACCGCCGATGGACGCAAGCTGCTTCGCCTCGAGGTGCGCAACGCCGAGACCCCGATCGAGCGCAAGCCGGAGTGGATCAAGACCCGGGCCCGAATGGGCCCGGAATACCAGGAGCTCCAGAAGCTTGTGAAGGACGAGGGACTCCACACCGTCTGCCAGGAGGCAGGCTGCCCCAACATGTACGAGTGCTGGGAAGACCGCGAGGCCACGTTCCTCATCGGCGGCTCGCAGTGCACACGGCGCTGCGACTTCTGCCAGATCGACACCGGCAAACCCGCCGACTACGACACCGATGAACCGCGGCGCGTGGCCGAGTCCGTCACCGCCATGCGCCTGCGCTACGCGACCGTGACGGGCGTGGCACGCGACGACCTCCCCGACGAGGGCGCCTGGCTGCACGCGGAGACGGTGCGGCAGATCCACCAGCAGAACCCGGGCACCGGGGTCGAGATCCTCGCAACGGACTTCTCCGGCAATCCCGAGCTGCTCCAGGTCGTGTTCGACTCCCGGCCCGAGGTGTTCGCGCACAACGTGGAAACCGTGCCGCGCATCTTCAAGCGGATCCGCCCGGCCTTCCGGTACGACCGTTCCCTCGGCGTTCTCACCCGCGCGCGTGAGGCGGGGCTCATCACCAAGTCGAATCTCATCCTCGGGATGGGTGAAGACCGCGCCGAGATCAGCCAGGCCCTCGCCGATCTGCATAACGCGGGTTGCGACATCATTACCGTCACCCAATACCTGCGACCTACACCGCGTCACCTGCCCGTCGACCGGTGGGTGCGCCCTGAGGAATTTATCGAGATCAAGGAAGAGGCGGAGGAACTCGGATTCCTCGGTGTGCTCGCCGGACCGCTGGTGCGGTCGAGTTACCGGGCGGGCCGCCTGTGGGCCCGGTCAATGGTGGGAAAGGGCCGCGATATCCCCGCGGAGCTGCTTCATCTGGCGGATGCCAACCTGACCTTCTCCCAAGCCGTATCCTAGAGCCATGGCACGCAAGATTAAGGACCCCAACAAAGAGCCCGGCCGGCTGAAGCAGATGTACGACGTGTTCAACATGACACGCCGCTACGACTCGCTCGCCGTCTGGTACCTGTTGCTCGGCTTCCTCCTCCCCATCATCATCGGTATCGGTCTCGGCTTCGGCCTCTCGCGCGACAACGTGTTCGGGTTGGTGCTGTACATCGTCGCCGGTGTCCTCGCCGGAGTGCTCGCGTTCCTCATCATCCTGGGTCGTCGTGCCGAGCGCGCCGCCTACGGCCAGATCGCCGGACAGGCCGGTGCCGTTGGCGCCGTTCTCAAGAGCTCACTGCGCCGCGGCTGGATCGCCAGCGAGATGCCCATCCACGTGAGCCCCCGCACCCAGGACGCCGTCTATCGTGCCGTCGGCCGCCCGGGCGTTGTCCTCATCGGTGAGGGCCCCCGGTCACGCACCCAGAAGATGCTCGAGGACGAGCGCAGGAGCATCACCCGCATCCTCCCGAACGTTCCGGTCAACTTCGTCTACGTCGGCCCCGACCCGGAGTCCGTCGAACTGCACAAGGTGCCGCGCAAGCTCAACGGCTTCAAGGCAACCCTTCGCAAGTCCGAGATCCTCGCCGTGAACAACCGGCTCAGCTCGCTCGCCAAGGGCAAGAGCGCGCTTCCGATCCCGAAGGGCGTCGACCCCTTCAAGGCACGCGCGCCGCGTCCGCGCTAGCTTTCACCCGAAGAAACGGGCCCATCGCCGCAGTTCCGGTAAGTGCAGCGATGGGCCTGTTTTTGGTTGGCGGATGCCGCGGCGCCGCAGCATCCGCCGCCCGCAAACCACGTTTGCGCCCTACTTGCGAACCAGCACGGTGCCAATGAGGTGATCGTGCATACCGCGCTGGTCCTTGTCCCAGATGACCGCAGGAATGGCGAGCGACAGCAGGATCGCGCGCGCAAACGGGCGCCAGTAGCCGAGGTATCCCCCGTTGATCGGAACAACGCGGAGCCCGACGATCAGGTGGCCGATGCTGCCGTTGAGCACCAGCACAAAGGCGACCTGAAGCACAGCGAAGATCCCCAGGCGCCAGAAGCCGAAAATGTCGTTGGGAAAGAATGCCCACACCAGGGCGGATGCGATGGCCCAGTCGATGATGATGCCGAGTGCCCTGCGGCCAAAGCGACCCACCGAACGTGGGCCTTTCTCGGGAAGCCCGAGTCGTTTGCCCGGCCAATTCTGTGCGGACGGAGCTGTTTCGGGCATTACCCGAGTGTACCCATCGGTAGTGTTCCGTAACATGCCGGAAACAATCCGGTCACCATGGCGAAATGCCAACGCCGTACTGTGGCCGAAGGCCTGCGCTTGCAGCCGCTACAGTACCAAGCTCATTGGAGTCCTTCCCATGTTCAGTGATTCTTCCGAAGTGCTCAAATTCATCAAGGATGCAGACGTAAAGTTCCTTGATATTCGCTTCACCGACCTTCCCGGTGTTCAGCAGCATTTCAACATCCCCGCATCAACTGTCGACGAGGATTTCTTCTCCGTCGGCCAGATGTTCGACGGTTCGTCGATCCGCGGCTTCGCCTCGATCCACGAGTCGGACATGCAGCTCATTCCTGACGTGACGACGGCCTACCTTGACCCGTTCCGTGTCGAGAAGACGCTCATCATGATCTTCGACATCTACAACCCGCGTAACGGCGAGATCTACCACCGCGACCCGCGCCAGGTTGCCCGCAAGGCCGAGAAGTACCTCGCGTCGACCGGCATCGCTGACACCGCGTTCTTCGCCCCCGAGGCCGAGTTCTACATCTTCGACGACGTGCGCTACGACGTGAAGCAGAACGGCAGCTTCTACTCCGTTGACTCCGATGAGGGTTCCTGGAACACCGGTCGCGACGAAGACGGCAACAACCTCGGAAACAAGACCCCGTACAAGGGTGGATACTTCCCGGTCAGCCCCGTTGACAAGCAGGCCGACCTGCGTGACGCGATGAGCCTCGCGCTCATCGAGGCCGGACTCGTTCTCGAGCGTGCACACCACGAGGTGGGCACCGGCGGACAGGCGGAGATCAACTACCGCTTCGACACCATGGTCCACGCGGCCGACGACCTGCTGAAGTTCAAGTACATCATCAAGAACACCGCTGAGGCGTATGGCAAGACGGCGACGTTTATGCCGAAGCCGCTCTTCGGCGACAACGGTTCCGGTATGCACACCCACCAGTCGCTGTGGAACGACGGCAAGCCGCTGTTCTACGACGAAAGCGGTTACGGCGGACTCTCCGACATCGCCCGCTGGTACATCGGTGGACTCCTCAAGCACGCTCCGGCAGTTCTCGCGTTCACGAACCCGACGCTGAACTCCTACCGTCGCCTGATCCCCGGATTCGAAGCTCCCGTCAACCTGGTCTACTCGGCCGGTAACCGTTCGGCTTCCATCCGTATCCCGATTACGGGTACGAACCCGAAGGCAAAGCGCATCGAGTTCCGGGCGCCCGACGCCTCCGGTAACCCGTACCTCGCCTTCGCGGCGCAGCTGATGGCTGGCCTCGACGGCATCAAGAACAAGATCGAGCCGCACGAGCCCGTCGACAAGGACCTGTACGAGCTTCCTCCCGAGGAAGCCAAGAACATCCCGCAGGTTCCCGCGTCGCTCGAAGAGGCACTGCGTGCCCTTGAGGCCGACCACGAGTTCCTGACCGCCGGTGGTGTGTTCACGCAGGACCTCATCGACACCTGGATCGCGTACAAGCGTGAGAAGGAAATCATTCCGGCTGCACAGCGCCCGACTCCCTTCGAGTTCGAGCTCTACTACGGCGTCTAACCCGTAGGCAGTACGTTTCACCAGAACGGGCCGCATCCTCTTTGTGAGGGTGTGGCCCGTTTTGCTGTGTGGTTAGCGGATGCCGCTGTGGACAGCAGCTCTGAAGACCTCACACCCACGGCATAAACGGCTGCTCCCCGTCCCGGTAGGCCTGCAGCGGCCCGGGCCGGAGAGTGGTGTGGTTGGCGACGGTCTCGACCGACAGCCCCGCGTCGAGCGCCTCGTCGACCAGGGGCTGCAGCCTCCGCGCGAGCTCCCGCAGGACGCTGAGCTGAGCGGAGAGTTGCTCTGACAGCTCGGACAGCCTGGCAAGGCGGGCGCGGTCCGCTTCCGACAGCGGGTCGGGCGGCAGATCGTCGCCGAACACGATGAACCAGTCTGGCGGTCGGTCGCCTGCTGAATCCGGAGAGGTGGGCACCGCGTCATCCGCCATACAACGACGCTAGCGAATACCCGGGCACGCACAAAGGGCCGCACCCCCACCACGGGATGCGGCCCTTCAGTTTTTCGGCGAGGGCTACGCCGAAACCAGTGCAGGAAGCACAACCGCGGCCGCGGCTACGGCCTCCGCGGTCGGGCGTCCGAGGGATCGAACCGTCCAGCCGGCGGCGGACCACTTGGCGACATCGAGGCAGTTGCGTGCGTCGATGACATTAGCGTGGTTCGCGATCGACGCCAGGTACTCCGCGTCGCTGTTGATGAACTCCGGCCACTCCGTCAGCACGAGAACCACGTCGGAGTCGGCAACGGCCTCCGCGACGGTGTCCGCGTAGCTGAGTGTGGGGTAGCTCTTGCGGGCGGTTCCGTTGGCCTCCGGGTCATGGATGATGACCTGGGCGCCGCGGAGGTGCAGGGCCGCCGCTACGTTCAGTGCAGGCGAGTCGCGCACGTCATCGGTGTCGGGCTTGAACGCTGCACCGAGAACGCCGATGCGGCGGTTGAGAACCGAACCCCCGAGTGCCTCGAGAGCGAGGTCGATAACCCGCTGACGCTGGCTCATGTTGATCTCATCGACCTGCTGAAGCAGCGATGCGGCGGAGTATGCACCGAGCTCGGTGGAGCGGTGCATCAGGCCACGGATGTCCTTCGGGAGGCAACCGCCACCGAAGCCGAGACCAGCGTTGAGGAACTGGCGACCGATGCGGACGTCGTGCCCCAGGGCATCCGCCAGAACCGACACGTCGGCTCCCGCTGCCTCGCACACCTCGGCGATCGCGTTGATGAACGAGATCTTGGTCGCGAGGAACGCGTTGGCGCTCACCTTGACGAGCTCTGCCGTCGGAAGGTCCGTCACGATGACGGGAGTTCCCGTGGAGATCGGCATGGCGTAAACCTGACGCATCAGTGCTTCTGACGCCGGCGTTACTCCCCCGATGACAATGCGGTCCGGCGTGAGAGTGTCGGCGACTGCCTTGCCCTCGCGGAGGAACTCCGGGTTCCAGATGAGTTCCGCGTTGATGCCCTCGGGCAGGTTCGCCGCGATGGCCGCCCGCATCCGGGCGCCGGTTCCCACCGGGACCGTGGACTTGCCGACGATCAGGCCGTCGTGGGACAGGTTCTGCGCGACGGCGATGGTCGCGGCCTCGACGTACGAGGTGTTGGCGGCGTTGCTGCCGCGCTGCTGGGGCGTGCCGACACAGATGAAGTGAACGTCCGAGAGCGCGGTGGCCTCTGCGAGGTCGGTGGTAAATCGCAGGCGACCGGAGGCAACGTGCTTGAGGATCAGCTCGGGAAGACCGGGTTCGAAGAACGGGACCTCACCAGCGGCGAGGGCAGCGACCTTTGCGGGATCGGTGTCCACTCCGATGACTTCGAAGCCCATCTCGGCCATGGCGGCCGCGTGGGTTGCTCCGAGGTATCCGGTGCCGACGACGCTGATGCGAGGCGGCTCGATCTTCTTGGCCTGTGGCTTGTTCTGCGTCATTTCATCTCTCCTTGGTAGCTGTCAGTAGTGGGTGTTGGGGTGATCGGTGAGGGACTATTTCGGAGTCGCAAGTTTGAAACCGTTCCCCTTCTTGCTGATGCCGGCTTTGAACGCCGCCAGGGTGTTTGCCCGGGAATCGATGCGCCAGTCGTTGGTGGCCAGTTCTCCCCCGGTGTAGCTGGTAATGGCGAGGTTGAACCAGGAGAACCCGACGATGTCGCTGTTTTCCGGCTTCTCCAGTGCGTCAAAGAGGCTGGTGATCCAGGTGGCCTTGTGGCCGCCCACCTCTGACGCACCGATCTCCGCGAGGAAGATGGGTTTCTTGGCAATCGACCGCAGCAGCGTCAGCGACGGGCCGAACGTGTAGTTGAAGCTGAAGTCGTTGTCAGCTTTGTACACGGGGCGCAGGTAACCGGAGAGGCCCACCTGGTCAACGTAGCGGTCACCGGGGTAGAGGTCCGCGAGGAACTGCTCCCCCATGTGGAGCTTGGGCAGGTTGTTCACGATGTTCGGTGACCAGATCCAGCTGACGTACTTGTTGGCGCCCTCTTTCTCGAAGATGTCGTGAACGTAGCGCCACACCTTCACGTAGTCACCCTTGCTGTTGCCGTTGAGCGACTTGCCGGAGCTGTCCGTCTCCGACCACGGGTACCAGATGCCGTTCATCTCGTGATCGAAGCGCAGCCCCAGCGGCAGGCCGGTCTTGACGATTGCCTTGGCGTACTTGGTGATGTACTTGTCGAATTTGCCCGACAGGATCGTGGGCAGCTCGTAGCCGGGTTCGACAACGCGGTCGTTGCCAGCCTCGATCGGCCGCGACTCCCAGGTGAGAACGGGCATCGCTCCGCGAGCCCACGCTTTCTCCACGGCGTCAGCGCGGAAGCTCTGGTCCCAGCCGCCGAAGTAACCGACCACGTTCGGCGTTTTGCCGATCTTGGCAGCGGTGTCGTCGTAGGTGGCGAAGCTGAACGGTGCCTGCGCGGTGTACATACCAAAGAGCTTGTTCTTCGGGTTGATCAGCGACGCGAGTGACGGGGCCGTGATCGGCTTGGCTGCTTGCGTGCTGCTCTTGCCCGTGTTGGTACTCGCGGCCGGAGCCTGAGCCACGGTGGAGGTGGACGGCGATCCGGCTGCCTCACGGGCCTCGGCAGCGTCAGCCCGGGCGGAGGCCGCCGCCTTGCTCGCCTTCAGCTTTTTGGCAGCTGCCTCGGCCTGTGCCTTGGTGTGCCACGCGTCGGTGAGCTGCTTGTCCTTCTCGGCCAGCTGCGCACGAAGTGCGTCGTTGCTTGCCTGAAGGTCTGCGGCTTCGCCGCTCAGTTTGCTTTCCTTGGCGGTTGGCCCGACCTGGGCGGTGAGCTGCCGGATGGGGCTCGACGGGTTGGACGGAGAGACCCAGACAAAAGCACAGGCCAGGGCCAGGGTGACACCGATTGCCGTTGCACCGATGGCCGTCCGTCGCGCATTTTTAGGGGTGTGCGCCCACCATGAGTGAGTTGACTTAGACAATGAAGAACGCCTCCAGCGCGAAGATTGCAATACCAATTACGTAGGGCCAGGCGGCCTTGGGGTTGAGACGGCGTCGGGATGCCGCGGGCTTGGCGGCCACGACCGGTGCCGGTGCTCGCACCGCACGTCGGCGGTTGTCGACCAGCGTCGCGGTCTGCCCGGCGGAGGTTCCCTCCCCGGCTGCTGGCGAGTCGAACAGGGTCTCGATGTCGGTAACACCCTCGGAGGCTGCCCAGGTTTCGCCCTGCGGCAGGGCCTCGGCGACAGGAACGGTGTTGAGCTCGCGCATCACCTCGTCGTTGCTTGCTCCACCGGCGTAGGCGCCGGCCCGGGTTCCCCAACCGCTGGCGTGACCCATCCGGAAGAATCCGATAAGGCGGATGGGCATCAGGAACGCCGTCGAGACGATGATGAAGACGGGCAGTCGGAAGAAGTCCGAGGGCTTCTCCGCGAGGTGACGCATCTGGCGAATGGCCATGCTGAGCACGGACGAGACAACCATGAGCGCAAGAACGACGATCAGTCCACTTTCGAACCCGTACTCGTGCAGGATTCCGTTGTAGAAGTCGTAGCCCTGGCCGGTGAATGCCCGGTAGATCCAGCCGCCGATAACACCGGCGAGAAGGAATGGCAGGACAATGTCGAGTACAAAGAACAGTGCGAGCAGCGGTGCGTGACCGAGCATCCACGGCAGCATACGCAGCGTGTTGTACTGGCTGCCGCGTGCCCAGCGCAGCTGCTGCTTGTAAAGCTTCTTGATCTTGAGCGGAGCATCCGTGTAGACGAGGCTCGTGTGCTGGTAGACCGTGCGGTAGCCCTCTTTGAGTGTGAGGTTCGTGAGGGTGCGGTCATCCGACACCTCGAGGAACGTGCCCATAAAGCGTTCCGTCATGAACTTCTCCATCACGCGCATCATGATCGAGCGGCGGAAGGCGATAGTGCGTCCGGGAAGGCAGCCCACCTGCCCCACAACACTCTGCGCGGGCATGGAGTACAGGGCCCGAGAGTTCTCCAGCCAGTCCGCCCAGCGGGTGATCCAGCTGCGGTTGGGTTCGAGGATGCGCTGGCGGGTGGTGACCCCTCCAACGCGCTCGTCGGCGAACGGCTTCACGAGCTCGGAGAGAGTGTTGTCCGTCCACACCGTGTCGGAGTCAACGAGGATCGTGATTTCGCCGTTCGAGAGCTCTGTACCGATCATTACGGCATTGCGCTTGCCGGGAATCGGGGTGTGCACCCAGCGGACCAGCGGGGCGAACTCCTCGGAGATGCGCTCGAGCGTGGGGTTCGGTGCACCGTTGATCACAACGATGATCTCGTCCGGCTTCTGCTCGACCATGCGGCCAAGCACATCGCGAAACAGGTCTTCCGGTTCGTCCAGAACCGGAACAACGACGCTCGTGGTGCCGGTGAACTCGCCGGTGAATGGCTTGTACCGACTGGAGACGGCGACCTTGACGATCCAGAGGCCCCAGATGAGGAGCGAGTAGATCGCGAACAGGTACAGCTCCGGATGCCCTTCGGCCATATGCCGGATTTGAAGAATGAAAATAAACACGGTGTCCCCCTTGCGGATCGTGGTGGTGGGAATCCGCAACGCTGGGGATCAGGTGACTTACTCGGGTATGCCAGAAGTATGGACACATGTCGTTTTGCACAGCAAGGCGCCTAAAACGGCCCCTCCGTGGTTTTAAACGACGGTTGGCCAGTAAGCGTCCCGCAAAGTGTTGACGGCTCTAATGGGGACAAGGGAGTTTCAACCGGTCAACCTATTCAGACCACATTTGTCGCGTAACTCGGATCATAGAAAGACCAGTTCACCCCCTCATTCGGGGGCGCCGGAATGGCCCGTTTTAGTCACCTCAATGGGGGCCACCCATCCGAGGGGCAGTGAGGGAATTTCACGAGGCCGGGGTACGCAATCCCGAATTTCGGGGTACAGGAAAATGAGAAAAGAAAGTTTAATTTGGCACCCACAATTAACCTTGTGGAAACCTGACGGCGCACAATTCAGCCGATTACGGCACAAGTGCGCTTAGGCCGTGGTGGGGGTTGGACCCTTCGAAACGCCGTAGAAGCGGCGCTCGAAAACCTGACGAGCTTGCCGGGTGATCCGAAGGTAATCGTCATCGAGAGCGCTGGCGGATCCCGGGGGGTACTCCATCAGGCGAGCGACCCCTTCCAGCTGCAGCCGGTCAGTGGGGAGCACGTCCAGCGTCTTCGACGTCCACAGCACCATCGCCGAACGCGCGCGCGACGCGATGATCCACGCATCGTGCAGCCTGGCCGCCTCCGCGGGCTCCACGAGCCCCGCATCCGTCGCAGCGGCAAGAGCGCGCAGGGTTGAGGTCGTGCGCAGTGCGGGAATCCGCGCGCCGTGCTGGAGCTGCAGAAGCTGAACAAACCACTCGACATCGCTTAGCGACCCCCGACCCAGCTTCAGGTGGCGCGCCGGGTCAGCCGCCTGGGGAAGCCGCTCGGACTCCACCCGTGCCTTGATACGTTTGACCTCGCGCACGTCCTGCTCGGCAATCGAGGTCGGAAACCGCACCTCGTCGGCCAGTGACTCAAAGTCCCGCAGCAACGCCTCGTCTCCCACGGCACCGCGCGCCCGCAGCAGCGCCTGGGCCTCCCAGGTCAGCGACCACCGCTTGTAGTACGCGCGGTAGCTGTCGAGCGAGCGCACCCGGGCACCGTTTTTGCCCTCGGGGCGCAGCCCGATGTCCAGGTCGAGGGGCAGGCGAAGGTCCTCCGTAAAGCGACCGAGACTGCGCACGATCCGTTCTGACCGGGCCTGCGCCTCTTCGCCCGTTGCCGTGGTCGGCCGGTAAACGTACATCACGTCGGCGTCGGACCCGAAGCCCAGCTCCTGGCCGCCGTAGCGGCCCATCGCGATGATGCCAAACTCAAGGCCGTCGTCGTCGGGGCGGGCAAGATCGAGTACGCCCGTCAGGAGCGCCGTGGTGATGTCGCTGAGGCCGCGGCCCAGCTGCTCCACGGTAATGAACCCGAGAATGCCGGCAATCGCCAGCCTCAGGTATTCGCGGCGACGCGCAGCCCGCAGCGCGAGCGCGGCCGCCTCCTCGTGGTCACGGTGCCGGGCAACGGTTACGCGGGCCTCCTCGAGGAGGATCGCCAGCGGGCGCGGGCGCAGTTCGTCGTCGTTTTCCAACCAGGCAGCACCCTCGGGAATGCGCTCAAGCAGATCCCCCACAAACTTGGATCCCGACAGCACGCTGGTCAGGCGCTGCGCCGCACCCGACGAGTCCCGCAGCATCCGCAGGAACCAGTACGCCTCCCCCAGGTCGTCACTGAGCCGCCGGAAAGCGAGCAGGCCGTGGTCGGGGTCCGCCCCATCGGCAAACCACTGCAGCATGACGGGCAGGAGGGTGCGCTGGATGGTGGCGCGCCGGGATACCCCGCTCGTGAGCGCCGCGATGTGGCGCAGGGCTCCCCTGGGGTCACGGAAGCCGATTGCGGCCAGCCGCGCAGCCGCCTGGTCACTCGACAGTGCGAGCTCATTGTCCGGCAGCGCCGCGACCGCAGAAAGCAGCGGACGGTAAAACAGGCGCTCGTGCAACGAGCGAACGGCGAGTTTGGTGCGCTGCCAGCTGGCGGTGAAGTCGGTGGCGTTGGCGTAGAGCCCCGTTGACCGCGCCAGCACACGCACCGCCTCCGGGTCGCGCGGCATCAGGTGCGTCCTGGCCAGCTTCGACAGCTGGAGCCGGTGCTCAATCAGGCGCAGGAACCGGTAGTCGCGGGAAAATTCCGCCGCCTCGACTCGGCCAATGTAGCCCTGCGCGGCAAGAGCAACGAGGGCCGGCAGTGTGGCCGCCTGGCGCACCTTCTCGTCGTGCTGGCCGTGCACCAGCTGCAACAGCTGGATGGTGAATTCAATGTCGCGGATGCCGCCCCGACCCAGTTTCACCTGGATGTCCCGCTCCTCGGCCGGAATGTTGTCCGTCACCCGCTCGCGCATCCGCTGGACGGACTCGACGAAGTTCTCCCGAGATGCACTGGACCACACCAGCGGCGCGACAGCATCGGCGTAGCGGGTGCCAAGCTCGAGGTCGCCGGCGAGCGGCCGTGCCTTGAGCAGGGCCTGGAACTCCCAGCTTTTGGCCCACCGGTCGTAATAGGCGAGGTGCGACTCCAGGGTCCGCACCAGGGCACCGCTTTTGCCCTCGGGGCGGAGGTTCGCGTCCACCTCCCACAGCGCGGGCTCCACCGCCAGCTCCTGGATACCGCGGGTGGTCTGCATGGCCAGACGGGTGGCGATCTCCATGGCCCGGTCGTTGGCGAGGCCGTCCGATCCCTCAGCCACAAAAATCACGTCGACGTCGCTGACGTAGTTCAGCTCGCGAGCGCCCGCCTTGCCCATCCCAATGATGGCCAGGCGTGTTCGTGCAACGTCCTCCGCGGGGAACCTGACGCTCCGGCGCGCGACATCGAGCGATGCATCCAGCGCTGCGCCCGCGAGGTCTGACAGTGTCGCGGTGACGGAATCGACGGCGCCGAGTGGATCGGAGCTCTGCAGGTCCCAGGCGGCGACGCAGACGAGGTGGCGTCGGTAGCGCACCCGCAGAGCGCAGAAAGCTTCCTCGTCGACCAGGCCGGCGACGGCGGTCAGCAGGTCGTCGCGAAGGTCCTCGGGCGAGGGCAGTTCCGTCAGCGCCAGCTCCAGAGCGCCCAGCTCCTCCGGATGGCGACACAGAAAGTCGCCGAGACCCTCCGAGGCGCCCAGAACCCGGATCAGCCGGGCGGCGGAACCCTCCTCGCGAAGCACCGCAGCGCTGCGACCCGGATCAATGTCCCTCAACCGCGTGAGCAGTCGCAGGGCCTGGTCCGGGTCGGCAGCCGAGGCGAAGTGCGGAACGAGTTCGACCGGCAGCGGCGCGAGGAGTTCCCGCGTTGCCCCGAGCTCGGTGAAACCGAGTCTGGCGAGCTCAGTCAGCGTCGTCTGGTCGCGGGGCATTGCGGTTCTTCCTTCGGTGGAGCCGTGCTGTTACAGCATCTCCAGGTTGCTC